>Ga0181536_10004201_pt1 | contig 15366 bp, 16 predicted proteins | sample PEATcosm2014_Bin_41_FD_121105 | JGI IMG/M metagenome (GOLD analysis project Ga0181536, IMG submission 121105) | Peatland microbial communities from MTU Mesocosm Facility, Houghton, MI, USA - PEATcosm2014_Bin17_60_metaG | ecosystem: Environmental > Terrestrial > Soil > Wetlands > Peat | place... | reverse complement strand
CTCCACTTCCGTTCGTATCCGTCCTTCGGTGTTGGTGGCCGCGATCCTCTCCAGACTCGAAACCCGCGCCTTCGTCGTCTCGATCTCTGCATCCCGCCTGGACGAATTTCGCGCGTCTTGCAGCACGTATCCCGTCAGCGACAAAGCAATCGCCCCCATCGCAACCAGCGTGCGCCCGTCGAACCGCAGCAGCCGGTTGCGTTCTTCGTTTCTTGTCAACCCGGTTGTCAGCGATTCTTGCAGCGACTCGGCCAGTGCCTGCACCCCCGCCAGTTGTCCCAGCACCTCAAGCTGGAAATCCTTCGCGGTGTAGGGAACCGCACGCGCCGCCTTGCCCGTGGCTCTGCCTCTCTCTAACAACTCATCTTCGTTCATATTTCCAGCTGCGGGTGCCCCACCCTTGTCGCGCTTTTTGCGACAGGGTGGGGATTTTGACTTCCTCCGTGCCGCTCCGCGCCCTCTGTGGTTCAGATTTTCTGATCGCTGACAGCTGATGGCTGACAGTTCATAGCGGGTAATCCACATGCAGCGCCGCCGCGTACCGCGAGTACCGGGGCGGTGACGAGTTGTCATATAGCCGCAGGAAATAGTTCTGTGTTCGCGCCAGCCGGGCCAGGCTGAATGTCTCGGTGCTGAATCGCCCCAGCAGATTCCGGTCGTTCGCCACTCCCCAACCATAGTCGTGCGCCCGCACCTCAATACCCCATCCGCTCGGCGGAGCCATCCCCGCATCCACGCTCACCGTCGTCGAACTCACCTGCGTAATCTGCGCCTCCGTCAAATTCTGCAGATAGTAGGCTCCCACCTGCGCCGTCGCAAGCTGTACCGGCATGTCTTCCAACGGAACCGTCGTCGCACTCGCCGCATCCTGGTACGCCAGCGGCGTCGCCAGATCATTGGCAAATTCGATCGTGTACATGCCGCGGTCATTCGCCGGATCTGCCACGTCAATCGTGACCGCCCGCACAATCGCGTCGAACACAGCCCCGCGCGACGGGACGTTTACCCCCACCGCATCCCCGGGAAAAATATCCGCCGCTGCTCCCGGCAGAAAATCGCTCCAGGTTTCATACCTGCCGATGCATGCCGCGCCCGCCGCATCGTCCAGAATCGCCAGCGCTGCATTCTCGCAGTCCGCTTGCGTTCGCGCGCTCGGCGTCTTCATCGCTCGTACGATGCCACGTGACCCGTTGTCCGCCCCACTCGCCAGACTCGCCACGCTCGCGCTGTTCACCACCTCCGCCGCCGCTCGCCCTGCTCCCCGATAGCTGGCCACAATCAGCGTGTTCAGCGCCGGCACATACTGCGGATAGAAGTCCAGCGTCGTCGAATCCTCAATCTCGCACTCCCCTCCATCCGACAGCGACGCCACAAGTTGCGTCGCGTAACTCGCGCTCGGCAACGCCGTTCGCACCTCGGCCAGAGAAATATGCGCCACATACGTGTACGCGATGCTGCACTGCATGTTCGCCGCGTTTACCAGCGCGTACGTACAGAATCCCGCCGCATTCGCAATTACCCCGTCATAGAGCACAGTCGCCGGCGCCACCATCGTCGCCGGATTCGACGGATCGATATCCTGCACTTCCAGCACAAATCTCACGTCGGCCGCAATTGCTGCTCCGCCCACCCCGCTTTCGGCGGGATGCACCGACGAGTGAAACGTCTCCTCGGACCGGTACACTTCCATCGAATACAAATACGGCGTCAGGACATACCGATGTCCCGCCGTCGTCGTGACCACCGGCCCCGTCGCCGCTCCCTGAATCAGCCCCTGTATGCTCATTCCCGCGCCCGACGGCGTCACCTGAAATCCCGCCAGACATCCCGCCGCCGAAACCGCCCCCGCGTACAATCCCCCAATTACGCCCTGCGACGTGCCCGCAAAACTCACGTCTCCATGCTGCAATTCGAGCGCCCCGCCCAGTTCAATCTGTTCCGCCACTGTCGTGGTCGCCGGACCGCTCTGCGGATGGGGTGCTCCGAAAGCCGGAAGCCAGAAGCCCCAAGCCGCCAACATTACCAGCACCCAATAACAAAGCCGCCCCATTGGGCGGCGGCCTGCGTCACGCATGTTCTCCTCCATCAACTTTTGTGTGGGGCGGGCGCCCGCGCCCGCGGGTGCCCCATCCTTGTCGCGCTCTTTGCGACAGGGTGGGGACTTTAACTTCCTCGTCAGCTCGCCGGTGTCCCACTTCTCGCGGGTGCCCCATCCTAGCCGCGTTCTGTGCGGCTAGGATGGGAACCTTGCTGAAATAATCATGTGGGGACAGCCGCCCTCGGCTGTCCGGCCGGGCGCAGCCCGGCAGTTCCTCGCGGGTGCCCCACTTCTCGCCGCTTTTGCCAGTGGGAAATTTCCCTCCGTGCTCTCTGTGTCCCCTGTGGTTAAGACTCCCCCCCACTCCCATCCAGAAACTTCTCCACGCTCCGCACATACACCTCGGCAAAATCCGCCACTGGACGCTTGTTCTCAATCAACTCCATCGCATCCTTCACATCCCATCCCATGGTCCCCAGCACCGCCAGCGCCATCATCGGCGCCCGGTGTACACCCGCCGCGCAATGAATGAACACCTTCGCGTCAGCCTCGGCCAGCGCCCTCTCCACGAAATCCACTCCCCGCTCAAACAGCGCCATCGGCTTGGGCTCGAAATCATCGTCCGTCGGATTCCACAGCACCGCGATGCCGTGCGCCCCCGCCAGCGGCGTGTCATCAAACTCCACCTGCATGTCCACGATGTGCGTGATCCCTTCCTCTGCCACCTTCGCCATGTTGCCCGCGTTCCAGATCCCGCCGCCGATCGCGATCCGCTCCGTTAACCAGGTAATATCCATTCCCGTCCCGTTAAAGTCTGTATGACCTGAGATGATGTGGGTGCCCCACCCTTGTCGCGTTCTTTGCGACAGGGTGGGGACTTTGACTCCCTCGCCAACTCGCGGGTGTCCCATCCTAGCCGCGCTTTTTGCGGCTAGAGCCTGCCCTGAGCGACCCCGAGAGTAACGAGGGGGAGTCGACAGGGTGGGGATTTCCCCGCTTCATTCTACCGGACCAGGCCCTGGGGGCTCCGGGCGCTCAGACCTTCTTTCCCCTCACACCAGAACTTCCTTCCTCGCGTCCGCTTCGACCTTCGCCTCGTCTCCGCCGGAATCGCCCTGCTCTCCGGCCGGATCGCTTCCGCCTGCCTCGTTACTGGTGGTCGGCCTTGCATCTTCCGCTGCGCCCTCGCCCGCCTCGCCGTTCTTTTCTCCCGGAGCGGCTGCCAGCTTCAGCCGCTCGATCAGTATTTTTGCCAGGCAGTCCTCTTCCGTGGTTGCCTGCGTTCCGTCATCCGCGGGCGGAAAAATACTCGCCACCTCGAACAGATATTTCACCGGCGCCAGTTGGCCCTTATTGCCCTCGCCAATCACCGCCTGAGCCATCTCCGTGGCATGCGCCTTCACCAGCTCCGACACTTCCTTCCGCACTTCCGCCGGATTGGTCTCAGCCTTGGCCTTCGCCTCGCCTTTTTTCTTCCCCGCCTTTTTCCCCGCCTTCTTACTCTTCGTCGTCTTCTTCTTGATCATGGCCCAACACCTTTGTTCTCCCCGGACTCACGCCAACTCCAGAAACCGCTCCCCTTGCGAGTGCAGCCGGATCGCCCGCCCGCGGCCGCTCCTGCCAGTCGAGAAACCTGCTCTTGCCAGGCACATCCATAGAACTTCGCCAGATGGCGCACGCTTGGCTTACCCCGCGTCATCTCCCCAAAAAACTGAAGGCGCGCCCTCGAGCGCGCCCTCTACGGAAGATTTCTTTTTTCTTGACTCTCTACTTTTAGAATAACAAATCGCCAGGGGTAGATGTAACACGGTTTCCAACTTTTTATTTCTCTTCTTCACAATCACTTACGAGAAAATTCCCCCGTTCCCCCTCTTGACAAGAATTTTTCTCACCCGAGCGAATACCTTCGAGCAGCCCAACTTCGAGCAGAATGTCCTTCAGACGATCCAGAGCTTCCACCAGCTTGCGATGAACCGTCATTCGCGTGCAGCCGAGCAAATGCGCCGCCTCCTCCTGCTCGTACTCCTGCAGCACCACACGCGACAGCACTCTCCGCGAGAATTCATCCAGCCGTGCCAGGCACATCTCCATGTCATGCACGAAGATCACCCGGTCCTCAAACGTCACCACCGTGTAGCTGGTCACCTTCGCCCGGAAGAACTCGCGCCCCAACAGCGACGGCAGCCGTCCTGTCTCGATCGCGTACCGCATGTAGCGCCGCAGCATCGTCACCGTCCTTCTCCGGTATATGCGCCGCTCCTGCTCTTGCTCCGGATCTTCCATCGCTTCCGTGCCCGCCCGCTCTTCCTGCGCTGGGCGCGCGGGAAATTGATGAGCCGGCAGTTCTTGCGGGGAAAGCCCCGGCGCATGCCCCGCACCTCGCTTTTCTTGCGAGAAATCCGGAGGGTGCAACAGATCTGGGTGCCCCACGCCCGCCGGGTGCCCCACGTCTCGCCGTTTTTGCGAGACGCGGGTGATTCCGGTGAAGGAGGGAACGCCATGCTCCGTCCTCTCCGCCTCCGCCGCGATCCAGGGAATCACCGGGCTCATGCCGCACCTCCCGCCGCTTCCAGATCCATCTCGCCGCTTTCGGCTTCATAGTCTTCGACCAGTGTGCGCCGCCCGATCGGCAGGGTCGGCCGCCGCTTCTTCTTCCCAACCGGCAAGTCCGCCACTTTCGGCTGGCAGTTGCCGCAATAGACCACCCCCGCTCCAAATTCCCGCAGCCACAACCCGCCGCAGTGTTCGCAGTACTTCAACTCCATCCGTACTTCTTCGTTATCGCCTTTCCCATAAGTGCCCGTCATAACTCCTCCTGAGTATTTCGAATCAACCGTTCCTTCAACCTGCCTTCCTTGCCAGCCGACACATCCCAAACTGGAACCCGAAGCGCCCACCAAAGACGGACTTCCCAAAAACGGAACAAGCCCTGTGCCGGGTCCCCGCCTTTCTGCCGGGAATCGAACACAGGGCTCGTTTCTCTTACGATGGCCTGCTTCAGCTATTTAGTTGAGGGCTAAGAAATTGGCTTGCTTTGTGAACCGATGTTTGCCGTTAACTCCCTTCGCTTCTACAGCTTCTGCGCGATCTCCTCGTCTAAGCCGGCGCCCTCCAGCCGTTGCCGGAAGTAGCCTTCCTCGTAGCCCGACTCAAGCACGCGTCCGTTCTGCATCACTACCATCACCCGTCCTGTGAAGCGAAGCGACAGCAGCAACCGCTCCATGGATGCCGACAGCACCTCGGCCTCCCGCACTTTCCGTCGAAATTCGCCGAAGTCCTTTTCTTCGTTAGAGTTACATGGATTACTCGTCATAACCTTCACCCTTGAAGCAGTTTGGCCCTTACTTTGCCGTGATCGTATAGCTGTGGATTTTCTCAGTCAAGGTTGGATTGCCAAACCCCCTGTGGAAAACTCGCCCGATCATCCTTCCGCCTCACAATTGCTGACTGTGTCATGGTTGAATCCGCCCATGAAATTCAAAGTCCTGCAGAATATTCTTCGCAACATTCTCTGGGTTCACGCCCGGAGCCGCGTTGCTGCTGGACCGCCATGACAACTCTCTCACGTTGTACCGCAAGGGTGAGTTGAATCTGTACGCTGTTCTGAAAAACGGAATTTGCGCAGTCCGGTATGTCGAACTGGCGGATACTCACTTGATCTTGCAAAACTTGTCATCCTGAGGGCCGCGCTTCTTGCGGGCCGAAGGATCTATGCAACAGGCTCGGAAGTGCACAGGTCCCTTCGCTTCGCTCACGATGACAGCGCGAAGAGATTAAGGAACCTCAGTCAGGTTCGAGACCGACTCTTGAGATCAGGCTTCTTACGAATCCCCGGTCCAGTACTCTTCTCGTACGTCGTCATCGATTTCAACGGGGATGTTGCTGACTTGGGAATGTCTCAGTTTTGGTGGCTCGGACGGACAAAGCTGTCGAGCTTCGCTCGACGGGACAGCCCCTTCGACTTCGCTCAGGGCAGGCTGGGGCGTCTGTCCCCACATGAATCTTTCCGCGGACTACTCAACTCACCCAATCTAGAAACTTGTACCACGCGCCGGCCAGCGGCAGGAACCACGGCTTGCCGTTGTACAAGCCAAGCGGCGCGCCGGGGAAATGGATGCCGACGAACGGGTTTTCCGGCTTATCTCCACCCCTACGATCGGCGGCCATGAGTTCGGCGATTTTCTGGCCTTGATACGTGGCCATGGCGACGCCATGCCCGGCGTAGCCGAGGGCGTAGTACATGCCGTCAAGCTGTCCGGCGTGAGGCATGATGTCGAAGGCAAAGTCGAGCGTGCCTCCCCAGACGTAGTCAATTTTGGCATCGGCGAGCTGCGGATACACGCTGATCATGCCGTGACGGAGAATTGCGGCGCTGCGGCGGATGGTCTGGTCGTTCTCCGGGAAAAACGCCGCGCGCCCGCCGAACAGCATGCGCCGGTCGGGAGTGAGCCGGTAGTAGTAGAGATAGTTCTTGGAGTCGTAGATCATGCGGTTGCGCGGGCTGAGCTCCTGCGCCAGCTTCTCCGGCAGGACTTCCGTGGTGATAATGAACGAACCGATCGGGATGATTCTCTTCTGCAGTGCGGGCGTGGCCGAGCCGGTGTATCCGCTGGTGGCGACGAAGACTTCGTGTGCCCAGAGCGGACCGCAGGAGGTTGTGATCTTCCAGCCAACTTCTCCCTGGCGCGAGTCGCGCTGGATGGTCTGGACGCGGGCGTGCTCGAAAATCTCCGCCCCGGCCTTGATGGCGGCGCGGGCGAGGCCAGCGACATAGCGGGCGGGATTGCAACCCGCGCTCACTTCGTCCACCATGCCGCCGTAGTGGATGGTTGAGCCGATTTCCGAACTCAGTTCATTTTTCTGAACCACCCGCAGCGTGTGGTTGAATTCGCGCGCCATGATTTCAGCCTGGCGGGCATAGTCGTCGAAGTGCTTCGGCTTGCAGGCGACTTCGAGGTGGCCGCAGCGGGAGAAATCGCAGGCGATTCTCTCTTCTTCGACGATCTTCTCAACGCAGTCCATGGAAGCGAGCGAGGCCGCGTACATGCGCTGGGTGAGCTCGCGCCCGTACTTGGAGATGAGCTGGGTGGAACCCAGCTTCATGCCGGTGAGCACCATGCCTCCGTTGCGGGAGCTGGCGCCCCAGCCGATGGTCTCGGATTCGAGCACCCCGACCTTCGCGCCGCGCCGGGCGAGCGTGCGGGCGGCAGAGAGGCCGGTGAAGCCGGCGCCAATGACGGCGACGTCGACGCCTTCAGGCAGCGGGCGAGCGCCATCTGCGGCGGGCATTTCGGTTGTGGTAAGCCAGTAGTTTTGCTCGAACATGCGTTGCTGCCCATGGTGACACGAAATGCAGAACTGAGAACGCTAAATGCAGGAAATTCAGATCTGTCGTGCCGTTCTGTCGTGACCGCGTCAGCTGCCTGGACCGGGCATTCTAGCGCGGCGGTACGGTGGTGCGGCAGTAGTACATGCACTTCCGGTTGAACCCTCTCGGGCGAGAAGTTACTTCGTTCCCCTCGGTAATCTTGCCGCGGTTACCGGCTCCCCCTACTCTGGAGTGAAATGGCCCTTCGCTGCCTTTTGTTTTCCTCAGACGGGAAAAGTGCTGCGCTGATCTGCCAGGTGCTGGCAGGTCTTGGCGCGGAGGGAGATTCCTGTTCGGAGGGCCCAGCCGCCGTTGAGAAAGTCATCCAACAGTCCTTCCAGATTGTCATCATTGACTGGGATATGCAGCCTGAAGCCGGCTTGCTGCTGACCACAGCCCGCGAGCGCAAAGCTGCTGAACGACCGCTCACGCTGGCCATCGTGAGCGACGACACAAGCGTGCCCAAGGCACTGCAGGCGGGCGCGAACTCGATTTTGCGCAAGCCCATCCTGCTCAACCAGGTCCAGGACACGTTGAAGACGGCGTGCGATCTGCTGCGGGCGCGCGAGTCAGCGGCCCAGGCGGCAGCGGCGTCGGCGGCTTCTTCGGCGCGCCCCGCCTGTCTCGAACAGGGAAGCGAAAGTCCTCTACGCGCAGGCGAGTTCCTGCCATCCAGCCAACCCGCTCCCGGAGCACAGTTCTTAGTTGAGTCAGACACACAAAAGGCGTTTCAGCAGCCAGCAACGGAATCTACCGGTCCGCTGAAGGAACTGGAGCCGATGGCGGCTGCGGTGCAGTCAGAACCGATTCCGGCTCCGGCTCCGCCCCCGCTCTCGCCACAGCCCTCGTCCCTGCCGCCGCCGGACGAACCTCGCGGCTTGGAATGGTACCTCAACCGGCGGGCTGCAACGCTGCCGCCATCGGTGCAGCAAGCTGCAGCGGCTGCAGCGGCAACCGCGGCAGCCCCGGCGCCGGCCAAGCCGGAACTGGTCGGATTCGATCAGATGGTTTCGCCTGTGGAGACATCCCCGGTGGCTCCAGCCGAAGACTCGGCCCCGGAACGGGAAGCGACTCCGGAACCACCGGAGGCGCACGACCAGAAGGCAGAAGACCAACTCTTCGCCTACATCACAGATGGCCGCGAAGGGTCGGAGGAAGAAGAGCGGCCGCGTTCTCATCTGGGCAAGAAGGCGGTGGTAGGAGCTCTCGTGCTGGCCGCTTGCGCAATCGTGGCTGCACCGCAGGCGCCCTGGCATCCGAAGGCGCTGCTGGTCTGGGCCCGCGGGCACCAGGCTCTCCACGCCTGGCTGAATCCGCAAACGGTCACCGCACCACAAGCGCCGCCCGCTCACGAGGACTTCGCGCGGCCGGGCGACGAGTACAAGCTGCCGGTGGCAGAGAGTATTCCCGACGCCACAACCGATCCCTCGCAGATTCGGGTCGTTCCGGTAGTTGACCCCACGGCGAAGAAACCAAACAACCCGGGGTCGGATACTGATCAAACTGCGGTGCAGCCGGAAGGAGCGGGAACCAATCCGGCCGACCAGGCACCCGCGACACAGGTACAACAAAACCCGCCGGGGCAACCGGCAACGGCCCCGCCCGTGGCCGCCGCACCGACGCCGAGCGGAGCCGCTTCACCCGGCTCGGCGGCCGCCGCTGCGGCGGCGCAGCTGCGCTCTGACGCCCAGGCGGCAGCCTCTTCCCCGGCTCCTTCTCCTGTGGCTCCCGCTTTGACGCAGCCCGAGCCGCCGGTAAGTCCGCTGCCGCATTCCGTTTCCACACCGCCCACTTCCCCCGCCGGGATACCCTCGAGCCTGAAGTCGGACATCGCTTCGATGACGCCCGAAGCCAGCGGCAACAAGCCAGTTGAGGCCGCGCTGCCTTCGATTGAGCCCGTAGATATTCCGGAAGCCACGGCGCGTGGTCTCGTGACCGATCAGCCGGCGCCTCCCTACCCCGCCAGTGCCAAAGGCCAGCAGGGGACAGTCGTTCTGCAGGTCTTGATTGGCCGCGATGGCACCGTGCAGGATGCCAAGTTCTTGCAAGGCTCGCTGGCGTTTGCGCGGGCCGCGATTGATGGGGTGAAGCAGTGGAAGTTCAAGCCTTACCTGATGAACGGGCGGCCAGTGTCAGTGCAGGCGCCGCTGACCATCCCCTTTAAGCCGCCGTCCTAGCTCCCAAGTGGTTTGTTTTGTTGAGAACGAGGCCAGAACTGGGGATCGCGGTGACTCCCGCGCCGCCTGACCGAGACAGCCAGACCTCGTCCGTTCCTGAATGGGGCGGCGCAGGCCGCGGCGTTACCGACGGGGATCAAATGAAGCAGCCGGGAGAGCGCAAGCCGCATCTATCGAGATATAATGTGAAGAGTTTCTCCGGAAGTACTTCCTTCCAGAAGACGGCCAAACTGATGTCCATGAAAACCAAAGCTGCGGTTCTCGTTCTGTCCTTTGCCGTATTACTGTTCGTCGTGGTGGGCTCGCTGGGAGGCGTGCACGCTTCGTCGAACGACGGCTCTTACCGCCAACTGCAGGTTTACAGCGAAGTTCTGCAGCGGGTGCAGAACGAGTACGTGGAAGAACCGAACATCCCGAAGGTGACCGACGGCGCTCTGCACGGCCTGCTGGAGTCGCTGGATTCGAACTCCAGCTACATGTCCGCCGACGCCTACAAGGCTTACAAGGAGCACAAGAGCGCAGCCAAGGGCGGGATCGGCGCCGTGATCTCGAAGCGCTTCGGGTATGCCGACGTGGTTACGGTGCTGCCGGGTTCTGCCGCTGAGAAAGCTGGAATTGAGCCGACGGACATTTTCGAATCGATTGAAGGACAAAGCACTCGGGATATGTCGCTGCCTGAGATTCGCAACCTGCTGGCTGGCGCGCCGGGGTCAAGCGTGGATGTGGCCGTGGTGCGAGCGCGGCGGGCGGAACCGCAGAAGGTTGTGATCACGCGGGAGGTCGAAAACATTCCTGCCGTTACCGACAAGATGATGGAAGAGAGCATCGGCTATGTGAAAGCCGAAACGTTGACCAGGGGCAAGGCGCAGGAAATTGCCGCCAAGATCAACGCGCTCCAGAAATCGGGTGCGAAGAAGATTCTGCTGGATCTGCGCAATTGCGCGGAGGGGGACGAAGGCGAAGGCATCGCGGTCGCAAATCTGTTCCTCAATCATGGGACGATTACCTACCTGCAAGGGCAGAAATATCCGCGGGAAGCATTCAATGCCGACCCGGCGAAGGCGGTCACTACGTTGCCGGTCGCAGTTTTGGTCAATAAGGCCACAGCCGGCGCGGCTGAGATTGTGGCGGCGGCGATTCTGGAGAACGCGCGTGGCGATGTGGTTGGCGACAAGACTTTCGGCGACGGCTCGGTACAGAAGACCATTGACCTGCCCGATGGAGGCGCTCTGATTCTCTCCGTGGCGAAGTACTACTCGCCCAGCGGGAAGGCTATCCAGGACGAAGCCATCACGCCTAACGTGCTGGTAGCGGACGCCGACGATAGCGTTGCACCGGAAGATGAAGAGCAGACTCCTGAGCAGCAAGCCAAGCCCAAGAGCACGGTAGATGATCAGTTGAACAAGGCCGTGGAAGTGTTGAAGAGAGGGAGCAGCTAAGGCAGTAACCAAATGAACGATTTGCGCAATCAGATAGAAAACCTTTCCGCGGCTGAGAAAGTCGAGTTGCTGGACGCGGTGTGGCAAAGCTTGGAAGGGGATGCGTTGTCGCTGACTGATGCGCAGCGTGAGGAACTCGATCATCGTATTGCCCGACAGGAGCGAAGCCCTGCCGATGTGATCCCGTGGGAGCACGTCAGGTCTGGTCTCTTCAAGAAGCCCTGATGCTGCCAGTCGTCTGGTTAGCCGAGGCGGCCGCAGACCTCGAAGAAGCGCGGAAATGGTACGAAGATATACGCCCTGAGATTGGGGAGCGTTTCGCGCTCGCCGTTGACTCAGCAATCCGCGCAATCTCAACAAACCCACTGCAGTTTCCCGCTGTATACCGTGACCGCCGACGGGCGGGTGTGCGCCGGTTTCCGTACGGGATATTCTTTGAGGTTCAAGAGCAGAGGATTGTTGTGATCGCGTGTTTTCATGGCAGACGCAATCCGAAAAGGCAGGAATCGCGCTAGCCTGCGCTCTGCCGGTAATAGCAACCTGCAGCAAAGTGCTATCCTGACCTCGACCGCTCATGATGTCCCTCTACGAAAATCTCCCAGAGGTCGAAATCGGGGGGCGCAAAGTTGTCGGCCGTGTTCTGTTTGGACTGCTGGTGCTGGTTTCCGCGCTGGTTGGAGCCACGGCCGGGCTGCTGCTCGTCTACACCACCGACCTGCCGCAAGTGGACGCACTCGAAGCCTACCGCCCCAGTTCGATCACGGAAATTTATGACGATCACGGGCGGGTGCTGGGCTCATTCGCTTTGCAGCGGCGGGTAGTGGCGAGCTACGACGATTTCCCGCCGCTGTTGCGCGACGCTCTGGTTTCGATCGAAGACAAGGATTTCTATCGCCACTCCGGCGTCAACTTCTGGCGCATCATCGGAGCAGCCTATCGCGACATTGAATCAGGCGGCAAGGTGCAGGGCGCATCCACTCTGACCATGCAGCTGGCCCGCAATCTGTTCTTGTCGCCGGACCGGTCGTTCCACCGCAAGGTGCAGGAAACGATGCTGGCCATCCAGATCGAGCGCCACTTTACCAAGCCACAGATCTTCACCCTTTACGCCAACCAAATTTTTCTTGGGCATGGGGTGTACGGGTTTGAAGCGGCATCGGAGTTTTACTTCAGCAAACCGCCAAAGCAACTGACGCTTGAAGAAGCGACACTACTCGCGGGCTTGCCCAAGGGGCCTAGCGTGTATTCGCCGATCAACCATCCCGATAAAGCGGAAAAGCGGCGCAGTCTGGTGATCAACGCCATGCTGGAAGACGGCAAGATCACGGCAATGCAGGCGGCTCAGGCGCGATCGGCGCCGGTGGTGCTGCATCTGGCCCACGATCCCAATTCGCTCGCTCCTTATTTTGTCGAGGAGATTCGCCGCTATCTCGAAGGCAAATACGGAGCCGACCAGGTGCATGAAGGGGGATTGAAAGTCTTTACCTCGCTCGATGTGGACCTCGAGAAAGCCGCAACCCAGGCAGTGCTCGACGGGTTGGCGGCTTATGAGCGGCGCCACGGCTGGAAAGGACCGCTGGAGAACATCGTCGCCGGGGGAGGGGTTCTGGAGAAGTACTCCCACCCGGACTGGGACGATGAGCCGGAGGTGGGCGGATATTTTCACGCACTGGTAACCGCGGCAGGACCCGGAATCGCCACCATGAAGTTCGGCCGCTATACCGCGGCTCTGGGGCAGGCCGACGTGGCCTGGACCGGCCAGAAGCTGGCTGACATTCTGAAGACAGGCGACATCTGCTATGTGAAGATTCTGTCGCTGGGGGCAAACGGCGCAGCAAAAGTAAGCCTGGAGCAGGACTCCGGGGCGCAGGGCGCACTGCTGGCCATCGACAACGCCACCGGCGGTATCAAGGCGCTGGTGGGCGGCCGCGATTTTAACGACTCGAAATTTGACCGCGCTACCCAGGCATTGCGCCAGGTTGGCTCGTCGTTCAAGCCGTATGTGTATACCACGGTGATTGACCAGGGCGCCAGCCCGGACGACACCGTGCTCGATGAACCCATCAGTTTTGAGACGCCTTCGGGAGACTACACGCCGCACAATTACGACGAAAAGTTCGAAGGCATCATCACCCTGCGGCGGGCGCTGGCGCAGTCACGCAATATTCCTGCGCTGAAGCTGGCGAATAAAGTCGGCATCAGGAGCGTAATTGACTATGCCGAACGCTTTGGCATCACCACCAAACTTCCACCGTATCTGCCCGTGGCATTGGGATCGGCGGAAATCACACTGCTGGAGCAGACCTCGGCCTATAGCGTGTTTCCCAACGACGGCGTGCGCGTGATCCCGCGCTACATCACGCGCGTGACCGACTATGAAGGGCGCGTGCTGGAAGAGGACTTTCCCGAAGTGAAGGATGTGATCAGCGAGCGTACGGCGCGCATCATGACTTCGATGTTGCGCGAAGTTGTCCTCCACGGCACCGCGGTGGCGGCGGCGAAGCTGCCGTTTCCGGCGGGAGGCAAGACCGGCACGACCAATGATTTCACCGACGCGTGGTTCGTGGGATTCACTCCCACCATGACGTGTGGAGTCTGGGTCGGCTATGACGAGAAGAAATCTTTGGGGGCGAAAGAAACGGGAGCGCATGCCGCATTGCCGATCTGGATGAACTTCATGACCGCGGCGATGGCAGGCAAAGATGCGGGAGATTTTCAGCCCCCGCCCGCGATGCCGCGCGCGGCGCAGAAGGTGGACACGCCAGACACCGCGCCGGCGACGGAAGAGGCACACTAAGGGGCAGGGGAGGATTCATGAGGAAGAACACGGTTCTGACGTGGACTGCTGTCCTGATGGTTGCGGCGGGTGCGTTCTCGCAGAATTCATCCGTGAGTGGCATCAATGATGAGATCAAAGTGTCTCTCGCGGTGACGCAGGTGCTGGGCTCGCAGGTCAAGGCGTGGAACCACCACGATCTCCAAGCTTTCATGGCGGGATACTGGAAATCCCCGGATCTGACTTTTTTTTCGGGCGCGAATGAGCGGCATGGCTGGCAAGAGACCATGGATCGATACAAGGCGACCTATCAGAGTCCCGGGCACGAAATGGGCAAGCTGGAGTTTGCCAATATGCGCGTCGAGGCACTCGGGTCCGACGCGGCCTTTGTTCGCGGCGAGTGGCATTTGACCATGTCCGACGGGAAAACTCCGCATGGTCTGTTTACCCTCGTGTTTCGCAGGTTCCCCGACGGATGGAAGATCGTGCACGACCATACATCGGCAGCAGCGGAGTGAGCGTCAGCCCAAGCATCTGCCCTATTTACTAATGAGGTTCCCCGCCCGCACCTTCACCCTCGCTGAGATAATCAATCCAGGTAAACCCGGGAGGTTCCTGATGGAAGCAGCAACAAGGTGCGAGATTATTAGCGGCGGTCCGCTTACCGACGCACCGGACCACTACATGATTACGGTACGGCTCGAGGGCGACGATGAGCGTGAATGGACATTCGTCCGCAAACCCGACGGCACATATTGGGAGGTCGTTGGCACTGACCTTTTTCCGCGCACAGGCGGAATACTTCGCGTCGATCTCGGTGACCAGATCGTCGATCCAAAGGCGCTCGCTCTCTGCGAGCGGCATTACGGACAGATCCGGGATGCGGAAACCGCAAGGCTGAAAGTGTTGGGCTTACGCAAAGTGCGAAATACTGAGCCTCAAAAGTATGAGCTTCGCCTGTTCGACACGGCGGAAGAAACACGCGGCTACTTTCAGACCACGCGGTACGGCACAGAAGAAGAAATCCGGGCAATGATGAAAGACGGCGGCCTCCCGGAAGGCCAAATAGACTTCTACCTTGGCCAGGCACCATAGCTTCAGGCTCTTGCACGCCCCATTCCCTTGTCCATGGCTTCATTCGCCAGTTGGTCGGCTTCCGTCACTCCGCGGGCACGCGAGCAGGCGCCACAGGCATAGATCCCCCAAGTGGAAGTTTGGGACTCCGGACATTGAGGGAAAGTTTACCCTGAGGGGCGAACAGAGCCAGGGGCAAAGGCGAGCGTGCGTCACTCCGTGCGGGGCGTCGCGCTGGCGAGCGCGAGAATCGCTCCGGCAAACAGCAGCGTGTCGAAAAAGTAGTTGATCCCGTCGACCTTGACGTCGGTGCTTGGGTCTAACAATGAGGCGATCAGGATCGGGCCATAGACGACAAGGACCAGCAGGAAAATCCAGGCGCCGAGATAGGTTGCGGCCGTCCGCGTCTTCTTCGCCAGCAGAATGCATAAGCCTGCAATGAGCAGAATCGCCCCCGTCAGATAGCTGATGAGCACGCGGGCTGGAATCCAGGT
>Ga0181536_10004199_pt1 | contig 15375 bp, 14 predicted proteins | sample PEATcosm2014_Bin_41_FD_121105 | JGI IMG/M metagenome (GOLD analysis project Ga0181536, IMG submission 121105) | Peatland microbial communities from MTU Mesocosm Facility, Houghton, MI, USA - PEATcosm2014_Bin17_60_metaG | ecosystem: Environmental > Terrestrial > Soil > Wetlands > Peat | place... | reverse complement strand
TCGGCGCGATGATGCGCAAGCTGCTCGTCATTGCCTACGGCGTACTCAAGTCCGGCAAGCCGTTCAACCCGATATTTGTCGCCCAGAAGACTTGACGCCGAAAACGGTATCTCGGGATGACAGGGTGCGCGTGCGCTGCCGACCGCGAAGGCGGGAGGTGTGCGTTCCCTTTTTCTTAGCGCGAAGGCGGGAGGTGTGCGTTCCCTTTTTTTAGCGGACGATCATTTCACCGATGCGGATTCGACGATTTCGGCGCAGGGGGCGCAGAGGGTTGGGTGTTCGGGGTTGGCGCCGAGGGGGAGGTATTTCCAGCAGCGTTCGCATTTTTCGCCGGCGGCGGGTAGCGTCTTTACGCCGGCGGTGTTTGTGGGGGAGGCTGCTAGCGAGCGTAGCGATGAGACGACTAGGGCTTCGCGCAGGCCGTCGCCGAGGGCTTGGAATGCCGGCAGCTGCGCGGCGGGGACGGTGACCTCGGCGTCGAGTTGGAAGTCGCGTTCGCCTTCGGATGCGGCGACCTGCGCGCGCAGTGCGCGGAGCGTGTCCCAGAGCTCGAGGGCGGGGATGTCGACGGCGCCGAGCTTGGGGAGGGCGAGATCGAAGACGCTTTCGTGTTCGCCGCGCAGCGCTGCCGGCAGGGCTTGCCAGGCTTCTTCGGCGGTGAACGAGAGGATCGGCGCGGTCAGCACCGCGACCGTGCGGAAGATCTCGAACACTGCCGACTGCGCGCTGCGGCGACGCGCGGAGTTCGGCGCGCCGGTGTAGAGCCGGTCCTTGAGGGCGTCGACGTAGAACGCCGAGAGGTCATCGCCGTCGAAACGTTGCAGCGCCAGATAGGCGTCGTGCAGGCGGAACTCGCGGTAGGCCACGACGATGTCGCGCGCGACGGCGTCGAGTTTGGTCAGCACCAGCCGGTCGAGCGGCTCCATTTGCGCGCGCGGCACGACCGCTTCGGGCGTCAGGTCTTCGACCGAGCCGAGATACCAGCGGAAGCGGTTGCGCAGGTTGCGGTAGACGTTGGCGACGTTTTCGAGCAGCTTCGCGCCGAGGCGCACGTCGGAGGTGAATTCGACCGAGGCGACCCACAGGCGCAGCACGTCGGCGCCGTACTTCTCCATGCCGTCGAGCGCGCCGATGTAATTGCCGGACGACTTGTGCATCGCGCGACCGTCCTGATCGACGACCCAGCCCACGCCGACGACTTGCTTGTAGGGCGGACGGCACTTGGTTGCGACGGCGGTGACCAGGCTCGAGCGGAACCAGCCGCGGTATTGATCGCCGCCTTCCAGGTAGACGTCGGCCGGCCAGGTCAGACCGCGGTCCTCGAGCACCGCGCGATGCGTCACGCCCGACTCGAACCAGATGTCGACGATGTTCATCTCTTTGGCGAACGCCGTGCCGGCGCACGTGGGGCAGGCGAAGCCGGGCGGCAGAAACGCTTCGACGGGATCGGTCCACCACACGCGCGCGCCTTCAGTGCGGAAACGATCGGCCGCATTGCGCGCGACGCGCGGGTCGAGGATCGATTCGTTGCACTGCGTGCACACGACGGCCGGAATCGGCGTGCCCCACGTGCGCTGGCGCGAGACGCACCACTCGGGGTGGTTCGCGATCATCTGCGTCATGCGCTCTTGGCCCCAGGCAGGCGTCCACGTTACCTCGGGCAGCTCGACGACGATGCGCCGGCGCAAATCGTTGGCGTCCATCGAGATGAACCACTGCGCGGTTGCGCGGAAGATCACCGGGTTCTTGCAGCGCCAGCAGTGCGGGTAGGAGTGCTCGTACGATTCGGTGGCGATCAGCAAGCCGGCCGCGCGCAGATCGTCGATGATGCGTTGCTGCGCGGCGAAGATCGGCAGCCCCGCATACGGACCGGCGTCGGCGGTGAAACGGCCCGCGCCGTCGACCGGGCTCAGCACCGGCAGACCGTATTTCACGCCGGTTTCGAAGTCGTCCGTGCCGTGGCCGGGTGCCGTGTGCACCGCGCCGGTGCCGGTTTCCAGTTCGACGTAGTCGGCCGTCACGACGAGCGAATCGCGATCGAGCAACGGATGGCGCACGCGCGCGCCGGCCAGCGCGGTGCCGGGAACGCTCGCGCGCAGCGTCGCCACCACGGAATCGCCGAGGCGTTCGACCAGCGCGCCCGCCAGCGCTTGCGCCACCAGCACGTCTTCGCCGCCTACGCGGTAGAGGCCGTAGGTTGCATCGGGTTTGATCGCGATCGCGACGTTGCCCGGCAACGTCCAGGGCGTGGTCGTCCAGATCGCGATCGAGGTCGGTTTGCCGTCGTCCTCGACGCCGAAGCGCTGCGCGATATCGGCACGTTGCGCCGCGTCAGCCGGAAAGCGCACGTAGATCGAGGGCGAGACGTGCTCTTTGTATTCGATCTCGGCTTCGGCCAGCGCGGTCTCGTCGTGGATGCACCACAGCGTCGCCCGCAAGCCCTTGTAGAGCTGTTTGGCTTCGGCGAGTTCGGCCAGCACGTCGACGATCGTGGCTTCGAAGCGCGGCGCGATCGTCATATACGGATCGTCGTAGTGGCCGAAACCGCAGCCCATGCGCAGGATCGCGGCGCGTTGGCGGTCGAGCCAATACAGCGCGCGTTCGCGGCATTTCTCGCGCAGCTCGAGCGGGTCGACGTTGTGGAAGTCGAGCTTGAGGTGCCTGAGCGTCTCCATCTCGATCGGCAGCCCATGCATGTCCCAGCCGGGGACGAAGTTCGCGTACTTGCCGTCGAGCAGGTTGATCTTGACGAACGCGTCCTTGAGGACGCGGTTGAGGAAATGCCCCATGTGGAGGTCGCCGTTGGCGTACGGCGGGCCGTCGTGGAGGATGAACGGCGGGTTGCCGGCGTTCTTGGCCAGCCGCTTGCGGTAGGTGTCGTGCTCGGCCCACCAGCGGACGCGGTCCGGTTCCCGTTTGGGCAGCTCGGCGCGCATCGGAAAGTCGGTCTTGGGAAGGTTGAGGGTCGAGCGGTAGTCGCGCTGCGGCGTCTGGGTCTCGGGCATGGAACGTGGCAGCTTCGCGTCCTTCGACTGCGCGCCCCTGGCGCTTCGCTCAGGATGACAGCAGGAGTGCCCTCCGGTGGGGGGCGCTTGGCAGGCACAAGCGTGCGGGAGAGGCAAATCACCGTTTCCACCTGCAGCCCGATTACGAGGAAGATCGCCACAATGGCGAACCCGCGGTTCCAATCGAACGGCGTCGATCTATTGATCGACGGACTTCTCGCAGCCGGTGAAACCGCCGGCGATATTCGCGAGCGCATGTGGCAAGTCGCCTGGGCGCGCGGTTACCAGGACGTGGTCGTGCCGATCCCCGTCCCCGACGTCAAGATCGAAGGCTTCTGCGTGCTGGCCCAGCGCTTCTCGGCCAGCCGCACGATGGTGCTGGTCGACGACGGCGAGCAACTCGTCGGGCTCGTCGACGCGCTCGAGGAACCGCCGCTCGGCTCCAAGGTGCGCATGCAGCCACTCTACGGCACCTCGGCGCACTGGGGCTTCAAGGTCATCTCGTCGCTCGGCTGCGGGCTTTCGATCCGCTTCGACGACGACCACGTCGATTCGAGCTGGATCGACCGGCTCAAGAATTGCCTGCACGAGATCCGCGAGGGCGAGGTCGCACTGCGGCGCCAGATCGAGATCGACCGGCGCAACATCACGTTCGTGCTGCCGCCGACGCCGTTCCGGGTGGAGATGGAGAAAGCCGACAAGGAGATCCGCGACCGGGTCACCGGCGGCGGCTACACCGACGAGGAAGCCCGGGCGCTGGCGCGCGCCAAGAACAACCAGGCCGAGATCGCCAAGGTGATCGCGGCCCGCGACAAACGGCTCGTCGACGCCTATCGCATCGAGGTTACGGCCTTCCGGGCGCAGATTCCGGAATTACGCGCCGAGTACGACAAGAAGATGGAAGCCTACGCCGAGTTCCGCAAGCAGATCGATCGCTGCAACGAGACCGACGGTTCGAGCCGCTCGGTAACGGATGCCAGCTTACGCGCGACCGCGCAACTCGAGACGATCGAGCAAGCGGTGCTGAACGTTCAGGCCAAAGGGCTCGACCGCATCGAAGAAAATCCGCGCCGGAATTTCTCCGAGATCATACAGACCATCGATCTGCTGTTCGAACTGCTACCGAAGCGGCTTCAGAAGCCGGCCGCGTCGGGCGCCACAAAGTAAAGACGTTCGGGGGCGCCCCGCGCAGGGCGCGGTATTGGGTCCAGCTGGTCCGGACCAGAAAGCCCGCGATCACGACGTACCAGCCGAATTGCCACATGCGGGTGACGGCGATCGTCACGAGCCCGGCGGCCGCGAACGACAGCCCGAAGCCCATGCCGACCAGCGCGGCGGTGGCGGTCGCGCGGTCGCGGTCGCCGCGTAGCCGCCACAGCAGCGCGCGCAGCACCCGGCCGCCGTCCATCGGGTAGCCCGGGATCAGGTTGAACCCCGCCAGCACCGCGTTGGCGAACGTCACGTAGGCCAGGACCGAGGCCACGGCGTCGGCGTAGCGCCCGGGCACCACGCGATCGACGAGATGCATCGCACCGAACGCCGCCAGGGCGACGACCGCGCTCAGCGCCGGACCGGCGAGCGCGACCAAGGCGTCGGCCAGGGGGGTCGGCGGTTCGGCTTCCAGCGTGGCCACGCCGCCGAACAGGAAGAGCTGAATCGACCGCGTCTGCACGCCGAACGCGCGCGCGGTCAGCGCGTGGGCCAACTCGTGGACGATGACGCTGGCGAAAAGCACGAGCGCCGCCGCCGCGCCGACGCCGTAGGCGCCGATCGTTCCGAACGCGCCGACCGGCCCGGCGCCGGCGATCGTCACCGCGACGAGCGCGTAGATCGGAAACCACGACGCGTGCACGTCGAGACGAATGCCACAGAGGCGACCGATCGGAAACGCGCGGAGCATCGTCCGCATCACGTTCGCGTGTAAGGCGTTAGAATGCCTGCGACCTATGGTGTGTCGTGGGTAACGACTTCGTCCAAAACGTCGAAATTGCGCTGCGCCAGTTGCTCGGTCTCCGCCGCGACCGAGCGCAGGTGGGCGGTCAGTTCGTCGCGCCGCTTCCACGCATCGTCGATGCGCGCGAGGATGTCTTTGGCCGGCGTTTTGTCGCCGGGCGTGAACAGCGGCGGCAGCGGGTAGTGCAGCTCGTCGAGCAGCGCGAGGACTTTGGGATCGTAGGGGATGGCGGTGAACGGCACGCCGAGTCGCGCGGCGATGATCAGCGCGTGCAAACGCATGCCGATCACGAGCGAGGCCCGGCCGATGACCTGCGCCGCCTGGCCGAGGGTCATCGCCGGCAACAGCAGCGGCGCCGACTTCGCCCGCCGGATCACCCCGGTCGACACGTCGGCATCCGACGGGCCGCCGAGCGGCAGAAAGGCGACTTGCGCGCCGTGCTCGTTCGCCAGGCGGTCGACCGCCGCGGCGACCGCGCTCACCGTCGTCTCGTTGTGCTGCCAGCGGCGCACCGACACGACGACCAGCGGGCCCGGGCCGGCCAAGCCTTCGGCCGCCAAATCGAGCGGCGCCGTGTCCGGCTCAAGCAGAAAGACCGGGTCGGCGGTGCGTTCGACCCGCACGTTGGGCAGCAGCGAGGTCAGCAGCTTGCGCGAACGCTCGTCGCGCACGGTCGCCGCCGTGACGCCGCCGCAGCACGCGCGCACCACGGCCCGGCCGAACACGTCGAGCGGGCCGATCGACTGGGCGAAGATCATCGTGCGCTTGCGCGCGCGCGTCGCGGTGCGGATGATCCCGGCGTAGTAGAGCAAACTGCGCAGGCTGGTCACGTTCTGCAGCAAACCGCCGCCGCCCGAGAGAACGACGTCGGCGCGCTCGATCGCGCGGCGCACCGCGCCCAAATCCATGCGCGGCGTCGCCTCGACGTTCAGCCGCGCCGCGGTGCCGGCCGGGTCCGCGCTGAGCACGTTGATCGAACCGTCGGGATAGGTGCTGCGCAGGCGCTTCACGATCACGTCGAGGAGCGCTTCGTCGCCCAGATTGCCGAAGCCGTAGTAACCCGAAATCAGCACCCGCGGCGCGCTCACCGGACCATGAGCGGCCGGAGTTTGCGATACACGAGGATCACCACGGCGCCGAGCACCGCGCCCAGCACCGCGCCGTTGAACACCCGCTCGATGCTCACCAGCAGCGGCGTGTGCAGGTGGGAGAACGTGTCGATCAAATCGCCGAGCCCCATTCCCGCCGCGAGCACGAACAGCCAGCCCCAGCGCCGGCGATCGGCCGCGAACAGCGCCGGCACGAGCATCAGCGCGGGCCACGCGACGACGAATTCCTTGAAGCGCGGCCGCACCTGCAAGATCGTCGTCAGGTGCGCGCGCAACGCCAACTCGAACGACGACGGCGCGATGTCGCTTTGGTTGCCGCTGCGCTCGAGCACCAGAAACGCGCCGGCGACGAGCACGAGCCCGGCCAACAACTGCACCACGCGCACCGGTTCTTCGGCGATCGAGCTCAGATCGAGCTTCGCGCCGAACCGGTCGGTGAAGAAATAGAGCCCGAGCGCGATCAGCGGCGGCAGCACGAGCACGTATTTCACGCCCAGGAAGTGATCGACTTCGGTCATCGTGAGCAGCGTGCTCAACAAACCGACGATGGTCAGCGCGCCGGCGAGCGTGACCGCGATGCCGAGCACCAGCGCGATCAATCCGCGCGCGTACGCGTTGGCGGTGCGGAAAAACGGTGCGGCCTCGCCACGGAACGCCCACGCGGTGGCGAGCATCCCGAGGGCCGGGAAGGACAGCCCCGCGGTGAGCGCGAGCAATTTGCGCGCGATGATGTCGTGATGGCTCGCGTAGCCCGCACCGACGAAGAGCAGGTCGGCGATGACGAGCGCGGCGATCCAGCCGATACCGCCGATGCCGAACGCCTCGAGCAGGAACAGCAGGCTCGCCGGCACGGCCAGCGACGCCAGCGCGATCGCAACCGGATTGATGGCGAAGCGCGCGAACGCCGAGGCGGAGGCGATGCGGCGGCCGTCGGCCCGGATCCCCGCCGCGATCCGGCTCACGATCTCGACGTTGGTGGCTTCGATCGAACGCCCGTTCCACGAATGCGCGTACGGGCGCAAATACACGACGCGGATGTTGCGCTCGTTCACGCCGAGCAGGTAGCGCGCGACGATCTCTTCCGGCGAAAGCTTGTCGGCCTCAGGTTTGGCGATCGCTTGCACGCGCACCAGCCGTTCCGTCATCCGGCGCGCGAGATCGGCGTCGCCGAGTTGTTCTTGCTTGGGGTCGTAGGTCTCGACGACGCCGAAGTTCACGTGATCGGCGGTCAGCGCCGCGGCGGCAGCGTCGGTGTGGTCGGGGTAGCCCAGCACCGCGTTGCGCAGCCCGAAGAAGATCGCGGTGCGGACGCGTTGACCGCGCGTCGCCGCGTCGACGACGCCGCGGATGCCGGCCGGCGTGAAGCCTTCGTCGTTCTGCAGCCGCGGGACGAGCAGCAGACCCTCGCGCTTGGCCAGCGCGACGCGGTCGAACGGCAGCCCGAACGTCTCGCTGTCGAAGTAATCGCTGGTCGTCCGGATCGCCCACACCGCGGGCAGCTTGGCGCGCAAGAGCCGGATCGTGCGCGGCGCGAAGTGCAGCGGCAGCTGCTCGGCGTAACGCTGCGCGGTCGGCGCGTCGTACGCGACGAGATACATCGTGTCGGCGCGAATCGCACCAGCGCGCACGAGCGAAGCGAAGAGCGGATCGCTCAGCGGCGAGAGCCGCGCTTGATCGAGGAGCGCGCCGCCGGCGTAGGCGTTGGCGGCCGGCGCGCCGGGGATGTTCGCGCCCAGCTCCTCGCTGACCGCGAGCGAGGTGAGGCCGGCCCGGCGCAGCGCCTGCAGAAACGCGTCTTCGTTGTAGCCGTAGGACTTCGCGAGGTCGCTGAAGTCCGAGTCGTCCATCACGATCTCGACGTTGCGGGCAGCCGCTTCGTGCCGTTCGCGACGGACCCCGATGTAGGCTGCGGCCAACAACCCGATGGCCAAAACGAGGCAAACGATGTGCCGGGGCTTCACGTCACGGCGCTTTCGCTGGGAAAAACAACAAGGCCCGCAGAGCGAGCCTTGCTGCCGTCGCGTAGTAGGTTGCCCTACTACCGGGTGTGGGCGACGATGTTACTTTTGTCCGCGCGCCCACAGTCGCGGTACCCGAACCATGTGCCGCCGGAGAGCGCCAATCCTTTGGGGATAACGTCAAATTCATGTTTGCTTTTCTTGGTATTCGTTCAACCGGGCCGCTGAACGCGTTCACCTCCCGGGATTGGCCATTTCACGCGGCCGAAGTACGAAGCGGCTTGAGCCTGGCAATCTCGCGAGCCTCGGGTGAATGCACTGCATCATAAATATCCACTGCCGCCTGTAAGTTCAGCCACGTCTCTAAACTAATGCCGAGGACCCGTTCGAGCCGGAGGCCCATCGCCGGTGTAATAGCGCGTTTCCCGTTGACGATCGCATTGAGGTTCCCTCGGCTTACACCGAGTCGCGCGGCAAGTTCGCCTTGCGTCAGGCGCAGTCCGGGATCGTCCAGATATTCACGGATGAGGTCACCCGGCGTGCTCGGTCGCCGATACTTCGGTACCGCAATACTCCTAACCATTAATCATCCTCGTCATGAAACTCCCCGGTAGTGACGTCGACCGCGCCGTACTGCTCATCCCAGCGAAACCGGATGCGATATCGGTCATCAATTCTCACCTGGAATACTCCGCGTTGCTTGCCATGCAGCACCTTGAAATGCCATCCAGGCGGAAAGCTGGAGCACTCCTTCAGGCTAGCGGTATTCAGGATTGTGTCCATTCGTGCAGCCGTCTTTGCGTGAAGCACCGATGGCACGAGCCGACGGGTCGCCTTGTTCGGACGTCCCTCCCAGATAAGCCGAGATGCCTCGTTGCCGAAACGTTCCACACCGCCTCCAATTATATCCTGTCAAGCGACACTTTACAATCCTCGCGAGAAAGGCAACTCGACGGTAATACTCAATGTCGGCCGGGCGCGAAGGCGCCCGCTGGCTAGGCGTGTGGCGGTCCTTCGACTGCGCGCCTACGGCGCTTCGCTCAGGATGACAAAGGGAGGTGGGTCGGTGCGATAAGCGCCTAGCGGTTGTCCGGAACCCAGGGGACGACGCGTTTTTCGATCTGGCCGGCGATCGTGAACAGGGCCGAGCCGATGATTCCGGCGGTTACGAGGCCGGCCACCGACTGGCTGATCGACAACGTCGTCCACGAGTTCCAAATCAGGTGGCCGATGCCGTTGTCGGCAACGAGAAATTCGACCGCGACCGTATTGAGCAGTGCCAGACCGACCGACAGCTTCACGCCGCCCATGATCACCGGCAGCGCCGCCGGAAACATCACGTCGAAGTACATGTCGCGCGGGCGCGCGCCGAAGCTGTTGGCAACTTCTTTGTAGATCGGCTCGACGTTGAGCACGGCCGCCATCGTCGTGATGATCATCGTGAAAAAGGGCCCGAGCGAAATCAAGATGACGTTCGAGGTCTCGTTGAGCCCGACCAGGATCAGGATGATCGGGAAGAGCGCGATACGCGGCAACGGATAGAACGCGGCGACCAGCGGCTGCACGATCGACCTCGTCCACGGTGAGACGCCCATCGCCAAGCCGATCAGCGTGCCGGGGATCAACCCCAGGAAGAAGCCCACGAAGAAACGCGCCAGCGTGATGCCGGCCGTATTGATCAAGCCGCCGGTCTGAATCAGCTGCCAGATCGTCGCCGCGATCACCGTCGGCGGCGCGAGGATGCGCCGGTCGACGATGTTGGTGCGCGAGCAGAACTCCCACAAAATCAGCACGACCAGCGGACTCACCACTACCATGATGCGGTCGCGCTGGTGAGCCGACATCTTCGGCTTAGACCGTGACGCTATCATTGTGGATCTCACGCTGGCGGAGGGTCAGGACTTCTTCGCGCAGGGCGGTCCAGATGCGGCTGCGGATGTCGAAGAACGTGGTGTTGGAGTGCATGTCGAGCACGTTGCGCGGGCGCGGCAAGTCGATGTCGACCAGGCTCTTGATCTTGCCCGGGCGGTTGGTCATCACCATCACGCGGTCGCCCAGCACGATCGCCTCGTCGAGGCTGTGCGTGATGTAAACGACGGTCTTGTGCGTGCCTTCCCACAAGCGCAAGAGATCGTCTTGCACCAGCAGTTTGGTCTGCTCGTCCAGGCTCGCCAGCGGTTCGTCCATCAGGAGAATCGCCGGGTCGTTGGCGAACGCGCGCGCGATGTTGACGCGCTGGCGCATGCCGCCCGAGAGCTGGCGCGGATACGCGTCGGCGAACTGCGTGAGGCCCAGCATGTCGAGATACGCATTCGCCTGCGCTTCGCGCACGCCGCGGGCGACGCCGCGCACCTTGAGTCCGAAGGCCGTATTCTGCAGCACGGTCATCCACGGGAAGATGCCCTGCTCCTGAAACACGACGCTGCGCAGCGGTTGGCCCTCGTGGGCGATCGTGAAATCGACCGCGCCGGCGGTCGGCGTTTCGAGGCCGGCGATGATCCGCAACAGGGTCGTCTTACCGCACCCGCTCGGGCCCACGATGCACAGGAACTGGCCCTGCGGAATCGTCAGTTCGAGCGGGTCCAGCGCCTGCACGTCGCCGTGCGGGCCCACGAACGTCTTGGCGACGCCCTGAATGCGGATCTCGCCGGGCACGCCTACTTCAGCGCTCCGCCGAAGGAGCTCGCCGTCGTCCAGCCGTTGCCGTTCCAGAGTTGCATCACGGCATCGTTGAGGTCCGTGCCGCGTTGCGGCGAGGTCTGGAAGTTGTAGACGCCGAGAATCCCCGCAAAGTTCGTCTCTCCGTCGATGTAGCTACGGAGTTGCGCGCTGGTTGCGGTCGGCCCGAGGTGCTGCAGTGCATCGACCGTGATCAAGCCGGCGTCCCACGTCATCCCCGATTGCAAGTCGGTCGTCACCCCGGCCGCCTTCATCGCGGCGTTGTAGAGGTCTTGCTGATGTTTCACGCGCGCGTTCTGCGCGATGCCGGCCGCGTATGTCACGCCGGGGAAGTACAGTTCCTTGGGCATGAAGGCGCTGTACTGCTTGAGCTGCGCGACGACCATGTTGGCGCTCGTCGCGACCACGGGGACCTCGAGGCCGACGTCTTGCATCGCACGCAGACCGGTCGCAAACGGCGTGCCCGGGACCCAGATGATCAGCGCTTGTGGTCCGGCGGCCTTGATGCGCGTGAGTTGCGCCGTTGCCGAAACGTCGGAGGCGGCGTAGCGCTCGGTATCGACCAGTTGCATGCCGCTGTTCTCGGGCAGCTTCAAGGCCAGCGCCGTGTCGTCGACGCCGTCCTGACCCGAGGCATCTTGCGAGGCCAGCAAGGCGAATTTCTTCCAACCCTTTTCACGGAAGAAGCGCAAGGTGGCGACGAAGAGATCCTTGGTGCTGACGCTGGTCGAGAACACGTAGGAGTCCTTGGCCGGATAGATCGCCGGCGAGAGGCACCAGTTCACCGGACCGTTGGCCGCGAACACCGGCGCGTCCGCCTGACACATCGCCGAGAGCGAGGAGCCCAAGACGATCGGCGACTCGGTCATGGCCTGCGTGGCCAGCTGTTTGGAGACCGCGGGGCTCGTCTGATCGTCGAGGAAATCGAACTTCAGCGGCCGGCCCTTGATGCCGCCGCTCTTGTTGACCATGTCTTCAAGGATCTGCATGGTCTTCTCGTGCGTCTGTCCGATGAAGGCGCCGCCGCCGGTCAGCGGCAGGATCACGGGAATCGTTACCGGTGGCGCATCCGCGGCCCGAACGATCGAGCCTAGCAAGAGAGCCGCGGATAATGCGGCTCCCGCGCCGATGGTCAAAGCGCGAATAGTCATATTCTCTCCTGCTCAAGCGAAACGCGATGGAGAGATTTTCCGTTTCGCGCCCGGCCTGACGTTCCTTTCCGGGCTATGGCGTTGATGCTTCAGCGCGGATCAATCGCGTCAGGAGCCGGCGCGCTTCGAGCGCAGCCTTGTCCGCCGAGAAGTAGGCCAACGCCGACCCGCGCGGATCGTCGTCGATCATCCGCTGCTGCCCTTCGACGATCTCGACGTCCTCGTTGAACGCCGTCCGGCTCATGTCGAGATAGGTTTTGGAAACCGCCATATCGTCGAGGGCCCAGCAGCGCACGGTCGACCAGAAGTAGTGCGTCGAGCGCTCCGTTTCCGGAGTGAAGAGATTGTAGAGGATGTGCGTCGGCACGTCGAGCGTGGTCACGGTGCCCGGCTCCTTGGCCGCCAGGATCGCCACCGCGAGGATCGGCGGATGATATTCCATGATCTGCCAGCGGTCGATCTTTCCGTCTCTTCCGAGCGCAGCCCGAAAGATCGGCGCGGGATCGACGTTGCGCATGACGCGCTCGCCGCGCACCACGCCGTCGTTCACGGAGACCTCGAGCGGCGTTTCAGCGACCTGGGGGCCGGCGAGCGTCGTTTTGTGAACGAACGCCGTATGCGTCAGGTCCATGATGTTGTCGATCAGTAACTTGTAACCGGCCTTGACGTAGAGGTAGTCGCGAACGGCAGCCCAGTCCGGCGAGTCGTTGCGGCTCAGATCGGGGATCAGCGACGGGTCGGCCTTCCCGGCCTCGCCGAACCACGCAAAGACGAAACCGTGCTGCTCGACGACGGGATAGGCGCGCGCTCGAAACGCCGCGGGCGGCACGTCGCCGGCCGGGATGAGCACGCACGCGCCGTCGCCCGAAAAGCGGAAACCGTGGTAGCGGCATTCCAACGCGTCGTCGATCACCGCTCCGCACGAGAGCTGTGCCTTGCGGTGCGGACAGCGGTCGTCGAGCATCGCAACGCTCCCGTCGGCGCGGCGAAAGATGACCACCGGTTCGTTGCAGATGCGCCGGCCGAGCGGCGCGGCGCGAACCGCGCCGGACGTTGCGACCGCGTACCAGGCGTTCTTCAGAAACGGGGCTTCAGGCATTGCGGTCGAGGTCCGCGATGAAGCCGCTCAGATTGCCGTACACCGCCGCGAGCCGCGTGCGGAACTCACGCAGCTCCCGTTCGGAGAACCCGGCCACCATTGCGTCGAGAAACCGGCTCTTCATTTTGCCCACCTTGGTTGCGAGCTTCTTGCCCGCCGGCGTCAGACCCACCAGGGCCTTGCGCCGGTCGGTCTTATCGGTGCCGCGGTAGACGATTCCGGCCTTTTCCATCGCGTCGACGGCTTTGCCGATGGCCGCATCCTTCAGGTTGAGGCGCTTCGCGAGTTCGCGTTGCGACATGCCGTCGTTCTCGCGGAGAACGGCGAGCGGCCACCACGCGCTGCGCGCGAGCCCGACCGGTTTGAGCAGCGCTTCGATCGCCCGGATCTCGCCCAGCCTGATCATGCGAAACAAATAGTCGACGTCGCCCGCGAAGAGCGGCTCGAGCGGCGCCGGAAGGGAGGTGATTTCATGCGGTTCACCCGCCGCTGCGTTTCGCGCCACGCTAGAAGAACGTCGTGAGATTCTTCGCGAGCAGCGTGGTCTGATCGAGAAAAATCGAGCGCTTGCGCACGAGAAAACTGCTGCCGTTCCGGCGCAAGATGTCGACCCGCTTGCCCGCGAAGAGACGGATCTCCGTGTCGCGCCGGTTGACGTAGATGAGGAATCTGCACTTCACCGTGAGCTCATCGCCCGCGATGCCGTCGATGCGCACGTTCGTCGTCATGTGCGTCGTGCGCGACAGGGGCTCTTCCGCCCAGTGGTCGCCGCCCGTAATCTGCCGCACGCGCTGCGCGAGGGTTTTCTTGTCCTCGTCGAACCAGGCTGCATCGCATTGTTCGCGCGTGTATTCCATTTCGGGTTTGTCGTGCTGGAAGTTCCGAACCAACGGCATCCAATAGCGAACGTCGTCGGCCAAGAGGTCGAGCCAGGCATCGAACTTTCGCTCGTCGAGAAGCTCGCCCTCGTACGAGAGAAAATTCTCGACTTGTTCCTTCACGCTCGACGATAGATCGATCATGCCGGCTGCTCCTCGGCCCGAAATTGCCGCTCGCCGCCCATCATCTCCGCCCAATGAGCGTAGAACACGCGCTGACTGTGCTCCGACCAATCCTCGTCCACGTATGCGCCGGCGCCGAGCCACGGTTCGGGCCACGCCCATTTTCCGCCGCCCAGGCGCAACGCGTAATTCATCGGCAGCGGCCGCGCAACCACGCTTTCGGCCCCGACCTGAGCGGACGCCCAATTCTCGATGTCGTCCTGCTCGACCATGCCCGGCGGCCCACCGTAACGCAACAGGTAGTGCCGGAGAACGTCCTTGACGGCTTGGGGCGCGTTCTTCGGGACGAAATACCATTTCCAAACTTCGGTCAGGTTCGGGGCGAGGGGCACCCAGATGGCGATCGTCGACCTGCCGGCTGCGTTGTAGGCCATGTTCGGGAACACGATGCCGCCGCGGTTCAACAGCCGCGATCGGGAGCCCAGCCGCTTTTGGCGCGCGTAGTGCGCGGCGCGAAAATACTCGTCGGCTTCAGGGCTCTGGGCCCACTGCGATTGGTAGCCGCGCGCCTCGTCATCGTAGAGGCTGACGCGGGCGGCATGTCCGCCGGCGGGGTAGGCGACGTTCAGGATCCGGAACGTGCTCGGATCGGCATCCCAGGTATGGCGTCCGCTCTTACCGCTCTCGGAGATGCCGATGCGCTGCACGGAATTGTGGCTGACGCTGTGATAGAGGTCGCCGGCGTAATTCTCGGCGCCGAATTTCCAATTGCTCGGAATGCGGAATTTAAAGATGCCCTCGATCGCCTCCAAGCCGTCGTCTTCACCGTCGGGTGCTTGCAAGAAATCCCGCAGCATCAAGGCCATGTCGCCGAGCGACGCCTCAAAGGGCGCCGCGGCCGCATCGAACGTCGCCCAAATGCTACCGTAATAGCGGGTCACCTTGGCTTTGATCAAGCCCCACTGCTCGCGTACGAGCCGGTTGCCGTAGCCTTCCTTCGAAAGCGGAACGCCGACGAGATCGCCGTTCGTCGCGAACGTCCAGGCGTGGTAGGCGCAGGTGAACCGCTTGGCGTTTCCGCGATCGTAGCGGCACACCGGCATCCCGCGGTGAGTGCAGACGTTGAGCAGCACCTGCACCTGGCCGTCCTCGTCACGAACGACGACGACGGGTTCGCGGCCGGCCTGCGAGACGAAGTAATCGCCCTTGTTCGGTATCTGGCTCTCGTGCCCGACGAAGAGCCACGATTTAGCGAACACGCGCTGCGCCTCTTCCTCGAAGATCTGCTGATCGGAAAAGATCGAACGGCTGACGAGACCCGTGTGCCCGTCGACCAGCTTGCCAATCGCGGTGCTCTCCATTGCATGACTCCTCGGGGTTGCGCTCCTGGCATATCTTATGCTAGGGTAACATTTGTTG
>Ga0181536_10004197_pt1 | contig 15379 bp, 7 predicted proteins | sample PEATcosm2014_Bin_41_FD_121105 | JGI IMG/M metagenome (GOLD analysis project Ga0181536, IMG submission 121105) | Peatland microbial communities from MTU Mesocosm Facility, Houghton, MI, USA - PEATcosm2014_Bin17_60_metaG | ecosystem: Environmental > Terrestrial > Soil > Wetlands > Peat | place... | reverse complement strand
GGATTTGCCGGGGCAAAGGATGACGTGTTCGAAATAGAGCTTTACTTGGTCCCGCCCCAAACGGTTGGCGCCGGAAACCAGGTCGCTGGCTTCCACGAAGAACCCGGAAGCGGCGGGATGATGGATATCAGGGGGCGGCGAAACGGTGATCACGATTTGAAAGGGAACGTGTTCGTTTTTCGCCCCGGCTATGGAAATGGTCTTGGTGCTCTTGTCCCACACCAGGTTGTGGCCCCGCACGCGGTCGTCGGGGCGAACCTTGGCGACGCTCGGGACGGCCCAAACCTCGACGGAGGGCGCCTGACCCAGGGCCGAGACGCAACTCATCAAAAAGGCAATAACGAAAGCTGGCTTCATCTGGAGCCTCTCATGCCGGTCGCATTGGCGGCCGGAAAGATCCAACCGCCAGGCGGTGAATGTTGCGGGCGAATTGCGGAGATCCTCCTGCACTTTCCACCTCCGTCCAATCTTCGCCGCGATTCGCAGGAACAATCTCCATTCCACCTTCTTGTCGAAGGTCACAGGGCGGCGAATTGCACAGTCTCGTTCAGCGCGTGAAATCGGTCAAGTAAAACGTGACACTCTGCAAGCGTGGTTCGGCGCCGCGATGGTAGCCCGACTTGGGGGCCAGAAACAGGGCGTTAAGGCTCAAGAGGAAGCTGGCGGTGGCTCCCGGCTAGAGGATCTCATGCTCATCGCGCAGTCCCCCCATCCGCTTGCTGCTTGGGCAGCGATTGCACCGCCGCCGGTTCAGAAACTCGAATCAAATAGCGCGGCCAGAGCTATGAGACTCATGATTGTTTCCCCAAGTTTGCCATGGACGGAGAGGGTTGATATTTGGCCTTGATAATCTGAAACACCTTCTCAAATCGATCGAGCAGAACCTCATTGCGACAAAGTTCTATAGCTCTGGCCTGTCGCAGGTTGTAAATTGTCTGATGCACGGAAAGCGGATCCACCCCCGCTTCGACAAACCTGCTTTCAAGCAGGTTCCTCCAGGTGAACGCGCCAGCGGATACGTACGCCAGCACTTCCTCGAATTCGTTGATGGACATGACAGTCAACGGTTGGATAACAGTGGAAGCCCCTATCTCCAGTTGAAATACTCCGTTGAGGTACTGGTTGAAACAGAAGGCTTCCACAACAGCCTCGTCGCTGACCAGGATGGGATAGATGCGTCGTGGCTGCGCCGTAGTGGAGATCTCCTTGCGTGCGATCGCCTGGCAGGATCTGCCGAGTTGCGCGATCGCTTTTGGCTTGCCCTCTTCGCTCCGGACGAACTTTCGATTGACATCTTCCTCAAAGCTCGCGCGGTTGCCGGCACGCTTGGCCGGCTCGGTGAGGAGTGATGATTTAATTTCAAATACGAACACTTCATCTGCATAGTCCAGCAATGCGTCTATTTGCCCTTCGCCGTACTGTACGTCAGCCCTCAGGATGCCAGAGGCCGGCCGGTAATACTCACGCGGTAATCCCACTGCGTAGAGTTCAAAAAGCCGCCCCCAGAGTTGCTTGAAGGTCTCCCGGTTCTGTGACGGTAGGCGATCAAAAAGGCTCCAGTAAACCCCAGCAGTCAGTAGGTCCACTAGGAACTGAATATCCAAAATCACCGCCCGGTTGCCGTCCAACCTGAGAATCGGAAACTGGCGGTACAGTTTGAGGCTGTCAATCAAGAACGACCGGCGAGCAATCTCATCGTCGAAGTTCTGTCTTGCATTGGAGCCTTTGCCCATTAGGTGAGCCTTAAACTCCGACAGTGTAAGGCTGCGGCTAGCGATAAACGTTTCAAGTATTGGCTGCGGGAACCCCACTTTTTCGAACACCTGCGTGTAATCGAAAACTGCCGACAAGGCCCCTTTCTTCTCGACTTCCCCTGCAAAGGAGTGAATTCCAAAAACGACTGCGATGAAGTCACTTAACGCAAGCCCGTCAATTGTGAGGGTCGAGCTGTCAATTCCGATTTGAAAAGACAGGTCGCGAACTTGAGAGTCGGCTCCCGGAAGGATTTCGTTCAAAATCGTATGCATTCGGGCGAGGGTGTACGCCAGGTCCCTCGGATTGTCGATGTCCCAACTGGGTACGGACTGCAAGGCCACTTCTAGCGCATCGGGCTGTGGAGTTGGTGGGAACCAATCACTCCGGAGGTATTCGTTGCTAAACAAGACTAGCTCCCCCACAGTCTCTATGGGTGCCTCGGCATTTCCCGTCGAGCTACTCCCATACAGCATCAAATGTCGGATCAGTTGCAAACATCCTATTCGGGTAAAGACCACAGCAAACGCCGGTCCGCCAGGCCGAAAGTCGGCAACGGCCTTCCGAAGGGTCGGACTCAGAAACTTCTCGTTGAGAATCCTGTGGACTTCAGCGTCTCTGCCTCGTATCGCGAGGAGGTTGTTGATGAACGCGAGGACACCAACGGCATAAATCGCTGGCACTTGTTGGAGAAGATCCCAGTAACGCTGCCCTTCGGCGCCAGCTTCCCCTACAACATCTGAGCACCTCAGGGAAACTTCGAAGGTAGGTCCTGAGACCCGTCTCCTGTTAACGCTGCTCAGGGGCACCAAAAGTCCCGCCCCGAGGCCGACACCCGCAATTCTGGTATAGATCGCGTTTAGCTCGTTTGAGGAGTATGGCTTCATGGAGGATTGCCAACCGTCCATGCGACCGGTGCCGTCGTTCTGGGCCCGTCGCATTCCAGATTTTACTCCGAATCGTCCCCGTCAAGACTGAAGTCGCGCGGCACGCACCCGCGTCTTTTCAATCGAACCGCCACTGGCTTTTGCCGAAACAAGCCCCGTCCATCGGGATAGGTGGGGGCCGGCCGTAAAGGCGGCTTTCCGTTTTCCTTTCCGTAAACTGGTCTGGAAAGGCTACATTTCGGACCAAAACCGGAAGGCCGGGAACGAGGATTTTGTTGGGGTTAGTTGGAGTGGGTTGGCGCGCTTCGCGGGTTACACTGGATTCGGGACCAAGAGGTCCCCAGTTCAAATCTGGGCGCCCCGACTATACCTTCCGCTTGTCAATGCAACAAGTTACGGCGTGAGGCCTCAGAGTCAGTTCATCACGCCGCCCCTGCTGCCTGGTCTTCGAGCTGTGTATTACTCGTACTTGCAACTTAGGAAGTCATGTGGAATCACAAGCAGAATTAACGTGTGTAGTAGTAACTCGTTCACGCGCTCAACCCAAGGTGTTGGGTCCCGTGTTTCCCGCTACCTCGCCGGCCTTCTGCTTGACGCTGGGCATGCGAACATTCTAAAGTGAGTCGTGCGCTCGGGGCGCCTCCAGTCCGCGGAAAGGGCCGTGCCCACCTACATCGCTAAAAACCTGACGAATCTTCTTTCAGCCTGATTCGGCGGACGCCAGGCGCAACGGAAGGAGACTCGTATGTCCGTCCGCGAATTACCTGCACGTCCGAACCTCGAGCAATACAAGAAACAAGCCAAGGACCTCCTCAAGGCCTCGAAGGCCGGTGCTCCGGAGGCACTGGCGCGAATGCGGAAACTTCGACGGTCGAGCGCCAGGCTCACACTCGCCGGCGCGCAATTCGTGATTGCACGCGAACACGGTTTCGATAGCTGGCTGAAATTCGCAAAGCAGATCACGACGCTTACAGGTGGAGACTCACACGCCGCCGTATGGAAGACAGCGGAGGACGCCGTCGTGGTTGGCGATGTGGAAACGCTCGAGCGTCTGCTGCGCGAACACCAGGAGACGTTTCGTGCCGGGCGGCCGCTGACTTCCTGGCTCGGCGGGCTCGCTCCGGATTACTCGGCTGGGGACGCGCGGTCGATCATTGTGCAGAATCACTGCTTCGAAAATTGGGGTCAATTCGCCTCGTATGCCGCTGCCATGAAGGACGGCCAATCAGCCGTCGCACGATTCGAACGGGCCGTCGACGCAATCGTCGCTGGCGAGGCCCGCACTCTCGAGAAGCTACTCCGGCACGACCCGGATCTGATTCGAGCGCGGTCCACGCGCCAGCATCACTCGATGCTTCTTCACTATCTAGGCGCCAACGGAGTGGAAGGATACCGCCAACGCACTCCTAAGAATGCGGTGCAAATTGCCGAGATGCTGCTCAACGCCGGCGCGGAAGCCGACGCCCTTGCGGACATGTATGGTGGCGGATGCACGACGCTCGGTCTTGTCGCGACGAGCATCCATCCTAAAGCGGCCGGAGTGCTGCACGAACTGATCGACATGTTGCTCGCGCATGGTGCGCGCATGGACGCGCCCGGCAGCGGCGACGCCACCGCTCTCGTGAGCGGTTGCCTCGCCAATGGACGCGCCGATGCCGCAGAGTATCTCGCCGGCCGGGGCGCGCCTCTTGATCTCGAGGGTGCCGCGGGCGTGGGGCGGCTCGATCTCGTCGAGTCGTTTTTCAATTCCGACGGCAGCCTGAAAAATACAGCAACCACTGCGCAAATGAAGGGCGGCTTCACTTGGGCCTGCGAGTACGGGCGCACTGACGTGGTTGAGTACCTTCTCGATCGCGGCATTGAGGTCGGAGAGCAGTTTCCGCGTCCGCATGGGCAGACCGGCCTGCACTGGGCAGCGCACGGCGGGCATGTAGACACAGTGAAGGCGCTCTTGCGGCGCCGCGCACCGGTTGACGTCAAGGACAAAAGGTTTGGCGGGACGCCGCTCCACTGGGCGCTTCACGGATGGAGCGAGCGCAAGACGGATGCTGCCGCGAACGACTCTTACCACGACGTGGTTACGCTGCTGGTCGCCGCCGGGGCTCCTGTGGAGCCGGGATGGCTCAGCGGTGAAAGCGTCCGTGCTAATCCGCGTATGTTCGCGGCGCTCAAGGGCAGGAGGCGCCAATCTTGAGCGTCTAGGCACTCTCCGCCAAGTCACTTAGTGCCTCGCCTGACGTCAGCGAGGCGGTATGGGGCGGCCAGGGAGTTCATGGCAATCGTAGCAGCGGGGCTCGTAGGTTTCCTTGCCGCCGACCTGCACCTGGGGAGCATTGTAAGGCGCGGGCTTTCCGTCGAGGATGCGCTGCGGGAGCGGTGCGGGCCTGCCGCAGCGTGCGCAGAGGGGGTTCAACCACATGCAGTCATGGCCACTCTTGCAAAGTCCAAAAAGCAGCAGCGTGGAGCCGAAGGGCTCGCGCTTGAAGTCCAGCGCCAGGCCGGCTGCGATCACGTCATAGCCGCGATCGAGCAGCTCATCGATCACCAGGAAAAAGCCTGAGTCGGTGGGGAAGAACTGAACCTCGTCCACCGCGATCAGATGGTAACGGCAGCCCATCTCGGATTCCTTCTCCCTCACCACGCGCAGCATCTGCCAGGGATCGCGCGCCGGCACATCCACAGCGTCCATCATTTTGCCGTGATAGTCCTTGATGTAGCCCGTGTCGCTACGCGTATCGATGTCAGGCTTGAAAATCAAGATGCGCTTCCGGCCGAACTGGCGCAGAGTTTCAACCTCCAGCATCAGCCGACCCGTCTTGTTTCCGAACATGTTCCCAATGATTAGTTTGAATTCTCCCCTCGGCATTCGTTCCTCTCTCTCTTGCAGGCTGCGATTCTCAACTACGGCACTCAATGTCTGCTGGCCCCCCATCCTCTCACGAGTTGAGAACACTCTTACCCATCGGAGCTCGAGTGTCAAGATCGGGTCTCCTCTCTCAGCGATAGGTCAGTCGCTCCAGCTCTTCGGGATAGCGCGCCCCTTGCACCGTGATCTTGGATGCAGCCCCGTCGATCTCACGGAGATCGTCGGGCGTTAGTGCAATCGCTGCCGCTCCAATATTCTCCTCCATGCACGCCGGCTTCGTGGTGCCGGGGATTGGAACAATCCACGGCTTTTTGGCAAGCAGCCACGCGAGCGCGATCTGGGCGGTGGTTGCCTTTTTCCGTTCCGCAAGGGCGGCGAGCAGGTCAACCAAGGCTTGATTCGCTTTCCGGGCCTCCGGTGCAAAACGGGGGATGCGGCTCCGCAGATCAGTGCTGGCGAAGGTCGTCTCCTCGTTGATTTTCCCTGTTAGGAATCCCTTGCCAAGAGGGCTGTACGGAACGAAGCCGACCCCGAGTTCCTCGAGCGTGGGCAACACTTCGGCTTCGGGGCGTTTCCACCAGAGCGAGTATTCACTTTGGACTGCGGTGACGGGCTGCACTGCGTGCGCCCGGCGGATGGTCTGCGCTGCCGCTTCCGACATCCCGAAGTGCTTCACCTTGCCTTCCTGAATCAATTCTTTAACAGCTCCCGCCACCTCTTCGATGGGCACGTTCGGGTCAACGCGATGTTGGTAGAACAGATCGATGGCGTCGACTCCGAGTCTCTTCAAGGAGCCCTCGACTCCTTCTTTGATGTACTCTGGTCGACTGTCGAGACCCACTGAACGCGGAGCTCCATCGTGCTCGAATCTGAACCCGAACTTTGTCGCAATCACCACCTGCCCACGGAAGGGCGCGAGGGCTTCTCCCACGAGTTCTTCGTTGGCGAACGGGCCGTAGACTTGAGCAGTATCGAAGAACGTGACGCCAAGCTCGACCGACTTTCGGATCAGCGATACCATCTCCGGCTTGTCTTTGGAAGGGCCGTAACCGAAGCTCATGCCCATGCAGCCGAGCCCTATCGCCGAAACTTCCAGGTTGCTTTTCCCAAGTTTGCGCTTTTGCATTGCTCCTCCATCGAGATCGCTTCTCGCATCTCCAGATTACGGTCGAGTGCCGTCGGAGTGCAAACGCTTCTTCGGACAACCCCCGATGCGGGATGTCAAATCGCGTCGGCTCCCCGGCTCTGCAGCGGTTACCGACCGACGATCGTGCCCAACGTCCTTCGGTCCGGATGCTCACACCGAGTTTACTGACGCACGCACTGACACACTTTTTTGACCCCCATTTCAGCCACAAATCGGGCTTGTTTTCCCACCGTCTCGGTAACGAGACGCCGCCTCCGGCAGCTCGATTCCATCAAGTTCGCCCGCGAGCAACGCGACAATGGCAAATTGGTCATGAATCATCGTCATCACGGCTCAAGGACGCGGAAATGATTCTGCGACAGCACCCTGCGCCTGCCGCCTTCGTTGCCTGAGTCCTGCTGGCGTCTTAGCGGGCCGTTCTGTTCTTTGCGTGGTTGATCGGGTTGTTGACGGGTAAGAGCCTTTCGTGCAGCAACAATTCCGTGGCGCAGATCGCGGGCTCGGAATGGAACAGTTTCTGAATAGCGCCGTCTGTGAGCGAGTTGCAGGCGGCCAGCAAGCTCATGCCTTGATGGTGAGCCATCCAGGACGGCACCACTTTATATTGCTGTCCGGGCTCCACTCGCGCCGGGGCATAATCGATCGAGTCGTAGAAACCCAATTCCCCCAACCAGCCGAGTTCCGTCGTGCGCTGAAGGTTGCGCACGGCCTGGCGGGAATCGAAAGGGAGGGCCAGGAAGGATGCGTAGGGAGAAACCACAACGTCGTCTTCGGAATTCGGATTGATGGCCAAAGCGGGGACGCCAAAAGCACGGTATTGGTAATGCCCGGCTGCGTCCTGGACGTTACAAGCGGCTTCCGAAATGCCCCAAGGCATCCCCTTTTCCTTTGCCCAGTCCATCTGGCACTGCACGGCCACGCGCGCGCTTTGCTCGAGCAGCGTGCGCGGGTAGTGCTTGAACCAGAGAGCGGGCATCAGATACTCGAACATGGTGCCGCTCCAGGAGAGCAGGACTCCCTGTCCGCGCCACAGAACCTGCGCCCGCCCCAGATGGAACCAGGCTTCCTGCGGAATGTCGCCCTTGGCAATCGCTGCGAAAATTGCCGACCGCGCTTCTGAGGCAAGCAGATCGTAGCAGCCCGCTACCACGGACTCGCGCCCGGCGTCGCAACCGATGGAGAGCAGCTTCCTTGACCGGTCGTAAAGGAAACGAAAATCCATGGCCTGAACCAGGCGGTCGGCCTCATCGACCACTTCCGTGAGTTTCCTCACCAGTTCGTCGGCCCCGGGCAGTGAAGCGGAAAGCTGCTGGCGCAGGGCGCGGGCCGTTTCGCTCAAGACAGGGTCCGCAGCCGGGTTTTCGAGATAGTTCACGAGCTGCGCGTCGATGTCTGCCGAAGCTGCCCAAAGCGAAGCAAGGGTCAGTTCCGACAAGGCTCTCGGCACTTCGTCGGAGATTTGATTCAGCAAGTTCCGGTTCTCGGGCGACAACCAGGGAGCCAGGCGCTCGATCATTTCGCGAAGGGCCTTTGCCCGGCGCGTGGTCTCGGCCGCCCACCACCGCAATTCGTCGACAGGTCCGGATTGCTCCATGAGGCTGCCCGCGATCTGGCGCAAGTCCTGTTCGAGCCCCGGCAGCGCGTGCGCCCAGGCGGGGCCGTGTTCGCCCAACATCTCGAGCTGCGCGTTCATTCTGCGCAGGGAGTGAGCCGCACTCGAATTGGCCACGGCGCGCGACGCCAGTTCGTCCAGGAGGCTGATGTGGTCATACAAACCTTGCCAGGCCGCGGGGCGAAGCAGAGGGTCCTCGATGGCTTTCAGGCAGCCTTGCTTCAATGTCCACAAACTGCACACCAGATTCCCGCTGTCGACGGTGGAAACAAACCGCGGCTCCAGCGGCTGGAGCGTTTCCGTGTCGTACCAATTCAGGAAATGACCGCGGTACCGCGTCAGCTTCTTCATGGTCTCGAGTATTTTCTCCACTTCGGCCACAAACTCCGGCAAGGTCAGATAGCCGAGTTGGTAGGCGGCGAGCTGTGCGTTCAGCAGCAATCCGAGATTGGTGGGCGAGGTGCGCTGTGCCACGTCCGGCGGGTCCTTTTGAACGTTGTCCGGCGCCAGGCCGTTGCCAGCGTCTTTACTCGCCTGGCGGAAGAACCGCCAGGTGCGCAGAGAGACGCCTCTCAAAAACTCCTCTTCTTTGGCAGTGGCTTTGGTTCTTCGGGCGCGTAACGGCCGATTCAGCAAAAGCGCCAGGGGGCCCGCCGACGCCCACAAAACTAAGAAAGGCGCAGCAATGGGTAAAGCTGAAGGGCGGAGCAGGGCCACCGCGCCGCCGACGACTAAGGAAACCCAGGGAGTCCAGCCCAGGTAGACATCCACCGGGGCCTTTCTCTCCTCAACCTCGGCCTGGGCGGCCGTCTCCCACTCCAGCAGCCGCTTGCGTGTGATGGTCACGCGTACGATGGTGCGGAAAATCGCGTCGAGCGTCACCAGGGTGCGGTGGCTGAGAAACGCCAGCGTAAGGAAGATGTTGATCTGCCCGGTGAGGAAGGCTTCCGCGATCCGTGTCAAGTTGGGCGCGAAGGATTGCCCCGGCTGAAGCCTGAGCAAGGAAAGAAACAGTTGAAGATAGACGGGGATCAGAAGAAGGACAAGGGCGGCGAATGTCCAACGCACCGGACTGCCGGGCAGGGACAACCAACCGGCCAGGAGGAGAACAAAGGTGGAGGCCTCGATGAGGCTGCGCCGGAGGTTGTCAAAGATCTTCCAACGGGAAAGCAGCGACAAAGGGTTGGCGCTCTTGTGACCCGAGGCGTCCGGCACGCGCGGAAGCAGCCACAACATGATCTGCCAGTCACCGCGCACCCAGCGGTACTGGCGCCGGCTGTAAGCGCTGAAGTGAGTGGGGTAATCGTCAATGACTTCGACGTCCGACACAAGTCCGGCCCGCGTGTAAGTTCCTTCGATGAGATCGTGGCTGAGAATCGCATTGCGCGGGAATCTGCGCTTGAGAACCTTGCGGAACACGTCGACCTCGTAGATCCCCTTGCCGGCGAAGTTCCCCTCGCCAAAGAGATCCTGGTAGACGTCCGAGATAGCGTGGGTGTAGAGATCCAGCCCCGTCTGCCCTGAGTAGATACTGGCCAGCAGCGAGCGGCTGGCGGATTGGACGCTGATTCCCACGCGCGGTTGCAGCATGCCGTATCCTTCGGTGACGGTATTGGTCCTGGTGGAGATGACCGCACGGTTCAAAGGATGGGCTAAGGTCCCGACCAGCCGGCGGGCTGTGCCGCGCGGAAGTTGGGTGTCGGAGTCCAGGGTGATGACGTAGTTAATGGCCGGGAGAACCGACAGGTCCCCGACCTTCACCGGAAAATTGTCTTCTCCTCCGCGCAGCAGTTCATTTAAATCCAGGAGCTTTCCCCGCTTCCGCTCCCAACCCATCCACGCCCCCTCGCTGGGATTGAACGATCGAAAGCGGTGAAAGAGGAAGAACGGCGAGGCTCCCTCGCCGCGATACTTCCGGTTCAACTCTTCAATCAGGACTGAACAAAGGGAGACCAGCTCGTCGCTTTGGTCAGAGGGAAATTGTGAGTCGGGAGCATCTGTAAGCAAAGCGAAATAGAGACGCGGGTCGCGATTCGCCAGAAACCGAATCTCGAGCTCCCTGACCATGCGGCGGACGTAAGCCGCATTCAGCACCAGCGTGGGCACCACCACCATGGTGGCGCACTCCGGCGGGAGGCCCTCCGAGAAATCAAGCTTGGGCAGTACGGTAGCGGGCAGGATGAATGAGGTCAGTTGGTTCATTATTCCCCAGGCGGCTTCTGTCGCAGGAAGGACGAGAAGGATAAACCCGGCGATCACCGACACCGGCGAACGCACGCCGACCAGGAGGAAAGCGATAACGACGAAAGTCAGGACTTCGATCCCCACGAAATAGTAGGCTTCGGGCCAGGAAAGGATGGCACGCTGAACGGACTCCGCGAAGCAAGGGCGAAAGCGGAGTTGCTTTTCGAGCAGGGTGCGCCCGTCGCCGACCAGATAGTACCCGACGTGGCTTCGACGATCGCGGATGTGTGGGCGGGAGACCCATTCCTCCCGCGCCGCGCACGCCAGGGCAATCGCTCGGCGGGCGATCTCCGGCTCCTCAACGTCCGAGGAAGCGCCGAGTTTTTGGATAATCTGAAGGTAGAGGTTGCGGCTCTCAACATCCATTCGCGGATAAGCTCCGGACGGATCCTGGCGGAGAATTTTGTCCACGGAGCCAATGCGCTCAAGAATCGCCTTCCAGGTAGCGCCCTCGAGCGCCCGCAGACAACTTAGCGAAGCACTCAGCGCAGCCCTGCTTTGATCTCGACTCCCCTCCTCAGCAGGAGGAGGGGAAGCGGGTGGTGGGTTGCTGCCCTGCTGGTCAACCACCCCTGGCCCCTCCTTGTCAAGGAGGGGAATCGCACCCTGCACATTGGTGGTTTTTGGTTGCGCCGAGAGAAGACGCCCAATCTCCTCCAACAACACAAGCTGCATCAGGGGCTTGAGCACCCACAGTTCTCGAATCCGAAAGGGTTGACTTTCTTGAACGCCGGACATGAAGGTAACGAAAGTCTCCTCGTGGAACCTCCAATCCACGGCGCGCAAGTACGCGGCCACTGCGGCATACGCGCGCGTGATCACCTGGCCATTTCCCGCCTCGACTTCCGGCAATCGCCCCGCCTCCGCGGGCAGTCCGCGGGCATCGAGGATGACTGTTTCCAGCAGCCTTGCGTTGGCCCGCAGGTCGCTCCTGTCGGTCCGGGTCGAGGCGTCGTCTTCTGTGAGTTCCCGCAATTGGTCCAGTGCCGCGTTAATGATCTCAGAGGCTTCGGTCCATTTCCCCTTGAGGGCCTTAGGACTTGCCTTCTCGTTTGTGGGTCGCCAACCGCGAGTTTCGTTTTCGGCGGCGCTTTTCAGCCGGGAAGCGTCCTCCGCGGAATCCAGCCGCTCAACAGGCGCCTGGCGGACATCGAGCATCGAAGCGGCAATTCCGCTTGCCCGCAGCGGAACCTGTGGTTGAGTGTTGTTTGACTGATTTTCCATGCCCTGTTAAGGACAGGGGCCAGCCCCTAGCCCCCAGATCCTACCGATAGTTCGCCGCCTGCAATTCGAACATTTCCGAGTAGCGCCCGCCCCGCGACATCAGCTGATCATGGCTGCCCTGTTCAGCGATGCGCCCCCCCTCGAGAACGAGGATCCGGTCCGCCATCCGCACGGTCGAGAACCGGTGGGAAATGAGCAGCGCCATCTTCCCTGCCGTCAATTCCGCAAACCGCTCGAAGATCTCGCTCTCCGAACGCGCGTCCAGGGAAGCCGTGGGTTCATCCAGAATGAGAAGCTGTGCATCCCGGAGATACGCCCGCGCCAGCGCGATCTTCTGCCACTCGCCGCCCGACAGATCCAGCCCTCCATCGAAGCGCCGCCCCAACATCTGCTTATATCCGCCCGGGAGTTTCTTAATCACCGCGTCCGCGTGACTCTGGGCCGCAGCCAGGGCAATTCGGGCGGGGTTATGGAGTTCATCGATCTTACCGACCGCGATATTCTCTTCGGCGGTCATGTCGTAGCGCATGAAATCCTGAAAGATAACGCCCACCTGGCTATAGAAGTCCTCGAGGTCGTACTCGCGCAGATCGGTTCCGTCCAGTAAAATCCTGCCGGAAGTCGGGTCGTAGAGGCGCGTCAGAAGCTTGACCAAAGTCGTCTTGCCCTGTCCGTTTTCGCCGATCAAGGCGATTCGTTCTCCGGGCTCAATGTTCAGTTCGACGTTGTCCAAAACCAGGTTGGAAGCGCCGGGGTAGGCAAACGAGACCTTATCGAACTGGAACCCTCGCCGGATCGGCCGGGGAGCGGGAACAGCCGATGCGGGAGAAGTGATGGTCGGGCGAACGGCAAAGAAGGCCAGCAAGTCGGTGAGGAAAAGCGCCTGGTCGGCAATCCCTGAAAACGTCGAGAACATCATCTGAATATTGGTGCTGGCTCCCGCGATCGCGCCCGTGAGGAAGGTCAACGTGCCGATGCTGATCGCTCCCTGTAGTGTCCGGAAAATGACATACGCATATGCCGAGTAATAGCCGGCCGTCGTTACTACAGAGAGCACCGTTCCCACCCGCAGTTTGCGGCCCGCCAACTCGACATTCCGCTGGTAAACCTCATCGGAAAGGTGCTTGTAACGCCCCGTGAGAAACGAACTCATTCCAAACAGCTTCAGTTCCTTGGCGCTTTCCTTGCTAGCACCCAGAGTACGCAAGTAGTCGAGCTCGCGGCGCGTGGGAGTAAGTTGGAAGTTCAGCGCGTAGCCAAGGAAAGCGAAGTGGCTGTCTCCGAGGAAGGCCGGAATCACAAATGCAACCAGGATGAGTAGAAGCCAGGGTGAGAAGAAAACAATGCTGGCCGCCAGGGTAGCGGTGACGATCGCCTGCTGGAAGATGTTGCCAATGGCCTGGATCATCACCAGCCGGTCTGTGGCTTGGACTCGCGCCCGCTCCAGGCGGTCATGAAAGGAAGGATCTTCGTACTGGGGGAGGTCCACGCGTGAAGCATGCTCCATCACCTTCACGCTGATGTGACGAATGTACTTGTCGGCCAACAGGCTGTCGCAGTAAACGATAGCGCGCGTCAGCACGGTTCCCAGGCTGGCCAGGCCGAACTCCAATCCCACGTACCACCAAAAAGCATGGGCGAGAGGCAGCTTTCTCTCCACGTGGGCGACCACGGCGTCGATGATCCAGCGCGTCACAGCCAGGGTGGAAAGCGGCACCAGGCCCGCCGCCACGCGCAACGAACACCCCCACACGACCACGGATGGGCCTGAGTCCCAAACGATGCGCAGAACGGGCGGAATGTTCTTCATGGCCCGTATCCGCTCGTTCCACGCGTTATTGGGTTTTTGAGTTGACTGAGTCTCGAGGGCCATCGCTACCCAAACCAGCTTCGCCGTCTGGAGGCGAAGCCGATCACCAAGCTTACCATGAAAGTGGCGGGGACTAACAGGATGGCCGCCGTCGCGATAGGCGTTACGACGCTGAAGAAACCAACGAAACTAACCGCTGCCAAAACTGCCAAGAGAGCTAGAACAATTGGTACCGCACGCATCAGAACCACCTCCCGGACGCCCGCAGTGCAGGGGAGGAGGGCGGACTCCCTCCGACGACTTCCAGAACTGCCGGATTTCAGAGGTCTCGCCCTCCCTGCGACATTTTGTAGCACGTGAGAGTCCACGCTAAATCATCTTTGAATACATAGACTTAGCGCGTACAGCCGCGATCAACCCCTGCAAAACTTACATCAAGGGAGCGGCCTCGTCCCCGAATTTACATTGCGGTGAGGACCGAGGAGACGGTGGAGATTTCAAAAAGCCCGTTCGCAAGTCGGAAGGGAAAAAGCAAACGATGTAATCCTTTGCACCTCACGTGTAAAATCCGCCTCCCTCCAAGAAGAGGCCAATTCTGCGGCAGCCCCTAACCCTCGGCATTTCTTGAAGATATCGAAGTAGTCCAAGCTTGGAAAGTTTGGCGGAGTCATTGCTTGCCTTCTCGTTGGGGCGATGCCAAGAGGGGCGAGAGATGAAGGTCGGGAATGAATTCACATTATCTTCATGGGTCACACGGCTGTCGCTGACGACTATCGTGGCTGGGCTCGTGTACGCCGCCATCCCCAGCGAGCACTCCGATTATGTTTTGCAGGCGACCGCTGCAAATCAACTCGCCGGGACTCCTTCCCGCAGCGCTTCCCCTAGCACAGGTCTCCCGCAGGGCCGGGGGCCTCAAAACCCGAGGCCTGCTCTACATGAAAAAACCCAAAGAGTTCGAAAGTGGACGGGGAACCTAGTCGATGCGGACTGTATGAGCAAAGCCTTGCATCGGGTTTCGGGCACTGAGGAAGGCCTTTTCCCTGACCCCTTATCAGAGTTCTGCCAGACTCTCGAGAGTTCTCAACGTGCCGGGCAAGAACGGAATTCTGGAGCGTGGTCGCCGCAGGGGCAACCGGAAACACCGAGCCATGCCGCCTGGTCGATGGATTCCGACGGAGAGCCGGAAGCCAGCGAGCGGCAAATTGCGTTGCAACGGGCACAACTGAAGAGGGCCAAAATGCTCGAGGACGTGGCCACGACATGCACACCAAGCCGGCCGACGATGCACTATGGGCTGTTGATCTCAGGTGGGCAACTCTTGAAATTCGACGCGGCAGGGGATTTCAAAGCGAAGGAGGCGGTCGATATTTCGCCCGTCGAGCCTGGAAACACCGTTAAGGTGAAGGTGACGGGCATAGTTGAGGCAGAAGACACCGTAAGAGTTGCCTCAATTGAATTGAAAGGCCGGATTCCTCCCCCTCGAGCGTCTTCCGGCCGGTAAGCCGATTCACAGGAGGGAGAGGACATGATTCTACTCGCTACTCGGACGTTCCTTTTTCTGTTGCTGAGCCTCGTGGCAGGTCCGGGAGCCGAGTCGCCGGATGGCGCTCAGCTTTTCCAATCGCACTGTTACAGTTGCCACCATTCCGGAAGTGGATACGCTGCGCCGACGCTCGATCAGCTTCAGGGAGAAAGGGTGGGAGAAAGGGTGTCGGGAACATGTGAAAAAATTGAATTTGGACCCCTTATCGATCATGTAACTTACTGAAAATGCGTAGTGCTGAAATCGGTAAAACCAATTTTTTCACATGTTCCGGGTACCCTTTCCGGCGTCGTG
>Ga0181536_10004196_pt1 | contig 15379 bp, 9 predicted proteins | sample PEATcosm2014_Bin_41_FD_121105 | JGI IMG/M metagenome (GOLD analysis project Ga0181536, IMG submission 121105) | Peatland microbial communities from MTU Mesocosm Facility, Houghton, MI, USA - PEATcosm2014_Bin17_60_metaG | ecosystem: Environmental > Terrestrial > Soil > Wetlands > Peat | place... | reverse complement strand
TCGTGAACGAGAACGTTCAGAAAGACGCCCAAGCTCGACCGGATCCGGCGGCGGCCGAAAAGGCGCGGCGCCTCCGCTCGCTCGCCGTGTCGCTGCTGCTGACAACCGCCCTGTTCTCCGGCGTCGTCATGGGCGTGATGCTCGTCACGCGCCTCTCCGAACCGGCCGTCCCGCCCGACTCGCCGGCGCTCCAGTCGCTCCGCGCCGCGCTGGCGCAGGACTCGGAGAACGAGGGCCTCAAAGAAGCGATCCGCGAGGAGGACCAGCAGGCGCGGCAGAGTTTCTTCGCGCACCGGCGCCGCCTGGCGACCGGCGCGTACCTGCTGCTGGCCGGCCTAGCCGCCACGGTGATCTGCGCGCGGTGGTACGCTTCGCTCGAGCGGAAGACGCCCAGACCCACGCCGCCGGCCGAGCGCGAGGACGCGGATCGCTGGCTCGCCCGGCGCCGGCGAAATCTCATCGCCGTCGCCGTCGTCAGCGTCGCCGTTCTCCTCGGATTGTGGATCTTCGGATTCGTCGGCGGCCCGCCGATTCCGCCGGCGCCCTCCGCCGGACAGGCGCAGCCGAAAACCGTCCCGCCGTCCGTCGCGATATCGCCGCCCGCGGAGAGCGCCTTCAAGGAGAACGAGAGTGCGCCGATTACGGCGCACGACTGGCCGCGGTTCCGAGGGCCCGACGGCAACGGACTGGTCAAGGCCGGCGACTGGCCCCGGAAATGGGACGCCGCGACCGGTGACCATATCGTCTGGAAAACCCCGGTCCCCATGCCCGGCAACAGTTCGCCCGTGCTCTGGGGCGACCGGCTGTTCCTCACGGGCGCGAACGCCCATCAGCAGGAAGCCTTCTGCTTCTCGCGCGCCTCGGGCAAGCTGCTCTGGCAAACGCCGATCTTCGCGGCCCGCGGGAACGTGAAGCCGGAGGACATCAAGCCGTTGCCGGTCACCGGCTACGCCTCGCCGACGCCGGCGACGGACGGCGCGCGACTTTACGTGACGTACGCCAGCGCCGACATCGCGGCGGTGGATTACGACGGCAGGGTCATCTGGGCGCGCAACCTGGGAAAGCCGGAGAACGCCGAGGATAGCTCCTATGGCCGCGCCACTTCCCTGCTCCTCTACAAGGATAAGGTCATCGTCCAGTTCGACCGCGGCATGGAGCCGACAGACGGCTTGTCCGCGCTCCTGGCGCTGGACGCGAAGACCGGCAAGACGGTCTGGGGTACGCCGCGGCCGGTCCGCCGGTGCTGGTGCACCCCGATCCTCATCGCGGTCGCCGGCCGCGCCGAGTTGGTCGCCAACGGCAGCCCGTGGATCATCGCGTACGATCCGGAAAACGGCAAGGAACTCTGGCGGTGCGCCGGCATGAAGGAGGACGTCGCCGCATCGCCCACCTTCGCCGACGGGCTGGTTTACGTCACGAACGACCACGCCAAGGTCTTCGCGATCCGCCCCGCGCCGAACGAACAGGGCGATGTGACCGCGACAAACATCGTCTGGACCGCCGAGGAAGGCCTCTCCGACGCCCCGAGCCCGGTCTGCGACGGCAGGTTTTTCCTCCAGGCCAACAGCAGCGGCCTGCTGACCTGCTACGATGCGAAGAGCGGCAAACTGTTCTGGAAAGAGGTGCTTAATGGCGCAGTCTGGGCCTCGCCCACGCTGGCCGGCGGCTGGGCCTGCGTCCCAAGCGAGGACGGCAACGTGTACCTCTTCCCTCTCGCGGACCAGTTCGGCCCGGTGACGGCGTGCAAGCTCGGAGAGCCGCTGCTTTCAACGCCGGCATTCGCGGACGGCTGCATCTATTTCCGCGGCGAGAAGACTTTGTTCTGCGTCGGCGCGGCCGAGAGGAAGCCATGAGCGAACCGGAGATCGCCATAAAATCATCGCCGCCCGCGGCGGGCGCGCCGGAGAACGAACCGCTCGACCTCGGCGCGGTGGACCGAATCGTCGCGGAGATCGGCCGCGAGCGCCGCTGCGCCCTGCCGATCCTTCAGGCCGTGCAGGCGCAATATCATTATCTGCCGCTCCCGGCGCTGATCCGCGTCTGCGAGACCACCGAGATTTCGCCGGCGCAGATCGAGGGCGTCGCCACCTTCTACGCGCAGTTCCGCCGCATGCCGGTCGGCCGGCACCTCGTCAGCGTCTGTCACGGCACGGCGTGCCACGTCGCCGGCGCGGAGAAGGTGACCGAGGCGGTCCGCCGTCATTTGCGGCTCGAAGGCGAGGCGGACACCGATTCCGGCAGGCTCTTCACCGTGCAGAAGGTCGCCTGCCTCGGCTGCTGCTCGCTGGCGCCGGTCGTGCGCATTGACGACCGCGTTTACGGCCACGTCGCGGGCGAAACCGCCGGGCGTACGCTGGAGAAGTTCCTGCGCCAGGAAGAGGAACGGGCGCGCTCGAAAGCCGGGCCGCAGCGCCGCCGCCCGCGCAGGCGGCGCGCCGCTGAAGATGAGGTCGAGATCCGGATCGGGCTCGGCTCGTGCTGCATGGCCAGCGGCAGCGCCGAGGTGAAGGAGCGCATGGACGCCGCGCTGCGCGCCATGGGCGAGGACCTTGTCGTAAAATGCGGCGCGTGCATCGGCATGTGCCATCGCGTGCCGCTGGTGGAGTTCGTCCGCCCAGGCGGGCAAGCCGGCCCGCGCGGGCGGCGCGCCCGTTACGGCGGCGTCAAGCCCTCCGCCGTCCGCAATATCCTCGCCGAGCAACTCCGGCCGGCCGGGCTGCTGCGCCAGGCGCAGTTCGCGCTGCGCCGCGTCTCCGACCTTCTCACAACAGACTCCTCATGGCAGCCCGCCCAGGGCTATTCGCTCGACCCGCAGAGCGACCCGGTCCGCGCGTTCCTCGCCAAGCAGAAGGAAATCGTGCTCGAAGGGCGCGGCGAAATGGACCCGCTGGATATTGACGAATACCGCGCCCACGGCGGCTATGCGGCGCTCGAGAAGTGCCTTCGCGAGCTTTCACCCGACGCGGTCATCCAGATCGTGGAGGACTCCGGCCTCCGCGGCCGCGGCGGCGCGGGCTATCCGGCCGGCGCCAAGTGGGCCGCCGTCCGCCGCCATGCCGCGCCGAAGAAGTGCATCATTATGAACGGCGACGAGGGCGACCCCGGCGCGTTCATGGACCGCATGATGCTCGAATCGTACCCGCACCGCGTCCTCGAAGGCCTCGCCATCGCCGCGTACGCCGTCGGCGCGGGCGACGCCTTCCTCTACATCCGCGCCGAGTATCCGCTCGCCGTCCGGCGCGTGCGCGAGGCCATCCGCCAGGCCGCCGAACGCGGCTATTTCAACCTTGCGAAGGTTTGTACGAACCTTCGCAAGGCTGGCGGGGATCCCCGATCCGCTGCGGCGACAAGTTCCAACCTGCAACTCCATGTCATGGAGGGCGCCGGCGCCTTCGTCTGCGGCGAGGAGACCGGCCTGATCGCCTCGCTCGAAGGCCGGCGCGGCATGCCGCGTTTCCGCCCGCCCTATCCGGCCGAGTCCGGCCTCTGGGGAATGCCCACAAGCGTCAACAACGTCGAGACTTACGCGAACGTGCCCTGGATCATCCGCCACGGCGCGGAGGCGTTCGCGGCCGTCGGGACGGAGACGAGCAAGGGGACCAAGGTCTTCGCGCTCGCCGGCAAGGTCGTGCGCGGCGGGCTGATCGAGGTGCCGATGGGCATTACGATCGGCGAGATCGTCGAGGACATCGGCGGCGGCATCCGCCAAACCGATTCTCCTCATGGCGGCCCTGAGCTTGGTCGAATGGGAAGAGACGAACGCCAGTTCAAGGCCGTGCAAATCGGCGGCCCGTCGGGCGGCTGCATCCCGGCGTCGCTGCGCGACACGCGCATTGACTACGATGAACTGACGAAGCTCGGCGCGATGATGGGCTCCGGCGGACTGGTCGTGATGGACGACACCGCGTGCATGGTGGACATGGCGCGCTTCTTCCTGCAGTTCACGCAGAACGAGTCCTGCGGCAAGTGCACGTTCTGCCGCATCGGCACGAAGCGGATGCTGGAAATCCTCGACCGCCTCTGCGCGGGCGAAGGAAGGAGCGGCGACATCGAGCGGCTCGAAGAGCTCTGCGAGCAGATCCGCCGCACCAGCCTCTGCGGCCTCGGCCAGACCGCGCCGAACCCGGTGCGGACCACGCTGAAGTATTTCCGCGACGAGTACGAGGCGCACCTCAACGCCAGGCGCTGCCCCGCCAAACGCTGCCGCGCGCTGATCCGCTACAAGATCAACGACCGCTGCTTCTGGTGCACCCTCTGCGCCCAGCAATGCCCCGCCGACGCCATCGAGCCGCGCCCATACGAGCAGCACGAGATTGACCAGACCAAATGCATAAAATGCGGCACCTGCGCCGCCATCTGCCCGGCTAAGGCGGTGGATGTTCAGACCGGGCGATCTGAAAATTAGGCACTTGGCAGATTGGGTAATTTGGAGATTTGGTACTTGGGAGATTAGCAAATTGCTAAATGTGCCCAGGCGGTTGTATTAGCCTTTCAGCCATGTGCTGACGGACGTAGGGCATTGCTCGTATCTCTGCGGTACATCGCTTTCCATCCGTTCTGCCCTCTCCCCGCTTGATTCTGACGCGCTCTCGATCCGAGAATGAAGGGCAGCGCGTGTTAGAACCAGTTCAAAGCGCGCATACAGCTGAAAAACTGCTTGACAGGGCTTACCCCAGTATTTAGAATATCGAATGTGATGACCGGCCGCCATGCGGAGGGCGAACTTAGCGGAAGGTTCGGTTAAAGAGGAAGAAATATGCTCGAGCCAAGACTCTATCTGTTCGTTGTGGCGCTTATAATATCATCGCGGCCGCTTTTTGCAGGAGAGCAAGGCCATGCACAATCGAATCCGAACACCGAGGCAGGCAAAGCGGAAATCGCAGTAGGTGAGGTTACAAAGGGCGCGCAAATGATTATTAGCACGGAAAAGAAACAATACGCTCCATGTGAACCAATTAAGATTGTCGTTGTGATCAGGAACGTTGGCACTGATGCCTTTCGGTGTCCTCGGTGTCTGGAAAATGCCCAAGACGGAGGTTTTGCATTACGCGTCATGGACCAAGATGGGAACACGATGCCATTTACGCGATACGGACATTGGCTTACAAATCTCCCGATTGCGTACGAATTGCCATTGCAGCTTGCTCCGTCGGAAGAGGTCCGCTGGGAATTGGTGGTGAACAGGATTTTTGATATGACGGAAGCAAGAACCTACTCGTTCACGGTACGACATGGGATTATCAAGAACGATTGGTTTTCGACTGATGTTCATTCCGGTTCGCTGAGCATTTCCGTCGCCGGCGACAGTGAGCCTTCGCCGCCGCTAGGGAAGGCCAGCGCACAGGCCGTTAAGGCAGATGATTTAGACCGCGCTGGGCCTCTTATCAGCCGCTTGGAAGACCAGATTGCTCAAAAGGCGAAGTTCGCCGCGGAAGACACTCTTGAGGATTTGGAGAAACTTATTCCTGCCGATCCTCGAATGCCGATTCTTCGGGAAAAAGTGGACGCAGTACCTGGGCCCAAGAAGGAATTGACGTTCGACCTAGGTGAAGGAGTGAAGCTGCAACTAGTTCTCATACGCCCAGGATCATTCTTGATGGGCTCCAAGGACAAGCGGCGAATGGGGAACGAGAAGCCTGCACACTATGTCACAATATCCAATCCATTCTACATAGGCAAGTTCCTTGTCACACGGGATCAATGGAAGGCTGTCTTGGGACCCGCCGGAAGCGACATAATAGATGCCTACGGCAGGGACAAATTGGATGTCGGCAGGAGGCCCGTGGATAGCGTGAGCTGGTACGATTGCCAGGAGTTCACTGCGGCGCTCAACGCCAAATTCACAGGTAAGAATTTTCGATTGCCTACAGAAGCGGAGTGGGAGTACGCCTGCCGCGCCGGAAGCGCAACGGATTACTCTTTCGGTAATAATGCCGACGAATTGGACGCATATGCCTGGTATGATCACAACGCCAACCTGGAATCGCACAACGTTGGGGAGAAAAAGCCGAACGCCTGGGGGCTTTATGACATGCACGGAAACGTGTCGGAGTGGTGCCAAAGCCTGGATAAGGATTATCCGTATGCAAATGATGGGCGGGAAGATATTGGCGCATCAGTAGGGGACCGAATCGTGCGCGGCGGCTCGTTTTTCAGCAATGCCGCCGGCTGTCGATCGGCCTTTCGGGTCGGCTTCGACCCACGCCACGGGAGTACCACAATCGGGTGTCGTGTAGTGTTGTGCGCCGAGAAGTAGTTTTTCTCATTTAGCGAACGCAGTGCGCGGTCCGTGCGAAAGGAGAAGCCTAATGCCAAAGTTCACAACTGTATCTCCGACCCATATTGCGGGGAAAAAACATTACGCGTGGGAGGGTTTTCGTGACGGTGGCTATGTGGCCATCGGATGGCTTCAGGAGTTTGACCTCTCAGGCATGTCAAAGGATGCCATCCTTGAACTTATAAGGCGCGAGGAATACTATAACGAATCTGAGGCCATACACTCCTTTGACGGATTTCTGGCCCTTGAGGTGAATGATTACGTTGCGGTGAATAACGTCAATCATGGCCTTTTTGGAGTTGGTCTCGTTGAGTCTTGTTACCTGTTCGAAGCGCTAATGCATGACTGCGGTTCAGAAAATACATCTGACTTTTACTCTCATTATCGCAAGGTCAGGTGGGTACGAACTGACTACGTATGTCGCAGCGATATAATCTTGGACGGAGAGACTTCCTGGGAACCTCGCGGCACAGTTGGCTGCGTCCAGCCTCATCTGCCCCCGTATATCGTCCGGTGGCTCGGTGCTCTCGCACCGGGAGCATAAAAACGGAAATACCCGCCAGGCTGCGGCGACGCACGACTTATCTCTCGAGGTTCGGCCCTGAGTTCACAGTAGAAGGGCTGAAAATCAAAAAAAGCGAAGAATATTTTCGCGGAGAGTCAAGTCCCAACTGGCATCTTCGACTCGAGCTACGACATCACCGCGTATGCTCGGCATCGGAAAAGCGCAAGATGCCCCTTGACAAGTAAGAAATATTATGGTATAATTGCACCGATGGAGAAGTCGCAAGATGTTGACGGGGAATAAGATACCGCCCAAAAGGCGATTTGAAAAAACGAACCCAATTTGTCGCAACAGATTGTGCCGAAATGTCGTTATGCCGTTCGGCTCCGCGCTTACGGCCGAAGGGCTGACAAAGCCGGCAACAAAGAAGGGCTGTAACCGCCGATGGACGCCGATGAACGCAGATACGGAGATCATTGGCTGTGTTTATCGGCGCTCATCCGCGGCGATAGGTAGCGCTCGCCCACTCGCGCTATCGCTCGGCGGTTCCGAAAGTTCTCCGTAAGGAGTTGCAAGATCGCGACGGGCATGAAGACAAGTCGCAAAAGAGGATTTGAAAAAACGAACCCAATCTGCCGCAACAGTTTTTGGCAAAAGATCTTATGCGTGAAACCTTGCGAAGGTTTGTCCGAACCTTCGGAAGGTTGGCTTTCCCTAGGCGTCGCAAGATGATGACGAGGGATAACATGCTGCACAAAGCGCGATTTGAAAAAACGAACCCAATTTGTCGCAACGCATTACTCCTAAACATCTTATGATTGATTTTGCGTAACTCAAGTGGCACTGAAACTTACAATTGACGGTCAGCCGGTCGAGGTCGAGCGCGGCGCGACGATTCTTGACGCGGCGCGAAAGCTCGGCATCGAGATTCCCACGCTCTGCCATGCGGAGGGCGTCGCGCCCTTCGGTTCGTGCTTCCTCTGCGTGGTGCGAGTTCAAGGGCGGCGGAACCTGGTCCCCTCGTGCGTGGCGCCGGCTGCGCACGGGATGCGCGTGACGACCCAGTCCGATGAAATCCGCGCGGCGCGCCGGACGGCGTTGGAGCTGCTCTTCTCGGACCACGTCGGCGACTGCGTCGCGCCTTGCACGCTGGCGTGCCCGGCGGGCATGGACATTCCGGCCATGATCCGGCGCATCCGCGAGGGCGACCCATCAGGCGCGCTTGAGGTCATCCGCGAACGGATTCCGTTCGCCGGCGCGCTCGGGCGCATCTGCCCGCGCTTTTGCGAGCGCGTCTGCCGGCGCGGCGAACTCGATCAACCCATCGCCATCTGCGCCCTCAGGCGATTTCCGGCGGATGTGGCGCTGGCAACGGGCGACGGAAACCTTCCGCCGAAGAAACCTGCAACCGGCAAAAAAGTCGCCATCGTCGGCGCCGGACCGGCGGGTCTTTCGGCGGCGTTCTACCTTTTACAGGAAGGACATGCCTGCACGATCTTCGACGCCGGCGCGGAGCCGGGCGGGATGTTGCGGTATGCGGTTCCCGAGTTCCGCCTCCCGAAACGCGCGCTGCAGGCGGAAGTCGCCGTCGTCCGCAATCAGGGCGCTGAGTTCCGGATGAATCAGCGGCTGGGCGAGAATCTCGATTTCGAGAAACTGCGCCGCGAGCACGACGCCGTGTTCCTCGCGCTCGGCGCGGCGGCCGAACAGTCTGCCGGAGCTCTCGCTTTCCTGCGGCAGGTCGCCGAAGGGCGAAGTCCGGCCATGCCCGAATCGGTCGTGGTCCTCGGCGGCGGCGACGAGGCGGTGGCGGCGGCGCAGACGGCGCTGCGGCTCGGCGCGCGCCGCGTGACGCTGGTTTGCGAGACGACGCGCGAACGCATGTCCTGTTTCAGCGAATGGGTTGACGCCGCCGAGGCCGAAGGGATCAAACTGGAATTGAGCGCCAGGCTCGTGAGAAGCAATCCGGCTGGTGGCGAGGCGGTGCGCTTGACATTCGAGCGAGACGGCGCAACATTCGCCCTCGACGCCGGGCGATTGATCGCCGCCCCGCCGCGCCGAGCGGACACCGAGTTCTTCAAGACGCTCGGCCTGAATGTCTCGGGTCGCGGCATCGCGGCCGACCGGCGCACGCTGGCGACGAACCTCGACGGGGTCTTCGCCGGAGGCGAGTGCGTCGCCGGGCCCGGCGCGGCGGTGCGCGCGGTCGCAGCCGGACGGCTGGCCGCCGTATCCATCGGCCAGTTCCTGCGCGGCGAGCCGGTCGTGGGCGAGCGGAAGTTTTTACACGTGCTGATGGGGAAGTTGTCCGATTCGGAACATGCCGCGCTCTTCCGGGACTTCGTTCGCGGCGAAAGACGCGCCCAGGCGAACTCCCTCGACGCGGCCCGGCGGCGCGCGACATTCGACGAGATCACCGGCGGGCTCTCCGACGCCGAAGCCGTCCGCGAAGCGCGGCGCTGCATTCAGTGCGATTGCCTGGCGAGGGACACGTGCGGGCTTCGGCGGTACGGAACGGAGTACGCGGCCGAGCCGGGGAAATATAAGGGCAAACGCCGCGCCTTCGCGCGCGACGCCTCGCACCCGGAGATCGTGTACGAGTCGGGAAAGTGCATCCTCTGCGGGCTGTGCGTGCGGATCGCGGAACAGGAAAGCGAGCGGCCGGGGATCACGTTCCAGGGACGCGGCTTCCCGACCGTGGCGGCGATTCCCTTCGATCGGCCGGTCGCCGAAGGTCTCCCCCGGACCGGCGCGCGATGCGCGGCGGCGTGTCCGACCGGCGCGCTCGCAATGAAGGCCGTCCTCAACACGGAGGCACGGAGAACACGGAGACGCACAGAGGAATTTTCATAGGATATTAAAACCCTAACTTTTTCTCCGTGCTTCTCAGTGTTCTCCGTGTCCCCGTGTTGAAATCAGATAAAAGCAGCGGAGCTGAATGATGCGCATCGTCTACATTGCTGCCGGCGCGGCAGGAAGTTATTGCGGCGCTTGCGCGCGCGACGTGGCGCTCTGCCGCGGGCTGATCGCGCGCGGGCACGACGTGCTCCTCGTCCCGCTCTACACGCCGCTTCGCTCCGACACGCCGATGCCGCGCGCGGAGCGCGTGTTCTACGGCGGCATCAACGCCTGGCTCCAGGACCGGTCGCGCCTCTTCCGGAAAACGCCGCGCTTCGTGGATTGGCTCTTCGACCGTCCCTGGCTGCTGAACCTGGCCTCGCGCGCCATCGAGACGCGGCCGGAGAAACTCGGCGCCATGACCGTCTCGGTCCTGCGCGGCGCGGACGGACGGCAACGGAAGGAACTCGAGAAGCTGATCCGCTTCCTGGAAAGCGGCCCCCGGCCCGAGGTGATCAACTTGACCAACTCGCTGCTGTCCGCCGTTGCGCCGGAGATCAAGCGCCGGCTCGGCGCGCCGCTCTTCTGCACGCTCCAGGGCGAGGAATCGTTCGTGGCGCGGCTGCCGCAGCCGTACCGCGACGAAGCCGCGTCGCTCATGCGCAGGCACGCGCAGCATTTCGACCGGCTGTTCTCGCCGGGCGAGACGCACGCGGACGAGATGAGCGAATTTCTGGCGGTCCCGCGCGAGCGAATCGAGGTCGTGCGCCCCGGCGTGGAAGCGCTGAGATACCGTCCGGCCGGCGGCCGCGTCCGCGCGCCGTTCCGCATCGGGTTCCTCTCGCGCGTTTCGCCGGCCAAGGGGCTGGACATCCTCGTCGAGGCGTTCATCCTCCTGGAGAAAAGGCGGCCGGGGAAAGACATGGTGCTGAGCGTGGCGGGCGAGGTCAGCCGGTCGAACAGCCGTTTTCTGGCCCGGCTGCGCGAGCGCATCGCCTCCGCCGGGCTGACGGAGCGATTCGAGTACCACGGCGAGGTCGGCCTCGAAGAGAAAGTGCGTTTCCTGCGAAGCCTCAGTGTCTTCTGCCTGCCGAGCCGATACGCCGAGCAACGCGCGATGGCCTGCCTGGAGGCCATGGCGGCCGGCGTGCCGGCCGTGGCGCCGAGATTAGGCCTGTTCCCGGAACTGATCGGGCTTACGGGCGGCGGCCTGCTCACGCCTGTCGAGGACCCTGCGGCAGTCGCGGAAGCGCTCGCTGCGTTAATGGACGACCCGGACCGGGCGGATCAGATGGGCCGCGCCGCGGCCGAAGGCGTCGCGCGGCACTTCTCGTCGGAAGCCATGACGGCCCGGACGCTGGCGATTTACGAGGACGCGCTGAAGGCGCAATCCAAGTCGTAACAGGCCCGCACAGCATTGCAACGGACCGGCGCGAGCCTGTATAATCGCTCACTTGGGGTTTCCAGAACTCGATAAGGAGGAAGAGATGGCGAATCATCGTTTCAACGCAGCGGCGTTCGGGATGATCGTGGCCTTCGGCATGGCGGCGTGCGCGGCGGCTGAGGACTGGCCGCAGTTCCTCGGGCCGCAGAGCGACGGCGTCGTTCACGACGCGAAGGGACTGGCGCGCGCCTGGCCCCCGACCGGCCCGAAGATTCTCTGGCAGCAACCCGTCGGCGAGGGTTACGGCGGCGCGGCGATCTACGGCGACAGCGTGCTCCTGCTCGACCGAGTTGACGATGAAGGCGACTCGCTCCGGCGGTTCAACCTGGCCGACGGAAACGAAGTCTGGCACTACTCCTACGCTGCGCCCGGGAAGATCGATCACAACGGCGGCCGCTCGACGCCGGCCACCGACGGAAACATGGCGTTCAGCATCGGCCCCCACGGTCAGATCTCCGCAGTCAAGTTCAGCGACGGAAGCCTGGTGTGGAAAAAGAACCTCCTGGCGGACTGGGGCGCCAACAGCCCCCAGTGGGGCGTCTCCACCTCGCCGCTCCTGTACGGCGATTTTGTCATTGTGATGCCGTGGGGCAGGAAGGCGGTGCTCGTCGCGTATGAGAAGGCCACCGGCAAGGTCGCCTGGGCCACGCCGAACCTCAAAGGAGTGGAGGAGGAATACGAGTCGCCGATCCTCATGAAGTTCGACGGCCGCGACATAGTCCTGGCGCTCGGGATGCAAGGCTACCTGATCGGCGTGGATGCCAAGACCGGAGCGCAGCTCTTCGAGCACCTGGTCTATTCCAAGAGCGGCAACGGCTGGTGGGATATCCCCTCGCCGCTGCCGATCGGCGACGGACGCATCTTCTTCACGAACGGCTACGGCCGCGGCGCCGTCATGCTCAAGCTGGCGCGCCTGACTGACGAAGAGAAGCTCAGGCCGGAGAACCACGGCCGGCAGTACACAGTCACGCAACTCTGGGCCAACAAGAACATGGGCTCGAAGTGCGCCCAGGCGCTGCTCTACGACGGATACATCTACGGCAACAGCTCCGATGTCGGCGGCGGACTGCGGTGCATTACGCTCGATGGCCAAATCAAGTGGGACTCCAAGGTCGGCTTCGACCTGGGCAACCTGATCATCGCCGACGGGTTGATTTACATTGTTCAGGGCGGTGACGGGAAATTGTGCATGGCGGAAGCCTCGCCGGACGGATACAAGGAACTCGCCCGCGCGCCGATCCTCGCTACGCCGGAACCGTGGGCGCCGCTGGCATTCAAGGACGGCAAGCTCGTCGTCCGCGACATGCACAAGATCTATTGTCTGGACGTCACCGCCGCAGGCAACGGTGCGGCGGGACAGTGACGCCTGTTTCAAGGCGCGAAGAGCTTCCCGTTCTTCGTGATCGTAATCGTAATCCTAATCGTACTCGGTCTCCGTTCGGATGGAACGGAAAAAGGCGATTACGATTATGAGTAAGATTACGATTACGATGAATGGTGCCTCAGGCGACGTAGAGGGTGTATGCTCCGCCCAGGAGGATCAGCGCGCCACAGGCCCGCTTGAGCCAGCGGGCGCCGCCGGAGTTTTCATTCCAGTTCAACCCGCGTTGCACCCACTCCGTGCTGGTCCCGGCCAGGACGATTACGGAGCAGTGCCCCAGGCCGTAAGCCAGCAGCAGGAACGCGCCGTAGGCCAGGCTCGCGGCGGCGACGCTGAACGCCACGCTCACCATCGGCGCCATGTACGCGAAGGTGCACGGGCCCAGCGCCACGCCGAAGAGCAGCCCGCAGATCAGCGCCGCCGCCGCGCCCTTCCGCTGCGTGCCGATCAGCCCCGCGCTCGACCAGGGCAACGGCAGCACGTCGAAGAAGTGAAGTCCCACCGCGAAGAGGACGGCCGCCATGAGATATCGGGCGAACGGGCCGGCGTCTCCCGCCAGCCGCCCGGCCGCAACGGTAACGCCGCCGACGAGGCCGATCATCGTAAGGATGCCCGCCGCGAAGAGCGCCGATAGTCCGAAGGCGCGCCGAGTTGTGATTCGCCCCTGCCCGGCGATGAACCCGATGACGAGCGGGATGTTCGCCAGGTGGCACGGGCTCAGGAGGACGCTCAGCACGCCCCAGAGGAATGCCGCCAAAAACGCGACCGGCGGCGTTCCCGCCACCGCGTGGCTGAGCGCGCCGAAGAGCCGTACCAGGAATCCCCCCGCGCCCGCCGGCGCCCGCAAGTCGTATCCCAACTGCCGCCACTTCGCCAGGATGTCCTCTCTCGGCATAAACCCCTCATGCCGGGACAACTCCGCGCCCGAGGAATCCTTGAAGACCTGCGTGGGGCTGAAGCGGACGCGGTACGCCGCCTCAATGTCGCGGTGCGCGCGGACGTCAATCACCTGGATGGCCAGGCTGCCGGCGCACTCGCGCTGAAGACCGTCCAGCACCGCAGCCATCGCCTTGCACGGCGCGCAATCCACCGCGTCCAGTTCCACCAGCCGCGGCAGGCCCGCCGCGGGAACCGCCGCCGCGCGCGCGCGGCCAGCCCGCTGCCGGTGCTTCTCCACAAGCGCTCCGGCTACCGCGATCGCGAGCGCCGCAACTATGAGAACCCTGCCGATTCGGCTCATCGCCCCGCTCACGCCAGCAGTTTCCTGATCTCCTCGACGTCCGGCACGCGGCCGACGACTTTGACCTCGCCGTCCACGGCCAGCGCGGGAGTCATTATCACGCCGAACTTCAGGATTTCGGCGATGTTCGTGACCTTTTCGACGCGATACTCCGCGCCGAGCGCCGCCACCGCCGCCTGCGCGTTCTCCGCCAGCTTCCGGCACCGCGGGCAGCCGGCGCCCAGCACCTGAACTCTCTTCATCGCGGTCTCACTCCATAGACATCTCGATGATACCAAAACCGGTTTCAGTACCTCAAAGACGAACGGCGTTTTGCCCGGCAGCCCAGGAAAGGTAGAATAGGGATGATGGAGCCTCCGAGCCAGGGAATCTATCTCGACTGGAACGCCACTAGCCCGGTCCATCCGGAAGTGGCTGAAGCGGTAATGCCGTTCCTTTGCGGAGAGTACGGGAACGCGTCGGCGCCGTACGCGCCGGGCCGGGCCGCGCGCGAGCGGATCGAAGCGGCCCGGGCGCAGACGGCCGCTCTGATCGGAGCGGCTCCGGAAGAGATCATCTTCACCAGCGGCGGCACCGAGTCGAACAACCTGGCGATCAAAGGCGCGTGCGCCGCGCAGGGCAAATCGCGGCGCCGCCGCCTCGTCACCAGCGCCGTCGAGCATCCGTCCGTCATCGAAACCTGCCGATGGCTCGCGCGCCAGGGATGCGAGTTGACCGTCGTGCCGGTGGACGGCGCCGGCCGCGTGGACGCGCGCGACATCGAAGCGGCGCTCCGGCCGGACGCGACGCTCCTTTCGATCATGCACGCCAACAACGAAACGGGCACGATCGAGCCGGTCCAGGAGATGAGCCGGCTTTGCCGCGAGCGCGGAATCCTCTTCCATGTGGACGGCGTCCAGGCGGCGGGAAAGATCGGCCTGGACGTGAAGCAACTCGGCTGCGATCTGTACTCGGTCTCCGCCCATAAGTTCGGCGGCCTCAAAGGCGCCGGCGCGCTCTACGTCCGCAAAGGCGTCGCCATCGAGTGGACGCAGCAAGGCGGGCGACAGGAAGGCGACCGCCGCGCCGGCACGGAAAACGTCCCCGGCATCGTCGCGCTGGGCCAGGCGGCGGAAGTGGCGCGCCGCGACCTGCAGCGCAACTTGAGACATTATACCGAGGTCATGCGCCCGTTCGGCGACCTCGTCCGCAAGCTGCCCGCCATGCGGCTCAACGGCCACCCGACCGACCGGCTGCCGAACACCATCAACCTTTGCTGCCTCTATGCCGACGCCGTCAACGTCGTGCTGTCGCTGAGCCTGCTGGGCGTGTACGTCGGGACCGGTTCCGCCTGCTCCAGCCGGCGGCAGGAACCCTCGCGCGTGCTGCGGGCGATGGGGCTGAGCGAGACAGCGGCGCTCTGCTCGATCCGCGTCTCGACCGGACCGCCGACCGCCCTCGACGAGGCCGAGCGCGCCGCCGCGCTGATCGCGGAGACCGTCGAGCGGATTCGGCGCGTCAACGGGCCCGAGAGCATCGGCCGCTGCGCCGCCGACTGCCCCTGCTTCTTCAGCGCGGACGCCGGTTGAGGAATTAGACGATTTCGCTGTACCGGTGCGTCGGCTGCGGGCGGCCGGGCTTGAAGCTTGCCATCGTGAGGATTTCCACGGCGACGTCCTTCTGCCGACCGCTCCCGAGCGCCTCCTCGATCACCG
>Ga0181536_10004195_pt1 | contig 15381 bp, 14 predicted proteins | sample PEATcosm2014_Bin_41_FD_121105 | JGI IMG/M metagenome (GOLD analysis project Ga0181536, IMG submission 121105) | Peatland microbial communities from MTU Mesocosm Facility, Houghton, MI, USA - PEATcosm2014_Bin17_60_metaG | ecosystem: Environmental > Terrestrial > Soil > Wetlands > Peat | place... | reverse complement strand
GAAGCCGGCACGGTAGAACGATCCGCCGACTTCGGATTAGGCACTGTGCTGATCTACCGGATTCAGAGTCGAGGCGTCACCGATCCAATAAACGCCGTTTTCTGCAACCACTCCATTACTGTTTGTGTTCCGGCAGAGTCGGTCGCGATTTGGGCTGCGGCGGACGAAGTTGGGCTCTATGGGCAACAAGGAGCTTTGAACATAGCGGTAGAAAAGGACTTCCGTTGCTTGACCCGCAGGCTGGACGAGGAGGAACTCGATGCCTATCCCCGTCCCGCCAGTGAACCTGAGCACGGAACAGGAGGACCGCCATGCCAATTGTAATCGGCGCAAAGCGCGAAAGCGATTTCGGGGATCCTATCGGGATGCTCGGAGACTGTCACCGCCGCATCGAACGCTTTCTCAATGCGCTGCTGACGGTCGCCACCGGCGCGAAGGGTGGTCCTCTCACTAACGAGCAGCAGGCTGCTTTGGCCACGAGCCTGCGCTATTTTCGTGAGGCGGCTCCCAAACACACCGCCGACGAAGAAGAGAGCTTGTTCCCAAGATTGTCCCGACTCGATCGTCGTGATCTGCAACCGCTGCTTGCGAAAATCGACTCTCTACAAGAGGATCACGAATGCGCCGAGAGAAGCCACCGCGAGGTCGACCATCTGGGTCAATGGTGGTTGGCAAATGGCCGGCTGTCAGCTCAGGATGCGGAACATCTCGCAACCGTGCTGACCCAACTTGCAGAGCTGTACCGCCGGCACATCGCCTTGGAAGAGACGGAAGTCTTCCCCTTCGCTGCTAACGCTCTGGCTTCGTCCGACCGCCAGGCGATAGGTGTCGAAATGGCGGCTCGCCGCGGTCTTGCTGGCGCCAAAGCTCACACGCTCACAACGGGACAGGGCGATTCGCGGATAATGCCGAATGCGTGAGTGCGCAAACGCGCGTTATCGGCGGCGCCGCGGCCGATAACCACCAGATCGGCATTCAGGCGGCCGGCGGCAGTGCGCACGGCCTTGGAAATAACTCTGCGTGAAAATGTTCGACCAGTGGAATCGCGTAGCGCGCTCCACCAAGGCAGCGCTCGGAGAAATCTATTGGTAACAGAACCTTCGCAAGAGGAAACATCGTTTTTCTCCTTCAGGCCATCCCGGCCAGCGCATTACGAATGAAGTTCAGCAACGGTCCGGGGAACACGCCAAACCAGACCAAAAGAGCGGCCAGCACTGCGAGAACCAGGCTTCCTGCCGGTGCGAGCCTCGACACGCTAGCCGGGCTTTCGGACGGCTGCCCGTACATCACAACGACAATGCGCAAGTAGTAGAAAAGCCCGATCGCGCTCGTGATCACCAAAATGACAATCAACGCCCACATGGCCGAGGAAGCTCCGGCCGCCACAACGTAGAATTTCCCGATGAAGCCGGCGGTGACGGGAATGCCTGCCAGGGACAGCAGCATCGCGGTGAAGACCGCCGCCAGCGCCGGGCGGCGCCAGAACAAGCCCCGGTAGTCCTCCAGGTCTTCAGCTTCGCTGGCGCCATCCGATAGGACCGTGACCACACCGAAAGCACCCATGGTGGTCACAAAATACGAAACCAGATAGAAGGTGACGGCCGTGGGGCCGAGATCACCGGCGGCCTGAAATGCCACCAGCAGATATCCCAGGTGCGCAATGGAGGAATACGCCAGGATGCGTTTCACGTTGTTCTGTAGCAACGCCAGAAGGTTGCCCACGATCATGGAAGCGATCGCAATGATGCTGAAAACAATGAAGACCGGCGCGAGAGCGTGCGCGCCAGAGCGATAGAAGAAGCGCAACAGCAGTGCGAACATGGCGCCTTTTGAAACGGTGGCGATATAGGCCGTAACAGGCGCTGGCGCGCCTTGGTACACATCCGGCGTCCAGAGGTGAAAGGGAACCACCGCGAGCTTGAATCCGAAGCCCGTGACAATCAGAGCCAGGCCCGGCAAAACAAGCCAACGGCCAAAGTCCGCACGCGCCAGGCGGACTACGATCTCCCCAAATTGCATGGTGCCAAGAGCGCCATAGATGAGAGCCATTCCGAATAGGAGGAAAGCCGCTGAAGCCGCAGCCAGCACAAGGTACTTAATGCCAGCTTCGAGAGGGAGTGGCCGGGAATGCCGGTAGGCGATCAGCCCGTACAACGCCACGCTGAGTAGTTCGAGCCCCAGAAATAGGGAGACGAAATGACTGCTGGCTACCAGTACCGCCGAGCCGAGCGTAGCCACAAGCAACAGGATGTAAAGTTCGTCATGGTCGCCTTCGCAGCGTTCAAAATATCCGTACGACAGGAGCACGAATGCCATGCTTGCGGCCACGATGAGCCCAATGTAAAACAGGGCATAGCGATCGAGCATCAGCAGCGGCGTGACCTGGAGCGGCGCTGCTGGCCCGGCGATCCACAAGGACGCGAAGGCTGCTGCCAGACCGATGAAGGTTAGGGTGGCGGAGAGCCGATGGTCCCGATGCACCGCGACCCCAAGCATGACAACAATCGACGTACCGGCGACGATGAGTAACGGAAGCAATGCGATCAATTGGTTTTCGCTCACGCTCATCTCTCCGAAGCCAGTTGCTCCAACCGCGCCATGGCCGGCTGGAAGGTATCCAGCACCGGCCGCGGGTACAGGCCTAACCAGAGCAGGGCCACGACCATTAGCGCTACTACCAGACCCTCGCGCGGCATCAGGTCCGCAACCCGCCAGTCGTGGGTATTCGGTCCCTGGAAGGCCCGCTGCACCAGCCGCAATGCGTAAAATGTCGCGAACAGGACCCCTACCGTGGCCAGCACCGCCAAGACGATGCTCACCTTATACGTACCCAGCAGAACCAGAAACTCCCCCACGAAATCGCCAAGACCGGGGAGCCCCAGGGATGCGAGCGCAAAAAACAGCGCAGCGCCGCTCAGCCGGGGAGCGGTACTCCACAGCCCGCCCATCCGGTCCATCTCCCGCGAATGAATGCGCTCCTGCAGAGCACCCACCAGAATGAACAGCGCGCCAGTACTGATGCCGTGACAAACCATGGTCATCACGGCTCCTTGAAGCGCCAGGTCATTCCAGGCGAAGATACCCAGAAGAACGAAGCCCAGGTGGCTCACGCTGGTGTACGCGACCAGGCGCTTGAGGTCTGTCTGCCCAAAGGCCAGGATTGCGCCATAGAGGATTCCGGCCACTCCTAACGCCATGGCGACAGGAGCGAACGTGCGCGCGGCATGGGGGAAGAGCGGCACCACGAACCGCAGCATTCCGTAAGCGCCGGTCTTTAACAGCAGGCCGGCGAGTATCACGCTGCCCGCCGTGGGCGCTTCCGTGTGGGCATCAGGTAACCAGGTGTGCAGCACCACTACCGGCAGTTTTACGGCGAACGCGATGAAGAAGCCGAGCATGATCCACATTTCGGCTGTCGAGGACATTGTCGTGCCCAGCAATTCCTGGTACTCGAACGTGTAGGTACCGGTGGCATGGTAGTGCAGGAAAAACAGGGCCAGGATGGCAATCAGCATCAACAGCCCGCTGAGTTGCGTGAAGAGGAAGAATTTCACGGCGGCGTATACGAGGTTCTCGTGTCCCCAGATGGAAATCAAGAAGTACATCGGGACCAGCATCAGTTCCCACGCAAAGTAGAACAGGAAAAGATTGACGGCAAGAAACACACCTGCGATGCCGGCCAATATCCAGAGCAAATTCAGGTGGAAGAATCCAACAGCGTCCGTGATTTCGTTCCAGGAAGCCAGCACGGAGAGGATGCCAAGGAAGAACGTGAGCACCAGGAGCAAGAGGCTCAGGCCATCGAGGGCGAGGTGGAAACGGATACCAAACTGCGGGATCCACGCCCAATCGGCCTGCTCGAACCAGGTGTGGAGGCCGGCGTGGAAATTGCCTGTCCAAAGCGACAACGCGAGGACGAAATCGATCAGCACGGCGACCAATGCGACCCAACGAGAGGCCGAGCCGCTCCAGCGTGCCACTGCCCAAGCCACGACGCCGGCGATCAGCGGAATCAGGATGAGCCAGAGCAAAATCATAAAAACATCACGATCGCGACAAACGCCACGGTGCCGCCGGCAATCCATGCGGCGTACCAACGCAGTTTGCCCGTTTCCGTAAGGCTGAGAACGCGATAGCAGATGGCGGTCAGGCTCGCCAGGCCATCGTAAATGGAATCGACCAGATCCGCTTTGTTCACGCGCGCGATCCAAATCACCGGCCGGACGAAGAGCCGATCGTAGAGCCAGTCCATTGCCCAATCGGAGAACCAGAAGCGGTGTAACGCCCGGCCCGCCGGGTTTTCGACCATCGCAGTGGCCAGGGTAGGATTGCGCTGATAGACGAACCAGGCGCCCAGAAGACCGCATAGAAAAGCGAGCGCCGCAACTATGCTTGATAAGGTCTCGGTGATGCCCCCAACCGCTTCGGACAGGGTGGGGAGCGCCGTCGCGATGAACCTTGCGAATGGCGCTTTGTCGAAACCGCCGACAATCGACAGGACTGCCAACACGCAGACCGGAATCGTCATGGCGAGGCCCGGCCGCCTGCTCACGAGAGTCCGTACCGGCCCGAAGAAGACCAGGAAGATGAGCCGGAACGTGTACAGTGACGTCAATACAACGCCCGCGATTCCTGCCGCCCACAGGGCTGTGCTGCCGGCGGCGGAACTGCCGGCGCTCCACAGGATGAGGTCCTTGCTGTAGTAACCGGCGGTAATCAGCGGGAGGCCGGCCAGAGAGCATCCCGCGATGAGGAAAGTCCAGAAGGCGATTGGAAGCTCCTTGCGCAGTCCGCCCATACGAAAGATGTTGTGCTCGTGGTGCAGCGATTCGATGATGATGCCGGCTGCCAAAAACAGCAGGGCCTTGAAAAACGCGTGCGTCATGAAGTGGAAGATGGCGGCGCCCCATGCGCCAACGCCCAGCGCCAGAAACATATAACCGATCTGGCTTACCGTGGAATACGCGAGGACGCGCTTGATGTCGTTCTGCGTCAGCGCGCTGAAACCGGCCATCAGAAGAGTGGCGGCGCCGATCGCGGCGACCGCGAACTGGACAGGCGGCGCTAGTTCGAAAAGGACATGCGTGCGAGCGATGAGGTAGACGCCCGCCGTCACCATGGTGGCCGCATGAATCAAGGCGCTGGTCGGCGTGGGGCCGGCCATCGCGTCCGGCAACCAGGTTTGCAGCGGGAGCTGCGCCGATTTTCCCACCGCCCCACCCAGCAGCAGCGCCGCCGCCGCAATCGCGTACGCGGATCCGGTGGACCACTGGACTTGCGCCGCGTGCAACAGGTCCTGGATGCGGAGCGTCCCCAGGCTGTGAAACAACAAAAACAGGCCGATCGCCATGGCGGTATCACCCACACGTGTCACGATGAAGGCTTTTCGGCCCGCACGACCGTTCACGGGATCCTGGTACCAAAACCCGATGAGCAGATAGCTGCACAGCCCGACGCCCTCCCAGCCGAGGTACAGGAGCAGCAGGTTGTCCGCCAGCAGGAGCGTCACCATGCAGGCCACGAACAGATTCATGTAGGCGAAGAACCGGCTGTAACCCTCGTCGGTTCGCATGAATTCCGCGGAGTACAGGTGGATCAGGAAGCTCACAAACGTGACCACCACCATCATCACCAGTGAGAGGGCATCCAGATAGAAGGCAATCTGCGGGCGGAAGGAGCCGACGTCGATCCACGTCCAGAGGGTTTGCGTGTACATTCCGGTTGCCGGTGGCGAGTTCAGAAACTCGGCGGCAATGAGAATTGAGATGATGGCTGATGCGGCGACGGTCCCTACGCCCATGATCGTGGCGCTTTTGTGGGACATCCGCGCCCCGAGCACCGCGAGCACCAGGGCGCCCGCGAAGGGGATTGCCGGGACCAGCCAAAGCAATTCGAGCATTCTCAACCCTTCATCCTGCTAACAGCGTCGGTATCCAGCGACTTGTACTGGTGATAGAGTTCCAGCACCAGTGCCAGCCCCACCGACACCTCCGCCGCGGCCATTGCCAGAATGAACAGGAACACAACCTGGCCATCCGGCTGACCCCACCTCGCGCCGGCCACCACGAACGCCAGCCCAGCGGCGTTCAGCATGACCTCGAGCGACATCAAAATGAAGATCACATTTCTCCGCACCAAAACCCCGATCAGGCCCAATGCAAACAGGGCGCCAGCGAGTATGAAACCATCACGTATCGGGACCATTTCCATTACCCGACCTCCGGTTTTGGGGCTTTCCGATATCCGAGGTGATACGCTCCCACGAGCCCACCGAGCAGCAGCATCGAGGCCAACTCAACACCGATCAGGTACGGTCCGAACAGCGACGCTCCCACACCGCGTGGCCCAATCATTGCCCCTCCGAAACGCCCGCTGGATCCTGCGGTCAGCAGATAGACAAACTCAGCCATCAATATGGCCGCGAGGATCAAGGGCCCGGTCCACATGGAGGGCTTGAGGAGTGCGCGCTCGGCACGGGCCGCCTGTTCACCCAGGTTCAGCAGCATGACTACGAACACGAACAGCACCATGATTGCGCCCGCGTAAATGATCACTTCCAGTGCGGCGATGAAGGGTGCGCCGAGCGTGTAGAACACCACCGAGACGGCCAACAGCGAAACGATCAGGTACAGCAGCGCGTGTACCGCATGGAGGCGGGTGATCATCAGGGCCGTGGAGACAATCGCCACAGCACTCGCGACGTAAAACACAATCGTCATAGGCTGTTCACGGCAAGAGGCTGTGCAGGTCCACAGGGCGGCCTTCGTTTTCAGCCTCGCCCTTATCCTTTCCGCCGATCTTGACGCCGGCAACTCGCCAGTAGTTGTAACCGGGGTATTTGCCGGGGCCGCTGATCAGCAAGTCCTGTTTTTCATACACCATGTTCTGCCGATGGTATTCGCCCATCTCGAAGTCGGGAGTCAATTGGATTGCGTACGTGGGGCACGCCTCCTCACAGAGTCCGCAAAAAATGCAGCGCGAGAAATTGATACGGAAGAATTCCGGGTAGCGCCTGCCGGTGGGATCTTCCGTAGCCTGCAGAGCGATGCAATCCACTGGACATACCACTGCGCAAAGATAGCAGGCCACACAGCGGTCGCCGCCGTCGGGATCACGCGAAAGAACGATACGGCCGCGATATCGCGGCGACAGGTATGGCTTGTGTTCGGGATACTGAACCGTTACCCGTTTGTGAAACATGTGCAGAAGCACGTACCAGATGGTCCGGATGATGCTGAACATTTATTTGCTCCAGGCGAGCGCCACGGCGCCCGTGACAAGCAGGTTGGCCAATGCCAGGGGTAACATCACTTTCCAGCCCCAGGACATCAACTGGTCAAAGCGCGGCCGCGGCAGCGATGCCCGCAGCAGAATGAAGAAGGAGATAAAGAAGAATGTCTTGAGCAGGAACCAGACAATGGGGGGCAGTATGGGTCCCAGCCAGCCGCCGAAGAAGAGAATGCTGATCAGCGAGGAAATCAGGATCACGCCGAGATATTCGCCGACAAAGAACATGCCGAACTTCATGCCGGAATACTCGGAGTGAAAGCCGGCAATCAATTCACTTTCCGCTTCGGGCAGGTCGAACGGCAGGCGCCGGGTCTCGGCCACACCGGCGACGAGGAATAGAAGAAAGCCGAGAAACTGCGGCACCACGAACCAGAGATGGCGTTGGGCTTCGACAATCGCTGATAGGTCGAACGAGCCCGCGAGCAGGACCACGCCCATGAGCGACAACCCCATGAACACTTCGTAACTGAGCATTTGGGCAGCGGCCCGCAGGCCTCCAAGCAGCGAGTACTTGTTGTCCGAGGACCAGCCCGCTAATACCACGCTGTAGACTCCAAGCGAGGACATTGCCAGCACGAACAGCAGACCGATATTCAAATCGCTGACGATAATGCCCGGCGCGATCGGCAACACGGCGAAGGACATGAGCACCGTCACGACGATCACGGCTGGTGCGAGGACGAAAACGGCTTTGTCGGCAAACGGTGGGATCCAATCCTCTTTGAAGAAGATCTTGATCATGTCGGCCAACACCTGAAGCAACCCAAAAGGACCAACACGATTCGGGCCGTACCTGTCCTGCCACAATGCGAGAAGACGGCGTTCGAGCCAGATCAGCCCCGCCGCGAGCGTGAGCGCCACCACCAGAATGCCGACGATCGCGAGGATGGGATACGGGCTGGTCATGGCAGTCGGGAGATCCTGCTCCATGCGGGCAGATCGAGACCGGCGAATGGTGGCACTCCCGCCGGCACGCCGGCTAGACCTCTCGCCAATTCGGTCGCGATCTTTACCGGAACCCGTTGGCCGAATAGTTCGACTTCCTTTCCGAAACTCGAGGCATCCTCCGGGTTGAGCGCGACGTACGGTTCAGGCGACAGTTCCGCGATGGCCGGCGCCGAGCGGCTCAGTGCCTCGGAGCCGAAGATGTGATAGCACGGAACCACCAGCCACTCGTCCTTCCGCGATTCGAACGCCGAGGGCGGTTGCTCGAAGAAGCTGAACTCGGCTCCACCCCGCTCTATGACTCGCACTCCAGGGTCGCCCTGCCGCAGTGGGCCGCCGATCTCAGCCTGAAACTTATTCACCGCCTGAATGGAGTTCCATCCCGGCGTCCAGAAAAACGGGAGCAGAGCGGAAGGCGGCTGATCCGGGTTTCCCTCCATGGAAAACGAGAGGGGCGAATCGGGATCCTCGGGCGGCTTCGGCTCGTGGACGCTGATGTTGGCCAGCATGGACGTTCGTCCGCTGTAGCGGTGCGGCTCTCGCGGGACCTTCGCGCCAACCATGCGGAAGTTGGCGGAGGGAGCCGCACGGGTGACAGCGGCGAGTTGCGGTAGCCTGGCAGCGAGCGCCGTGACGACGTCATCCAGCGTTTTCCACGATCCCAGCCAGCGCCAGCTTTCCTGGATCGGCTCGGGCGGCCGGAAAACCCGGAAGAAACGCTGTGCCCGCCCCTCGCTGCTCACCAGAGTGCCATCTCCTTCGGCGAAGGTAGCCACTGGCAAAAGCAGTTCCGCCTTCGCACTGGTTGCGGTCTCCAGGTTGTCGAGAACCACGACGTGCTGAAAGCGCGCCAGAAACTGCTCCACAACCGGAGCGGGTAGCCGCCGGTAGAGGTCGTTTTCCAGAATGATGACCGTGTCGGCCTGGGCCTCAAGCGCTGCATCCAGCGCTGGAGCATCCATCAGCGCGAGGCCGATGCTGTTGCACTCCGGCGCGGTGAAGGCCAGCGAGGCTCCAGGCAGCGCCCACGCCACGTTCGCTGCGGCCTCGATAACTGCCGCGCTGCGATTGCTCGGACCTGAGATAACGAGGGGACGTTTGGCCGCCTTCAGGGCTTGGGCGATTTCCGCCGCCAGCGTCCGCATTGCTTCAGAAAGATTTGATGGCTCGGGCGAACGTGGATGCAACGCGTTCGCCACCGCGAAGCCAAGCAGTGCCTGATCGTCGGGTGCGGTGCGATACGTGCGAGTGGCGATGTCATCCAATCGCGTGTCGCCTGCGCTGGCGATGAACAGGGGACCTCTCTCCTCCTGCACCGCCTCGCGCACCCCATGGTCCATCCAAAGCGGGATATGCAGTCGTTCGGCGATCTGCATGGGCTGCTGGCGTAGCGACTGGCGCAGGCTCAGTGCCATTCGGGGCGCAACGTTGGTGACGTCTTCGCCCAGAATGAATACAGCATCGGCAGATTCCACCTCGCGCAGCGAGGGGGTATGCGCGGGACCGTTTCGCAGAATATCCAACATCAGCTTCAACAATCGGGACTCCGTAGCGGGAATGCCGGCAAAGAACCGTTGGTCACCTACGAGCGACCGCAATGCGAAGTTGCTCTCGAGCGATGCACGCGGCGATCCGATTCCGATCGCCTTCCCCGACGCCAGATCATCTCGCAGGTAACCGAGTGCTGCCTTCGCGGTAGCGACGTTACCCTTGTGTAAGGGTTGCCGGATTCGCCGTTCGCTGTTCACAAACTCATAGCCAAACCGGCCGCGGTCGCAGAGGAAGTAGCCGTTGACCTCGCCGTTGTAACGGTTCACGAGACGCCGCAACATTCCGTACCGCTCCGCGGCGGTGATGTTGCACCCCAGGGCGCAATGCACGCACACCGACGGCGCCATTTGCAGGTCCCACTTGCGCGTGTAGTGCCGCTTCAGCGTGGCATCGGTGAAGACGCCGGTGGGGCAGATCTCCACCAGGTTCCCGGCGAATTCGTTCTCCAGTACGCCGTCTCGGTCGCGGCCGAAGAAAACGATGTTCCGCAACGCAAAGGCATTCAGGTCGGCTCCTCCAGCGTACTCGCGGTAGTACCGCACACAGCGGTAGCACTGGATGCAGCGGTTCACCTCGTGGTTCACGAAAGGCCCGAGGTACTGATTTCGGAACGTCCGCTTTTCGAAGGTGTAGCGACGATAGTCGTGACCTGTCATAACGGTCATGTCCTGCAGGTGGCACTCGCCGCCTTCATCGCACACCGGACAGTCGTGGGGATGGTTCAGCATCAGGCCTTCAATAATGGCGGCCCGGAACTCGGCCGCCTCCGCGTCCTGAATCGAGATGCGAGTGCCTTCGGCCGCAGGGGTCATGCAGGCCATCACGATCTTGCCGTGGGTATCTGTTTCGTCCTTGAACTGCTTGACGGCGCACTGGCGGCAGGCGCCCACCGAGCCCAACGCTGGGTGCCAGCAAAAGTACGGGAGGTTCATACCCAATGACAGGCAGCCGTGCAGCAGGTTCTGCTTGGGGTTCATCTCGTATTGCTGCTTGTCCACGTACACGGTCGCCATGTCATCTCCACGGGCAGCGCTTCTCGTCGATGTGGCGCTCGAAATCGGCGCGGAAATATTTCAACGCGCTCTGTAGCGGTTCGGCGGCGCCAGGCGCCAGCGCGCAAAAAGTGTGGCCGGGCGTCCAAAACCGTGTTTGAAACGCCAACTTGTCGAGGTCTCCGGGTTGGCCGCGCCCTTCTTCCATCGCCCTCAGAATGCGCTCCACCCATCCCAGGCCGCTCCAGCACGGCGTGCACCAGCCGCAGGATTCCTGCGCGAAAAAGTGTTCCAGGTTCCAGACCATGCCGACAGGGCAGGTTTGGTCGTCAAGCACGATCATGGTGCCGGTACCCATGCGGCTGCCCGCCTTCTGTACTTCGGTGAAGTCCATGGCAACGTCCAGATGCTGTTCCACCAGGAAATCCGTGGAAGCGCCACCGGGGAGCAGCCCTCGAAAGCGAACGCCAGCGCGCATTCCCCCCGCGTGCTCCTCTAGAAGTTCGCGGATCGTGACGCCCATCGGCAATTCCCAGATACCGGGACGCTTGACCTTGCCGCTCGCCCCGTAGAGTTTGGTTCCGCCGTCCTTGCTGCGGCTCAGACTTCTGAACCACGCCGCGCCGTTATCAATAATGTGCGGCACGTTGCACAGCGTCTCCACATTGTTGATCGTGGTCGGTTTCCCAAAGAGTCCCGAAACCGGTGGGAAGGGCGGCTTGGCCCGCGGGTTGGCGCGTTTGCCTTCGAGGGCGTTCAGCATTCCAGTTTCTTCGCCGCACATGTAACGGCCGGCGCTGACGTGTAGGTACAACTCGAGTCCGTAGCCAGAGCCGAAAATGTTCTTCCCCAAATAGCCGGCTCGATAAGCTTCCGCCAAGGCCTTCTCGATCCGCCGGGCCGCAAGCTTGTATTCGCCGCGCAGGAAAATGTATGCGATGTCGGTGCCGGTCGCGTATCCGGCGAGAGCCATACCTTCAATCAACTGGTGGGGGTCGCCTTCCAGAAGCAGGCGGTCCTTGAACGTGCCAGGCTCCATCTCGTCGGCGTTGGCGACCAGGTATCTCGGGTGCGGAGCGTCCTTTGGGACGAAGGTCCACTTCAGCCCCGTCGGAAATCCAGCGCCTCCGCGGCCTCGCAGGTTCGAGGACTTCACTTCCTCGGTGACCGCTTCCGGGGTCATGCTCTGTAAAGCTTTGCGCAGCGCACGATAGCCGCCGGCGCGCTCGTAGGCATCGAGGTCCAGTGCCTCTCCATCCGTCCGCATGTTTCCCGTGAGCGGCCTCTCCGTGGGCATTTACTTGTAACGCTCCAATATCTGGTCGATCTTTTCAGGAGTCAGATCGAAGTGCGTGTCGTCGTCGATCATCATGACCGGCGCATGATCGCATGCCCCCAGGCAGACGATCGGAAGCAGCGTAAAACGGCCGTCGGCGGTGGTCTCGCCCGGCTCGATGCCGAGTCGTTCGGAGGCATGACGGCACTGCCGGTCGGCCCCCATGATCCAGCAACTCACGCTGTCGCAGAGATAGATCACGTGGCGGCCCACCGGCCGGCGGAAGATCAGGTTGTAGAACGTGGCGACGCCATCCAGGTCGGCGTCTGACATCCCAAGTAATTCGCCGATGTCTCGGAGCGCCTCATCCGATACCCAGCCGCGGTGCCTCTGCACGATCTTCATGGCATCGATGCAGACGGCCTTCCTGGTCGGATAGTGCTGCAACTCGGCCTCGATTTCGGTCCGCTCTTCAGGCGCCAACATAATCGTTCCTCATCGATCGATGTCCGCCAGTACGAAATCCATCGCCCCCAGCACCGCCAACAAGTCGGGGATCATCCTCCCCCGGCAGAGTTGCGGCAGCATCTGCATGTGGGCGAAAGAAGGCGTCCGAATGCGTGTGCGGTAGGAGACCGTGCTGCCGTCGCTTACCAGGTAGTAGCCGTTGTTGCCCTTCGTCGCCTCGATGGCGCCCAACGCTTCGCCGGGCGGTATTACCGGCCCCCAACCGACACTCAGAAAATGTGTGATGAGAGTTTCAATATCGTGCATCGTCCGGTCCTTGACGGGAGGAGTTGCCAGCGGATGATCCGACTTGTACGGGCCATCCGGCATGCGGTTCACGCACTGTTCGATGATGCGGAGGCTCTGCCGCATCTCTTCCACACGGACCAGAGCGCGGTCGTAGCAGTCGCCATGGGTGGCGGTGGGGATATCGAATTCGAACTGCTCGTACCCCGAATAGGGCTGCTTCTTTCGGAAATCCCATTCGTAGCCGCACGCGCGTAGTCCCGGTCCGGTGACGCCCCACTCGATGGCTTCTTCTTTGGTGAAACTGCCGATGCCTTTAGTGCGTGCCCGAAAGATGCGATTGCGCATGACCTCGCGGTCGTACTCGGCCAGACGGGGCGGAAAGTAGCGGATGAAATCGCGGAACATGCCGTCCCAACCTTCCGGCAGGTCCGCCGCCACGCCGCCGATGCGAAACCAGTTGGGATGCATGCGCGCGCCGCAAATGGCCTCGATGATGCCAAAGGCCCGCTCCCGGTCATTGAACGTATAAAACACCGGTGAAAGCTGCCCCAAGTCCTGCGCGAACGTGCCATACCAGACCAGGTGACTGATGATCCGAAACAGTTCGCAGAGCATCACGCGGATCACCTGGGCGCGCGGCGGAACCGTGATCCCCGCCAGTTTCTCCACAGCCGTGAGGTAAGCGAGGTTGTTCATCACGCCGCCCAGGTAATCCACGCGATCGGTGTACGGAATATAGCTATGCCAGGACTGGCGCTCACCCATCTTCTCCGCGCCGCGGTGATGGAATCCGATCTCGGGCACGGCGTCGACGATCTCCTCACCGTCAAGTTGAACCACAATCCGCAGGACGCCGTGCGTGCCGGGGTGTTGCGGACCGAGGTTCAGAAAGATGAAATCGCTGTCGTCACTGCTACGCTGCATGCCCCACTCTTCGGGACGGAAGCGCAACAACTCCTGTTCGGTCTCCTCCTTCTCTTCAGAAAGGTGGAACGGCCCCATCTCGGTGGCGCGCGCGGGGTGATCCTTGCGCAGCGGATGTCCTGTCCAACTCCGCGGCATGAGGATGCGCTGCAGGTGAGGGTGACCGGAGAAGGAGATCCCGAACATGTCCCAGACCTCGCGTTCATACCAATTCGCCGCCGGCCAGAGACTCGTAATGCTGTCGAGCGACAGGGAACCGTCGTGAAGAGAGGTCTTCATCCGGATATACTCATTCCGCTCGAAGGAAAACAAGTGATAGACAACGGTGAAAGCAGAGGGCGGCAACCCGTGCCGGTTCACCCGCATCCTGTCGTCGATCGCGGTCAGGTCGTAGAGCATGGTGTACGGCCGATCGATCTTTCCCTTGAGATATCCCAGGACTTCACGCACACGCTCGCGCGGAGTCCAGAAGGTCGGTATCCCATCGCAGGTAAGTTGTGGCGCGACATCGGTCCCATACTGCTCCTGCAGGGACTCGATCGGATTGGTAGTAGCGGTGATGCTCACACCCGATCCTGAGTGCGCAGATCCGTCGCCTGCTGCCTGAGAGGGCGGTTGAGATCGCGCAGGGAAGGCATAGGCGGACGTTCGACACCTTGCGGGCCAATCACCCAACTCAACGGTCGCCGCTCGGTGCCGACAGCCGTCTGCAAGAGCGTCAACCCTTCCAGAAACGCATCCGGCCGCGGCGGGCAACCCGGGACGTATACGTCGACAGGCAGGAACTTGTCCACTCCCTGCACCACGCTGTAGATGTCGTACATGCCGCCGGAATTCGCGCAGGACCCCATCGAGATCACCCAGCGGGGCTCCATCATCTGCTCGTAGAGACGCTGGATAACCGGCGCCATCTTGATGAACACGGTGCCCGCGATGACCATGAGATCGGCTTCGCGCGGTGTGCCGCGAATTACTTCCGCACCGAAGCGCGCCACGTCATATTTGCTCGTGATGCTGGTGGCCATTTCGACGTAGCAGCAGGAAAGGCCGAAGTTGAAAGGCCAGATCGAATTCTTGCGCCCCCAGGACACCAGATCCTGCACGCGAGACAGGATTACGTTGCGGCGGACCGCGTCGTCAAACGTGCCCTGCTGCTTCGACTCCTCCGCAACCGTGCCCGGTTTGGTGATGGACCACCGCATTTTCGCCTACTCCCTTCGTCTGGAGTCACTGCTCCAGTCCAGTGCGCCGACCCGCCAGAGATACAGCAATGCGGCGACAAGGATTCCGACAAATATCACCGCTTCCCAGAATGCCGGCCAGCCCAGAGAGCGGGCAGTGACGGCCCAGGCAAAGAGGAACACCGCCTCCAGGTCAAAGATGACGAAGAACATCGCCACCAGGTAGAATTTGGCTGACAGGCGCACACGCGCCGAGCCCTCCGACAGGATGCCCCCCTCGTAAGGCGATCCTGTCGAGCGTTGCCTATGTCGCTGGCCAAGCAGGTACGAGACGACGAGCATGCCGGCGACCAGCAGCAACACCATCGCGAAATATACGCCCAGGGGCCACATGTACGGCTAGTGGGCCTCCCCCTCCGGCCACGCAACTGTGAGCAGGAAGGCACTGTCCTCAATGGCCACCACG
>Ga0181536_10004194_pt1 | contig 15381 bp, 12 predicted proteins | sample PEATcosm2014_Bin_41_FD_121105 | JGI IMG/M metagenome (GOLD analysis project Ga0181536, IMG submission 121105) | Peatland microbial communities from MTU Mesocosm Facility, Houghton, MI, USA - PEATcosm2014_Bin17_60_metaG | ecosystem: Environmental > Terrestrial > Soil > Wetlands > Peat | place... | reverse complement strand
TAGCTGACCATCGACATCGCCGGGATGGGCGAAAAGCCGAAGATGCGGTCCGGCCCGTAGGTCTTCGCGGTATAGGCGTTGGCGGCGGCGATGATCTCGTTGACCTCGTCCCAGTTGGCGCGGACAAAGCCGCCGAGGCCGCGCCTGGAGATGTAGGACGCGCGCTTGGCCGGATTCTCGACGATGCTTTTCCACGCCGCGACCGGCGGCGCCGCCGCTCGGGCTTCGCGCCACGCTTTGACGAGGCGCGAGCGGATCAACGGGTATTTCACCCGGTTGCCGGAATAGAGATACCAACTGTAACTCGCGCCACGCGCGCAACCCCTGGGCTCATGGTTGGGCATGTCCGGTCTTGTGCGCGGATAGTCGGTCTGCTGGGTCTCCCAAGTCACGATTCCGCCTTTGACATAGACCTTCCACGAGCAGGAGCCGGTGCAATTCACGCCATGGGTGGAGCGCACGATTTTGTCGTGCTGCCAGCGCTTGCGGTAGCCGTCCTCCCAGGAACGGTCCTCGTGCGTCGTGACGCCGTGGCCCTGCGAAAACGCCTCCGCGGGGCGTTTGAAGAACGTCAACCGGTCGAGAAAGTGACTCATTTTTCTGTCCTGCGGTTCGCGGTCGCCGGCCCGGGCGGCCCATGACGGCCAAGGCGCATCCTGCAAATCACCACGGCGTTCGCCTTGATCAAGATCAAGACGATACTAGGTTATTGTCACTATTAAATGTGATGTTAATCACATTTATGGGCGCCTTCAGCGAGCAGGGTTCGGCTCGATGAAGCGCCCAAAGCGAATGGCGAGCGGCCCGATTCCGGACCGATCCGACGGTCATGCTCCGGCCGCCGCCGCGACGCCGGACGGGCCGGCGGGCCAGACCGCCACGCGCCGCGTCGGCGCTCAGGCTCCGAAAATCGCTATGCCACGGCGCCGTTGCGAGCCTTGGATTGGCCAAACATGCGGGCGGGCGCCTTCATGCCGGCTACGCCTCCTCATACCTCGGAAACAGAACATTGTTTTCCAAGTGAATGTGTTCCCTCAGGTCGTCCGCCAGCTTTGCTGCGCCGAAATAAAGCGCTTGCCAGGAACGGCATGCCCCTTCGGGCTGGGCAAATCCGCCCGTGATCTCTTGCATCCGTTGCAGGTGCTCGCCATGGTCGGCATGATCGTGACGCATTTGTTCGATCGGCGCGTCGAGCCCGCCTCCACTGCGTCGCCGCATCGCCGGGAACAAAATGAGTTCCTCCTTCTTCATGTGAACTTCAAGCTCGCCCTGCATCTGCTTCAGCAAGGCCGCAAGGCCGCGCGGCGCCTGCGGATGATCGACATGGACCGCCTCTACTTTTCTCGCGAGTTCGATGAGTTCGGGCAATTCACGTCGGTGCGTCTCGTGATGCCGGGCCAGAATGTGATCGATCAGCCACCCGGTCTCCCAGGATTCCGGCAGCGCGGCGCTTGAGGCTTCGAGGGCGCGGAGTTCGCGCTCGACATCATCGACGTCGACGCCGCGCTGCCGAGCCGCTTCGCCCAGCGCCATGTCGCCGCGACAGCAGAAATCGACACTGTGTTTTCGAAACACCGCAGTCGCGCCGGGCATCGTCGCGGCTAGCTCGCCCACCGTTCGGTTGCGCAGGGAAACACTCTGGGTTTGGGCCGTCATTTCAGCTCTCCTTCGTGATGGTCGAGATGGCGACTACGCTTGCGACTGCGAAACTTTCGCCTTGGGCCACCAGGACGCCATGCTGGCCGACGATTCCAAGGCCGAGACTCTCCGCAACGCGACCGAGGCCACCGCCGAAATGCGGTTCAGCGGAAGGGCGCAGAAGTCCGGGTCGGTCTTCCCGAGTCGCTCGACCATCGCCTCGTCGAAGCCTGTCGGCGTCATGATCTCGATCCTGATCTGCGCGCGGCGTTGCGCCGCCGCTCTGCTCGCCGCCATCAATCAGCGCCTTGAATGGGTATTCGCAATTCCTATTTAGCTCGACATAATGAGCATTGCAAATACTACTTTAAGCGAACGACAGTCCGTCACCGCGCCTTCGCCGAATTTGGGCTGGGCGCCCGATGCGACTCGCAGGCGCTCAGGGTCACGCCCTCGCTACTGAGGTCGCCTCGCGAACTGACGCCGAGCGCCCGGCTGACGGAATCCGCGCCGACCGCCCCGACCTTACGCGCGCGACCGGGAGCGGGAGCGGGGTCTCGCCAGCGCCGCCCGCGCGTGCAAATGGGCGCCAAGGCTGCTAAGCACGCGCATCGGCGGGGAAGAGACATGGGCCTTTCGGCTCACGATTGGGACATTGTATTGCAGGCGCCGCTGTTCAAAGCGATGGGGCCGACGATCTCACGCGCGATCATTCAGGACCGGCCGCCTCGGCATTATGCGCGCGGAGAGCAAATCTTCCAGGAGGGCGATCCGGCAGAGGGATTCTTTGTCGTGATCGAGGGCTGGGCGAAACTCCTTCGTCTGCGGGAGGACGGCGAGGAAGTGGTCGTCGCGATCTTTTCCGCCGGAGAAACCTTCGCTGAAGTCGCCATGTTCCTCGGCGGTCGTTATCCCGCGAGTTGCGAAGCGGTCTCGCCGGCGCGCATCCTCAAGGTGGACGCCGCCGTCTTGCGACGCGCAATTCTTGCGCAGCCGCAACTCGCCTTCGACATGCTCGCAGCCGCTTCGCTGCGCCTCAGGGAACTTGTCGACGAGATCGAAAGGCTGAAGGCGCAATCGGCGCCGCAACGCATCGCCGATTTTTTTCTCAAGCAGGCCGCCGCGGACTCGGGTCGGGCGGAAATCGCCTTGCCCTACGAAAAGGCCCTGATCGCCAATCGCCTCGGCATGAAGCCGGAGAGCTTTTCGCGTGCGCTTGGCAAATTGGAGGCGTTCGGCGTCACGGTCAACCGCGAGAGCGTATGCATAAGCGATCTCGCCAGACTCGCCGCCTTCGTCGACGGTCACGAGGAGCGCATCGCGGGCGACGGACGCACTTCGCGATCCGGCGCCGGAATTGCTGCGGATCCACGGACTTGCGAGACGGCCGCGCGCGCCGTCCCGCGTCCGAGCCCGTCGAGCCGCACGCCTTGAGCGCAGCGGCGAGTCGTCCATTCTGCATTTGCCGAATTAACCGGAGTCAAGGACGATGATCTCGCCTGGCTCGGTCGAAAGTCATGATGGCTCCCGCGGTTCGCGGATCGAGGGGGCGCGCTGATCGTCTATGCCGCCGAGACCTTCAACGAGATCAGGCGGCCGCAGCAAACAGCGAGCGAACGCGATGCGGAAAGCCTTGGCGATCACGCACGTCGCTTTTGAAGGCCTCGGCTCGCTGGCGCCGGAACTGACGCGCTTCGGCTTCGCCATCGAGACCATCGACGCATGCACCGCCGATCTCCGCGCCATCGATCCCCTTGCGCCGGACCTCGTCGTCGCACTGGGCGGCCCGATCGGCGTCTACCAGCGGGACGCCTATCCGTTCCTCGACGCCGAGATCGAGCCGATCCGCGCGCGCCTCGCCGCGCGCCGACCGACGCTCGGCCTGTGCCTGGGCGCGCAGTTGATGGCGGCGGCTTTGGGATCGCGCGTTCACCCGGGCGCGCACGGCAAGCGGATCGGCTGGGCGCCGATCGAAGCCGGGCCGGATTTCGACCGCTGCCCGTGGTTCGCGCCTCTGTTCGCGCCCGGCCTTCGCGTCCTTCATTGGCACGGCGATACGTTCGGTATGCCGGAGCAGGCGCTCCACCTTGCGGCGACGCCGACCTATCCCAGCCAGGCATTCGCCATCGGCGCCCATGCGCTGGCGCTGCAGTTCCATATTGAGGCGACCGCGCTCGACCTGGAGCGTTGGTACGTCGGCCATGCATGCGAGTTGGCCGATGCCGGCCTCGACATTCGTCGACTGAGGGAAGAAGGCCGCGATTTCGCGCCCGCGCTTGAAACGGCGTCGAAAGCGATCTGGCGAAATTGGATCTCCAAGGCGCTCGGAGCGTGAAGCGGCGCCCTGATCGAGTCGGGTGACGAGCTTGGACGATGACGAGGCCTTCAAGGCCCTCGTCATCGCAAGCGGCGCCTCAAAATCCGGGCCGTTTTTCAGTAGCCTGCTAAAGCGAGTTGTCCGGCTCCAAGGAGCGTTATATCCAGAGCTATGTCGGCTTTTGCACAAAAATTATTCATATAGGATATCTATGAGTTAGCGGGCCTTGCCAGCTGCTCAATCAGTAATCGTCATTGCTTAAATTGCGGGCGTTATTGGTAATTCATTAGGTTATCGTCGGCATCGTCGTGAAATGGACGCATTGATCCGGTCAGACACGAACTGCCGGTCGAGGGCATGACGCCATACGTTCATCCCGGTTTCGATCCGGATTCTCCATTCCATCAAAGAGTCTTGCACGTAGGTGTTTAGCCGGCGGCGGGCGGCGCTCGGCGCAACGGGGGTCATTAATGTTCCATCGATTGAAAATCGCATCGAAACTTTTGATTGGGTTTGGAGCGCTTCTTTTGCTTCTTGTCGGCATCTCCAGTCTCTCGGCGATCAATGGACTCAAGTCCAGAGACTCCCTCGAAGAATTGGCGAAATACAAGGCCAACGAGGTTCTGGACCACGTCGTTCAAGAGAACATCCAGACTGGGCGCATGCATATGTGGATGGCCCTCGGATCGGGCGACCAGGAGCACTGGAAACAATCGGACGTGGCTTTCCAGGCAGCGAGCGATAGGCTCGACGACTTGGCAAAGAGCACGACGAATCCGAGCCGCTCGGCCAAGGTCCAACAATTGATCGGGTTGCTGCATAACTTCAGGGACGTGGCGGGTCGATTCCGAACCTTTGCAGGGCAGAACGAAGCCCTGAACACGCCTGAGGGAAAGGCCGTGTTCGCCAACGCCCTCAAGATCGGCGCCGATTTCACGAACCTCGCCGCCACGCTCTCGCAGGAATATGAAAGCTCCGCCAGCCAGACGGAATCCGACGCCAAGGAATCGGCCGATCTGATCGTCGCTGTCGCATTCGGCGCCGGGCTTGTTAGCCTGCTCATCGGCCTGGCGCTTTCGTTCTTGATCACCCGGAGCATCAAGCAGCCGATCGTCAACCTGACCCAGGTCATGGATTCCCTGGCGAAAGGCGATCTGACCGTATCGGCGCCGAACACGAGCGAACCCAACGAGATCGGCGAAATGGCGCGAAGCGTCATGGTGTTCAAGGACAATGGCGTTGAGCGCCAGCGGCTGGAAGCCGAAGCGGCCGCGAATAGGGCCGCCGCCGAGGCGGAGCGCGAGCGGACGGCGGCGGAACGGGCGAAGGCGGCCGAGGAGCAAGCCGAGGCCGTGCACCGCCTCGGCGACGGGCTCAAGAATCTCGCCGCCGGCGATCTGACCATTCGCCTCGGCGACGGCTTCTCGGAAAAATACCTTCAGATCAAGAGCGACTTCAACGAAGCGATCGACAAACTGAAGCAAACGATGCTGTCGGTCGTGTCGAGCACGAGCGCCATCAATTCGGGCACGCGGGAAATCTCGAGCGCCGCCGACGACCTGTCGCAACGCACCGAGCAGCAAGCGGCGAGCCTCGAGGAGACGGCGGCGGCGCTCCATGAGATCACCGCGACCGTGGAGAAATCCGCCGAAGGGGCGAACCACGCCCGTCAGGTGGTGGCCGCCGCCGACGAGGACGCCAAGAAGAGCGCGGTCGTGGTGCGCCAAGCGGTCGAGGCGATGGACGCCATCGCCAAATCGGCGCAGCAGATCAGCCAGATCATCGGCGTGATCGACGAGATCGCGTTCCAGACCAATCTGCTGGCGCTGAACGCGGGGGTCGAGGCGGCGCGGGCGGGCGACGCGGGCCGCGGCTTCGCGGTGGTCGCTTCCGAGGTGCGCGCGCTGGCGCAACGCTCGGCCGAAGCGGCCAAAGAGATCAAGGGCCTGATTTCGGCTTCGACCACCCAGGTCGATCACGGCGTCAAGTTGGTGGCCGAGACCGGCAGGTCGCTGGAGCGGATCGTGACCCAGGTGGCCGAGATCAACGATGTCATCGCCGAAATCGCCTCGGGGGCCAAGGAGCAGGCGACGGCGCTCGCGGAAGTCAACACCGCGATCAACCAGATGGATCAGGTGACGCAGCAGAACGCGACGATGGTCGAGGAATCGACGGCGGCGAGCCATTCGCTGTCGCAGGAGACCGAACAGCTTTCGGGCCTGATCGGGCAGTTCCGGGTCGGGGGCGCCGCGCACGGCGACGACTCGATGCGCCGCGAATTGCAAAAGGCGGCGCCGCACGCCTTCCGCCAGCCGGCCCACGCCCCAGCCGCAAACCATCCTCGAGCGGAGACGCGCAAGACGCCGGCGCGGGCAGCCCGCGCGGCGCCCAAGGCGCGCGTGAACGGAGCGCCGGTCAGCGACGATTCCGGCGGATGGCGAGAATTCTGAGGCGCTCGAAAAGCGCGCCGGCCTCATAGGATCTTACAGGCTGGCGCCGCCGGAGGCGCCGGCCGCGGAAATAGGAAACCCTCATGGCTCCTGCGTATGTACAGGCGTACAATGATTTCGATGCGTATTTGGCGGCGCTCGACCAACATACGATCGTCGCGGTCACCGATCGCGCCGGCAGGATTATTCACGCCAACGACCGCTTTTGCCAGATCAGCGGCTATTCGCGTGACGAACTGGTCGGAAGCAAACACAGCATCGTCAACTCCGGCCGTCATCCAAAGGAATTCTTCGCCGCGATGTGGCGAGCGATTTGTCAGGGAAAGCCTTGGCGCGGCGAAATATGCAATCGCTCCAAGGACGGTTCCGTCTATTGGGTCGACACGACCATCGCCCCGAGGCGGGACGATTCAGGAAAAGTCGTCGGGTTTGTTTCGATCCGTTACGACGTTACGAAACGCAAAGAGGCGGAACTTGCGCTCGATGAGGAAAACGCCAAGCGTCGCAAGGCCGAAACGCTGCTGCGCGACCTGTTCGAGGCCATCCCGGACGGCCTCGTCGCATTCGACGAAAACGATCGCCTTACTCACTACAACGAGGCCTACAAGAAATTCTACGCGCTCGCCGCGTCGGCGATCGTCAAAGGCGCCACTTTTTCCAGCATATTCGAACATGCGATCAATCATGGCCAATTTTCCGGGCTCGGCGATGATCCCGAAGCCCGCAATGCGTACATGCAGTTTGTCCTGAACAGGCGCCGCAATCCCGATCGTCCGATCATTCAGCAGTTGAGCGATGGCCGCTGGCTTCAGCTGCAAACACGCCGATCGAAGACCGGCCTCACCGTGGGCGTTTGCACGGACATTACTGAAATCAAGCGAGCGGAAGGGACGATCAAGGCGCAGGCCGAGCTCGATCCGCTGACCGGCCTGTTTAACCGCACGGTGCTTCTCGATCGCTTGTCGAAAGCTTTGTCCACACGCCGCCGGGTCGGACAATCCGGCGCGCTCGTGATGATCGATCTCGATAATTTCAAGCACGTCAACGACACGCTCGGCCATGGCGCGGGCGACGAGCTCTTGATCGCGTTGGCCCGCCGCTTCAGCGAGGCGCTGCGCAAATCGGACATCATCGCGCGGATTGGCGGCGACGAGTTCGCGATCGTGTTGCCCGATGTCACGAAAATCGGCGAAGCCGAAAAAATCATCGGAAAGCTTGTTTCGCGGGTCAACGAACCGATCGTTCTGGGCCGCCGAACCATTCGTCCCAGTTGCAGTCTTGGCGTGACATTCTATCCGATCGACGGCCATACGCCGAAGGACCTCCTCAAGAACGCCGACATCGCCCTGTATCAAGCCAAGGCGCGCGGACGCGGCAATTGCTGTTTCTTCGATTCGGACCTTCGCGTCGGCGTGGAGCGCCGTCAGGCGAGGGGCGACGCTCTGCGCGCCGCTTTGGCCAACGACAAAATCGAAATTGCCGTGCAGCCTCAATTCGAATTCGAAAGCCGTCGCCTCGTCGGTTTCGAGGGCCTCGCGCGATGGAGGAACCAAGGTCAATACGTTCCGCCGTCCGAATTCATCCCGATCGCCGAAGAGACGGGCCTGATCATTCCCTTGGGATATCGCGTCATGGACAAATGCCTGGCGCTGGCCCGCGAATTCCACGACCGGGACTGCGACACGGGACGGATCGCCGTCAACGTCGCCGCATCCCAGCTCAAGCAGGACGATTTCGTCGAAAAAGTTCAAGCGCTGCTCGCTCATCACGGGCTGAATCCGACGATGCTGGAGATCGAGGTGACGGAGAACGTCCTGCTCGATCGCGCCGGCGACCGAATCGCTCACTCACTGCAAAGCCTGCACGATTTGGGGGTCGCGATCGCTCTCGACGATTTCGGCACGGGATATGCGTCGCTCTCGCACTTGAAGCGCTTTCCCGTCGATCGCTTGAAGATCGATCGATCGTTCGTGCATGAGATCGACTCGCGCTCCGAAGACGCGATCATCGTGCGCGCCATCATCAATCTCGCGCACAACCTCGGAATGGAAGTCGTCGCGGAAGGGATCGAGACGCCGGCGCAGTTCGAGTTCCTGCGCGAACAGGGTTGCGACATCGCGCAAGGCTATCTCATCGGCCGCCCGATGAGCGCGGACGCCGCGAGAGCGTTTGTCGGCGGCGGACCGCGGCGGCGCGGATCGCAGAAGCGCAACGAGCGGACGCTCGCCGCCTGAGGGATCGCTTATGCGCCTCGTCGTCCCCTCGCCCACAGCCACAGCGCCAGTTGGCGCCGCCAGGCCGGCGCTTCGGCGAAGGGCGCGAAGGGCGAAGCCTCGGCGCGCTCGAGCCGCTTGAGATCGAGGCGCACGACGCCCAGCGGGACGAAGGCGGGGGCGAGAATCGCCGGCAGCGCCGCGACGCGCGTCTCCGCTTCGGCGAGGCGCCGTCCGGCGATTTCGCGTAATTCGCCGAGCGCGGCGCGCAGACCCGCTCCGTCGCGCCGCGCCCGCACGTCGTCGACCGAGACGCCGTGACGCGCCAGCGTTTCGCGCGGCAAGTAGACTTGGCCGCGCGCGCTGGCCTCGGGAAACGTCTGCAACGCCTGGGTCAGGCCGACGACGAGCCCCGCGGCGGCGCTCGCCTCGGCCGCGCCGAGGTCGCGCCCCTCGCCCAGGATCAGCGCCGCCAGCTCAAACAGCGCCGAAGCGGTTTGGCGGCAATAGGCTTCGAGATCGCCGAGCGTCGGCATGGGATCGTCGTAAAGATCGAAAATCCGAGCCTGCAACAAATCTTCGAACGCCTGCGCGGGCAGAGCGAACTTGGCCTTCGTGTCGATCAGCGCGGCGGCGACGGGATGGCTCAAAGCCTCCGAGTCCCTTGCGCCCGCGAGCGCCTCGCGCCACCAGGCCAGGCGCACCTCGCCGGCCAGCGGTTCGCGCACGGCGCCGCGAACGCGCGCGATTTCGGCGTTGAAGGCGGCGAGCGCGTGAAGGTGCGGGCGCGCGCCCTCGGGCGCGAACAGCGCGGCGAGCCAGCGGTCGCGCGCGCGCTCGCGCGCCAGACCGGCGCAATGCTCGTAAGCCGGCCGCAGCGCCCCGGCGCGTTCTTGATCCACGCTCACGGCGCGGCGATGAGCAGGGCCGCGACGCGGCGCCGCTCGTCCGTCATGACGTTATAGACCCGCGCGGCGGGGCCCGTCGCCATCGCCTCGAAGCGCAGACCCGCCGCGCGCAGGCGCTCCTTGAGCGCCGGCGCCAGGGGCGCCATCCGCGCTCCCGTGCCGATCACGAGGAACTCGATCGAGCCCGGCTCAGCCGCGAGTTCCGCGAACAGCGGCGCGAGCGCGGCGGCGTCGAGATCCGCGGGCGTCGCGATCGCGACCGCGCCGACGCCCTTCGGGGTCGCGAGGATCGAGCCGACATGCGAAAGGCCGGCGAACCGAAAGCCGCCGGCTCCATAGGCCTCGATCGGGTGACGACCGGGGACGTAACCTTCGTGGGATGGGCGCGGCGCGCTCACACCTTCGCCTTGGCGGCGGCGTCCGCCTCGGCCTCGGCCGGCTTGTCGAGCGTGTCGGCGCGCACGCCGAGATAGATGAGCATCGGCGAGCAGATGAAGATCGAGGAATAGGTGGCGACGAAAATGCCCCAGATCATCGCCGCCGAGAACGAGCGGATGACGTGGCCGCCGAGGAAGAACAGCGCAAGCAGGGCGAGAAACACCGTCGTCGCCGTCATGATCGTGCGCGGCAGCACCGCGTTGACGGACATGTCGACGATCTCCGCCGTCGACAGGCGCTTGTATTTGCGCATGACCTCGCGGATGCGGTCGAGCACGACGACGGTCTCGTTGAGCGAATAGCCGACGATGGTCAGGATCGCGGCGATCGAGGTCTGGTTGAACTCGAGTTGCGTGACGCAGAAAAACCCGACGGTCAGCAGCAGATCGTGCATCGTGCCGATGATGGCGCCGACCGCGAACTGCCATTCGAAGCGAAACCAGAGATAGGCGAGCACCGCCAGGATCGCGACGACGACGCCGAGCGTGCCGCTCTGCACGAGTTCGCCGGAAACGCGCGGGCCCACGGCCTCGACGCTGCGGAATTCGTAAGCCTCGCCGAACGCTTCGCGCAATTTGGCGATCGCGGTCTGTTGGCCGGCCTCGCCGCCCGGCTGCACGTTGAGGCGCAACACGACGTCGGACTCGGCGCCGGAGCGCTGCACTTCGACCGGGCCGAGCCCGAGGCCCTCGCCCTTGGCGCGCAAATCGGCCAGATCGGCCGCGCCACTCTTGGCGCGCAACTCGACCTGAGTGCCGCCGGCGAAGTCGATGCCGAAATTCATGCCGACGGTGAAGAACATCACCACCGCGACGATCGAAAGGAACGCCGACAAGGGATAGCTCATGCGGCGGAGCCGCATGAAGCCGAACTTGGTGTTTTCCGGCGCGAGGCGGAGGAGTTTCATCGGGCCAATCTTTCGCGTGACGTCAAATCGGCAGCACGCTGGGGCGACGGTTGCGGTACCACAACGCGATCATCATGCGCGTCATCGTCACCGCCGTGATCACCGAGGTGAGAATGCCGAGGCCGAGCGAAACCGCGAATCCGCGCACCGCGCCCGAACCGAAGAGATAGAGGATCACCGCCGCGACGAACATCGTCACGTTCGAGTCGATGATGGTGGCGAAGGCGCGCTTGAACCCGGCGTCGAGCGCGGAAATCACCGAGCGACCGGCATGCGCCTCCTCGCGAATGCGCTCGTAGATCAGCACGTTCGAATCGACCGCCATGCCGATGGTGAAGACGATGCCGGCGATGCCGGGCAAGGTCAGCGTCGCCCCCAGCAGCGCCATCGAGGCGAAGATGAAGAGAATGTGCACCGCGAGCGCGAGATCGGCGAAAACGCCGAAAATACCGTAGGTCGCGAGCATATAGACGACGACGAGCGCGCCGCCGACGAGCGCGGCGCGCTTGCCCGCGTCGATCGAATCCTGACCGAGGCCGGGGCCGACGGTGCGCTCTTCGACCACCGTGAGCTTGGCCGGCAAGGCGCCGGCGCGCAGCAGCACCGCGAGATTGTCGGCCTGCTCGACCGTGAAATTGCCGGTGATCTGGCCGGAGCCCCCGGTGATCGGGCTGAGAATGCGCGGCGCCGAAATCACCTTGCCGTCGAGCACGATCGCGAACAGACGCCCGACGTTCTCGGACGTGACCTGGCCGAAGCGCTGGCCGCCGCGCAGATTGAAGCGGAAACTGACGTCGGGCTCGCCGGTGCGCGAATCGAAGCTCGGTTGCGCGTCGACGAGATCCTCGCCCGCCACCATGATGCGCTTCTGCACCGGCAGCGTGCCGCCCTGCTGCTGGGGAAGAATATCGACTTCGCTCGGCGGATCGCCGGGATCGCCGACCAGGCGGAACTCCAACTTGGCGGTCGCGCCCAGGAGATCCTTGACCTTCGTCGTGTCCTGAAGGCCCGGCACTTCGATAAGGACGCGGTCGACGCCTTGCTGCTGGACGTTGGTTTCCTTCGTGCCCGTGCCGTTGAGGCGGCGGTTCAGCACTTCGATGGATTGGGTGACGGCATGGCGGATCTTTTCGGTGGTCGCGGCCTCCGTCAGCAACAATTGCACCGCGCCGTCGCCGGTGTCGGAAATATCGAGCGAATGTCCGGTCGCGCCGGTCAGCGCGCCGCCGACATTCTGATTGAGCGGCAGCAGCAGGCTCAGGGCGCGCGCGCGCTCGGCCGGGTCGGCGATGCGCACCATCACGCCGCGCGGCTGCATCGCGATGCCGCCGCTGATCGAAATCTTCCCTTCGCGCATCTTGGCCCGCACGTCGTCGCGCAACGATTCGACCTGCCCCTTCGTCACCGAGGCGCTGTCGACCTCCATGAGGATATGCGCGCCGCCCTGCAGATCGAGGCCGAGCACGATCGGGCGGAACGGCACGAAGGACGGAAGGCGGCTCTCTATAGCGGCCACGATTTCCGGCGCGAGAAAGCTCGGCACGATCGCCAGCGCCGCGCAGACGACGAGCGCCACGATGGAGGCGACCTTCCAGGGAGCAAGACGAAACATCGGGACTGAAAATCTCCGCGCAGGCGAAGCGCCTTCGACGCGCTAGGGCCGCATCAGGGGTTTGGAGCGTCTTTCTTGGCCGGCGGCGTCTTTGCGCCGGAGGCGTCCTTCACCGGCTCGCCCTTCGAACGCACATCGGCGATGCCCGAGCGCGCCAAGCGAACCCTGACGTTGGGCGCGATCTCGAGTTCGACTTCCGCATCGTCGGTCGACTTGGTGACCTTGCCGATCAATCCGCCGCTGGTCACGACGATGTCGCCGCGCCGCGCGCCCTGCACCAATTCGCGCTGCTCTTTGGCGCGCCGTTGCTGCGGGCGAAGGATCAGAAAATACATGATCGCGAAAATGACGATGAAGGGAGCGAATTGAATCAGCATGTCGGTCGACCCGAAGGGGGACGCGCCGCTGGCTTGGGCGAAGGCTGGCGTTGTGAACAAGGGCGAAGGCTCCGGCGGCGCGGGGAAAAGAGGCGCCGATCGAGGGGGGATGGTCAAAGGCGAGGCATATATAACGGGCGCCGCCGCGAAAGCAACGCCGCATGCAAAGCGCAGGCGGCCCGCCCCGGCCGCGGCCTGTCGCCGGACGGTCCCGGTCCGGCGCGCCCTCGCCCCACCCCCTCGCCCGCGCAGCGCAAGCGGGGCCGCCGGCGCCCCTTGCCTTGCGCGGCGCGGCGCGGCAAAAGCGCCGCATGTTGCATATCAACGATCTCACTTATCGCCTCGGCGAACGCCTGCTGATCGACAAGGCGACGGCGGCGCTGCCGACGGGCGCGCACGTCGGCCTGGTCGGGCGCAACGGCGCCGGCAAGACGACGCTGTTTCGCCTGATCTGCGGCGAAATCAGCGGGGAAAGCGGCTCGATCTCGATCCCCAAGCAGACCCGCATCGGCCGCGTCGAGCAGGAGGCGCCCGGCGGCGCGCAGGCGTTGATCGAGTTCGTGCTCGACGCCGACGCGGAGCGCTCCGCCCTGATGGGCGAGGCCGAGGAGGCCAACGATCCCCTGCGCATCGCGGAAATTCAGACCCGTCTCGTCGACATCGACGCCCACGCCGCGCCGGCGCGCGCCGCGCGCATCCTCAGCGGCCTCGGCTTCGACGAGCCCGCGCAGAACCGCGCCCTGTCGGAATTTTCCGGCGGCTGGCGCATGCGCGTCGCCCTGGCGGCGGTGCTGTTCTCGGCGCCCGATCTCTTGCTGCTCGACGAGCCCACCAACTATCTCGATCTCGAAGGCGTGCTGTGGCTGGTCGATTACCTCAAGACCTATCCGGCGACGGTCGTCGTCATCAGCCACGACCGTGATCTGCTCGATGACGTCGTCGACCACATCCTGCATCTCGAGCGCGCCAAGCTCACGCTATGGAGCGGCGGCTACACCAGCTTCGAGCGGCAGCGGCGCGAGCAGCAGGCGCTGCAGGGCAAGGCGCTGAAGAAGCAGGAGGAGCGGCGCAAACACTTGCAGGCGTTCGTCGACCGCTTCCGCGCCAGCGCGACAAAGGCGACGCAGGCCCAGTCGCGCCTGAAGATGCTGGCCAAGATGGAGCCGATCTCGGCGGTCGTCGACGAATCGGTGATGCCGTTCAAATGGCCGCCGATCGCCCGGCGCCTCAGCCCGCCCATCATCGCGATGGAGAAAGTGAGCGTCGGCTACGGCGATCGCGTCGTCCTCTCGAAGCTCGATCTCACGCTCGCCAACGACGATCGCATCGGCCTGCTCGGCGCCAACGGCAACGGCAAATCGACCTTCGCCAAATTGATCGGCGGGCGCCTCGAGCCGATGAGCGGCAAGATGGTGCGCGCCAACAAGCTCGACGTCGGCTTTTTCGCCCAGCATCAGGTCGACGATCTCGAATCCGAGGGCACGCCCTACAGCCACGTCGCCGAGAAAATGCGTGGCGCGCCGGAGGCCAAGATTCGCGGTCGCGTCGCCCAAATCGGCTTTTCCGGCGCCCGCGCCGACACGAAGATCGCGGCGCTGTCGGGCGGCGAAAAGGCGCGCCTGCTGATGGGCCTGGCGACTTTCGATGGGCCGCAACTGCTCATCCTCGACGAGCCGACCAACCATCTCGACATCGACAGCCGCGCCGAACTGATCGAGGCGATCAACGAATACGAAGGCGCGTGCATTCTCGTCTCGCATGACCGGCGCCTGCTCGAGGCCTGCGTCGACCGGCTGTGGCTGGTCGCCAACGGCACGGTCCGCGTGTTCGAGGGCGACGTCGCCGATTACAGCCGCTTCGTGCTCGGCCAGGGCGCGCCGCAGGAGCGGTCCAAGAGGGAGAGCGCCAAGAAGGAGAACGAACCCGCCAGCCCCGCGCCCGAGCGACGCGAAGCCGCCAAGGCGCGCCGCGACCTCGCGCCGCTGCGCAAGGAAATCATCGCGGTCGAGCAGAAGATGCATCGCTTCCAGGATCTGTTGCGCCGCATCGACCAAGCGTTGGCGCAAGCGGGCGAAACCGCCGGAAATTCCGCCAAGGTCGTCGATCTCGCGGGCAAGCGCGCCGAACTGGAGCGCGCGTTGGCGGCGGCCGAGGAGGCCTGGCTCGAATTGTCGGCGCAAATGGAGACGACCGCGTGAGGCGGCGCGTCTCATGGTCAAAACCCGATGCTTGGCGCCCGACCTCGGATGTCGCAGAAGGGGGGAAAGAGGACACTCATTCCAACCTCTCCGCATCGTCACCGACTGGCTGATGACGGCCGTCGGCGACGGCATTCCCGCGCGCGCGAACCGTCCGGGGCCGAGCTGGCGCCGGAACCGTTAGCGCTCACTCGCGCCATGCGTCGAAAAGGATGAACTGAAGCTGCGTGCTTTTGGCCTCGCCAAATTCGTTGCGCAGCGATTGCGCGACCCTGCGCTCCAGCTTTTCGGGCTCGACGCCACGCGACCGGATTTGGTCGACG
>Ga0181536_10004190_pt1 | contig 15391 bp, 10 predicted proteins | sample PEATcosm2014_Bin_41_FD_121105 | JGI IMG/M metagenome (GOLD analysis project Ga0181536, IMG submission 121105) | Peatland microbial communities from MTU Mesocosm Facility, Houghton, MI, USA - PEATcosm2014_Bin17_60_metaG | ecosystem: Environmental > Terrestrial > Soil > Wetlands > Peat | place... | reverse complement strand
GTCCACGCGCGTGAGCGACGCCTTGGCCAGTGCGGTTTCGATGGCCATCACGGTGCGCGCTTCGGCCTTGGCGGCGGCCGGAGAGTCGCCGAGGAGCTGGAACATGGCCGCCACGTGCTGGAGGTAGCGGACCCGGGTCTCCTGCGACTTGGCGTCGGCCTTCACGTAGTAGTCGCGATCCGGCAGGCCCAGGCCGCCGGCGACGGCGAAGGCGATGACGCTGTTGGAGTCGGCGAAATCCTGCGACGAGCCGAAGCCGAACAGCGCGCTGTCGCCGCTCGATTCCAAGTGCAGGCGGCCCAGCAGCGCCGGAATGTCGGATACGCGCTTCAAAGCGGCGATCTCATCCAGCCTGGCCTTGAGCGGCGCCGCACCGGCCTTCTCCACCGCCGCCTCATCCATGCAGGCGGCGAAGAAGTCGCCGATCTTCTGCTGCTGCGGCGTGCGATCGGGCGAAGGCTTGGAGGCTTCGTCCAGAATTCCCCAAAGGTACCGCAGGTTGTCGGTTTGCAGCTTGGAGTAGACGTCCCAGCGGGGCTGGTCGGCGGGGATGGGATTCAAGCGGTTCCAGTTGCCGCAGGCGAATTGGTAGAAATCCACGCAGGGGTCCGCCGAGCGGTCCAGGAATGCCGGTTCAAGGCTCGGGGTGTAGGGCAGGGAGGTGAGCGGCCGGTCCTGCGCACATAGGCACGCGGGGACGAAGAGCATGGCCAGGAAAACAGATTTGCGATTCACGCCATGAAGCGTATCACACTCACCGGGGAGTGCGGAGGGCGGCCGCTGCCTCAGCTTCGCTTCAGGATCAGAACGCGGCTGGCAGCCTCCCGCGGCGCCAGCGCCTTATAGAGCAGATGATGCTGCAAGACGGTCTACCACTCAACCTCGGTGAACCCTTCCGCCCGCGCCGCTTCCGCCTGCGCCGGCCTCAGATGGCCTTCCCGCCGCAAGCGGGCGAAGGCGCCGGCCGTCTTGCCGCCGGTGGGGTTGTGCGCACTGGGAGGAACACCGGCGACAAGATCGCCGGCGCTACGGCGGTAAGCTGGAACTTGCTCCCCACGATCCTTCCCGAGAACCAAGGGCTGTGGTGGCGGCGCTGGCGGCCCACTCTTTACTACCTGGCGCAGACCGAGGCGCACGTCTACGCCCTCGCCATTGCCGCCAGCGTGTTGCTCTCAACCTACCCGTTTCTCATCGTCATCACGTCGTTCTGCCGCGATGTCCTTCATTGGCGCGCGGCCGAGCGGGCCATCTACCTGGCCATCGGCGATTTTTTCGCCGGCGAGCCGGGCCACTTCATGGTGACGAACCTCCAGGCATGGTTCAAGGTGAACGGCAAGGTTCATCTCACTTCCATGATTCTGCTTCTGATCACCGCCAACGGCATCTTTGAGCCGCTGGAGGTGGCGCTTAACCGCGCGTGGGGAGTCGCCAAGAACCGCTCCTATATCAAGAACCAACTCGTCAGCCTGGGCCTCATCTTTGTGTGCGGCGGCCTGGCGCTGCTCTCCCTGATGCTGACGGCCTTGAACGACCGGTGGCTGTCGGCGGCGAGCAGCCTCAACACCGGATTCGGCGTCTGGATCAACCTGCTGATGTTCAAGCTGGCTGCCGTGCCGATCTCGATACTGGCGCTGTTCCTGGTCTATTGGCTGCTGCCCAACCGGAAGGTGGCGCCAGCGCGCGTGGTTCCCGTGGCCATTGTGGTGGGGCTGGCGCTCGAGGCGCTCAAGTATGTCAACCTGCTGGTGGCTCCTTTTATGCAGGCCAAGCTCCACCGCGAGTACCTCATTTTCGAGCACTCCGTCACCATCCTGCTGTGGAGCTTCGTGGCGGCCATGATCGTGCTGGCCGGGGCGCACTGGACGGCGCGCCAGGACCGGAGAGATCCGCTATCGATGGAGGACAAATGAAAGACTGGAGAGCCATCGCCAAAGCCAGCGGCATAGAGGTTGATAACGTGGAGCCGCTCGAAACGCTGGAAGCTGCCTTCCGTCCGTTAGTGAATGGCCTCACGCCCGATGTGGAACCGGCCACCGGGCTGCTTCTCGAAGAGGATGGCGAGTGACCATTCGCGAAGCCGCCGAGGCGCTGCGGGCGCGGCGCGTCTCCGCCGTGGAACTGGCGGCCGCCGCCAACGCGCGCATCAGCCGGCTGAATTCCAAGCTGAATGCGTTCATCACCGTCACCGCGGAACAGGCGGTGGAAGAGGCGCGCCGGGCGGATGCCGAGCTGGCTGCAGGCCGGGACCGCGGGCCGCTCCACGGAATCCCCGTCGCCGTAAAAGACCTGTTCGCCACGCGCGGCGTGCGCACCACCTGCGGCTCCAAGGTCTACGCGGGTTTTGTCCCTGCCATCGACGCGGCCGTGGCGGAACGGCTGCGGGCGGCCGGCGCGGTGATGCTCGGCAAGCTGAATATGCACGAGATGGCTTACGGGATCACGTCGGCCAATCCGCACTACGGACCGGTGCGCAATCCATGGAATCTCGATCACAGCCCGGGTGGGTCGAGCGGCGGCTCGGGCGCGGCGGTGGCCGCCGGGATGGTCTACGCCGCCATGGGCAGCGATACGGGAGGCTCCATCCGCATCCCCGCCGCGTTTTGCGGCGTCGTGGGACTCAAGCCCACCTATGGGCGCGTGAGCCGTTACGGCGCCATGCCCCTGGCCTACAGCCTGGATCACATGGGCCCGCTGGCGCGCTCGGTGCGCGATGCCGCCCTGGTGCTGAATGCCATCGCGGGATACGACCGCCGCGACCCGACCTCGTCGCGCCATCCGGTGGTCGATTTCATTCCCGACGACGGCTGCTCCATTCGCCGCCTGCGCATCGGCTTCCCCGGGAGTTTCTACTTCGACCACCTCGACCCTGGCGTCGAACGGGCGGTTCGCGGAGTCTTCGCGCGCGCCCAATCGCTGGGCGCGGTGGTCAAGCCGGTGCGGGTTCCGGATGTCGCCGCGCTGAATGCCGTGGGCCGCGTCATTCTGCTGGCGGAAGCCTCCGCGGTGGCCGAGCCGTTCCTCGAACACCGGGAGGAGTTCGGCCCGGACGTGCTGGCCCTGCTCGACCAGGGCCGCCTGGTGCCCGCCACCGACTACATCAACGCGCAGCGGCTGCGCCGCAAACTGAGCCGCGAATTCGACCAGCTCTGGTCCGAAGTGGATTGCCTCATCGCTCCCACCACGCCCAACACCGCCCCGCGCACGGGCGATGCGACTGTCCGGTTGGGCGGGCGGGATGAGGATGTGCGTCTGGCCGTCACCCGCCTGGTTCGGGGCATCAACGTGCTGGGGCTGCCGGCGCTTTCGATTCCCTGCGGACTGGGGGCGAGCGGCTTGCCCATCGGGGTTCAGATCATCGGCCCGGCGTGGGACGAGGCGCTCATCCTGCGCATCGGCGCGGCGCTGGAGGATGGCGGAGTGGGGATTCCCCGGTGCCCGGCTGCCGAAGTCCTGTAGCTAATGGATCTTTATGATCCTCTTGAATTCCGCAATCCGTATCCGGGAGTTCAGAATCTCATAACCTTATAACCCCAAAGTTGACAAGAGGTTACACGATGTTTTGGCAGACCGGAACCCCTTCCGCCAAGTGGTGCTACGGATCTTTCTTCAAAAAGACGCCACGAAACGGTTGACAACCTCCATATTTATCAATAGGATTAACGTGTTGGTCGCCTTGGAAGGCGAGTTGCTGATAGAAGCGAAGGTTCTCAAGAGACCACAGCGGTGTGGTCAAGGGGATGAACAACGTCTGAACTGCGGGAAATCTTTACCGGGAGGTATCTAAACGACATGAAACCAAGAAACATGCAATTCTTCGGGGTGATTCTGATCGCCTTGGCGTTGCTGCTCGCCGTAGCCGCTTACGCGCAGACGGAAACCGGCCAAATCACTGGAACGGTCTTCGATCCGGCGGGCGCCGTCATTCCGAGTGCCGATGTCACGGCCAAGAACGTCGCGACGGGCGCGACGCGCACCACCACATCGACAAACGCCGGCGTGTACGTGGTTTCGAACCTCGCGCCGGGCGACTACGAGCTGACGATTTCGGCGGCCGGCTTTGCCACGCAGAAGCGCCAGGTGACGGTCGCGGTGGGCGCCAAGGTCGGCGTGGATACGCGACTGGAGGTCGGCAGCACGTCCACGGTTGTCGAGGTCGCGGCGTCCGGGGTGCAGGTCAACACCGAGTCGCAGACTCTGGGCAGCACCATCAACCGCGATTCGGTCATGGAACTGCCGTCGGTGAACCGCGATGTGTACGCCCTGGTGGCCACGGTTCCCAACATCTCGCCGACGGACCCCGATGGCCGCGGCGTGGGTTATGCGATTAACGGTATGCGCTCGGCCAGCACCAACATCATGCTGGACGGGGTGGCGAACAACGACGAATTCGGCGCGGGCGTCGGCCAAGCGGTTCCCATGGATTCGGTCCAGGAATACAGCGTTTCGACGAGCAACTACACGGCGGAAGTGGGGCGCGCCTCAGGCGGCGTGGTGAACGTGGTGACCAAGTCCGGCACCAATACGTTCCACGGCTCGGCATACGAGTTCAACCGCGTTTCGGCGCTGGCATCGAACAGCTTCTATAACAACGCCAACGGCCTGTTGAAAGGCATCTACGATCGCAACAACTTCGGTTACTCGATCGGCGGGCCGATCAAGAAGAACAAGCTGTTCTTTTTCCAGAACACCGAATGGCTCCGCATACGCAGCTCTTCGCCCCAGACCAACATGGTTCCCACGTCGCAGTTCATCAGCGCCATGGCGCCGGCCGCGCAGGCCTTCTTCGCCGCGTATGGCAAGCTGCGGCCCGATGCCACGGTTCTGAATACCTTTACAAAGAACCAGTTGACCGCCGGCGGTTCCAACCCCTGCTCCGGAGCCGCCACCGGCGGGCCGTGCAACTCGCTCGCAGGCACCACGCCGATGTTCAGTCAGGTCGCCTACAATATCCCGGCCGACGCGGGAGGCGGCAACCCCCGGAACCAGTACGAGATAGTCGGCAACGTGGACTACAACAAGAGCGACAAGACGCAGGTCTCTTTCAAGTACGCCTTGCAGAACGACAATGAGTTCGTCGGCACGAATGCCTCCAGCCCGTACGCGGGTTATGACACCGGCTTTACCAATGTCAACAACCACGTCACGCTGTCGATGACTCACTCGTTCAGCCCAACCTTCATCAGCCAGACGCGGCTCAGCTTCAACCGGCAGAACGACACCCAGCCGCTGGGCACCGCTCCCGTGGGGCCGACCCTGTACATGAGTGGCAGCACGGTGCAGACGGAGCTGGGCTACAACATCACGTTCCCCGGTTATCTTCCGTGGAGCCCCGGCAGTGCGATCCCCTTCGGCGGCCCGCAGAACTTCGCGGTCATCGCGGAAGATCTCAGCAAGGTCGTGGGCAAGCACAATTTCCGGTTCGGCGGCCAGTATGAATACATGCGCGACAACCGTATGTTCGGCGCCTACGAGGAAGCCGTGGAGTCTCTGGGAACGAACAAGGGCAAGGCCTTCGACAACCTGATCAACGGCCAGCTCTACAACTTCGAGGCGGCCATCAATCCCCAGGGCAAGTACCCGGGCGGCACGCTGACACTGCCGGTGGGCCCTCCGAGCTTCTCGCGCAGCAACCGGTATAACGAGGGCGCTGCGTACGCCCAGGACACCTGGAAGATCTCCCGGACCGTTACCCTGAACCTGGGCCTGCGGTACGAGTACTACGGCACCCAGCACAACAAGAACGGCGCGCTCGACTCCAACTATTATCTCGGGTCCGGCTCGACCATCGAGCAGCAGATTGCCGCCGGCAGCGTGCAGATCGCCGGCAACAGCCCGATCGGCGAACTATGGACTCCGGGCAGCAAGAACTTCGGTCCGCGCATTGGTATCGCATGGGATGTCACCGGCGACGGCAAGACCAGCTTTCGCGCCGGCTACGGCATCGGCTACGAGCGCAACTTCGGCAACGTGACCTTCAACATCATTCAGAACCCACCCAATTACGCGGTGGTCACACTGACGGCCGGGAGTGACGTGCCGACCATCCCCATTTCCGTGAGCAACGCCGGGCCGTTCGCCGGCACCACCGGGACCAAGCTTTTGGGGGCCGTTACTCTGCGCGCGGTGGATCCCAACATCAAGCAGGCCTACGCCCACCAGTTCAGCGCCGCCCTGGAGCACCAGTTCACCTCCAAGGTCCTGGGCAGCCTGTCGTACTCGGGTTCCATGGGTGAGAATCTGTACGCCATCAACAGCTACAACAAGATCAGCGCGGGCAACATCTACCTCGGTATTCCCTGCACGCCGGGTACGGGCGGACCGGGAGACTTCGGGAACTGCACCGCGCGGTTGAACTCGCAATACGGGAACATCAACTGGCGCGGCAACGGCGGCATCTCCAACTACAACGCCCTGATCGGGCGCATCCTGCTCAAGAATGTCGCCAATACCGGCGTCACGCTGGATGCCAACTACACGTGGTCCCATGCCATCGACAACCTGAGCAGCACGTTCAGCGCCGGCGCGGCGGGCGACTACGAGCTGGGGTTCATGGATCCTTACAATCCCATGCTGGACCGCGGCAACGCCGATTTCGATGTTCGGCAACGCCTGGTGATTTCGGGAACCTGGAATGTGCCGCTATTCAAGGGCAAGAGCGTCGCGGACAAGATCCTCGGCGGCTGGGAGTTTGCCCCGATTTTCACCGCGCACACGGGCGGCCCGGTCACACTGTACGACTGCAGTAACGACTACACCTATTGCACGCGCGCACAGTCCCTCGGTCCTCTTCCCGACACGGGAGTGACCAATGTGCCGACCAGCACGCCGGACTATTACAACTTTTACCCCATCAGTCCGAAGCAGTTCGCCATCGGCACGTGGGCGAATCCGAAGACCAACCTCAGCGACTTCGGACCGTTCCCGAGCAACATGCTGGCGCGCAACACGCTGTACACGCCGGGCGCCTGGAACCTCGACTTGGGCCTCTATAAGAACCAGAAGCTGTTTTGCGAGTGCGTGACGCTGCAGCTCCGGCTGGAGATGTACAACGTTTTCAACCACGCGAATTTCAGCATCGACCCAACCACCTTGGATGTTTCCTCCGATTCGTATGTCGGGGGTTCCTTCAACGGCAACCGCAACATCCAGCTCGGCGCCAAGGTCACTTTCTAGCTCCGAACTGCATCGAGTTCTCTCGGGCCGGACCTCTCGGAGGTTCGGCCCTTTTCTTTGCCGGTGGCTCGGGCATTTTCGGCCCCGCGCCGCGCGGTATGCTGGTCAGTAAGCAGGCGTACCGCACGCGTACGAACCCGCGATGGCAAGGTGTTCCCACAGTGCGCGACCCGTTCTGGGTCTTTTGCTTGCCTGCGCCGGCCTTCAGGCGCAGGTTTCCATCTCGGGACGGGTGGTGGATGAAAACGGGGCCGGCGTCGCCGGAGCGCGCGTGGAACTGCGGGCGGCCGAGGGAGGCGCGCCCGTGGTGGCCTCTTCCGACCTGGCCGGCAACTTCAGCTTGAACCTGCCCGCCGCCGGCGTTTACGCCATTCGCGCCGAGCGGTTGGGCTTCTACCTCTACCAGGGACACGGCCAGCGGTTTGACACCGCCTCCACTCAGCTCACCATCACTCTGAACCACGAGCAGGAATTCTCGGAACGGATCGACGTCACCTATTCGCCTCCGGCCATCGATTTGCAGCAGCCCTCCGATCACAAGGAACTCTCCAACGCCGAAATCCAGGCCGTCCCGTACCCCGCGCCGCAGGACTACCGCAACGCGCTGCCAATGATGGACGGCGTGGTGCAGGATAACGCCGGCCGGGCCCACTTCAACGGAGGCGACACCAGCCAGACCAACTACACGCTCGATGGCTTCAACATTTCCGACCCCGTGACCGGCCGCCTGGAGGCGCGCGTCAACATCGAAACCATCCAATCCATGGACGTGGAGAACAGCCGCTTCTCGGCCGACAACGGGAGAGGCTCCGCTGGCGTCCTCAACCTCACCACCAAGATGGGCGACGACCGCTGGCGCTTCGGCGTCACGAATTTCATCCCCGGAATTTCCTCCGAGAGCGGCTTCCATGTGAATAAATGGACGCCGCGGCTGGAGTTTTCAGGGCCGCTGGCCAAGGGGCGCGCGTGGTTTCACAACGGGTTCGACGCCTTCTACAGCGTGGACACCATCCAGGGTCTACCCAACGGGCAGAACCGGACCACGGGGTTTACCGCCAGCGACCTTTCGCGCTTCCAGGTCAACCTGACGCACGCCAATACCCTCACTGGCAGCTTCCTGTTTAACCTCTCCGACACATCGCGCTCCGGCCTCAGCATTCTGAATCCCGTCGAGACCACCACCAATCATCGCCAGACGCTCTTCATGAGCACCATCCGCGACCAGCATTACTTCGGCCGCGGGGCCCTGCTCGATTTCGGCTTCGCCGACAGTCGCACGCTGCTGCGCGACGCGCCGCTGGGCACCGAGTTATTCGAAATCACGCCCTTCGGGGACCTGGGAAATTATTTCGTCGGCACCACCCGCCACTCCTACCGGCAGCAATGGATCGCCAACCTGTTCCTGCCCACGCTGCATTTGCTGGGCACGCACCAGTTGAAGTTCGGGATCGACTTCGAGCGGGAGGCGTTTCACCAGCATGTCGTGCGCCACGACTACGAAGTCCTGGACGCCGACGGTACCGTGGTCCGCTATGTTTCCTTCGAGGGCAGTCCCTTTCAGGCGCGCAAGAATTTCGAGGCCGCGCAGTACATTGAGGATCACTGGACGCCGCGGGAAGGACTGGTGCTGGAAGGGGGCCTGCGCGCGGAATGGAACGAGATCGTCCGGGACCTGGAGGTGGCGCCGCGCTTTTCGGTGTCGTGGGCGCCGCGCGGTCTGCGCGATACCAAGTTCTCCGCCGGTTGGGGCGTCTACTACGACGCCATCAGCATGAGTGCCATCACGCGCCAGCAGGACCAGGTGAGCCTTTCGACGTTCTTCCTGCCGGGAGGAATTGTAAACGGCCCCGTGCCGACCGCCTTCCAGGTGAACGAGCAGGCCCTCGAAGTGCCCTATTTCCGCACGGCCAGCCTCACCGTGGAGCGCAAGCTGCCGCACGAGTTCTATGCCAAGGCCGGATACACGCGGCGCACCGGGGCGCACGGGTTCGTGTTCGTGACGCCCGCGACGGAGCTGAATCCCGCTCTCTTCACCGGCGCCACCTACCAGTTGCAGAACACCCGCCGCGACCGGTACGATGCCGTCGATTTCAGCCTGCGGCGCACGTTCGCGGGCCAGTTCGAGTGGTTCATCGGGTACACGCGATCCGCCACGCGCACCAACGCCGTGGTGGATTACAGCCTGGAGAACCCCATTTTCGGCCCGCAGGCGCCGGGGCCGTTCCAATGGGATACGCCCAATCGCGTTCACATGTGGGGCGTGGCCCCTCTGCCCAAGCGCTTCTTTCCGGGGAAGCTCGAATTTCTGGTGCGTAACACCACGGCGGCGTACCTGGTGGAATACCGCACGGGTTTTCCGTTCGGAGTGGTGGACGAGGACGGCTTCATGGTGGGTCCGCCGGACTCCCGGCGCTATCCCGATTATTTCAATATCAATCTGCACTTGGAGCGCAAGTTCCACGCTTTGCATTATTACTGGGCCTGGCGTTTTGGCTACAACAATCTGACTGGCACGCTGAACGCCAACGTGGTCAACAACGTTGAAGGGACATCCCAATTCCTGAAGTACGGAGGAGGGCAGGCCCGCGCATTCAGTGTGCGGCTGCGCCTGGTGGGGCGCAAGTAGGTACACTACAAGTAAGCACCTCATGGCCTCCCCACCCATTCCGCCGTCGCTCGACCATCTGACCACGCGGCCATTCTCGTTCTATCCGCCGATTGTCAACATCGAGCACAACGAGTGGCTCTTCCGGAAGGCCACCTGGTCGGAGATCCTGGTGGTCAATTGCAAGAGCGGCGAGGAGATCTGGATCTCGCGGCGGCTGGTCGGAGAAGTCTCGCGCGTCGACGATCCGGTCCTGATTGTCGGCTTGAACCGGGAGCTGGAATACAAGGGCGGCACGGTGTGGCCGTTCCAGCGGCGCGTGATCGCGATGCCGGTTGCGGCGGGCGGCTCTCCCATGGCGCCCGGGGCCGTTGCGGAGCGCGGTGCGCCCGCGCCCGTGGTGGGCATCCGGCTGGAATCCAACGACCGCCGCATCTTCAAGCTGATCGCCGCCGCGCTGCCGGTGGCCGTTCTGCTCTGCCTGGCGGCGCTCCGCATGGCCCAGGTGGGCGAGGTCAGGCAGAGCGTGGTCTTCACCACCAAGGACCAGCAGTACCTCACGCTGAACGGCCGCGACGATTATCTCGCCGTGGTGCAGAAGCTGGGCAAGCCGGCCACCGACCACTGGCAGAGCGAATCGGGCGAGCTGCAATGCCGCGCCCTCGGCTACCCGGACCGCAAGTACACCGTCATCCTGATGGGAAGCGCCCGTCAGTCGGCCGTCTACATCGGGACCATGGACGAAAACTGGAAACCCGTTCACTCGGTGGAGCTGCATTCCGGCGGCACCACGGCCTCTCTGCTGCGCACGTTGAAACGGTTTTAGCGCCGCGAGGACGGGACTGTCCCCGGGTTCTTATAGCAGCTTGGGGAGCAGCTCGCCGGCGGGGGCCTCGAACGCGCAATCCACCATGGCCGAAAAGGGCGTGGCTTCGGGGTTGATTTCGATCACCTTCGCGCCGGATTGGCGGGCGTAGGGGACCAGGCCGGCGGCCGGGTATACCACGGCCGAAGTGCCGATCACCAGGAAGACCTCGGCGGAGGCGGCGGCGTGTTCGGCTTCGTTCATCATGCCGTCCGGCAGCGCCTCGCCGAACCAGACCACGCCGGGCCGCGCCAGTCCGCCGCAGTGGCAATGCGGAGGAATCGTGGGCAACGGCGCGCGGCGGTCGGGCCAATTGGCGCCGCAAACCGTGCAGCGCATCCTCCAGATATCGCCGTGGAGCTTGAGGATTCGGCGGCTTCCGGCGCGATCGTGCAGACCATCCACGTTTTGCGTGATGAGGGTAAACCGCGGCTTGCGGGTTTCCAGTTGCGCCAGGGCCAGGTGCGCGGGGTTGGGCGCCGCCTGGGCGATCAGCTCGCGCCGCCAGTTGTACCACTCCCACACCAGGCGCGGGTCGCGGGCGAAAGCTTCGGGCGTGGCCAGGTCTTCGGGCTTGTAGTTATTCCAGAGCCCGCCCGCGCCGCGGAACGTGGGGATACCGCTCTCCGCCGAAATGCCCGCGCCGGTCAGCACGGCCACGGAGGCCGCCTGGGCCAGCCATTCACGAGCCTGCCCGATCACTTCGGATTGGATACCGTGTCTCCCACCTTGGCCGGAGCGGATCCCGTGAACTTGCCCACGGCCGACGCCTCGTCCACTTCGGTGATGACAATCGAGCCGACCGAATCCTCGATGCTGCGGATCACCTTGCCGGTGCTTGGGTCGCGCACCTCGCGTATCTTGCGCCGGATGTCCAGCCGGTCGCCGACTCTCACACCGTTCTTAGAGCCCACATTGATGATCACGGTGCCGTCGGGCTCGGCATCCGCCACCAGTCCGCTGATCTGCACCACGGTGGTGGGAAGCGCTCCGGCCTTGGCATCCAACTGCTGGGCCAGGTCGCCGACGGCCTTGTTGGTGGCTTCGCCGAGGATGGTGGCGCCAAAATTGCTCGATTTCATGTCGATCCCGCCCCCACCCGCCCCATAGCCGCCGCCGCCCGCTCCGAGAAGGCCCGTACCCGAGCGCGACGACTCGCCTTTGCCGGAGGCGCTAGCCAGGATTTCGGCGGTGCTGGTGTCGATCATCCGGGCGGTGATCTGGACCACGGCGTTGGACTGGCTCTTGCGCACGCCACCGATGCCGAAGCGCCCCGTGACGCCGCCCAGCGCCCCGCCGCCGACGTTGGTGCTCTTGTCGTCGCGCCCGAATTGGGTGATGCTGCCGATGATGATGGCGTCCACGCCGAGGATACGCGCGATCTTGGCCGCGGTATTGGCGTCGGCGCGGTCGCTGTTCGAGAAATTCTGCTCGGCGAGAATCTTATCGAGAGCAGCCCGCTCGATGACGCGGTAGGTGCCGTCCGAAACGAGCTTGTCGACCAGAAGGTCGGTAATTCCCTTCCCGACATCCTGATCTGTGCCGAAGATCGTCGCCACCGCGCTGCGCACGGTGCCATAGTCGAAGTTCATCACCGCTATGCGCTTCTTTTCCTGCGCCTGCGCGGCAGTTAGAGCCGTCAGAGCGAGCAGCAATACCGCTGATTTACGGAACATGAATCACCTCTTACAACCAAACATATTGAAATCGCCGCACAGAGTCAACCGTCAATCACCGCCCGGACCCGTTCGAGAGTCTCCAGCGGGTCGGGCCGGTCCACGCGAATCACCGTGGCCCGCTCACCGGTGGGGCGCCAGCGGTGAAACATCCGCGGGGCGGGAAAGCCGGCGAAAATGCTGATGAGCGGCACGCCGCATGCGGCGGCGACGTGCTGACCGGCGGAGTCGTAGCCCACATACAGGCGGCTGGCGGCGATGATGGCCGCGAATCCCGCGAAGGAGCCTTCCCACAACGCGGCCTTCACGCCCGAGCGCCCGACGGCGCGCTCCACGCGCGCGGCTTCCTCTCCGCCGGCGCCTGTGTCGATGGCCAGCGCCGCGCCGCCGGCTGAGAGCAACGCCAGGAGGCGCTCTTCGAAGGGGTCGGGAATGCGCTTGGCGGGGTTCTCGCCGATTCCCAGGCTCACGGCGACGCCACCGCCGGTGACACTGCGCTCCAACGCAACATACGGCTTCGCATTCGGCACGCCGAAGGTCTCTTCGGCCCAGGCCGCGGCCAGTTCGGGGAGCGCGCGCTCCGTCTCGCGGCCGTAGCCGCGGCTTTCGAAAAGGTGGTAGCCCGCCTCTGGGCAAACCGGCAGCAAGCCCAGTTGCGTGAGGCGGGAATCGGGATCGATCACCACCGCGTCCGGCGCGGCCAGCAGCGCCTGAAGCGGGCCCCAAACGGCCAGCCGCTGGCGCACTCCGCCACGGCGGTAGGCGATGTCGGCGTGGCGGAGGCGCGGGTCTGTGGCGAACAGCTCGTAGTTCTTGCGCGGCCCCACGAACACGATCTCGGCATGTGGGAAGCGCTGCTTGGCCGCGGCCAGCAGCACGCTGGTCACGGCTACGTCCGCGCCCAGGGTGACGCGCGAAAGCACGAACACGCGATTGGGCTCGCCCGATATGGGGCGCGGCCGGCGTACACGCTCGTAGCGGGCCACCAGCGAAGCGGGATCCACATTTTCGGCCGCCTGGGCCACCGCTTGCGAGAACAGCCGCGCGTACATGTCGCACAGCCTCGGCTCGAAGCGGTCCGCCAGGCCCTCCACCAGGATTCCGAACAGCGCCGGCCCGCCGGGATCGTCGAGCAGCGCCGGCGGCAATTCCGCGGGAGGCCGGCCCGCCAGACACTGATCCAGAAGTTGGCGCGCGATCTCGCTACACGAAGTACTTGTCAATCAGCATCCCCAACTTCTGGCGCGTGGTTGCCGGAACCAGTTGGCGGTCCGTGAGAATGGCGTGGGAAAGCGCCGAGCCGCACTGGCAGCCGCGGGCCGCGGGTATCGAGGCGACCGCTTCGGCCACCACACGGCAGGCGTTTTCGGCGTTCTTCGTGAGGTTGGCGATGATCTCGTTCACCGTCACGGCGTCATGGTCCGGATGCCAGCAGTCGTAGTCCGTCACCATGGCCACCGTCACGTAGCAGATTTCCGCCTCGCGCGCCAGCTTGGCTTCCTGGAGGTTGGTCATGCCGATGACGTCCATGCCCCAGCTCCGGTACACGTTGGATTCGGCCTTGGTGGAAAAGGCCGGGCCCTCCATGCAAAGGTACGTGCCGCCCTTCTTGATGTTGACGCCCGCGGCGCGGCCGGCCGCGGCCACCACCTCGCTCAGCTCGGGGCAGACCGGGTCGGCGAAACCGATATGGGCCACCAGCCCCTCGCCGAAGAACGTGGATACGCGGCCGCGCGTGCGGTCGAAGAACTGGTCGGGGATTAAGAAATCCAGCGGCCGATGCTCCTCCTTGAGCGAGCCCACCGCGCTGAGCGAGATGATGCGCTCGACACCCAGCGATTTCATCCCGTAGATGTTCGCCCGGAAATTCAGCTCCGAGGGAGAGATGCGATGCCCGCGCCCGTGACGCGCCAGAAACGCCACCTGCCGGCCCGACAGTGTGCCGATGACATAATTGTCCGAAGGCCACCCGAAGGGCGTTTCGATGGCCTCCTCCCGCTGCGATTCAAATCCGGGCATCGCGTAGAGCCCGCTGCCGCCGATAATTCCGATTTCCGCTTTCAAGTTCCGCTCCCTTCGCGTTAGACCATCTCTTCCCTGGTTGCATCCCAGCGCATGGTGCGCTGTTGGCGGTAGCTTTCCACCGCCATGCGGCACGCGATGGAAACGCGGAACCCCAGCTCGAACGGGCAGTTGGGCTCCTGGCCCGAGCGGATGCAATCGAGGAAATTCCGCATGTGGGCGCGCGGCAGGCTGCGGGTGGCGCCCATCATTTCGTGGCCGTCGGGCCGGTTCACCTTTTGCGGCGTGTAGCGAATCTGCTGGCTCCTTGAAATGGTGCCGTTGTCGCCGAGCGCGTCCTCGGTCACCTTCAACTGGTCGTTGCCGAAACCGGAATCCCACGTGAACAGAATCTCCTCGGCGTGTTCCATGGAGACGTTCATGGTGTCGGGCACTTCGCGGCCGTCTTTCCACAGGTAGATGCCGCCGGTCATGGTGACGGCTTTCGGAATCTTCAGTCCCAGGGCCTTGTACCAGAAGGCGAGCTGGTGGCACATATTCTCGTAGACGTTGCCGCCGGAGTAATCCCAGAAGTAGCGCCAGTTGATGAACCGGTCGGCGTCGAAATCGCGCGCCGGCGCCTCTCCCAGGAACGATTTCCAGACGATGTTCTCCGCCGTCATGTCGGGATAGACGGGCCTGGCCCACTGCGGCTTCCCATGGGGAGTGTTGCGGTACATGTGCGCGTGAATGGCCGTGATTTTACCCATCAGCTCGGGCTTCAGAAAACTGGCGGCGTCGGGAATCTGGCCGCTGGAGACGCCCTGGTGGCCGATCTGGACGGTGCGCTTGCCGGCCCGCTGCCAGGCCGCGCGCATCTTCCTGGCGTGCTCCACGGTAAACGCCATGGTTTTTTCCTGATAGACGTGCTTGCCGGCGTCGAGCGCGGCCACGAAGTGCTCCGAGTGCAGGTGCTGGGGGGTCGCGATCAGCACGGCGTCGATGGTTTGATCTTCCAGCAGATGGCGGTAATCGAGGTAGGTCTTGGCGGCGGGCGCGATCTTCTTAAAG
>Ga0181536_10004188_pt1 | contig 15396 bp, 19 predicted proteins | sample PEATcosm2014_Bin_41_FD_121105 | JGI IMG/M metagenome (GOLD analysis project Ga0181536, IMG submission 121105) | Peatland microbial communities from MTU Mesocosm Facility, Houghton, MI, USA - PEATcosm2014_Bin17_60_metaG | ecosystem: Environmental > Terrestrial > Soil > Wetlands > Peat | place... | reverse complement strand
TTCAGCGTTTCCAGAAGCAATCACGCGCATCTTTTGGGAGGTTCTCATGGAACGACGCGACTTCCTGCAGCTGCTCTGTGTTGGAATGGGTATGGCGTCTGCTGCGGCGCCTGCGAAAGCTTTCACTTTGCTCCAGCCCTTCACCCCCGGCTCTGATCACGGTCTAAAACTAGAACCGGGCGTCGCCACGGCGGAAGACCTCGAAGGCGCTCGAATCGAGAAGGTCTGGTACGGCCACTGGCGTCGCGTTAATCGGCGTCATTACCGTCGCGTCAGTCGACGCGTTTATCGGCGTCACTATTGGTAATAGCTTCAGATAGCGCGAGAAGCTCCAGTCAGGCCGCCCATGCGAAAATGCCGGCGGGGCTTTTGTCCCCTCGCTGGCCTTCGCGCGATATATCATGCCTTTACAGCCGTCCTGGGGCATCTTCCCCAGCGGGTCCAACTCGACGCCTTTATCGCGCGACGTTCCTGCTACCTAGTCAAGGTCGTGGCTAAGGGCTTCGTGCCGCGCCATCAAACTCTTTATTCCGCGCTAATCCACTTGGCGCCACTCACCGGGCCGAGCGGCGATGAGCCTTATATCGTCAACAGTAACTTCGCCAAAACGACGTTCCTTTGCAATTTCATCAAAGACCTCTTGGAACTTTTCGCTAAGGTAAACGCCTCCCGTCGATTCGGGATCGAGCACGTTTAACTTGACGCCCATGTTTCGCCGAGACTCGCGCCTGGGATTGATTGTCGTGTCGAAGAACGGAGGCAAATCATGAGCCCATTGGCTATCGAATGACGCAGTCGATGGAAGAACATGGAGCTTTCGAGAATTTCTCATTGTTCGGCGGCCCGCTGCACCGGCTGGGCGAACGCTTGCGCCTCGCCCACGGGAATAGGAGCGCATTCGCGCTGGGACTGGCGCTGGGCTTGCTCTCATGGTCGATCCTGCTGGCGCTGGCGATCATCGAGGGCGTCGCTCCCAAGTTGTTTTCTCTCTCGGTGATCGCCGCGCATGTTCGCTTGCTCGTGGTCATTCCGCTGTTTTTCCTGTGCGAGTCGTTGCTGGATTCAAGATTGCGGGAGTTTGTCGGCCTGATCGCGCGTTCGGGCGTCGTGCCCGAGAACGCGCTGCCGGCGCTGCGATCCGAGATCGCGCGGACCGGCCGCTGGAGAGACTCCTGGCTTCCGGAAATAATGTGCCTGCTGGCGGCAGTGCTGTTGACCGTTTTCGCGACACGGTTTCACCTGTCGGATAAAACGGCGGCGGTCGATCCGGTCCGCGTCATGGACCAGTTTCGCTTCGCCGGAGCGTGGTATTGGTTTGTTTGCCTGCCGCTGTTTCGCTTCTTGATGTTTCGCTGGCTCTGGCTGATCGCCCTTTGGTGGTGCTTTCTGTGGCGCGTCGCGAGACTGCGACTCCATCTGGTGGCGACGCATCCCGACGGCGCCGGCGGGCTGGGATATCTGGAGGTCGCGCAGACCTATTTCGCCCCCTTGGTCCTGGCGGTGTCGGCGGTCGTGTCCGCATCCTTCGCCGAAGAGATTTCGTCGGGCGTGTCGGTGTTCGAGGCGATCTATCCCGCGCTGGCGATCACGCTTGTCGCGGATCTCGCGCTGGTCCTTCTGCCGCCGTGCTTTTTCGTTTTCAAGTTAAGGAGATGCCGGGAGAAGGGCTTGAGCGACTATGGCGCGTTCGCGGCGCGTTACGTGAACGACTTCGAAAACAAGTGGCTGAACGCGACCAACCCCCCGGGGGAGCCCTTGTTGGGCACGGCCGATCTGCAGTCGCTGGCCGATTTATCGAGCAGCGTCGCGGTCGTGCGCGGCATGTGCTCGGTTCCCGTAAGCACGCGTCTGTCGATCGCCGTGATGATCGCGGCCTTGCTGCCGATGGCGCCATTGTTCCTGTTCAAATACCCGATCGCGGAATTGGTCCAAAGGCTCGTCGCGAAATTGGCGGGGTTGTGACGGTCAGGGCGCGGAGCGGCGGGCGAAATCGGTCGGATCGCATGATCCAAGACTTTCGACATGATGCGACTGCGCTGGCCCTATGGGCTGGTTTCCCTCTCGCTTGAGGGGGAGAGGGCTTTCTCGACAGCGTTGCGTGCTAAAAGGCCCAGCTGCCCTCGCGGGTTTTGGTTTTGTCCAAGCCAGTTCGGTATGTTCGCACCTTGTGAGGCGAAATGTTCGACATGGACGACTGTGATCTTGTCATCAGTGTAAGCAACTTCGTTGATCGTCCGCCAATGTCCCGGACGAGCCATTTCAATAGCCCTTCGCGCAGTTTCGACGTAGCTGAGGCGAGTGCCAAGACCAAACATGATGATTAACTTTGTTTCGACTGGGAGTTCGCGCAGGAAGCGAGTCGCGCAACGAGTTGATATTTGCTGACCGAAGGGCGTCGCCATGAATTGATCGATCATACCTCCGCTGCCGACCCATTCGTGCTCCTTGAAATCAAATCGTTCGACAGTGCACCGGATTAGAGATCCCCAACCAAATCGGCCATTTTTGTTCGCGATGGCGTGTTGAACCATCTGCTTGAGTTCGTCTGTCGTTACCGTTGGCAGTAGGCCGACATGCGCAAGGATTTTGCCCACCTGCATGCGACCTTTACGATACGGGATGTCATTGTGTGGAAGACGCCGTAGTTCTCCGGCTTGGCTTGGACCTTTTGAAAAGCCCAAGACGAGCACCTCAGGCCGTTGATTGCCCCACGCGAGTGGATTAGCGGTGATGCGCCAATCTTTTTGCTCTCGCTCTGTGCGTGTTTCGTCGAAGACAAAGGACTGATTGGCGTGACATAGCGAACAATTGATACGGCCGTGCGTGGGAAGATCGCTAGAATGCGGTTGAATGATATTCATCACAGGGCGCTCTCCGATTTGCGCCATCCCTTTATCGACTCGGGCATAATTAGGCTTGCAGCGGCCGTTCCATCTTTAGGAGACATCGCGGATACTGTAGCCGCGAGCCGCATATTCCTTAAGCTGATCCGGATCACGTACGGGGACGTAATCAGCCTCGAATCTGGTCATGCTAGCAATGTAAGTCCCTGCATGCTTACCTCGTTGATTCCGGTGTGGCACCAGAATTGCGCCTTTCCTTCGACCTCGGCTCGATACTGCCCAAATGTCATCCGCCGATTTTGGAACGAGTTTTTCGGATTCGGTCATTGCGTTTTCCCTGTTCAATGAAAGTGAATACACGTTGAGTCCAGCAATGTCTGTTGGAGAGTTATGCATTCTTTTAGGAACGGGAGGCGCGGATTTATCAAAACTTCGTCTACAACCGCAGCGCCGTGACCGTCTCGCGCTGCTTGCTGGGATTCCACGGATCGACGATCTGCAGATCGCCCGAGAGGCGCAGCCAGGGCGTGATCGCGAAATTGTAAAATTCCTCCACACCGCCTTCGCTGAGTCTGCTGAAGCCGAGCGCGTCCAGTCCGGCGAGCAAGGGTTCGGTTACGCCATAGTGGAAGAAGCCGACGCCCCAGCGGTCGTTCTCGCGGCCGTCGAGCAGATTGTTGCCGGCGAGGCCGACGAGCATGTTCCATCCCACGGGCGGGGGTTTCCATCGGACCGCGCCGCGAGACCGGACAGGCCCCAGCCGACCACCGGATTGGTCGCGCTTTGAAGCAGGTTTTGCTGGATCTCCGCCCAAGAGAGGTGCTGTGTGAAACGGCCGCACACGGGGTCAAGACAGAACGGCCGAGCGGCGCGGTCGAGGTGAATCGAACAATGGGTCACCCGTGTCATCACGATACTTCGGCCCTCCCATGACCCTGGCGCGCGCTCGCGGCGAGCTGTTACTGCGGTCGCAGCGCGCGAGTCGACGTATCGAGCCTTTCCGGCGCGTTTGAAGTCCCGTCGCTTCGGGCGCGACTGCGTTGTGTGATCCGCGGCGCGCGGCCTGCCAATGTGAGGCCGGATGGGTTGCAGTATCCTGCACATGGCATGACGCAGTGAGGGGGCCGCTTCAAGGCCCCCTCGAGAAGCCGCCTCAGCGGCTGCGTCCGCCTCGCGACTTCGCGGTCTCCTCCTGCTTGCCCTTCTTGTCCGCTTTCGCGGTCAAGAGCGTGAGTTCGTTGACCGCGAACGTCTGACCGTAGCGGGTTTCGCCGTCCTTCTCCCATTCCGTCTGGAAGGCGGTGGAGCGGACGTGAACCAGGTCGCCGGGCTTGAGGCTGTCGCTGGCCCATTTGAGCAAGCCGGCTTGGCGCTCGAAGATCATGTGTTCATTCCAGTGGGTGCGCTCGACCCACGCGCCTTCGCCGTTCTTGTAGTTGGCGTTGGAGGCGATTCTGACGATCAGGTTCTTGCCGACGCTCTTGACCGAAGCGACGTGACCGATCTGGTTCATTTCACAAAGATGCGCCATTTTTTCTCTCCATCGTTTGGGGCCGTCCCCGTTGCGATGGCGGTCGTTATTCGGCGGCTGAGAAGCCTGCGGAGCCGCGGAGCGGGCAAGCGAAGCGCCGCGCGCCGACCGTGACGATGAATTTTGTTTCGCGAGGAATTGCCGCGCAGCGGCAAGGGGAAAATTCTTCGGCGCAGGCGCCGAAGCAGGCTTCGCCGCCGATAGACCTGGCCATTATGAGCAACGGGGCGCTCCCCGAGACATGAGAGAGAGCGGCGCGTGTTTTTCAACGAATGGACCCGAAATCGCTGCATGACGCATCAAGGGCGAGCGGTCGAATTACGGAGCAACAAAGTCGAGCCGCCGGCTCTGTCGCGCGCGCGGCTGATAGAGAGCGCTACCCCATGAGCACACGGCTCTTGGGCCTTATAAGGCCGTCGCGGTGGGCCATCTGGCGAAGCCCCTGCCCTCGCGGCCTCCTCCGCGCTGCGTTCACCTGGCATGATCGGGGAAGGATTCTGGCGGGCGCAGGCCCGAGCCAGAGTTGCGGGTCAGCGAGCTCGCGAACCGGCGTGGAAGAGAAGGAAGCGCCGGAACCGCCGCAGAGGAGCGGAAACGGCTTTTAGGCGACGTTGGCTTCTTGGGGCGTGAGATGCGCGGGAACGATCGCCAATCGGAACCCAGGGACTTCCGCAACTTTCGCAATAGTTGCAAGCTCCGGGTTGCCGTCTTCGCTCAACGCTTTGTAAATTGCCTGGCGGCGAATAGCGCCCGCATCTCTGCTCACTGGTCGTCGGCCTGCTGCGAAGGCGCGAGCCGATCGACGACGTTGGCGATGATGTCGGTCGTGTAAACGGTCTGGCCGTCCTTTTGATAGCTGCGCTCGGCGACGCGGCATTCGGCATAAATCGGATCGCCCTTCCTGATGTTCTCAAGAGCCCATTTCGCGATTTTCTCGTTCAGGATCGTCAGCGTAACCCAGTCGGTGGCTTCCTTCTTCTCGCCCGTTTGCCGGTCGTTCCAGACCCGATTTGTCGCGACGCTGAACTTGGCGACTTTGCCGCCATCGAAGCCTTTGGCGTCGGCGCCGACGTAACCCCGTACTATGAACAGATTGGTGCTGCGCATGTGATTTTCGCTCCCGTTTTTTGCCTTTGGAAAGCCAAGGCCCAACCCGTGAGTGGAAGGAACGGACGGCTTTCCAAGCATAGCTTTTTATTATAATTTGCTGTCACGGCATACCGGAAATTGTGGCCGCTCTCGATTGACCGAGGCACAAAAAATGATTGCTCCTCGTTCCACGCGCCGGCAGCGTGGCGAAGCGAGCGAGACGCTCAATGTCCCACCGCTCCCGGCTCCATCGGCGAGGATAGCGCCGGTCCCGCGCGAACGCCGAAACGAAGTGGGGGATCGCACACCGCGATCGACGGCGCGGGCTCGCCGACACGGCTGTCGGAGCCGGACGGAAAACAAGTTGTGGGCGCTCGACGGGCTCTGCTTTGTGAAAGTGGAGCAAGAGAGCAGTGCGTCGAAGCCACGCGACAGGGATCGTCACCGAAGGGCGAAGACGCCGGCGGCGGCTTCGGTCGCGACGCGACTAGAGCCCGATCCGAAGGGGTCGCCATGATCCAAGGCAAAACGAAGACGAGCAGGCGAATTGGCGCAATCGACGAGCTGCGCGGCCTGGCGCTCGTGCTGGTGATGCTGTCGCATGTCGGGCTGGTCTACGGGCTCGAGACGGACGTAGCCTATGCTCTCGCCCTGCCCGCCTTTGGCGTCGGCGTCGACTTGTTCTTCGTGATTTCGGGCTTTGTGATCTACCGGAACGTCTTAGCAATGAAGGCCTTGGCGGGCGGGGACGCTCTGGCCGGCGCGCGAGCGTTCCGGGCGCGCCGTCTCGTGAGGATCGCGGCGCCGGCCTGGACGACCGTCGCCGTTATAGGCGCGGTTCGCATAGCGCAGGAAGGGATGGAAGGGTCTTGGGCCGATCTCGCTGCCGGTGCAGGGTTCTTCGCAAATTTTTATTGGGCAGGCTGCGAGGCGAGCCCAGCCCCCTGCCCGCATCATCTCGTCGCCTCGCATTTTTGGAGCTTATCGCTCGAAGGGCAATTCTACGCCTTGGCGCCGGTTCTCGCAGCCCTGCCCCAGCGGCTGGCGATACCAGCGGCTGTGACTGTCCTAGCGATGAGCGCGGCCCTTCCACGGCCTATAGGGTCATACCTTTGGACAATGCGACCAGACGCGCTGTTGATCGGCATGGGCGTCGCGGCGCTGACAGAGCAAGGGGGCGTTCCGAGAAAATTCTGGCCGTCTCTGAGCCTTGGACAAGCGGTCTATTGGGCGTGCGTCGCCTCCATTCTCGAGCGTCTGGCGATCGGGCGCTTTTCGGGTCTGGGCCTCGTTTTCGTGGCGTTATTATTTGGGTTCGTTGTAGCGGGGCGCCTGAAAGCTGGCGCAGCCGGGTGTTGGCCCGCGAGGGCGTTGCGTAAGGGTGGCGAGATGTCGTTTTCGGCTTACCTCGTTCACTTGCCCGTGTTGTCAGGAATGCATGACGCGCTTGCCGATAAGATCACGCCGACGTTGTCCCTCGCAGCCTCTCTCGCGTTGATCGTCGCGGCCACAGTGGTCTGGGAGACGCTGGTTGTGAAACCATCGGCGGCGCTGGGGCGGCGGCTATCGGAAAAACTGATTCTAAAAAATTGCAAATCGGAGGCGGAAGGGTGTAATTTTTGTCGCCAATTTATTAGAAAGAGGCGTGCGGGTTGAGAACGAGGCTACTCTTCGGCGCGGCGGCGCTTGTCCTCGCGTTTTCAGGCGCGACTGCAAATGCCGACGACGCTTACGCATGCACGGTGTTCCTTTGCACGGCGCCGGGCGCCGGCGACTGGCGAGGAATTCCGGCTTGCGTCGGGCCGGTGACAACCGCGCTGGCGGAAGCGAGCTTGGGGATTCCCTAGCCGGTTTGTCCCGAGGCGGCGATCTCGGCGGGGACGTCGCAGTCAAACGCAAACAGCCTCCAATCGAAATAAAAGAAACCTCATCTCCGCAGGCGCTGGCTTTGTCGCTCGAACAGCAAGCGTTGCTGGCAAATAACGCGTGCGGTTTTTGTGTTCGAATGCCTCCGGACGGCGGATCAGCAAGTCTGCTCGCCCCTTCCCCGTTTTCTGAAGAGGCCGAACATAAGCGGTTGCGGCCGAAAGACGCGAAGCGCCGGCGGCAGCGCCGCGTCCGCTCCCATATCGAGGGCGCGCCGCCAAGTGGCGCCTCTTCTCGCGGGACATTATCGCGGTGCGCTCACAAGAGCCAGTGAACTGGAACAGCGGGAGATGGCCGCACGCCGGAAGGCTTTCCAACGGCTAAAAGTTCGGGTCCCGGAAAAGTCGGCGGCGAGATCGCTACACATCCAGGCAGGCCAAGCGGCCATTTTTCGCTTGAACCAATCCGCAGGACGGAGCCATCGACCTGACGGGCTTCTAGCCTGCGGGGACAGCGTTAAAAATCCTTTTACAGATTCGGGGTTTAATCGCGCGCTCTTCAGCCTGATCGGAGTGACGAGCGCATGAGCGAGAATGCCGATCCTGACAAGAGAGCCGCCGAAGCCTTGCTCCGTTATCGTGCCGCGCTCGCCAGGGTCGAAGCGCTGGAACAGGACGAGGCGGTAGCGCATCGATCGCTTGTCGAATGGCGCAGCCTTGTCGAAAACTCAAGTCTCGACGGCGGTGGTTCCGCCGCCAGATCGAATCTCGCCGAAGCCGGGCAGAACGCCATTTGCCGGCTGCATGACATACGAGTCGCGATGAGCGAGGCCACGGCGGAGTTGAAATCGGCCCTTACGACTCTTGTCGCCTTTGATGACTCCTTGGGCTACCTCCCCTTTCCAGAGGCGACCAAATCGAATGTGGAGGGCGCCGGCGGCAGCGCGGAAGATTGAAAGTTTGCGGAAGATTCTCGAAGACGGCCTCCTCTCGTTCCCGCTCTCTTTCGCTTTGAGCGGACCGATGGAATCGATGGCGCTCGCCGTCCCGCGTCGAACCCGCCTCGTTCGCCCTGCTTCGCCCTATGGGATCAGCCCTCGTCTCACCGCCAGCGCCACCGCATGCGTGACGTTCTCCGCCTCGAGTTTGGCGCGCGCATTGTCGAGATGAAAAGCCACGGTGCGCGGTGTGATATCGAGAATTTGGGCGGTCTTCTCGATTGTGCGGCCGAGCGAGATCCAAGTGAGGCATTGCGTTTGACGCTGGCTGAGCGGGGCCGACGGATCCCGCACGACAGGGGCTCTAAAGACGGCCTCAACGTGGGCGTGGAAATAAGTCCCCATGATTCGCAAAAGAACCTTCGCCTCTTCGACGTTTTCGTAAAGGTCTGGACCGTGTTGATCAGCCGCGAAGGTGAAGGAGGCGAAGCGATCAAAGCCGGCCGGGATAGGGATGGTGACGCCCTTCTCGATTCCGAACTCAGCCGCTTCTCCGAAGAAGCGCTTCTGAACATCCTCGGCTCCGTTCGACTCTGCGCTCCGCCCCAATGGAAAAGATCGCGATCGCGCCGTGCTCGAATGACGACCGGATCGATTCGATCGTAGCGCTGCTTGCGATAGCGCATTGACCACTCTTTCGGGTACGTCGAAATCAACCTGTGGCCGTCGCCCGCGAATGCCAGATAAGCGAACGAACGGAAGCCCAATTTTTGAACCGCTCGCTCGGCGACAGTGCGGAAAGCCAACGTGTCTGAGGCCGTGCGCACGCCGTCGATGAATTCCTGATACCCATTTTCAAGTTGCCGCATCTGCTGAAACCCTTCGCCGAAAAGCCCTCCGCTTTTCTCGGCGCGCCCCGCCCCTGCCTCTTGCAGCAGCCTCGGTGCGCGCGCGCCTTGAGCGCCGCCGCAAATTTGCGAGCGCTGTTTGTGATCATGATGCGGCGATTTTGTGAACGCGGCTACGAAGCGACCCCTGTGAAATTACACAGGTTCCTCGGCGGCGGGTCTCTGGTTAGGTGCGCTCCGAGTTGATCCGCGAACCGGAGAGGTCGAATTCTCCCTTAAGAACTGGGGGTCGCCATTTATGAAAGGTCAAGTCTTGAGGTTTCCCACTCGCGTGGCGCGGCGGGGAGACGTGTGGTGCGAACCGCTCAAAATATATTTCCCTCAGGTCTACCGTCTCGGCAGAAAGAAAGTGTCTCTCTCCTCGGTGGCGCCAAGCTTCAAACATAACGAGACCGTTGTCGCTTGTGATTTTTCTCTCTTCAAATTCAAGGACGACGTGGCGGGAATTGCGAAGGCGATCCCCGTGCGCCACTTATCGCCGTCGGACGATCGCTCATTGGTCATTCGTCACCATTGGTCAGAGTCACTCGCGAACGCCTATTTGCAGGGCGTCGAAGACCTGGACCCAGACCAGCCGCGCGGCGGGATCTATGAGACGGAAGGGGAAATTTTCACGATCGCGAAATGCCGAACCCGCAAGAGCTGGCCCGGCCCGATGATCTTCTATCTTGCCGATCTGTTTGAGGACGATTCCGACATCGGGGTCCAAATTTGGGAAAAGTCGGTTGGGGTCGACGGCGAGCTGCGAGCGACCGACATTTTTTATGAAGACGACTGAGGCGCGAAGGCTGCGGGCTTAGCCACCGCGCGCAAAAACTGCTCGTAAGAGGCGAGGTCCGGATAGGGACCTGACTGCAGGAGCACGAGGCGGCTCAACCGCGCGGCGAAGCAAGACGCGGAAGTACAGCCTGCATCATTCGAAGCGAAAAGTTCACGAAGAACTTCCGCAAGAGGTTCGAGTTCGCGTCGAAAGATGGCTGCCGGAGTCGCGGGGCCGATCGAGCGCTGACCTATCGTTTGGAAGCCGCCGCGAGCCATGGCCTCCCGCCGGGCCGCAGCTTCACACAACCGTAGGCACTGAAGCCTTCCGGATTGCTCGTTTTATCGAACTCCGAACGACGCCCCACGCGCGGCGATCTCGCCGCTTCCCTTATCGGAAAGCCTAATGCGCGGCGATAGCCGCGCCTCATTGCTCGAATTTCGCGCCATGCGAAATTCGAGCGTGAGAAGCGATCGCGCTTCAAGCGCGGTCCCGAATTTTCTTCCGGAAGGCCTCCTCGAAGCGGGCTAAGGCCGCCGAGAGCGGACTGTTTGGGTCGATTTTAGGTCGCTGCGGTTCTGCGTTGTTAAAGAATGAATCTTGATTCGAGGTTCCCGACTGATTTTTGGATTTAGAAGGAAAACCCAATACGGCGCCTGCTCCAGGGTCGTTGAACCGATACCCATTGGACGTGCGAAAGACGCGGACCCTCACACCGTCGCCTCCAAAGAGATCGGCGCCAGCCTCGCGAACGCGCTTGAGGCGATTGACCCAGGTGAGGAGACCTGCGGCCTCCAACCGCTTGATGGCGGCGCCGACGTGCGATCGGGAGCATTTCGCCTTGGCGGCGATTGTTTCATAGGAAGGAAAGCAGAGGCCGGTCTTGCAGTTGTGAAACAGCCACAGGAGGGCTTCGAGCACGTCCCAATCCTTGGCGGTTATGGCGCCGTAGTGCTTGCCCTTTTTGGTTTTGACCTTCAGCGCGCGGGCGCGCGCCATGATCCGAACCTTGGCGTTCCTATCGAGAGCGCGCGGGCGTCCTTGACCAAAAACCTTCTCGCGCCGCGGCCGCATGTGCGGCGCGGTCAGTGCGTTTGCGACCATGATTTCTCCGTGGGGGCGTGGTTCGAACGCCCCGCCGGAAGCGGTCAGCACTTGAGCAAAGCGAATGCGTTAGCGGAACCGTCAATTCCGCTTGACTTTGGTTTTGTTCTGCGGGAGATTCTGCATTGCGACACACAGAAGTTTCCCGACAGGCGCATCGCGCATTTGTCGAGTAAAGCCCGCCCACCCGGCGGGTTTTTGCTTTTTGCGGCTTGGTCCTCCGATTTGTCGGGAGAGGCGGTTAGACGGGGATCGCTCAGTCGGACGCGTAAACTGAACGGCCTGCCGCGGCGCCCGCTTTTGCGCGCGGCGCGGAGCAATTTGCCGAGGCGCTGCGAGGATACGTCGATTCTAATTTTTTGGCAAAATATTCTAAAAAATTGGCGCTCGCGGTCCTATCGCCACTTGGAATCGGCGCGCGAATCTCCGATGCTAATGAATGGAGCGGCCGTCATCTAACTTTACGTGATCCCATGAATAAGAGGCGGGTGGCAGGGGGAGCTCGAGGTCGCAAGACGACGGAGCCGACGGGGGGACATCATCGGCTGATGGTGAATTCGATTGAGGATCGGCTTGCCTCTCCGCACCTGGAGCGGCTCGCGAAGAACCTGATCGCGCATCTGGAAAAGAGCGGAATGAAGAAGCCTGAATTTGCCGAGTCGATCGGCATGTCTGGCTCTCAGTTTCGTTATGTGCGCAGTCGGGCCGCGAATCCCTCAATTGAGATGCTCGCCAAGATTTCCGCCAAGCTGAAAACGCCTCTTTACGAACTCTTGGAGGACTGCAAGCTGGGCCATCGACGCAACTTGTCTGCGAAGCAGATGAACAAGAACCTGTCGATGGTCGTGAATAGAAAGTACGCTGATAGCGGGTTAGATAAGGAGCAGTTCGCGAAAGTTATCGGCGTCTCACTGCCGCAGCTGTACTTAATGTTGAGGGGAGACTCGAATCCTTCGCTGCTTATCGTCATAGAAATTGCAAGGCGACTGGGCATCGGAATGTGGGAGCTTTTGGGCGTCGAGCCGATGCAGGTCGAAGAGCCCGAGGGTCGTTAGGGCGGCGCGAGGCGCTCGACGAACTCACCCGTCTGCCAGGATTCAGTATCGTGACATTCGGGGCGCGTCCGGTTCGGCACCAGCCGCACCTGTGTGCGAACTTAAGTGAAATAGTCGCGCTGGCCCGTCAGCATAGGCGCGAATCCCTCTATCGCGGCGAGGACGGTTGACGCGGAAAAAATACAGCGGACCGCCGATCACCATTCGCGCCATTTCGTGAGCGATGCTCTCTCGACATGGGCCCATCGCCGCCAACAGCCGCGGACGATCCATGAAGCGGTCCGATCGCGACGACCTGCGAGCCATAGACAATGTCCGATATGTTCTGTATTCGTTCTTACACGAAGATGACGGGCCTGGGAAGAGCCGGCCCGTAAGAATCCAAGAGGAATTGCGGATGGCATTTCGTCTGTCGCTCGTTCTCGCGCTTCTCGGACTCCCCGTCCTGCTGGCGTCCCCGCGGCCGGCCGGCGCCGAGCCGGTCGAGATTTATTACGCGCCTGTCGAGAACCTTGAGCACGTGGACGTGGAGCTGCTTCGCTCGGCGCGCGCAAAGATCGATATGGCGGCCTATTCGCTGACGGACTGGCCGGTTGTCGACGCCTTGGTCGACGCTCACAGGCGCGGTGTCGCAGTCCGCATTGTTCTGGATCCCAGCCAGCAGCAGGCCGTCGATCGCATGCGCGAGATCACGGGTGACATCCGCATGAAGGCGCCCGGCCCCTACATGCATCTGAAGTCCTATTCGGTGGACGGGCGAATTCTGCGTAGCGGCTCGGCCAACCTGTCGGCATCCGGCCTCAAGCAGCAGGATAACGACGTCATCATCCTGCATGAAGCGTCCGCGGCTCGCGCGTTCGAGGACCGATTCGAGCGGATATGGGCGGTGGCCAAACCGCTGCCCGCTCCCGGCAACCTATTGGCGCGGTCGGGGCGCGCCACCGACGCGAAAGCCGGAGCCGCGGCGCCAAGATGCGCGATCAAGGGCAACGTCAACCGCAACGGCGAGCGCATCTATCATGTGCCGGGCGATCGCACATACGATCGCGTGCAAATGGACAAGGGACGCGACAAGCGATGGTTCTGCTCGGAGGAGCAAGCCGTTGCTGCGGGCTGGAGGAAGGCGGGGACGTGGTAGGCGGCGACGAAAGGTTGTGCTTGAATGGATGATCGAGCGAGCGTGTAACATTGCAAAATCGCGGGAATGCGCGATGCCATCGATCTCCGCACCCCAAAGTTACTGCGATGGCTGACACGATCCGTGAACTGGAAAGAAGAGGTTCGCGACATCAGACATAACGCTCCCGTACATGATACGGTCAAGGAGCGCTTCAAGCTCCCTTCCGTCGCCCAATGTGCTTCTTTTGGCAGCTATCGGCCGAAGGCCTTGGCGAACCGGGACGAGTTCGAAGACTTCTATTCACGCCCCGACAAATAACCGGGGTCTGGATAAGCAGCAGGGATCGCGGAAGGGGCACCTTCGTTCCCGGTTATCGTCATAGGACTGGCGCGACGACTCTTGACGCTATACGGGTCCATGCGAGTTTCGAATTCGGGGTGAAGTATCATGGATCTCGTCTTCTCATGGTTCTCCGACGCCGGCGCGTGGCCGGAGCATCCGGGATCGGGGTGCGCGGTCGTCGACGAAGCCGTCGTCGGGCCATCGGCGCTGCTGGACCATGTCGAGACGATGCTCGGACTTGGCGGACCGGAGATCGCAGCCGTCGAACGGATCGCAGTGTATCGGCGAAAGATTGAAGCAGCCGGGGCAGGCAGATTCTGGTCGTCCTCGTACGAACTCGACTCATGGTCGTCGACGCGGGAGCTTCTCAGCTGGCGCGACGAGCTGGTCGAGGCCGGATGGCGACCGCACGTCGGCCTCTCGCGAACGCGCCTGGCCGATCTTGCGGCGGCCGAGGACGCCGGCCCTTCGTTGCCCTTCGGACGGACGGATCGGCTGCGCGCCGTCATCGACGCGCTAAGCGAACGACCGTCCCTTCCCTTGCAATCGATAAAGCTCGTGGACGTCCGCGACTTGTTCCCTGTCGGATGGCGCACATTGCTGGACGCCTTGGAGCGTTGTGAAGTCCGCATCGAGGAGTTGCCCGACCGAACGCCGACGCCGTTGGACGATGGTCGGCTGACGCTCCTTTCCGCGGACACAGAACTCGTCGCGGCGGACGCGCTGGCCGCTTGGCTGGCGGCAGACCCGGGGAATAACGAGGGCTTGGTCTTCGTCCTCGGCAAGGATACGGCGCTGCTCGACCATGCCCTTGCCAAAGCCGGCTTGCCGCGCCTCGGCCTGTCCGCGCAATCGCCGCACCGGGTGCTTTTGCAAGTTCTGCCGCTTTCATTCGCCCTCGCGTGGGAGCCGCCTGATCCGAACCGGCTTCTCGATTTTCTACTCCTTCCGATCGGCCCGTTGCCGCGTTCCGTGGCGAATCGGCTGGCGAACGTCGTCGCGGAGTCCCCGGGCATCGGCGGAGAGGATTGGATCACGGCCTGGGCGGAGATCGAAAAGGCGCTCGCCGAAGAGGATGACGCGGATCCGAAGATAAACGCCAAGCGCCTCGTCGATTGGCGCGCGTTCGTCGAGCCGGAGCGACACGATCCCGTGAAAGGGATGCCGAGGGCCATCGCCAAGGAAATCGCCGGCAGGGTGTCGGCTTGGGCCGTCAAGCGCGCCGCCGTGGCCGACGATCCGCTGTTCCGATCCCTTGCGCGCATCGCCGGCGAACTCGTCATCGCGATCGACGCCACCGAGGCCGAGAGACTCGATCGGCTTCTCATCGAACGCATGGTCGAACAGGCCGTCGGCGTTGGCGTATCCGATCCGACCGCCGTCGCCGAGGCCGCCCCGTGGCGGGCCGTCTCGCATCCGGGCGCCGTCTGGGGAATGGCCAAGACCATCGTGTGGTGGCATTTCGCAGACATCGGCGAGGCCGCCGCCACCACTGTCTGGAACGTTCTGGAGCGCACCGCCCTGTCCGAGGCCGGATGCCCGCTCGACGAGCCTGAACTCGAACTGAAGCGCCTCGCCGCCGCATGGGAGCGACCGTCGCGCCAAGCGCGCGACAGGCTTCTCGTGATCCGCCCCGCGATGGCAGGTGGAGCCGAAACGACGGCGCATCCGCTGTGGCATTCACTGGTCGCGAAGCATCCGAAGCTGGCCGAGGATATCTCCGTCCGCGCCGAGGTCGTACTGCACGACGCCGCACCGGCTTTCGCGGGGCGCACGCTCACGCGGACGCCGGTGGCCCTTGTCGCGCCGCCTGATGCGCGCGCGGAATGGATGGCTACCGC
>Ga0181536_10004186_pt1 | contig 15398 bp, 18 predicted proteins | sample PEATcosm2014_Bin_41_FD_121105 | JGI IMG/M metagenome (GOLD analysis project Ga0181536, IMG submission 121105) | Peatland microbial communities from MTU Mesocosm Facility, Houghton, MI, USA - PEATcosm2014_Bin17_60_metaG | ecosystem: Environmental > Terrestrial > Soil > Wetlands > Peat | place... | reverse complement strand
GCCTCGCACTGGCAGGTGGTCTCGTTGCGGTTGACGCCGCAAATCGGGCAGATGCCCTTACAGGACTCGCTGCAAATGCGCTGCATGGGGAGCTGCAACAGCACCTGCTCCGTCAAAATGTCTTCCAGCACCAGGCCGGGTAACTCATAGAATCCAATTTCCGCCTCGCCCTCGTCGATCAAGGCTTCTTCCTCCTCACCGGCGGAATCTGCCGGCCGGTAGAAGAGGTCGAACGGAACGTCGATGTGAAACGACGCCCGTCCGAGACAGCGATCGCACTCGGTCTCGAGGTCTGTTACCACGCGCCCTTTAACGCGAACTTCGCCGCCCGTATGAGGCAGCAGTTCGGCGACACCCTGGGCGGTAAGAGGTCCGGCCTGTGCGAAGCCTGAATCCGAAAAATCGAACCCACCGGGCTTCCAGGTTTCCGCAAAGGGCAGCTTGCGGACCTCCATCTCCTTAATACTCAGCAACATGGCTCTGGATTCGGGAAGTTCCAATTGTAGCACGGTGAAGAAGATGCACCATAATGGAGATGGACGCGCCCGTTTGATGATTTTGCCTTCAAGATTTTCGCGACAGGTCTTCACGTTAATCGTGCTGACGCTGGCCGGGACCGGGCTTTGGTGGTGGTCGGCACCGAAGCTGATGCACGTGGCCGCCCGGAAAATTCTGGAATTCAGAGCCAGCGAGAGCCGCAAAACCGCTCCCGACTTCAGCCTCAGGGATGCAACGGGCCGCACGGTCCGACTGAGCGACTACAGGGGCCGCGTGGTACTGCTGAATTTCTGGGCAACATGGTGTCCTCCGTGCAAGATCGAAATTCCGTGGTTCGTCGAATTCCAGAACAGGTACCAGGCCGAGGGATTGACGGTGCTCGGCGTCTCCATGGACGATGACGGCTGGAAGGCGGTCAAACCGTTCCTCGCCGACAGGAATATTAACTACACGATTCTTCTGGGTAACGAGGAAGTGAACCAGTTATACGGCGGAATCGACTCTCTTCCGACAACTTTGTTGATCGGACGCGACGGCAGGACGGAGTTTTATCATTCCGGACTCATCCCCAGAGGAGAGTATCAAACAGAGATTCTTCAATTGCTCACGCAGAAAAAAGATGAGACGCGGATTAAGAGTCGGCCTGCGCCTCCCGCTTTCGACCCGCTCTTCCGGGCATCGAACGATCCCCGGTAACCAGGGCATGTCGTTACCGCTCCCTCACGGTCACGGCTCGGAAACAGTCTGGCTTTACTGAGCCGTGACCGTGAGGGAGCGGTTGCGGAATCCTACTTCGTCAGTTTGATTTTGAGTTCGGCGGCGTAAAGCATCGTCCGGTCGTTATCGCGCGCGGCCCATTTCAAGAGCGTCTGGACGTTCGGCGCGACGCGGCCGTTGAAGACCTCGCGGCCATTGGCCACTACTTTGACCGGCTGGTTCAGATCGAATTTGTCGGGCGACAGAAGCAGCGTGAAGGCGGAGACGCCTTTCGTCGTTGCCTCGACGGTATTCCCGGTCCGCACCAGGTCGACGCGGCCAGGAGCCTCCGACCGGCTGAACAGGAGTCCCTGCTGATCGGTCCCTCTCATGAAGTTCAAATCCGCAAGCTGGGCGGCTTGACCCGGCGCTTCGCCAAACTCGTCGATGACCAGCCAGTGGGCACGGTTGTGCGTAAGATCGTCGGCCTCCCACGTCAGCCTCGCGGGATTCGGCTCGCGCGGATGATCGGTGACGAACTTCTCGTAGGGGTCCTTGACCTCGGGCCACCAGCGCGTGTTGTGCTGGCCGTCGGGCTGCGGATGGTAGTCGATTTCGACGCCGCCACCGATGAGGTGATTCGTGTACGGTTCGACGGCGGAAATCGGATAGAGCGGGTCTTCGCCGCCGTTCACGACGAACAGCGGTTTATTGCGCAGGTTGTTGAGGAAGATGTGGCCGTCGTCGATCTCATTGTTCGCGAGAACCATGTAGAAGCCGTTGAGCGGGAGGAAACTGGCGAACGGGGTGGTGTCGCGCGCGGCGATGTAATAGGCGCCCGTCGCGCCGTCCGAGACGCCGGAGAGAACCACGCGGTTTTCATCAATGTTGTAAGTGCGCTTGAGAGTGTCGGCGATGGCATCGAGATTCAGAACCTGATCGTTGCCCCACCAGGGCTCGTCATTCCAGGCGTAGGGGAGAACGTAGATCTGTTCAGCGCCGGCCAGCGCGCCGATTTCGCCCGTGCCGCGCGGTTTGTTGTCGTTGCTTCGGCCGATTCCGCCGTGAAGCTGAAAGCGGACCTGCCAGCGCCGCGACGGGTCGTAGGACGGTGGGATGTTGACAGCGTAGTTGTGTTCGATGCCGTCGCTCGTCGTATTGCTCAGATGGAGGACGCCGGTTTTTTGAGCGGTGTAGGTGCGGCCGGCCTGCAACCGATGGAGCGCGTCGTCGAAGGTGATGCCGGTCTTGAAGATGGCATCGGCGCGGCGCGCAGCTTCGGCCGGAGAATCGGCGGCCCAGAATTTCTGGAAGGCGGCATCGATCGAGGATGAGGTCGGTTGCTGCGCGCGGGCGGCGGGAGACTGGAGCAGCGCGGCGATGGCGACGAGGCAGAGGGCGAATCGCGTCATAGCGGTAAGTATAAAACGGTTTGGAACGCGCTAGAATCGGGCTACACCCATCGGGCACACAATGCGGCATTCAGCCGAGTTCACAGACACCGACCCGCGCGCCATGGAAGTATGGCTGGACCTGCTGCGGCGAAAGACACCCGGCGAACGAATTGCGATAGCCCTCGAACTGACAGATTTTGCGCTTCGGATGGCCGAATCCGGCGTGCGCGCCAGGTTTCCCGAGGCTTCGGAACGGGAGATTTTTCTGCGCGCCGCGGCGCTCCGATTGCCGCGCGATCTCATGATTCGCGCCTATGGCTGGGATCCCGGGCCAGGTTCGGAAAAAGATGGCCGCGCCCTCTGAGGCCCTTGCTCGTCTGCTCGAGGTTCTGGACCGGCTGGAGATCCGCTACGCCATAGGGGGATCTGTCGCCAGTTCCGCCCACGGCATCCCCAGGACGACGCTGGATGTCGATCTCGTGGTCGATCTCAAACCAGATCAGATCGACAATCTGGCGGCGGAACTTCGCCAGGATTTTTATGCGGATGCCGCGCTGATCCGCGAAGCATTCGCGCGGAACCGCGCCGCGAATCTGATCCATCTGGGGAGCGGATGGAAATTCGATCTGTTTCCCCTCCGGGGAGACGAATTCAGCCGGACAGAATTCGGACGGCGCGTATTTCGGGAGATCCGTCCGGACGAAGGAAAACCAATCGAGTGCGCCGTAGCGTCGGCGGAAGATACGGTCCTCCGAAAGCTGGAATGGTATCGTGCCGGGGGTGAATCCTCTGAGCGGCAATGGAACGATCTTCTGGGCGTGTGCAGGACCGCGCGGCAGCAACTCGATGTTGTCTACCTGCGTCGTTGGGCGGGTCATCTGAAAGTGGAGGATCTGCTGGAGAGGCTGTTGGCGGAGTCCGGCGTGTCCGCTGCGTGAATAGCTTCGTAACCGGTGCTCAAACTCCCTGCAACCGCCCCGAAACGAACTTATGAATGAGGCTGGATATCAGGGTTTGGTACGGCAGACCCTCTTCAAGGGCCCTTTTCTGAAGCGCTTCCAGGTCTTTGCCTGAAATGCGGATGTTCACGCGTTTGTCCTTACGAAACGTGGCGGCCGCGTAACTGCTGTAACGCTTCTTCTCTCCCTTCAGTCCGCGGACTGAACGCCATTCCCCTTTTTCCACGGAATTCAGAATGTCTTTTTCGCTTTGATCAAGCTTCATCGCCTTCGGCCTCCCCGCGAATATATTTCCGCGTCGCCTTTCGACTCGGAATGATGGTCTTGAGCACAACACACTCGTCTTCATGCACGCAGGGCACGAGGTAAGCGTAGTCATCGATCTGCACCACGATCACGTGCTGACCCCTATAACGTTCCTGGTTGGGATGATCGAGGATATCCAGGATGTCACCGCGCTCAATATGGAAAACGACTTCTTCGAAGGATATCCCGCGTTCAGCTCTCAGCTTTTCGTTCTTCGCGTTGTCCCATGTGAAGTACTTCAAGGATTATCTTATCACAATGTGTGCCTATTGGATGTACAAGTTAGAGGCTGCTGCTATAGCATGGAAGTGCGGACGGGCTAAAATTGAGCTACATCATGCGAGATCCAGCCGAGTTCATAGATGCGGCCCCGTGGGAAGACCGCGAACGTCGGCGTGTGAAATTTCTGTCCACGCTAGATCGCGCCCGCGGATCACTTGCCCGCGGCGAAGGCCGCATCATCACCCAAGAGTCCATGCGGGAATTAGCCGCTGAAGTGCGAGAGCGGGGCCGCGCCCGCCTGATCGCTCAGCTGTCAAACGCCCGCTGATGGCGCACCGCGTTGCCGGAGAAGCTGAAGTCGATCTTGTGGATGTATTCGCGGCAACCCTCGCTAAAGGACCGGGCCAATGCCAGATAAAGCAGTTAGACGAGGAATGGCTCTTGCCGTTCTCTTATCAGTTTTCCTGCTGCTTCTCGCCGCCTGCGCGCCAGGGCCAAACATAGCCCGCGATACTCCGGACGAGACGGGAAATATAGCGGGGTTCTGGCTTGGTATGTGGCACGGTCTAATTTGCCCAATTACCTTCCTGCTTTCCTTGTTTTCTGACTCCGTTCATCTGTACGAGGTCCACAATAATGGCGGGTGGTACAACTTCGGATTTTTGATCGGGGCCAGTGCGACGCTCGGCGGCGGCACACGCGCCTCGGCGCGCCGATCGGCTATCAAAACGGAAAGGCGTTCAGCACGCGAACTCGAAGAGTGAGACTGCACCTGTGACAGTGGCCAGCGCTGCCTCCTGCCGCACATGTTCCAGGAATCGATTGGCAGAATTTACGAAGGCCTCGGCGATCGCGCAGTAGTCTGCGTCCTTCGAAAGATTGACGGATTTGGCCAAGCCCTCCCTGAAGCACCTACTTTCAGGAAGGGGTAAATATCCGACAATCATGGGCCCTTCCGGGGTGAGTGGAAGCCCCAGGTGTCTGAGGAGGTTTTCGTCCGGTTCCTGCGTGGGCTCGTGCTTGAGGCAGTTGGCCAATAGGCGGAGAGTCTCCATGGAATCATCCCACTCCGCGAACCCGCCAAGATTCAGTGTCGCGATCAGATTCGCCCAGCCGCGTCTCTTGATTTCTTCTCGCCTGCTCGCCACATTTTGGTGATACTGCTGGCGAGTAATAGCAGGTCCCACGTTGGCCCGAGCCGCGAGGAAAATCAGCTCTCTTTCGACTTGATGGCGAAGCGCTAGGAGCATCATTAGGCACATTTCGTTTATAAACGGTTCATCCGTAAATAGCCACTGATCGTAAGCGAAATCGGGATCTTCGTCATTCAGCCGATCAGATCGTTTTTGTCTCTCAGATCTAATGACGGCCACCACCTCGTTGGCAATTTTTCTTTCCATAACACCCGTATTATCCATTATTTTCCGGTTACCTGACGCGTAATCGCCAAGTCACAGCGGAGCAAGCTGCCGGATAAAAAAAGTGGGCTTAACTGATGCTGTTATAGATGAGCGCGATGGTCAGCAGCACCATCACCACGCTGGTCGACCAGGCGATCAGGTTGCCCCAGAATCCGTTGCGGTATTCGCCCATCAGCCGTTCCCGATTAATCAGAATCAGCATGAACGCCAGCACGAAGGGCAGCAGTATGCCGTTCGCCACCTGCGAGAACAGGATCACCTTCAGCAGCGGCATGTGCGGGATCAGCACGAAGCCCGCGCCGCAGACGATCAGTCCCGTGTAAAGTCCGTAGAAGATTTTCGCTTCGCCAAAGCGGCGTTCGACGCCCGATTCGAAGCCAAGGCCTTCACAAATGTTGTAGGCCGTCGCCAGAGGCAGAATCGCGGCGGACATCAGCGAGGCATTGACCAGTCCCACCGCGAATAACATCGCGGCGAATCGGCCGGCGAAGGGCACGAGCGCCTTCGCCGCTTCCGCTACGTCGGTGATCTCGCGATGCTGCGTATGGAAGATCGTCGCGGCGCAGGCCACCACGATGAAGAACGCGATCACGTCCGTCACAATGCAGCCGAAGATCACGTCGATACGCGTGAGTCCGTAATCTCTTTTCGAGACACCCTTCTCGACGATCGAAGCCTGCAGATAGAACTGCATCCAGGGCGTAATCGTCGTTCCGATCAGTCCGACAATCATCACCAGATAACCGGGGTCGGAATTGAACTGCGGAACGATGGTGTCGTGAAGGGCCAGTTTCCAGTCCGGCTTAGCTAAAAATGCCGAGACGGGATAGGCGAAGTAGATCATCGAGAAAAGCAGCAGTACCTTTTCAACAGGTTTGTAAGAACCGCGCACGATGACGGTCCAGACGAGTAACCCGCCGAGCGGAACGGCAATATAAGGATTGACTCCGAAGATTTTCATGCCGGACGAAAGTCCCGCGAATTCGGCGGCGATGTTGCCGAAGTCGGCGACGCCGAGCACGGTCATGGTGAAAAAAGTCATGCGCAGGCCAAACTCTTCGCGGATCAGGTCCGACAAGCCCTTTCCCGTGATGGCGCCCATGCGCGCCGCCATCTCCTGCACGACGATCAGGGCCACCGTCGTAGGGACGAGCGTCCACAGCAGCGTGTAGCCGTATTTGGCTCCGGCCTGCGAATAGGTGAGGATGCCGCCGGGATCGTTATCGACATTGGCTGTTATGAAGCCCGGTCCGAGAATGGCGAGCAGCGCCAGCAGACGAAAACGCAGAACATTCCACGGCCTGATCGCCGGCAGACGTTTTGCGGGCGGACGCCGCAGGCTCTCGGCCGTTTTCATTTCAGAAAACCCGCCTCGATGTGGAGACGGAGGGAGTACACCCACAGCGGTCCGCGATCGTGGTTATACGCGGGGTTGGTGATGTGCTGAGCATCGATGGCGGCGTAAAACCATTTGTACAGATGCGCATTATAATAACTTTCCCACGACATCTCCGGCGCGTAGTTGAGGCGTCCGTCGCCGAGGAGAAAGTCGAGGCCTCCGCGGCTCAGATAAAGCGCATGTACCGCTGAAATTCCCGCGGCCGTAAATTCGGTTGCGACGTTGTCGCCGGGCCGTTTCCAGCGCGCGCCCGAGACCGAGATGCCGGCGGTGGCAAGGCGATCGATGGCGGTGAAGGCGAAATCCTCGTTCTTGCCGTCGCTCCAGCCGAGGCGCATGAAGACGCCGACGCTCTTCGTGATCTCCTGATCCGCGCTGACGCCGAAGCCGTATTTGAGCGTGCCACTGCGGAGGACATTATTGACGCTCGGCGTTGTGTTCGTAGCGGCGGCGAGCTGCAGCGCCGCGCCGTAGCTGCCGGAGTCGGTGTGGTTGAAATAGCTCAGCAACCGGACTGCGCCCGGATGCGAAAACGCGTTGTAGCGCAGTTCGCCTTCGAACTGGTCACCGCGGTCGCGCAGGATCCGGCGGTCGAACTGAGGGCCGTTCGCGACTTTCGGCTCGAAGGCGCTCGCGTAACGAAGGGACCAGTTGCGCATGTGCAGTTCGTGGACCCATCCCCACGTATAGCCGCGTGTGTCGGCGGCGTAATCCCACGCGCCGTTATACATGACGGCCCATCCCATGAATTGCGAGCGCGGATCGTGCGTGTAGCGGTTGTTATCGAAATAATCGGAGAGCGAGAAGCGGCCCACAGTGATCGTGTAGCGCTTGACAGGACGAGGGCCGGAGAGCTGATTGGCGTCGCTCTCGACGGATTGCTTCTCGTCGCCCAGAGCGAAATCGTGCGTGATAAACAGGCGCGCAATATAGGGCTTCGGAGTCGCGCCGGCGACGCGCGGCAGCTCGCCGTTAGTAGGATTGGCGAGGCCATCGACGTTGCTGAAACCGCGCCCCCCGGCGATTTCGGGATCGAAATAAAGCTGCGTGTAGTCCCCGAAATTCAAGCCGAAAAACAGCGTTGTGGTGAGGGATGCCTCGGTCTCGGGATGGATCGAGAGGCTCAGGGGGCCCTCGTAGGGCGAATAGAAGGAACCGTGATGCTGCCCGATGGAAGTGGCCTGATAGTAAAGATTGAAGCGCTCGGTCGAATCGGATACCGTTGGCGGATTGTCGGCCGGCAAGGGCGCCGGCGTATCCTGGGCCAGCAGCGGCAGTCCGCAAAGGCACACAATCAGCGCTGGATTACAATAGCGTGTCAACATGAAAGATTTTCCGCGCCCGGATCGCGACGCATCACCAGAATATACCCACTGGGGTATCCTTGTAAAGGAAAACAATGGCCCATACGACCGATGAAAAACGCAAGCTCCTGAACCGCGTGCGCCGTATTCGCGGACAGGTGGAAGCGATCGAGCGCGAGTTAGACAACGACGCGGAATGCTCGTCGGTTTTGCATAACATTTCGGCATGCCGGGGTGCGATGGACGCGCTGATGGCGGAGGTCATCGAGGGGCACATCCGTTTTCACGTACTCGATCCGAAGCGGCAGACCGAGGTGCAGACGCGCGCGGCCGAGGACCTGGTGGACGCGCTCAGAACGTATCTGCGGTAGCGGCAGGCGGAACCGCCTGCCCACAACAACAGGCCGGGGTTATTCGAGTACCTGCGAATGCACAGCCCAGCTGACGGAACTTACGCCAGCTTCCAGAGACAACCTGACAACGAGCTGCTCAAGCGCTTCATCCTGACGGCCAAGCCCCTTGATCTGCGAGGTGACTTTCATCTTCGGCGTGCCTTCAATATCCTCGCTGCGCAGCCCGGTCAAAGTGAGCGAACTTCTGGACATTCCCTGCAGCAGCAGAGCCCGCATGTGGGCTTCGTCCTCGGGACGGCAGATCAGCTCGAATCCGTACGTCACTTCCTGGTCCTCGCCGGAAGCCTGGGCCGGATAGAGACGATAGGACAACGGTCGAAGAACGATGTTTGTTACCAGAACGGCCCCGGTCAGAATCAGCGCCTGGAGAAAATTTCCCAACCCTGAAATCGCTCCGATGGCCGCAGAACACCAGATCGTCGCCGCCGTATTCAGACCGCGAACGCTGCCCGAGTCCTTGAAGATCACGCCGGCGCCGAGAAATCCGACTCCCGACACGACGTAGGAAACGATTTGCCCCTCGCCGCGCGAGTTATCGCGAACCATGAAGCCGCACATCACGAATGCGGCGGCTCCGGCCGCAACCAGCGCATTGGTGCGCGTGCCGGCCATACGCTGCCGCCACTGCCGTTCCAGTCCGACACAGATGCCCATGAGCAGCGCCGCGCTCAGCCGGAAAAAGAAATCAAGTATTGGCATAAGAATTCCTCGCTGGTACGGTGCCGGAGGCCTGATCCGCAACACACGCCGCATGCCGTGAAATACGCTCCAGATGCCGGCAGATCAGCATGAGATTCACGTAAGGCATGGCGTTGCCCGGCGCCGACGCGAGCTGCGAAAGCTTGCCAAAGAGCATGTGACACTCGGCACGTATCGCCGCTGACTGAGGCGCCACCGACAGGCCCTGGGCGGCTTCTTCACTACGCCATCCATCGATCGCCATCGACAATAATTCGCGGGTCCTCGAACCTATGTCGGAGATCTGTGCCATGATCGGATGCGGGGGCCGTTGTTCCATCGACTCGCTGATGGTCACAATCTCGTAAGCGTAGTCTCCGATCAGCTCGAGATCGACAATAGCGTCGAGGATCCCCGTGATCAGACGGGCGTCTCGGGCCACCGGAGCCTGCAGAGTGATCAGACTGAGGCACTGGTCGTGAATCATCCGCAGCTGATGATCGGTTTTGGCTTCGAGTTCGCTGGCGCGCTCGGCTGAACCGGAGTCGTCTCCTGAAACCGTATGAATCGCTTCAGTGAGGAGCGCGATCGTGGTCTCCCCCATCTGAATCAGGTTTTGCCGAACCGATTCCAGTTCCTGCATATAGAGTGTTCGCGCCATGTCGATCTCCTTCTCCATTCGACTACGGATTGCTTGGAAATTTCGCCGCGACCTGAGAATTTCGCGGAGAGGCCGCCTGGGTCGAACAGGCGCAGGGACCAGCATATACCGGTGGGGGTATATCTGTAAAGGGAAAAAACGACCCACACGTATACTGAGGGCATGGGGTTCCAGCTCTCCGTCTCCTACACGCCAAAAGGCGATCAGAAGACGGCGATCGCGGAACTCGGGCGCGGCCTCGAAGACGGCGAAAAGCATCAGGTTCTGCTCGGCGTCACGGGATCCGGCAAAACGTTCACGATGGCCAAGCTGATCGAAAAGCTGGGCCGCCCGTCGCTGGTTCTGGCGCATAACAAGACACTCGCCGCACAGCTCTACCACGAGTTCAGGACTTTCTTTCCGGGCAACGCCGTCGAATATTTCGTCAGTTACTACGACTATTACCAGCCGGAAGCTTTCATTCCGTCGAGCGGCGTATATATCGAAAAAGAAGCCACCATCAACGATGAGCTGGACCGGCTGCGGCTCTCCGCCACCAAGTCGCTTTTCGAGCGCCGCGACTGCGTGATCGTGGCCAGCGTCAGTTGTATTTACGGCCTCGGATCTCCGGAAGCCTACTACGGCATGCTTCTGATGCTGGAAAAAGGCCAGCGCATCACACGCAAGGAGATCACGTCGAAGCTGGTCGAAATCCTTTACACGCGCAGCGACAGCGACTTCACCCGCGGCACATTTCGCGTACGCGGCGACGTGATCGAGGTGTTTCCCACGTACGAGGAAACCGCTTACCGGATTGAAATGTGGGGCGACGAGGTGGAAACACTGTCGCAGATCGATCCGCTGCTCGGCCAGGTGAAACAGACTTATCAGCGGCTGCCGATCTATCCGAAGACGCATTACGTGATGTCGCAATTGACGAAAGACGCCGCCGTCGAATCGATCAAGGCCGAGCTTGAGGCGTGGCGTCCGCAGCTCGAGGCTCAGGGCAAGCTGATCGAAGCGCAGCGGCTGCATCAGCGCACGATGTTCGATCTCGAAATGATGAAGGAGATCGGATACTGCCACGGCATCGAGAATTATTCGCGGCATTTTTCGGGACGCCTTCCCGGCGAGGCGCCGCCCACCCTGCTGGACTACCTGCCGCACGATTCGGTGATGTTCATCGACGAGAGCCACCAGACCATCCCGCAGCTGCACGCGATGTATCACGGGGATCGTTCGCGCAAAGAGGTGCTGGTGGCGCACGGCTTCCGGCTGCCCAGCGCGCTCGACAACCGTCCGCTGACCTTCGAGGAATTCGAGCACCGTGTCAATCAGGTGGTCTATGTCTCGGCGACGCCGGGACCTTACGAGTTGACCAAATCGGCCGGAGTAGTGGTGGAGCAGATTATCCGGCCGACGGGGCTGGTCGATCCGGAGATCGAGGTGAGGCCGGTCAAAGGCCAGGTGGACGACCTGCTGCATGAAATCCGGGCGCGGGCATCCAACAATCAGCGGGTGCTGGTGACGACGCTCACCAAACGCATGGCCGAGGACCTCGCCGAATACTATTCCGAAGTCGGCGTGAGCTGCAATTACCTTCATTCGGAGGTCAGCACGCTCGACCGCATCAAAATTCTGCGCGATCTGCGGCGCGGCGTCTACGATGTTCTGATCGGCATCAACCTGCTGCGCGAGGGACTGGATCTGCCGGAAGTGTCGCTGGTGGCGATTCTGGATGCCGACAAGGAAGGATTTCTGCGATCGAGCGGATCGCTGATTCAGACCATGGGACGGGCGGCGCGGCACCTCGAGGGCAGGGCGATTCTTTACGCCGACACGATGACGGACAGCATGAAGCGCGCCATCGACGAAACCACGCGGCGGCGCACGATTCAGCTGCAGTACAACGAGGACAACGACATCACGCCGCAATCGATCATCAAACCGATCGACATGAGCCTGGTGGCGATAGCGGAAGGCGATTACATCACGGTGGCGGTGGAGCCGGAGGAGGGCGACGACGAAGTGACGCCCGAGATGAGAGAAAAGCTCATCGGCGAACTCGAGCAGCGCATGCGGGATGCGGCGCGGAAATTCGAGTTCGAAAAAGCGGCCCAGCTTCGCGATAGAATCAAACTCCTGCGGACAAAAGATGTCGCGGGAATTGGAATCCCGGCTTAGCAGGGCAACCGCTTGCTCACGCGCGCGGCTCGGCAGAGCCGGTGTTTGCCGAGCCGCGACTGTGAAGGAGCGATGATTGCAGCCTGCTGGATACGGCGTTATCGGAGCGGGCGCGATCGGCAAAAGCCTCATTGGACAATTGCCGGGAAAGGCGCGCGAAGTGGGTCCGGTGGCGGCGGTGTCGTTCCGCGTGGCCAGCCGGATCGCCAACGCATTGCGCGCGGGCTATCCCGTGCGGACTGCCGACGCGTTGAGCCGGGCATCTGTCGTGTTGTTTCATGCTCCGCCGGATCAGGCGGCCGGCCTGCTGGCGCTGCTGGCATCTGCGCAGATACCGTGGAAGGGCAGAGCGCTGATCTTCTGCGATTGCGATGCGGACGTATCGGTGCGGGCGTGCCTGCAGGCGCGTGGCGCGAGCACAGCCGTTCTGAGGCAGTTCGGGATCGCCGGGCGTATCGCGGTCGATGGTGACGGCGCGGCGCTGAAAGCTGCTCGCCGGATCGTAAAGGCACTGCACCTCAAGCCGGTCGAAGTATCCGCAGGGTCGCGTGATTTGTTCGACGCTGCGGTCACGCTGGGTACCTGCGCGCTCACTCCTCTGATCGACCGGGCGGCCGCGATGCTGCGACACGCGGGTGTGCGGGACAATGAGGCCGCGCGCCTCGCTTCCGCCCTGTTCCAGCAGACCGCGCGCGAATATGCGCACTCGGGCAGGCAGAGCTGGGGCTGGCACCTGCAGAAGCCGGACGCGGAGCAGCTGGAAGCCCGGATCGAGGCGGCGGGGCCGCAGATCGGGCCTCTGCTGCGCGAGTTGCTTCTGTTGGGATTCGATACGTTCGACCGGCACGCCGAGGTGGCACAGAGGCTGAGGGGAAAGGTTACTCCTTCAGAGTGACGATGGTCGCTCCCCAGCCGCCGGCATCGAGCGGAGCATCGCGATAATCCGTCACGAAAGGCGTGCGGGCCAGGATCGCGCGCACGATTTCGCGCTGCGTTCCGATGCCGCGCCCGTGGATAATGCGCAGGGCTTTCAATCCCAGGCGCTGAGCTTCGCCGAGATACTCTTCGACCACAGCTCTGACATCGCGCGGCGGTACGCTGTGCAGATCGAATACATCGGTGACGGGAATCCGGATCGGGGCTTCGTCGCTCATAAAATGAAAAGCCCGGCGCGGCGAATGATTCTGCCGGGCCGGGCGTTCCTGGTTGACGCTTGTCTGGCGCAGCGCGCCTGATGAAAACTAGCCTGCGTGTTGCAGCTTGTAATCGCTCACCATATGCTCCATCTCGTCTTTGAGGCGGAGTTTGAGCTTTTTCAGACGATGTTCTTCCACTTCTTCGGCTGCGGTGAGCGCGTGTTTCGCGTCCAGCTCCGCAACCAACCGGTCATACTCATGATGCTGATCCATAAGCTGGCGGAATTTTTCATTCGTCTGCATCAGGTGCGCTTTAATTTCTTCCAGTGTGTTCCGATCCATTCGTGGCATCTCTCCTCAGTGGAGTCGCCTCGCCAGACGGCAGGAACTGGTGGCCGCCCGGTGGGTAGCTTCACTTCTACTTTGAAGTGCGAACGGCATGTTCCCGTTCGTCTATCCAGACCTTACCATGAACATTTTTTCATGACAATACCATTTATGGTTCCGTGGTCGTAATATCCGGCACGAAGGCCAACCTGCTCCCAACCGAGCCGCCGGTAGAGCGCGATGGCTGCGGTATTTGGCTCAGCCACCTCGAGAAAAACTGTTCCCTGCGCCTGGGCACCCAGGACTTCGAGAAGGGCGGAAGCGACACCGTGCCGGCGGAACGCGGGATCGACGGCGAGGTTGAGAAGCTCGGCTTCGCCGGGGGCGGTCCGGCGCCAGGAGCAGAAACCGGCGACGGTCGAGTTCACCAGTGCCACCAGTAATGGAAATCCCGCGTAATCTCCCAGGGGCCATTGGGCCGCCTCAGGGGAGCGCTGCTGGATACGGGCAACGGCGGAAAAATCGCTTTCCGATCCCGGGCGGACCTGAACAGAGGAATGGCTGTCGCTCAAACCCTCATTGTCCCGCTATACACGAATTCGTTACCGAAACGCGACCGTGAGGGAGCGGACGATTCCACAGGGCAGGACGATTTTCCTCTTGACTATCCTACTATATAATAGTAGGATCAGGCAAAAGATAGTAGCCCAATGCCCCGGCCGAAGCTCAGCAAGCTCGAACTTCAAATCCTGGAAGCCCTCTGGGCCCATGGGAAAGCATCCATCCGGGAGATTCAGGAGGCCTTTCCGGAGCCTCGTCCCGCCTACACCACGATTCAGACCACCGTCTACCGGCTGGAAGGGAAGAAGGCCGTGCGGCGCGTGCGGAAAATCAGCAACGCGCACATCTTCGAGCCGATCGTGGCGCGGGACGTGACGCGGCACCGGCTGCTGGACGAGATTCTGAGTTTCTTCGGAGGGCGAGCACAGCCCATGATGGCGCAGTTGGCCGAAGCGGGAAAGCTGACGCTGGACGACGTTCGCGAGCTGGAGAAAACGATCCGGAAGCTTGACCAGGAACACAAAGCGGAAAGGAAGCACGACTCAAAATGATTGGGGACTGACGAACCATCTCTGGCAATCGACGCTGTTCGCAGTTGCGGCAGGACTGATGACCGTCGCGTTCCGCAGGAACCGGGCGCAGGTCCGCTATTGGATGTGGTTCAGCGCGTCGTTTAAATTCTTCGTTCCGTTCGCTCTGCTGATGAGCCTTGGCAGCCACCTGTACTGGGAGTCGGCTGCGAAGATTGCGGCGCCCGCCGTCGCGACCGCGATGGTGCAAATAACCCAGCCGTTTCCTGAAGCCGTCTCCTTCGTGCATTCCACGCCGCGCGGAGCTGATTGGACGCTGGTCGCACTGTTCGCTTTTTGGGCGTGCGGGTTCGGCACAATCTCACTCATCCGCGTTCGAGGATGGCTCCGCATCTGGGCGGCGGTGCGTGCAAGCTCCTCTTTGGAGCTTCCGGTACCGGTCGAGGTTCGTTCTTCTTCGGGTCTGCTGGAACCCGGCATAGTGGGCTGGCTACGTCCGATCCTGCTCCTGCCTGAGGGCATTCAGGATCGCCTGTCGCCACTTCAATTGGAAGCAGTGCTTGCACACGAACTGTGCCATGTCCGCCGCCGCGACAACCTGTTCGCTTCGATCCACATGATCGTTGAGGCGATCTTTTGGTTCCATCCGCTGGTGTGGTGGATTGGCGCACGGCTGGTGGAAGAGCGTGAGCGGGCCTGCGACGAGGAAGTGCTGAGCCTGGTCAGTGAG
>Ga0181536_10004184_pt1 | contig 15401 bp, 16 predicted proteins | sample PEATcosm2014_Bin_41_FD_121105 | JGI IMG/M metagenome (GOLD analysis project Ga0181536, IMG submission 121105) | Peatland microbial communities from MTU Mesocosm Facility, Houghton, MI, USA - PEATcosm2014_Bin17_60_metaG | ecosystem: Environmental > Terrestrial > Soil > Wetlands > Peat | place... | reverse complement strand
GCGAATCCGGCCAGGACCACCGGGCCCGTCGTGGGCACGTGCAGTCGAAAGAACTCCTCTTTTCGTGTGTCCTGGGCGAGAAACGGCTCGCTCAGAAGCAACACCACCAGCAGGAAACCCAACGCAAACAAACTCTCGCGGACCACATGGAACCCGCGCACCTGCAACGGTCGTTCCAAGGACGATACGGCCGGCCGCGCAAAATGCAGCGATGCGGCCAGAAGAAATCCACTCGCCAGGTAGCCCAGCCATTTCAGCATGAACGCCAGCCACGGCAGCCGCAGGCTGCAACCCAAAGCCAGGGGATGGCGGGAACCGGTGCGGTAAAGCAGTTGGTCGCGCGCCAACAGTTCGTTCACCGCGCCCGCGCCGAACCGGAGACTGTAACCGAGATCGGTCAACCCGGTCTGGGGGAAATGCGTGACATATTTTGCCGCCGCCGCCGGCTTGCCGGAAAGTGCCACGGCGGAGAAAAGCACGGGCAATTGCCCGTTGGCATCGCGTACCTGGTCGGCGAGGACATGCAACGTCCCGGCGTCCTCGATGCGGCTGATGAACGCCACGAGCTGGTCCCAACTGAATCGCCGGCCCAGCGACATCAAATCCAACAGCACCTGCTCCAACGGTTGCGAACTCCCGCCACGGTTGGCGGTCGAGGCCAGTTTGAAAATGTTGTCGCCCAAACCCGTCGTCAACCGTCCTTCCTCCACCAACAATCCGCAAATCGTCACCGCCACATCAAAGGCCTGGCCGGAAGCCGACTGCGACGGCGTGAACAGGGTGGTGCCGGCCAGCCCGCGGCAGCGCAACAACTCCTGCACGGTGGGACTGGTTGAGGCGCGCAGCAGGTCCAGCGCAGCCTCCCGGTTTTTTTGCCGGACGATAAACCCGGTGAAAGGTTCCGGCGATGGAGATTCATTCCCAAAAAGACGCTTCAACGCGGAGTCGTTGCCCCATACCAGCCAGTCGGGATGCTGCCGCATCGCATTGGTCACGGCCAGGCCAAGATTTTCCCGGCCGGAAATTCCCTCCGCCTGCGTCGCCTGCAAAAAAAACCAGGCGGTCCCCAGGTTCTGCTGGTTCACGAGCGACAATCCCTGTGCGGTCAGGGCCGGCGTGTCCCGCCCCGCCCGTTGGATGACATTGACATCCACCGCCCGCAAATACGCCGGCACCAGCAAGCTGCAAAACAGCAGCAGCAAGCTGGAAACGGCACAAGCCAATGCCCATTGCCAGCGGTTAATCATGACTTCAATCCATCCTAATTTTACTTAGACTGCACGTTACAAACCCCTGTTCAAGCACGAATAATGCCCGATGGGATATTGTGCCGCGCTTCAATACTTTCGTAAGGACGTGCCCTGCAAGCTCCTGAATCCAAGCACGGATGGATGGAGTGTCGCAAAACGAGACCCTTTGGGGCCTGATTTTATTCACGGTGCCTCCGGCGATTTTCCGCGCACCTGTCAGATTTTACAACACCGCGAGCACTTCTTCCGCGTGCTCGTCCGGTTTCACTTGCGGCCAAATCTTTTTGATGCGCCCGTCTGGTCCGATGAGAAAGGTCACGCGATGCGTGCCCTGGTATCTCCGGCCCATGAAACTTTTCTCACCCCAAACGCCGTAAGCCGCGACAATCTTTTTGTCCTCGTCCGCCAGCAATGGGAACGGCAGCTTGAATTTTTCCACGAACTTGTCATGCAACTTCACCGGGTCGGTGCTGACACCGAGCACAACCGCGCCCTTCTTTCTGAAGCCGGCGAAATGGTCGCGGAACGCGCACGCTTCCTTCGTGCAACCCGGCGTGTCATCCTTCGGATAAAAATACAGAATGACATTTTTGCCCCGCAAATCGGCCAGCGAAATTTTACCCCCGCCACTGGTCGCCGCCGAGAACTCCGGCGCAACGTCACCCGGCTTCAACTTCAGTTCAATTACTTTTGCCATAGGTTTCAATTGGAGTATTGGAGTGATGGAGTGTTGGGATTTGAATCATGCCGTTTTTTCCCGTTCCTCCACCACTCCATCACTCCATCACCCCGGCTTTCCCGCTTTTCACCGTCGGTGAACTGGCCGGATGCGAGCCGAGCTGTTTCACGCCATCCCAGATGTAAAACAGCCCCGACACGCCCGTGCAGATCGCCGCGCCAAACGTCCAGATTTTGAGCCAGCGCGCATTCAAATCGCGGTCCCAGTCCAGCAAAATCCAGATGACCACAATCATTTGCAACACCGTTGCGATTTTTCCCATGATGCGCGGGCGCACAATCACCTTGCCGACGGTAAGCCGGATGACGGCGATGCCGACGAGCAGCAGCAAATCGCGTCCGAGGATGGTCCCGGTGAGCCAGAGCGGAATCTGCCCGATGTACGACGCGTGGTTGAAACTCAACGTGACGATGCCCGACACGAGCAGCATTTTGTCCGCGAGCGGGTCGAGAATCGCCCCGAGTTCGCTCTTTTGGTTGTAACGCCGGGCGATGTAACCATCCACGCCGTCCAGGATTGCCGTGACCGCAAATGAAAGGATGGCCAGCAGCCGGTGAACTTCGTTGCCAGTTTGGAGGTAATAAATCAATTCGACGACAAAAAACGGAATCAGCAGGATTCGCAGAATCGTGATTTTGTTGGCGGTCGTCATGGATGGAAAAGTTTGACACGAATTCCATGAATTGGCACGAATGAATTATGAACGCCATCAGAATAATCGCGGGGATCGCTATATCAACTGTTGGCTTCTTTTACTTGGTGTATGCATCCCTCATGTTGGGTTGGGGTTGGTCCGATAGCGGGGGGCATTGGAGTGTTGCCCAATGGACATTGGCTTTGATCCCTTGGTCTGTTCCATTTCTAGTCTCGTTGTGGCTCGTATATCGGTGTGTTGATTCAAACTTGAAACAAACCGCCTTGGCAGAAATGTCGGGGCTGATTGTCGTGGTCTTGCTATGGAAAGCTTATGAATTTCATATGCGTGATTTTCCGATGTTGGTGGAGCAACAGCCTCCGCTTGTAGAAATGCGAGATTCAGGTTATAGGCCTCGCTTGCCCCTTACTAGTCCGGCAGTGGGAATTGAAGCGCCTGACGGGAAGTTTACTCCCATGTTGTTTCTGAACTGGCCGCCTCCTGGCTGGGGTTTCCAAGATTTGACATTTGATCTTAAGGCCGGAGCACCCGCAATCAAAGTCTTTCGCGGCACGAATGAAATAGCCGCCAGCAATCACTTTCTTGGCAGGTTCCAGATCGTCGGCTATCCCAAAAACAAACAGTCATTGGATGTAATGTTTCTGTTTGAGTTGTCTGAAAAGAAGCAACTCTTCGTGATTGCACGCGAACAGAATAACAGAACAGGGCTAAAATTACGACTGGTTGATGCAATGCCTAATCCATAATTAACCTTGCTGAATTTTCTCTTCCGGCATTTTTGCTCCTTGCCAAGCGCGCGATTTCTTCGCTCAATTTCCCCCACCAATGAAAAATTCATCTGACAAACCTTTGGTCGGAATTCTCATGGGCAGCGACTCGGACTGGCCGACGATGAAAGCCGCTGCCGATGTGTGCGCACAATTCAAAATTGATTGCGAAGCGAAAGTCATTTCGGCCCATCGCACGCCGAAGGATTTGGAGCAATACGCTGCCAAAGCACACGAACGCGGCCTGCGCGTCATCATCGCCGGCGCGGGCGGCGCGGCGCATCTGCCGGGCGTGACGGCGGCGTTCACCACCTTGCCCGTCATCGGCGTGCCCATTGAAAGCCGATCGCTCAAGGGCCTCGACTCGCTGCTCTCCATCGTGCAAATGCCGCCGGGCGTGCCGGTCGCAACAGTCGGGATTGGCGCGGCGAAAAACGCCGGATTGCTGGCGGTTCAAATTTTGAGTGTGGGCAGCGAACGATTGCAAAAGGCGCTGATGGAATTCAAACAAAAGCTCGCCGAGGAATCGCGCGCAAAAAACAAAATTCTCGCCGCCTGACCTTCCCCAGGGACTAATTTCAAGACAGTGTGTCTCGGCAGCAGAAATTCTACAAAATCCGGGCCATTTCCCCGCCAATAACCGCCTTGCCTTAACCCGGCGATTATTCTTTTGGTCATCTGGTATGATGCTTGCTTTTGAGGCGATGATCCAGACCCGCCATCCCGGATGGCGGGGGAAAATTTAACACCTTGTTACCATGACTGAATATCTTGTAAAACGCACGGGCAAGCTGCTGTTCCCGCATTTGGCGCGCGACCAGCGCAAACATCAGTTGCAAATCATCCTGCTCGTTTTCATGGCCAGCCTTTGCGGCGCCGGCTCGCTGGTGATGTGGATGATGTCCGGCCGGCACTGACGGTTTCAGATCTGTCCGCCTCCCGGGTATAGCGCCGGGCGTGCCGGTCGCAACCGTAGGGATTGGTGCGGCGAAAACGCCGGGCTGCTGGCGGTTCAAATTTTGAGCGTGGGCAGCGAACGATTGCAAAAAGCGCTGGTGGAATTCAAACAAAAGCTCGCCGAGGAATAGCGCGCGAAAAATCAAAACCTCAAAATCTGACGCTGTGCGCGATTAATTTCAGGGCAGCGTGTCATTTGGTAAAATGGATTTTACGTTCCAACCATCATGTCCAAATCGCACGCACGATCCTGTAAAGAACCGAGACACTCAAAACAGGAAATCTCTTCGATCGTCGCTAATGCGCCAGAAGTTATCTCGTTATGTAAATATCTGAGACACTAATGGAGCCTAATGTAATGAACCGGGACACGAAATAAGGCTGGCATCAGCATCCTGTCGAAATCGTGCTGCTGCCCATTTTACTCTTCAACACGTGCGCTTTTCATCCGTTCTGCCTGTTGATGTTGGCGATTCGATGCGAACTAAGTTTCGAAAAGGCAGTTAATCATCGTTCCTTCGAGCCCCCATTTTTTTAACTGGTTTGGCCGATTCGCTTCCGCCGCAATGGGTTTCATTGGAATCGTTTTCCGGAGATAATAGTAACTGTCCATCGCGCCGATGGTGGCACATAAGCTGCGATGAACCACCGCGACTAGAAACACCATTTTTACACTATGACCGGATATCTATCCAGACGTTTGGGAAAGCTGCTGTTCCCGCATTTGGCACGCGATCAGCGCAAAAACCAGATATCCACCATCGTTCTCGTTCTGATGTTCAGCCTTGTTGTCGCTGGAACCATTGCGATGGTAATGCTTCACAACGGCAGACGGTAGATGTTTAATTCCACATCCCACGGCTACCGCCGTGGGCCACCTTCTTCAGCCGCACCGCGACTTTTTACCGCCGTTGGACAATTGCTCATTGGTTTGTTAGCCTGCGCATGACAAATGAGCAATCCGAACACCGAAAATCCGCCGCCCGCCGCCCCGTCCGATTTCATCCGCGACATCGTTGCCCAACACGTCGCCGAAAAGAAATATCCGCGCATTCACACCCGCTTTCCGCCTGAGCCAAACGGTTATCTGCACATCGGCCACGCCAAGAGCATCTGCCTTAACTTTGGCATTGCCCGCGAGTTTGGTGGCGTCTGCAACCTGCGCATGGACGACACCAATCCGACCAAGGAAGACGTCGAATACGTGGACTCCATCATCGAGGACGTGAACTGGCTTATCGCCGGCTGGGCCAACGACAAGCTCGGCCTGAAACCCAAAGGCAAAACGCCCGAAACCATCAACAGCAATGGCAAATCGGACTTTTATCTTGGACCTGTCGTGGCACAGACCTCTGGTCTGTGTGAAAAGTCAGGAGCAAAGACCACTGAACACAGGCCGGAGTCCTGTGTCACAGAACCCTTCTACGCCTCCGACTACTTCGACCAGATTTACGAATACGCCGTGGTGCTCATCAAGAAAAGCAAAGCCTACGTCTGCGACCTGACGCCGGACGAAACCGACGAATACCGCCGCAACGCCAAGGAAAGCCCGTTCCGCAATCGAACCGTCGCCGAAAACCTCGACCTGTTCGCGCGCATGAAGGCCGGCGAGTTCCCCGACGGCACGCGCACGCTCCGCGCGAATATTGACGTCGCGGCGCCAAACATTTGGATGCGCGACCCCCTCATTTACCGTATCCGCCACGCCGAACATCATCACACCGGCAGCAAATGGTGCATTTATCCAATGTATGATTTCGCGCATTGCCTGAGCGATTACATCGAAGGCATCACGCACAGCATTTGCACACTGGAATTCGAGGTGCACCGCCCGCTGTACGACTGGATTCTGGAGAACCTGGACCTGCCACGTCCCTTGCCCCATCAATACGAATTTGCCCGGCTCAGCGTCGGTTACACCGTCATGAGCAAGCGCAAGCTGATGCAGCTCGTGAACGAAAAACTCGTCAGCGGCTGGGACGACCCGCGCATGCCGACGATCAGTGGAATCAGGCGTCGTGGGGTAACCCCGGTCGCCCTCAGGGCGTTTGCCTACAACATCGGCATCACCAAATACAACGGCCTCACCGATGTGGCCGTGCTCGAACACGCCATCCGTGAGGACTTGAACAAACGTGCCCTGCGCCGGCTCGCTGTGCTGCGGCCCGTCAAACTGGTCATCGAGAATTATCCCGAAGGCAAAGTTGAAGAATTGGACGCTGTGAACAATCCTGAAGACGAAAGCGCGGGCAAACGGAAGATTCCGTTCAGCCGCGAACTCTACATCGAGCGTAGTGATTTTATGGAAACTGCCATTCCAAAATTCTTCCGGCTCACGCCATACAACGAAGTGCGTCTCAAATACGCTTACATCATCAAATGTCATCGAGTTATTAACGACATTGCCAATAATATTATTGAACTGCGCTGCACCGCCGACCTCGACAGCAAGACCGGTGGCCCGACGGCGAACCGCAAGGTGAAAGGGACGATCCACTGGGTTAGCGCCGCACACGCCATCGACGCCGAAGTCCGGTTATACGACCGGCTGTTCACCGCCGAGGAGCCAGATGCGGCGGGTGACTTTAAATCCACGCTCAACCCGCACAGCCTAGAAGTGGTGACGGCGAAATGCGAGCCAAGCCTAAAAGACGCAAAACCGGAATTGCGCTATCAATTCGAGCGCCTCGCCTATTTTACGTTGGACAAAGACAGCGCCCCCGGCAAGCTCGTTTTCAATCGGACGATTACATTGAAAGACACTTGGGCGAAGGAAGCGCAGAAAGGGTAAATTGTTTTTATGGCATTCCTTCTGTCCACACTGATTGTATCTGGTGCGGCAGGCGATTAGTTCAAAGTACCTTCCAGGTTGATTGCCGGGAAACCTTTGGCCCTCGCCCGCGAAGTGATGAACACATTATTCCTGAAAATGTTTTTGGGAAAATCATCACAACAGACCTCTGTAAATGCTGCAACAGTCATTTCGGATCAATTTGTGATCATGCTCTTGTAAAAGATAAAGAAATAGTTGAAGCCGCAAAACGAGCCGGTGTAAAGGAAACTGAACTTTGGCCCCAGTTTGACGCCATCCAACGAACACCCAGCGGACGTGAAATTAAAATCGCGTACAGTAAAGGGGAATTTAAGCCAAAGCCTGAATTTCAATCTCTTGAAAAATTGACAGTTCCAATCATAAGCGGAAAGCTTAACGAAGTAGACCTTAAACACTTTAGAGCCCGACTTGTGGAGAAGGTTCGCAAAAAGGGAACGAATCTGCCAGAGCAAGAAATTCAGCAGCATGTTGAAATGTTATTGCATTAAAATTATCAATCCGTTTGGCGATTCGAAAACAGATGCCGAAATCAGAATTAAGAAACTGGAGTAGTCGTTTCGACCCATTGAGCGCGTTGCCAGAGTTGCGCGTCCCGTTCCGGCAGGGACATCGGAAGTTAGCCCGGCACACCGTGCCGGGTTTGTCGCCCAACATTTAAATCCGTCCTGACGGGACGGTGGAAGCACGCAAACCTTTTCCATCGTCCCGCCGGGATGTGATATATTCTCCGCGCCAACCGGGGACGTTGTCCCCGGCTAATTTCCGTTGCCGCTCCGCGGCTTTTGCGATTTTGCGTCGCCTGCTCACGCGCCAGCGGAGTTGCGTTAAATTTTCCCGCCTCTGTCAACATTATTGACGCCATTTACGCCGGCGGCCTGCCGGGCGCTTGGCCTGAGTTGTGCTGATTTATTGCACGATGAATGGGAAAAAAACAGGCCAGAACAGCGACTTAGTGGATTTGCGCCCCGGCGCCAAATCCTTTCTCGTGGTGCGCGGTGGACCGGTCATTACGATCAAAGCTGAAACCGGAAATATCGCTTCCCTGCCCCGCATGCAAAACGAGATCGACATCGCCCGCGATATTTCTGAGAGACTCGATGCGGCGCAAATCGGCTACATGCTCACCGGCTCGATGGCGCTGAACTGCTACGCGCTGCCGTGCGTGCCTCACAACCTTGACTTCGTCATTGCCCCACGCCCAGCCGACGCCGAGATCATGGTCCGTTTGTTCGGCCCCGACTACGACATTTCCCGCGAAGCGGTGGACAGCGCCATTGCCCAGCATTCATTCTTCAACCTTTTCCACCGGAAAAGCCGGGTCAAAGTGAATTGCATCGTCTGCCAGCAAATCAATTATCGCCTTACGGAATTCAGCCGCCGGCAGCGCATCAAATTTGAAAACTTCAAGACCTGGATCGTGAGCAAGGAAGATCTCATCATCTCGAAACTTCATTGGGCCAGGAAATCACGTTCCCCCCGGCATCTGCGCGACGTGAAGAACCTCGCCGCCACCGGCTGCGACACCATCTACATCGAACGCTGGACCCGGGTGCTCGGAATTTTCAAGCTGTGGGAGGAATGTTCGCAAGGCTGATACGGCAGGGCTTGCCACTCGCCACCGGTCACTCGTCACACGTCCAAATCCTGACTCGACATTCGCACGGGGAGGCTTCAGGGTAGGGAGCCATAAGCCTATGGCAAAATGTGGCTATTGCGGCTCGACGATAATCATGGGTGGCGTGCAATCCGGCACTCAACGCTTCTGCAACAAAAAATGCCTCACCAACGCTTACGTCCTCAGCGTCGCCCAGAAAGTCCCGCCGGACGTGATTGACCGGCAGGTGGAGGAAATTTTCCGGGGCAACTGCCCCAAGTGCCGGGGACTCGGCCCGATTGACGTTCACAAAGTCCATCAGGTCTGGTCGGCTCTGGTGCTGACGCGGTGGACCACTACGCCGCAGGTCTCCTGCCGTTCCTGTGCGACCAAAAGCCAGTTGGGCGGCGTGCTGTTTTCGGCCGTGCTCGGCTGGTGGGGATTTCCCTGGGGCCTCATCCTGACCCCGGTGCAGATTACGCGCAACATCGCCGGCATGTGTGCCGGGCCGGACCCGTCAAAACCGTCCGAAAATTTGCGGAAACTCGTTCTGGTCAACATCGGCATGCAGGCGCTGCGGAAGAACCAACAGAACATCCCACCACCTGCAAAATGAAAAATACTTGAGCGAAAGAAACGCAGAAAATGCTATGAGCGATTGGTATGAAGCTCGCGAAATCAACTTTTCCGATGTGGCTCGTGGTATTGGCTACGGTGGGTTTTCTTCTTCTCACGGCAACAGGGTGTAAAAAAACGGCCGCGCCGAAGCCAATCCAATCCGCTCTTTCTCCCGAACAGGCCAAAGAACAAAGATTGGCATGGAACCTCAAAACCCTGGTTGAGGCTTATGAAAAAGCAGGCCATACCAGTCCCAAATGGAACGAGCCGGCCAGGCGCGCCTTGACTGAATTTGCCCGCACTCGTTCCCAATCCACTGAATCAAATGAAGCCTGGGGCTTGATCATTGCCACTAACTGTGAATCCGCCGTCCAAGCCGGCTGTGATGATCCCATGGTAAAATACCTCTCCATCCGGTTCGCGCTCGACCAGACGAACAGTAAGGAAGTCTTTCTCAAGGCATTTTGCCAAACGGCAAAGGACATGCAAAAGAGCGCGTATCCTCCCGTCCGGAAATTCTATGCGGCAGCATGGGCATTGGATCAGATCTTTTACACCTATGGCACGAACACGGCCAACCAGCCGATTTGGGGAGAATTGACGCCATTAATGGGCCAAAATGTTGAGGCAGCCCTCAACGACAAGACCATGCCGGTACGTGAGGCGTATGAGATTGCCAAAAAAGCCCTGTATTGGGTGAGCGGCGATACGAATCAATATCAACAAGCCTACCGTTGCGTTGAAAAACCAATGTTGGAAAACTGGCCGGACGATTACACCGTCTGGTTATTGAAAGGCACTGCCTACATCCAGATGGCATGGAATGCACGCGGCAGCGGTTGGGCTTACACCGTCAGCGAAAAAGGCTGGGAACATTTCAACGAACGGCTCGCAACGGCGCAAGCAGCCTTGGAACACGCTTGGGAATTATATCCCAAAGACCCGGAAATCGCCCATCAGATGATGACCGTGATGTTGGGCCAGGGCGGAGGTCGAGACCGGATGGAACTGTGGTTTGATCGGGCGATGGCGTTGGACACCAATGATTATGAGGCCTGTTCCAGAAAACTCTACTATCTGGAGCCCAAATGGTATGGCTCCCGGGAAGCCATGCTTGATTTCGGGCGCGAATGTGTGCAGAACACAAATTGGGCCGGTCGGATCCCCTTGGTGCTGGTTGATGCCCATTGGAACTTTTGCCGTGGGTACATTGACAAATCCGAACAGACCAATTACTGGAAACAACCCGACGTCTGGGCCGACATCAAATCCGCCTACGACCGTTTCTTTCAACTCAACAACAATACCGTCGGTTACTATGAGTATTACGCTTGGTACGCATATCAAGCCGGACAGTGGGACGTATTGAACGAGTTGATTCCAAAACTGGGGCCAGAAACCTATTACCGTTTCGGCGGCAAGGATGAGTTCGATAAAATGGTGCAACTTGCCAAAGAACACGCCGACAAACCTAAATAACTCCCTCTCGTATCTTGCCAGACGACTCCTTCAAAGAATTTGTCCTCGACCAGTTGAGCGCGTTGCCGGACGTGCGCGCCCGGGCGATGTTCGGCGCGCATGGGCTGTATCAGGGCGAGTCCTTCTTCGGGATTTTGGACGAGGGCCGGCTGTTTTTCAAAACGGACGCGCAGTCACAGGCGGATTACACGGCGCGTGGGATGCCGCCGTTCACTTACGAATCAAAGGGACGCGTGATGACGATGAGTTATCATGAAGTACCGCCGGACGTGCTGGAAAACCGTGAAGAGTTGGTGGCCTGGGCGCACCGTGCGATTCAAATTGCCGCCGACAGCAAGAAGTCTTCCAAGTTGCCCCGGCCAAATCGCGTTCAGCGCAAGTCCGCAAGAGACACATCACACTGCCCCCGACTTTGATGGCAACGTGGAGCGCCGAATTCCGATCCGGCGCGTTGCTACTGGAACCTTAACACTTGCCGAGCCGGAGGCCGGCGCTCCGAAGGCAGTGCGCGGATGCGCAAGTCTGCAAAGATGCCAGAACGTGACTTCTCGTGGCACAGGCTTCCGGCCTGTGTACCCAAAACACAGACCAGAGGTTTGTGCCACACTTGTCAAAATCCGGTGCTCACAGGGCGCCGCTGCAACCTACTTTTTGTAATGGCAGAGGTAGGCCACGTCGGCTACGGCCTCGATATCAAAGGACGCGTGCGCCGGGACCACAAAGGACTGGCCCCTGGCAAATGCCTGCCATGCGGCGCCCGGCAGTTTGGCCTTCAATGTGCCGGCGACGACGTGCATGTGTTCTTCCGAGTCGGTCTTGAAGGTGTATTTGCCCGGCTCAATCACGCCGGCGGTGGCCGGGCCTTCCGATGTGTTCACGGCCAGGCTCTGAACTTTTCCGTCAAAATATGAATTGTGTTTCATGGGCGGATATCATCGCCGGTTCAGGCGCAAATGGCAACCCGGCAGGCGTCGGCGGACTTGTGTTTTACTGACGGTACGCGTAGAACACTGCACGTATGACGCCAATTGACAAAACTTCCGGTCCCCATTCGTCCTCCCGGCGGAGTGCGCGGCTCAGGATCATTGGCATCGTCGTGCTGGTGCTGGGCCTTGGCAGCGCAAGCGTGGTTTATTGGCTGGGGACGCGTTCTCCGGACGTGTCGGATGACCTCTCCATGGTGGGATACAACAAGGCCCAGACGCGACAGATGGGGATGCTTTACGGCAAAATGGGCCCGGTAATTGAGGAGTGGTTCAATGACCTGCAACAGCCCGGCACGCAGGCGGAAATCATCGTGGCGGTTTCAATCTTCATTGCGGCTGGCTGTTTTTATTTCGCCCGATTGTTGGGCCATGACGACGAACCAAGCTGACGGAGCTACATGCCGGGGCGATGCACGATGATCCCGGCGATGTGCGGTTTGTGCCCGCTGGAAATCTACACGTCCGACCGCGCCGGCATGCCGCCATTCATGGTTGGCGATTGTTTGGCCGGGACAGTGGCTTTTGCCGCGTCATCCTTGCTCATGAGCTTGGTGCAGCTTTCCTACTCCACTCCGGCTTCCTCAATGTTTTTTCTGAGGGATTCCAGTTCGGTTGAGAGGGTGATTTGTTCATCGACCAGATGCTCGGCCAGTTCCGCGATATACACCGGCAACTTTTGGCCCCTCGGATCGCGCGCCATCAAGTCACCCAAATCCTTCACGTGTTCGCGTATCAGGTTGCCGACATGGACGACATTGGCAATCTTGGATTGCTTCACCTGGTCGGAAACCAGGCTGGCGGAGACATCGGCATTCTTGAGCATATTGCCCACGTTGCGCAGCACCCCGGCGGCTATCTCCACCATCCCCGCCTGGCGGGAAGCGGTGAGGAGTTCCTTGTGCGTCTTCTCAATCTCCGCCTCCATTCGTTTGCGTCCGTCAATTTCCGATTGCAGCTCCTCAATAACCTTGCTCAAGTGCGCCGTTTCCTTTTCGACTTCGGATCCCAATTCGGTCCGCAAATGTTTTTCCTCGCGCTCCAACCGCAAACGCTCTTTGAGCAAAGTTTCGAGGTGGACCATGCCGATCAACAGCAGCAACGAAATGAGCGAATACGTCACCTCGATCTCGACCCCCAACGGAGCGCCGGAATTGAACGATGTTATGGACTGAAACAAGTGGAGCACTGCCAGAAGCGCAAAGGCCCAGAAGAGCGACCAGCCCACGCGTGCCGTCCCGTAGATCCGGTTTAGCCGCAGGGCGTAGCCGGCGACGATGAATTGCAGCGCGCCGGTGATGAATCCCATGACCTGTGGAAAATTGAAACTCATGCGAACTCCTTTTGCGAGGTGGCGACAATGCTGCCTTCTGAAGCCCGGCAATGTCCGAAATTCAGACATTTCCTGCCATTATCTTGTCCCATTCGTCTCTTGTCGTCGGTTCGCATAATAAGTTCAACTGGGACAAAGCATTTGCAGAGCCAAGAGCTAACTACTGATGCGGGCGCTTCGGCGTTGCAGCGGTGGCGTCGTGCGCAGATTTTATCTGAACGATTCATCGCGCCACAGACTCTGCCCTACAACCACAACCTCATGTTTTTTGCTTTTCTTCCGCGAAGGCCGGAAGGATTATCGCGCCGCCATGAAACGAATTTTTATTTCCCTCGCACTGGTTTGCGCCGCCGCCGGTGTGCGGGCCGATCTGGTCATGCAACAGCAAATAGTCACCACGAACTACAACGGCGTTGCCACGATGAAAGTCAAGGGAACCAAAGTTCGTCTGGATTTGTATGCCGGCCAGCCGCAGGACTTCAGCATCATCACGGATTTGAACACGGGCGAAACCATCACGCTGATGCACACCCAGAAACTGTTTTTGAAAACGCCGGGCACACCGATGAAACAGACCAAGTCGCCGGGCACTGCGTCCAAAGTGCCCGTGCCACGCGACACGGGCAAAAACCAGAAAGTGGGCGACTACGATACGGAGCTTTATACGTGGGTGAATGACCGCGGCATCACCGGGACAGTCTGGGTGGCCAAAAACTTTCCGGATTATGCCCGGATCCGGGCCGACATCGCCGTGCTGGACAAAACCGCCGGAGCGGACAATGACACGAGTCCCGAGTTGAGCCTATTGCCGGGCATGATGGTGAGGTCACAAGTCACCGGCGGCGGCCAGACGATCATTGTGGCCCTGATTTCGGCCAAGGAAGGGCCACTGGACGCTTCGCTGTTTGGGATCCCGCGCGGCTACAAGGAATTGCTCAATCCAAAGCCGCTCAAGCAGGTCGTCGCCCAGCCTGCCGCTCCAAAAACGTCCGCCAGTTCCACTCCAAAAGCGCCCGGCACTTCCACTCAAAAGGCGCCCGCTTGGTAGGCGGCGGGCTGATTTCCACAAGAATTTGCGCTTCATCGGCCGCGTTGAAACGGCATTGAGTGTTTGCCCCACTCCGGTATAGTTTGCGGTGATGCCAGTTCAAAACCGCATTGTCAAAGTCCAGAAGCGCAACCGGGCGCTGGTCAAATTCGATTCGGACCGCATCTGCAAGGTCATTTTGCGCGCCGCGGAGTCCATCGGCGGTTTTCACCGGGATTTTCTGCCGGGCGTCAACGACAAGATTTTCAGCGCGCAGGGTTCGGATGAAAACATCGCGGGCTTTCTGGCGGACGCGGCCATTGTCTGCCTCAACTCCGACCCGCATCACCTGATATCGAATTTTCCGCCGCCGATCGAGACCATCCAGGACGAGGTGTTGCACGCGCTGCGCAGCTATGGTTTCCAGAACACCGCCGATGGCTACGAATGTTATCGCTGGGGACGGCATTGGCTGCGTGAAGGAGCGATTTCGCAGGAACATTTCGCGGGCAACGGCTTTCCGCGCGAGCGCATGGAACAAATCCTCGACTGGAATCGCAAGCAGGGCGTGGACACGGTGACCGGCCTCAACGAGGCGGTCCGCAGCGGGCGCATCAAGGAGGTGATCGCCGCGTCGCTGGCGGTTTATGAGGCGTCGCTGGACGAGGCCGCGAGGAAGGTTTTGTCCCGCCTGAACAACGGCGGCAACCGTTTGCGGATGATGTGGGTGAGCGGTCCGAGTTCCTCCGGCAAGACGACCACGACGGTCAAGTTGACGCAGCGGCTCGAAAAACAGGGCCTGCGTTTTTTGATGCTCAACCTCGACGACTACTTCTGGTCGCTGGTCGAGCATCCGACCGACTGGATCAATGACCGGAATTACGAGACGCCGGAAGCGCTGGACATCCAGTTGTTGAATCAGCATCTCCGCGCGCTGCTCGAGGGGCAGACGATTGAAAAACCGATTTACAGTTTCAAGGAAGGACGGCGCGTGGGCTCCAGGCCGGTGAGGCTTGAGCCGGACCAGATTCTGTTGCTGGATTGTCTGCACGGGTTTTACCCGCCCATCACCGAAGGGATTGATGCCGCCGCGCAATTCCGTCTCTACATCGAAACGCTGAACGTGTTGTACGAAGGCGACGGGAGCACGAACCGGCTCACGCAGT
>Ga0181536_10004183_pt1 | contig 15402 bp, 15 predicted proteins | sample PEATcosm2014_Bin_41_FD_121105 | JGI IMG/M metagenome (GOLD analysis project Ga0181536, IMG submission 121105) | Peatland microbial communities from MTU Mesocosm Facility, Houghton, MI, USA - PEATcosm2014_Bin17_60_metaG | ecosystem: Environmental > Terrestrial > Soil > Wetlands > Peat | place... | reverse complement strand
TACTGGCTCCTCGGGGCCGACGGGGGGATCTTCGCCTTCGCCACAGCCCCCTACTACGGCTCGCTCCCCGGGCTCACAGTCCACGTCACCGACATCGTCGGGGCGGTGCCCAACTAGCGCGCCGTAGAGCGGTTCCTCCCCGATTCGGGGTCCGGGCCGTCTCGGCCGCGCCGGCGGCCTCGCCGTAGGCCGTGACGCGCTCGGGGATCGGCTCGGCCGACTGGTGCCAGACGAGGGGCATGGGGTTCTCGTCCCACTCCCCGGCCCAGGCGGTGCGGCGACGGGCGGACTCTTTGGCGTCGTCGCGGGCCGAACGCTCCGGCTTCTCGGTGCGGAGGGCGGAGAGCCGGCGTTGCGCTCCGAGCACGACCCGCAGCCCGGGGTCGAAAGGGAGTGGCACCGGCGGTGGCGCAGCAGCCGGCGTTGGACGGTGGCCTTCTCGCTCGACTGGTCGTCCGACATCACGTGGAGTCCGAGCTCCTTCGGGCCTCGCGCTCGGCCTCGTCCAAGAGGGCCGCGACGTCGGCACCGTGGTGGCGGGCGCGGCTGTCGGCGACGACCTTGCCGGTGGCCATCTCCAAGGCGGCGACGAGGTCACCGGTGCCGTTGTACTCGTCGTCGTGGGCAGCCTGGGCCGGGGTGGCGGGCAGCAGGGCGGGGTCGGGGCGGTTCGGTGGCGCGCCTGGATCTGGCGCTTCTCGTCAACGGCGGGCACCGCGGCGTTGGCCGGCGGGTTCATGCACCGGCCCGCCAGGTCCCTCACCTTCTCCGCCGTTGCCCCGCCCGCAGCGCCCGCCTGGAGGCTGCGCCTGGGCGTCCGCCCGAGGCACCACGTCACCGGCGTCCACCGCCCGCCCGCCCCGCACCTCGCCACGCTCGTGCCTGCGGCGAGGCAAGGCGCCCCCCAGCCGGCCCCTGCGGCGGGCGCCGGTTAGCCGGACAGGGGGCCGGGGGTCCCCCGGCCACGCCACTCCTCGGCCAGGACGGCGTAGACCAGGGCGTCGGTCCACTCTCCCTTCACGAACTCGTTCTTTATGAAGTGGGCCTCCCGCCGCATGCCGAGCCGCTCCATCACCCGGGCCGAGGCGAGGTTGCGGCCGTCGCACTGCGCCTCGATGCGGTGGAACCCGACGACCTCGAAGCCGAGCCGCAAGAGCGCCGCCGCCCCCTCGGTGGCCAGCCCCCGGCCGCTGAAGCGCGGCGAGACGACGTAGCCGATCTCCCCCCGCCGGTCCCGGCTGCTGCGGTGGAAGAGGGTCATCTCGCCCACGTACTGGCCGGTCGCCCGGAGCTCGGCCGCCAGCTTCACCACGTCGCCCTCGGCCTCGACGGTCGCCGGGCGGACCCGCTGCTCCATGGCGGTGGAGAGGCCCTCGGCGCGCAGCGGCTCGCTGTAGAGGTAGCGGACCACCCCGGGGTCCGAGAGCAGCGCCAGCAGCGCGGCGGCGTCGCCGGGACGGTAGGGGCGAAGCGTCAGGCGCTCGGTCGCCACCGGCAGGTCGTCGCTCGTGAGCCCGGGCGCCACGCCCGCGATGGTAGGTGCGGGCGGCGCCCGCCGCCCTAGGGCTTCTTGAAGACGACGGGCGCGGTGGCCGAGTCCTTGCCGCTGGCGTTGCCCACGTCGATGTCGCACTTCTTCAGGTTCGAGGCCTTGGTCCCGCACTTCCCGCTGCCGACCTTGCCCGTCACGACCTTGAACTTGGTGGCCGGGAGGGCCCCGGTGGCCGAGATCTTGGCCGCGGTCGCCGTCGAGACGTCGCACCCTGTCTCGCCGGTGGTCGTGGCCAGGCACTCCACCACGAAGACCGAGTCGCCGGGGGTGAACCCCTTCCCGCTGACGGTGACGGTCTGGCCCTTGGTGAGCCCCTTGGCCGGCTTGACGGTGATCGTGGGTGTGGCCGCCGAGCTCGGCCCGGCCGCCACCAGGACCGTGGCGCCGAGCACCCCGGCGAAGAGGAGGAGCCGGACCCCGCCGGTCCGGCTCAGCACCGACCGCCGCCCGCTGGTCGCCTTGGACATCGCCACCCGCTCCCGTCGTCTGTGGTCCGAGGACCGCCGGCCACCGCCGGCTCGGGCAGAGAATAGCCGGGGCCTCCCCGAAGCACCGGCGTCGCCGGCAGCCGCCCCCCGGCGCAGCCGCCGGCGAGGCGGCCGCGGGCGCGCAGCCTGACGTCGCAGGTCGCGCCGGATCGCTCGTAGCCGGGGCCCACACGACCTCGAGGCGGCCGGCAACGGCCTCCACCCGCCGGGCGCCCGGGTCCGAGCGGGTCGAACGGGGGTGCCCTCCGGGGGCGCCGCGGCACCGTGGCCACGACGCCCGCCGAAAGGCAGCCTCCCCCCTCCCTGGCGTGCCGTGCCTCCCCTGGGGCCAAGCCCCACACGGTCACCAGCCTGTAGTGCGGTCCCTGGTCCACCTCCGGTTCCCGGTGCGAGGGCCGCCCGGATGGTTTACCTGAACGCCACCGAGGACGCAATGGTCTGGAAGATCAATTCCTCGCGGCGCGGGGCCCGCCGGGACGCTCCCGCCGGTCGGACCCTCTGACCAGGGAGGACAGGGCCCGGCGGTCGACCTTGTCCATGGCGGTCAAGGGGAGGGCGGGGACCGCCACCACGTCCTCGGGCAGCTTGTGGCGGGCCAGCCTCCCCTCGGCGAACCCCCGCAGCGAGGCGAGCGACGGGGGTTCCCGGCCGGGCCGGGGGACCACCACGGCCACCCCCACCTCCCCCATCACCGGATCGGCCCGGGCCACCACCGCCACGGCCGAGAGGTCAGGATGGTCGGCCAGCACCGCCTCCACCTCGAGGGGGTGGACGTTGTCGCCGCCGCGGACGTAGCGCTCGGTGGTCCGGCCGGCCAGGTGCAGCCGCCCCCGCTCGTCCACCCACCCGAGGTCGCCGGTGCGGACCCCGCCGCCGGGGGCGAGGGCGGCGGCCGTCGCCGCCTCGTCGCGCCAGTAGCCGGCCATCACCGCCGGCGACGAGAGGACCACCTCGCCGACCTCGCCCCCGGGCAGCGGCCGGCCGTCGGCGCCCACCACCCTCACGGTCACCCCGGGCAGGGGACGGCCCACGCTCTCCTCGGCGTCGGCCGGCGGGTCGTCGAGGGCCGTCCCGGTCCCGAGCCCGGCCTCGGTGCACGAGTAGCGGACGGCCACCGGCGCCGCGAACCGGGCCCGCGCCGCTCGCAGCAGGGCCGGGGTGGCCGGGCCGCCGCCGATCACGATGGCCCGGACGCAGCGCAGGTCACAGCGGTCGAAGGTCGGCTCTTCGAGCATCAGGGCGAGCTGGGCCGGCACGCCGCCCACCGAGGCGACGCGGTGCTCGGCCACCAGGCGCAGGGCGCGCGCCGCGCGCCAGGGCGCCAGCAGATAGGTGGTGTTGCCCCGCCGCAGCTGGCCGGCCAGCTTGGTCATCGGGCCCAGGTGGGCCGGGGCGGAGCCGCCGAGGGACCGGCCGCCGCCGCCCCAGTTGGGCCCGACGTCGGTCTGGGTGATGAAGGCCAGCTGGCGGGAGGTGTAGACCGCCCCCTTGGGCGACCCGGTCGTGCCCGAGGTGAAGACGACGGCCACCGGCCGGTCGGGGTCGGGTGGGAGCGCCGGCGGCGCCGCGCCCGGGACCCGCAGCCCCCCGAGCACGTCGCCGGGGCCCTCGGACGGCTCGCAGACCACCACCTCGGCCGTGCCCGGCCGCCCCGCCGGGGCGAGGTCGCCGGTGGCCACCACCACCGCCGGGCCGGCAGTCGAGAGCACCGCCTCGCGCTCGGGGGCGGCCAGCCTGGCGTTCACCCCGGCCGTCACCGCCCCGAGCTTGGCCGCCGCCACGTAGCAGACGGTGTGCTCTGGGACGGCGGGGAGGACCAGCGCCACCAGGTCGCCCTCCCCCACCCCCCGGCGCGCCAGCCCCGCGGCCACCTCGTCGGAGAGCCGGTCGAGGTCGGCGTAGGAGAGGGACCACCCCGCCTCGGCCACCAGCGCCGGGCGGTCGCCGAACCGCCGGGCGGCCTCGGTCGCCGTCTCGGCCAGCACGCCGGCCTCCTCTCAGGCCCGGGCCCCGGGCACGGCCCGCCCGCCGTCACGCCCGGGACGATCCCACTCCGGCACCGGCCTCATGGACGGGGAGGCCTCACGACAGTCCGACGATGACCGACTTCACCTCGGTGAAGGCCTCGATCGAGTCCCAGCCGCCCTCGCGCCCGAGCCCCGATGACTTGTAGCCGCCGAACGGCGCGTTGGGCATGATCGTGTACTCGTTGATGCCGACGGTGCCGGCCCGCACCGCCCGGGCCACCCGGAAGGCCCGGCCGATGTCGGTGGTGTAGACGCCGGCCCCCAGGCCGTAGTCGGTGTCGTTGGCCAGCCGGATCGCCTCGTCCTCGTCGTCGAAGGGCATGGCCACGAGCACGGGGCCGAACACCTCGTCGCGGGTGACCGACATGGAGTTGTCGACGTCGGCGAAGAGCGTGGGATTGACGAAGTTGCCCACCGAGAGGTCCCCGCCCGGGCGGCCGCCGCCGGCCACCAGCCGCGCCCCCTCGGCGGGGGCCCGGTCGATGAACCCGAGCACCCGGTCGAGCTGGCGCTGGTTGATGATCGGGCCCGAGGTGGTCGCCGGGTCGAATGGGTCGCCGAAGGTCACCATCCCGGTCATCGACGCCGCCGACTCCAAGAACTCGTCGTAGACCGAGCGCTGGACGAGCGACCGGGTCTGGCAGACGCAGCCCTGGCCCGAGATGCCCATCGACACCATGCCCATGGCCACCATGGCCGCCCCCGGGACGCTGGCGGCGTCGGCGAAGATGATGCTCGGGCTCTTGCCGCCGAGCTCCAAGGTGACCCGCTTGATCCCGCCGCCGCTGGCCGCCAGGATCCGCTGGCCGACCGCCCGGCTCCCGGTGAAGGTGACCTTGTCGACGCCGGGGTGGGTCACCAGCGCCTCGCCGGTGGGGTCGCCCGGCCCGGGCACCAGGTTGAAGACCCCGGCGGGGACCCCGGCCTCCTCGATCAGCTCGGTCAAGCGCAGCGAGGTGAGCACGGCGAACTCGGAGGGCTTGAGGACCACGGTGCACCCGGTGGCCAGCGCGGGGGCCACCTTCTGGGCGAAGAGCATCATCGGGGCGTTCCACGGGATGATGGCCGCCACCACCCCGACCGGCTCGCGCAGCGTCAGCACCTGCACGTCGCCCCCGGTGGGCGCCTGGTCGTAGGAGGGGTAGGTGGTGCCGCAGATCTTGTCGATCCACCCGGCGTGGTGGTCGAAGATGGCCGCCGCCATGGCGCTCGAGACGACGGCCATCGAGCTGAACGCCACCGGCATGGCGTTCTCCAGGGTCTGGAGGAGGTTCAGCTCCTCGCCGTGGTCGGCGATCAGGGTGACCAGCCGCTGGAGGATGGCCTTGCGGTCCTTGGCGTTCATCTTGGGCCAGGGCCCCTCGTCGAACGCCCGACGGGCGGCGGCGACCGCCCGGTCGACGTCGGCCGCCGAGCCCACGGCGAAGGTGGTGACCACCTCGTTGGTGGCCGGGTTGACCTGCTCCCAGGTTCCCCCGTCGGAGGCCTCGACCCACTGGCCGTCGATGTAGAGCCGGCCCGGCTTCACCCCCAGCCGGTCACGCTGCCCGAGCACGGTCATCGTCATGGCGCCTCCTCATGGCCGGCCTGCCGCTGCGGCGGGGCCCTTCGGCGGCCCCCGGGGCCGTCGGGGGCACCTTAGTGTCGGCCGCCGGCCCTCACGATCCAGGCTCGGGGTCGCGGGGCTGCCCGAGGATCCGCTCGGCCATCACGTTGCGCTGCACCTCGCTGGTCCCCCCGGCGATGGTGAGGCAGCGGGTGGCCAAGAAGCCGTCGGCCCACCGCCGGCTCCCCTCCTCCAAGACCGCCCCCCTCGCCCCGGCCAGGGCCAGGCCGAACTCCTGGACCCGCTGCTCGTGCTCGGCGCCGAGCAGCTTGCGCACGCTGGCCCCGGGGCCCGGGTCGGTGCCCGACAGCGACCGCAGGGTGGCCCGGTGTCCCATCAGGCGGAGCGCCTGGGCCTCGGCCAACAGCGCCCCCACCCCGGTCGCCGCCCCCGGGGGGGCCGCCGGGCCGAGCTTGGCCAGGCGCCGGAGCACCTGCTCGACACCGGTCCCGAAGGTGGCGCCGCTCGACATCGAGACCCGCTCGTTGGCGAGCGTCGTGCGGGCGATGGCCCAGCCCCCGCCGGGCGCGCCGACCACGCAGTCGTCTGGGACGAAGACGTCGGTCAGGAACACCTCGTTGAACAGGGCGGCGCCGGTCAGCTCGCGCAGCGGCCGCACCTCGACGCCCTCGGCGTGCATGTCGACCACGAAGTAGGTGATCCCCTGGTGCTTGGGGACGGTCGGGTCGGTCCGGGCCAGGCAGATGCCGAAGTCGGACTTCTGGGCCATCGAGGTCCAGACCTTCTGCCCGTTGAGCACCCACCCGCCGTCCACCCGCACCGCCCGGGTGGAGAGGCTGGCCAGGTCCGACCCCGCCCCGGGCTCGCTGAACAGCTGGCACCACCACAGCCGCCCGAGCAGCGTCGGGCGGACCCACCGCTCCTGCTGGGCGGGGGTCCCGTGGCCGATCAGGGTGGGCAGGGCCCAGGCGCCGACCCCGATGTTGGGGCGGAAGAGCCCGGCCGCCGCCAGCTCGTCGTCGATGACCAGCTGCTCGAGGGGCGACGACTCCCGGCCCCAGGGCCGCGGCCAGTGGGGCGAGAGCAGCCCGGCCTCGACCCAGGCCTCGCGCTGTTCGTCGCCCGCCAGCGCCGCCACCCGGGCGACCAGGGGGGCGATCTCGGCCCGGACCGCCTCGGCCTCGGGCGGGAGGTCGGCGGCCAGGGGACGGCGGACGCCGTCGAGGGCCAGGCGGGCCACCCGGTCCGCCAGGGGCCCGGGCCCGGGGAGCCCGCCGGTGCCCAGGAGCTGGCGGGTGGCGAGTCCCCGGCGCAGGTAGAGGTGGGCGTCGTGCTCCCAGGTGAAGCCGATCCCCCCCAGGATCTGGACGCAGTCCTTGGCGCAGTCGGCCAGCCCGTCCAAGGCGACCGACCCGGCGATGGCGGCGGCCAGCGAACGGGTCGCCTGTTCCTCGGGGGCGGACGGGCCGTCCCAGGCCACGGCGGCGTCCCAGGCCACGGCCTCCATCTCCTCGACCACCACCAGCATGTCGGCCAGCTTGTGCTTGATGGCCTGGAACTGCCCGATCGGCCGGCCGAACTGGACCCGCACCTTGGCGTAGTCCGACGCCGTGTCCAGGCACCAGCGCGCCGCCCCCGCCGCCTCGGCGGCGGCGACCACCAGGGCCAGGTCGCCCACCACCTCGGCGGTCAGGTCGCCGAGCAACCGGCCGGGTAGGACGCGGGCCCCGGTCACCGTCACCGCACCGAGGGGCCTGGTGGGGTCGAGCGCCTCGAGGGCCGTCACCGAGACCGGGTCCTCGGCCGTGTCGAGCAGGCAGAACCCCCGCCCCTCCACCGGGACGAGCAGCCAGCGGGCCGTCGGGGCGCCGAGAACCGGGGAGAGGTCGCCCGAGACGACCAGCGCCCCCTCCTCCTCGCGCTCGACCGACAGGGCGCCGTCGCCCAGGTGGACGCCCCCCGGCTCGCTGCCGTCGGCCAGGCCCGGCAGGGCGGCCCGTCGGGCCTCCTCCCCCCCGGCGGCCGACAGCGCGGCCGACGCCACCACGGTGGGGAGCAGCGGGCCGGGCAGGAGGGAGCGGCCGAGCTCCTCTGCCACCACGGCCAGCTCGACCAGGCCGAACCCCTCACCGCCGTGGGCCTCGTCGACGTGGAGGCCGAGCCAGCCCTGGGCGGCCACCTCCGAGAAGGCCTCGGCGAGCTTGTCGGGGGGCGCGTCGAAGGCGGCGCGGGGGACCTCGGGCGGGCAGTGCGCCTCCAGCCAGCGGCGCACCGTGCGCCGCAGGTCCTCGTGCTCCGAAGTGGTGCCGATGGGCATGTCAGGGCCTCCCGCTGTCGATCCGCTCGCCGTCGCGCCACAAAGAGATCGCCCCGACCGGGCAGCCGCCGGCCACCACCACCAGGCGCTCCTCGTCGGTCGCCTCGGGCTCGAAGGAGACGGCCCGCCCGTCGTCGTCGAGGTCGAAGCTCTGGGGCGCCCAATAGAGGCAGTTGCCCGACCCCATGCACCGTTCCCGGTCGATGCGCACCGTTATGCCGTGGGCCACGCCCCACCTCCTGGGTCTGTTCGCTTCGCCGGCACCGTCATCCCCCCCGCAGCAAGAGGGCGCTGGTCGGCACGCCCTCGCCGGAGGTCACGAGGCAGACGTCGGCCCCGTCGACCTGGCTGGTCGAGGTGCCGCGGATCTGGCGGACCCCCTCGGCGAGGAGGTTGAAGCCGTGCACGTAGGCCTCCGAGAGCCCGCCGCCCGAGGTGTTGACCGGGAGCCGCCCGACGTCGAAGCGCAGGTTGCCGTCGGCCACGAACCCGGGCGCCTCGCCCCGCCCGCACAGGCCGTAGCCCTCGAGCGAGAGGAGCACCAGGGGGGTGAAGGCGTCGTAGATCTGGGCCACCTTGACGTCGGCCGGGCTGAGCCACGAGCGCGACCAGAGCTTGGCCCCGCAGGTCCAGGCCGGCCCGGTCAAGGGGTCGTCGCAGAAGTAGTTGACCATCGTCTCGTGCTGTCGGGGCAGCCCCTGGGCGAAGGCGTGGACGTAGGCCGGGGGGTGCGGCCCGTCGGCCGCCCGGTCGGCCCGCACCACCACGGCGGCCAGCGCGCCGTCGGTCTCCAGGCAGTTGTCGTAGAGGCAGAGCGGCTCGGAGACCCAGCGCGACCCCAGGTAGTCGTCGCGGGTCATGGGCCGGTCGAACATCACGGCGGCCGGGTTGCGGTTGGCGTGGGCGCGGGCGGCCAGCGCCACCTCGGCCAGGTGGTCCCGGGTCCCTCCGTAGCGGTGCAGGTACCGGCGGGTGAGCATGGCCACCTCGTCGACCGGGCGCAGGAGCCCGAAGGGCCGGGTCCACTGGCCCGACACCGGCTGGGAGGCGGGGGCGTTGGCCCACGGGCGGGCGGCGCGCGCCCCGCGCTTCCTAGAGCGCCAGGCCACGACCACCTCGGCCTGCCCGGTGGCCACGGCCATGGCCGCCTGGCCGATGGTGGCGCAGGCCGCCCCGCCGCCGTAGCCGACCTGCGAGAAGAAGGTGATGTCGCCCGCCCCGATCGTCTTGGCCAGCGCCACCTCGTCGGTGGTCTCCATCGTGAACGAGCACAGCCCGTCCACCTCGCCGGGGTCGATGGCCGCGTCGTCGAGTGCGGCCACCACCGCCTCGGCGGCGAGCTCGGCCTCGGAGAGGGCCAGCTCCTTGGCGAACGCCGTCTGGCCGATGCCCACGACGGCCGCCGCGTCACACAGCACGGCGTCGGGGGCGGGGCGGCTCATCAGCGAGACGGTAGCGCCGGCGGCACGGGCGTCGGCAATCGACGGCGGGCCGGCGTCGGGTGGTCGGGGCGGCGCTTAGCGGGGCTGGAACGCGACCGGGAGGGCGATCGGCGACCGGAAGGCCAGCCCCCGGATCGCCAGTTCCTGGTCGGGCGCGGGGTCGAGCCGCAGGTCGGGCAGCCGGTCGAAGAGGGTGTCGACGGCCACCCGGGTCTCCATCCGGGCCAGGTGCATGCCGAGGCACACGTGGACGCCGAAGCCGAACCCGACGTGCTGGCGGACCTCCCGGAACATGTCGAACTCGTCGGGGTGGTCGTACTTGCGGGCGTCGCGGTTGGCCGCCCCCAAGAGGAGGGCCACGTCGGCGCCCTCTTTGACCGGGACCCCGGCCAGCTCGGTGTCGCGCATGGCCCGGCGCAGGATGATGGTCACCGGGGGCTCCCAGCGCACGGCCTCCTCGATGGCCTGGTTGAGCAGGGAGCGGTCCTCCCTCACCAACGCCATCTGGTCGGGGTGGGTGAGCAGGGCGAACAGGAGGCTCCCCGAGGCGCGGTAGGTGGTCTCCACCCCGGCGGGGAGGAGGAGCCGGAGGAAGGAGTAGATCTCCTCGTCGCCGAGGCGCTGGCCGTCCACCTCCACCTGGACCAGCTCGGTGATGAGGTCGTCGCTCGGGTCCCGCCGCCGGTCGGCCAGCACCTCGGCGAAGTAGTCGCGCAGCGCCTCGGAGGCGGCGACCCCGCGGTCCCAGTTGGCGGCCACGCTGGTGATCTCGATCGCCCAGCGCTGGAACTTGGGGTAGTCGCGGCGGGGCAGGCCGAGGATGCGGGCGATCACCTGGACCGGGAAGTTGAAGGTGAGCTCCTTCACCAAGTCGGCGTGGCCGCGCCCGGCGAACTGGTCGATCAGCTCGTTCACGACCGTCCTGACGAGGCTCTCCTCCCACCGCTCGAGCATCTTGGAGCGGAAGGCCGGGGAGACCAGGGCGCGCTGCATGCGGTGCTCGGGCTCGTCCATCTGCAGGATGGTCCGTCCCATCACCGAGCCCATCACGCCCTCGTAGACGGTCGACGAGAAGGTCTCGTTGTCCCGCAGCACCTGGACGCACTCGTCGAAACCGAACACGGTCACCGGCTCGATCGGGCCGAAGTACTCGCTCGGTCCCGTCCCCATGTCGATCGACCCCACGTGGACCGGGGACTCGGCCAGCAGCTCGGCCATGCGGGGGTAGGGGTCGAGGATGTCGCCCGCCACCGTGTCCTGCAGCTCGTAGGGATCGAATGGGGCGAGCGAGTCCGCCGCCTCGGTGGTCGTCATCTGGGCACCTCTCACGTCACGCGGCGCGACCACCGTGGTGGTTGTCGGCCCACGTGAACGGTAGCAAACGGTCGTTCGGGTGTCGAGGTTCCCAACCCCGTCCCTGGCCAGGGGGGTCGCGTTCGACGCGGGCCCGGCCACCGCCGACAATGGGGGGTGACGCTCGATGACGGCGACCAGCGGGCCCCCCACCCAAACGGCCGTTCCCAGCGACAGCACATCTTGGACACCGCACTGTCGCTCATGGGCCAGCGCGGCGTCGACGGGACCAGCATGCGCGACCTGGCCGCCGCCACGGGACTCAACGTGGCCACCCTTTATCACTACTTCCCCTCCAAGCGCGAGATCCTGGTGGCGGTGCTCGAGGAGCACGGCTTCGTCGCCGAGCTGGCCGCCCCCGACCCCGCGGCCCTCGATCAGGGCGGCGCCACCAGCCTGGGCGACCTCTTGGCCGAGGTGATGGAGGCGATGCTGGCGGTGGAGGACTTCATCCGCCTCATGCTGGGCGAGGTCATGCGGGGCCAGGACACCGCCCTCGCCGTCGGCACCGAGCTCTACGTCGCCACCCGCAAGTCGCTGGAGCGCTGGCTGGCCGAGCGCGAGCCGGCCGCCTGCGGGCCCGACGGCGCCCCGGCGCTGGCCCGGCTGCTGGTGGCCATGATGGTGGGCGTCTTCTTCGAGCACGTCGCCGGGGTCATGGACGACGACGCCGACACGGCGGCGGCCTTCCGGCGGCGGGGCGAGGAGGCGGCCCGGCTGCTGGGCGCCACGGTGCGCGACCGCTCGGACTGACCGCGCCCGGCGGCGGTGTGCCAGGATCTCCGCCGTGCCTGAACCGATCACCGTCTCCACCCCCCCCTTCGGCCCCGGGACCCTGGGCCCGCTCCCCCGCCCCGACGACCAGGTGCTGTGGGACCCCGACAAGCAGGCCATGGACCCCGAGCGCCGACGCCTCCTCCAAGACGAGCGGGTGCGCGCCCTGGTGGCCGGGGTCTTCGAGCGGCCGGTCCCCCTCTTCAAGGAGAAGCTGGCGGCGGCCGGCATCACCTCGCCGGCCGACATCGGCGGGGTCGACGACCTGTGGCGGGTCCCCCTCACCGTCAAGCAGGACCTGCGCGACTCCGAGGCCGCCGACCCGCCGTGGGGCGGGTACCGCTTCTGCGACCCGCGCCGGGCCGTGCGCCTGGGGACCTCGACCGGGACCACCGGCCAGCCCACCATCACGGTGTGGACCCGCAAGGACCTCTGGGTCGAGTACGAGTCCGGGGCGCGCAACTGGTGGCGCATGGGCTACCGCCCTGGGATGATCGTGACCCACGCCCACCCCGCCTACCTCTACGGCGGCGGGGTCATGCTCCAGGGCACCTACGAGTACCTGGGGCTGCTCAGCCTGTGGGTGCCGCCGCCCGACACCGACGAGCTGGCCGAGCAGGCGGTCCGGTTCTGGACCCGGGTGACCCCCGACATCCCCTTCATGGGCTTCGCCACCGGCCGCTTCATCGAGGTGGCGACCAAGCTCGGCATCCCCCTGGCCGACGCCGGGCTGACCGGGCTGAAGGCGCCGCCGGGGTTCGGCCTGGGACGCGGCGGCATGCCGCTCATGACGGCCGGCGCCGAGTGCTACGCCTACGTCGGCGGCCCCTGCGGGCAGTCGCCGGGCGCCCACATCCACGAGGACTGGGCGGTGGTGCAGGCGGTCGACCCGGCCACCGGACGCGAGGTCGCCGACGGCGAGTGGGGGAACCTGACGGTGACCACCCTGGACCGGGACAACGGCCTCTTGCGCTACGACCTCGAGGAGGCCTGCGCCATCCTGCGCGAGCCGTGCCCGTGCGGGGAGACCTCGATCCGCGGGCTGTGGGGCGGACGGTTCAAGGACCTCCTCAGCTGCCAGGGCACCCGCTTCCAGCTGAACGAGCTCGAGGGCGTGCTCCGGGGCATCGACGTCGTGCGCGAGCCGTCGCTCGAGTACCAGGTGGTCCGGCCCGACGGCGGCGACGCGCCGCTCGTGGTCCGGGTCGAGGTGGCCTCGGCCGACCCCGCCGTCCGCCAGTCGGCCGCCGAGCGGGTGGCCGCCGGGCTGCGAGACGCCCTGGGCGTGGCGGCCGAGGTGGAGGTGCTCGACCGCGACACCATCCCCCGGGCGGGCTACAAGGCCACCCGGGTGGTCGAACCGTAGGGGGCGCCGACCGGCGGGTCAGGGGGGCCGGGGTCGGCCACGTCCGCCGGGTAGGTGACGTCGATCTCCCCGATCGACTTGGCGACGTCGCGGCTGTTCTCGGCGATGAACCGATCGGCGCCCACCTCGACGGCGGTGGCCAGGTGGAGCGCGTCGCCGGCCGACAGCGAGTAGACGGCCCCGAGCGCCGCGGCGAGCACCGCCGTCGACCGGCTCACCGGCCGCAGATCCAGCCAGGAACCGAGCGCCGCCAGCGCCGACACCTGGTCGTCGTCGCGCTCGCGGGTCGGCTTGGTGAACAGCTCGGGCAACTACAGCACCGAGCCGGACCCGACGCGCTCGGCCCCGTCGCCGGCAAGTGCCTCCGGCGACCGGAACTGACCTCGGCCACCAGCTCCTCGGCCTGGGCGGCCGTGAGCACCGGCCCGGCGCCTGGCGCCGCCTGCGCTGCGGCCTCGAGGCGGGAGCGGAGCCGCTCGGCGCCAGCGAGGGCTCCGGTAGCCCGCCGGGCCCGCGACGCGTCGGGCCGGACCACCACCGCCACCGGCCTCCCGTGGCGGGTGATGGCGACCTCCTCCCCGTCCTCGACCCGGTCGAGCAGCTCGGGGAGCGACGCTCGGGCCTCGCTGGCCTTCACCGTGATCACGGCAAGATTGTGCAGAATCGATTGTACGTACAACCGCCTCAGCCGACGGCGTGGCGGCGCAGGTCCTCCAGCCCGCACCACTCCAAGGTGGCGGCGTGGGTGGCCTCGAGCACCACCGCCGGAGCGGCGCCGGCCTCGAACGCCTCCTGCCAGCGCGGGGCGCACAGGCACCACCGGTCCCCTGGCACGAGCCCGGCGAAGCCGTGGGCGGGCTGGGGCGTGCTGAGGTCGTTCCCCCGGGACGCGGAGAATTCGAGGAACTCGGCCGTCATGAGGGCGCAGACGGTGTGGACGCCGGTGTCCTCGGCGCCGGTGTTGCAGCACCCGTCGCGGTGGAAGCCGGTGAGGGGGTCGGTGCTGCAGGGCTCGAGCTCGCCGCCGAGCACGTTCTTGGCCATCGGGCCATTGTGGCCGACCGCCGCGGCCCCCGTCAGCCCCCCGAGGGGGCCGGGTCGGGGTCGATCTCGGTGACCTGGGTCACCACCGTGGTGCGGAACCCGAAATCGGTCTCCTTGGCCCCGGCCGCCTCGGTGGCCCAGTAGACGATCATCGACTGGCCGGCCGTCGGGCCCTCGAGGCCGCTGAACCGCCGCCATATCCCGTCCTGGGGCTGGGTGTCGGTCGGGCCGTGCCGGCCGTGGACGCGCCGGATGCGCTTCTCGTCGTGGTCGACGTCGTAGACCGAGCCCGACTCGGTGCGCACCCGCTGCACCCGGCGGAGTCTACGGCCCCCGGGACGCCCCGAACCTCCGCGCCGCGCCGGCCATCGGGTAGAACAGGGGCCGCATGGAGCATTTCCTCAACCACTGGGGCTATCTGGCCGTCTTCGCCGCCACCTTCATCTCGTCGATGGCCCTCCCCATCGGCTCCGAGATCGCCATGGGCTACGGCGGGGCGCTGGCCAGCGGCCAGCTCAACCCACGCGGCGCTGCCCACCTGCAGCTCGGCCCGGTCATCCTGGTGGCCATCGCCGGCGAGCTGGCGGGGTCGGCAGCCGGCTACGCCATCGGCAGGTTCGGCGGCCGGGCGCTGGTGGACAAGGTGGGCCGGTACGTGCTCCTCACCCACCGGGACCTCGACCGGGCCGACGAGTGGTTCGCCCGACGGGGCGAGCCCTTCGTCTTCTTCGGCCGGCTCATCCCGCTGCTCCGGTCGTTCGTCTCGTTGGCCGCCGGGCTGGGCGAGATGCCGCTGGTCAGGTTCGCCGTGTTCACGGTGGCCGGCTGCGCCGTGTGGTGCACCGCCCTCGTCTCCACCGGCTACGCCCTGGGGTCGACCTGGCGCCACGTGATCAAGGACTTCGACTACGCCGGGTACGTGGCCGCTGCGCTGGCCGTCGTGGCCGTGGCCGCCGCCATCGTCCACCGGGTGTCGGTGGTGCGCGCCGAGCGGGAGGCCGACCTCCACCGCGACCGGCGGCCGCCGTCGGGCGGGGACCAGTAGCCCCTCCCTCGCGGACGGGCCGCCACCACCGCCACGGCGCCCGCCGTACCTGTAGTCCTCGTCGGGCTGCCCCCGGCCGAGGGCACCTCCTCATGCGAAGGAGGGCTGTTCGCTGAGGCACCGGCCGCGCCGGGCGGCCGAGGCGCCCCCGCTCACCCCGTCGTCGGCACCGCCCCCACGATGTCGGTGACGTGCACTGTGAGCCCGGGCAGCGACCCCACGAACCCGGCGTCGCCGAAGGCGAAGATCCCGCCGTCGGCCCCGATCAGCCAGTAGCCGGCTGTGTCGGCGGTGTGGACGACACCGATGACCGGGAGGGCCGGGGTGACCCCGAGGGCGGGCAGTGTGGAGAAGCTCTTGGCGTTGCCGAAGGCGTGGACCGCCCCGTTCTGGGTGGTGATCCAGTAGCCGCCGCCTGTCGGGGTCC
>Ga0181536_10004180_pt1 | contig 15406 bp, 14 predicted proteins | sample PEATcosm2014_Bin_41_FD_121105 | JGI IMG/M metagenome (GOLD analysis project Ga0181536, IMG submission 121105) | Peatland microbial communities from MTU Mesocosm Facility, Houghton, MI, USA - PEATcosm2014_Bin17_60_metaG | ecosystem: Environmental > Terrestrial > Soil > Wetlands > Peat | place... | reverse complement strand
GTCGATGGGGTCGGAAGCGCTGGCGTTTCCAACGTCGAAATGCGTCCCGGCCGTGGAGGCCAGGTGTCCCCCGGCGGAGAAGCCCATGATGCCGATGCGGTCCGGCAGCACGCGCAACTCGGCGGCCTTGTAGCGGACCGTGCGGATGGCGCGCTGCGCGTCGCCCAGTTCCACCGGGTGGTGGTATTTCGGTCCCAGCCGGTATTTCAACACGAAGGCCGCGACCCCGATGGAATTCAGCCAGCGCGCCACCTGGTCGCCTTCCTTGTCCATCGACAGGAGGACATAGCCGCCGCCGGGGCATACGATCACCGCCGTCCCGGTCCCCCGGCCCTGCGGCACGAGGTAGGGCGCCAGCGTGGGCTGGTCTTCGTCCTGGGTGCCCAGCGCGCCGGGCGCGGCGCCGGGCCACAACCGGTCGGCTTTCGGCATATTGGGCGGCGCCTGAGCGGCCAGCGCGCCCGCCATCAAGATTAAAGCAAGTGGAATGCGGGTCATGAGTAGATTATGACGCGGTTCGGAACAACGCGTTGCCTCATCGGTTAGAATGGCACAACCAGCCAAAATGTCCGACATACACATCAGACCGGGCGTGGAAGACGATATCCCGGTCATTCTGGCGCTCATCCACGGGCTTGCCGAGTATGAGAAAGCGCGCCCCGAAGAGGTGCCCGTCAACCAGGAGGTTCTGCGCGAGTCGCTGTTCGGCGCGAGGCCCGCCGGCGAAGTGCTGTTGGCGGAGGTCGACGGCGAGACCGCCGGATTGGCCCTCTTCTTTCACAACTTCTCCACCTGGCAAGGCCGGCGGGGGTTGTACCTGGAGGACTTGTTCGTCCGCCCCGCGATGCGCGGCCGCGGCATCGGCAAGGCGCTGCTGTGCGAACTGGCGCGCACCGCCACGGAGCGCGGCTGCGCCCGGATGGAATGGGCCGTGCTCGATTGGAACACGCCCGCCATCGAGTTTTACCGGAGCCTGGGCGCGGTCTCCCTGGACGAGTGGACCATTTTCCGGCTCACGGGGCCGGCCATCGGCCGGTTGGCGGAGCGGTAGCGCCGCCGGTTTGGCGCTGCCGTAGTACAGGCCGTTGAACAGCAGCTTGTATGTCCCGTGCGGCTGGTCGCGGAAATTCACTTCCGGACCCAGCAGCACCAGCTTGCCTTGGCCCACGGAGGCCTCGGCCACCGCCGTTCCGCCATCCAGATATTGCTGGCCCCAGGCCCAGCCGCTATCCAGAACCTCCGAACCGGAGAACCAGGCCACCGCCGTGGTGTGCTTCAACTCCGCATCGGGCTCCAGGCGGAACACCGGGCTGCTGTCGAAGAAAACATCCACCTGCGCCGGCATGCCGTAAGCCAAGGGGTTGGTGTTGTCGACGTTGGCCCTGAGCAGCGATCCCGGAATATAGAACTTCTCGCGCGGCAGCGGGCGGTCCTTGCCGTCCGGGCCTTTTTCCGTGAGGTAGTTCTTCACGGGAATGCCGAACCACTCCGCCACGCTGGTGGAGCTTCCGATGGTCACGATGGACCCGCCCGACTCGACGAATTTCTTGAGCTGCGGACCGGTCTTGTCTTCGGTGATTCTGTCGCCGCCACCGCCGCCGCCGCGGCGAATGGCCCCATCGGGCAAGACCAGGACGTCGAACTTACTTTTCAAGTCGCCGGCATCGAGCGCCGGCGGGTAGACCACTTCGAACGGAAACTCGTACTGCTCGAAGAGCCAGCGCGTCCAGCCGGAAGTTATCGATCCGCCATACTGGTCGCACAAGCCGATGCGGATGGGCTGGAGCTTCAGCGCGTCGCCGGCGGGCGCCTTGGCCACGGCATCGACGGGTACTCCGAGATCCTTCGCGCCGCGCTCAAGTATGGGGCGCGCGGCTGCCGAAGCCGGAATCCAGATGGCGCCCGTGCCCAGATCCCGGCCGTCGGCCATCTCCCGCTTCTTCAGCCAGTACACTTCGGCATTGGCCTTCAAAAGCCGGTTGATCAGCACGAAGGAGTTGTTGATGCGGTGGCTGATCAGGTAACCGGCCGGGTTTGAGGGCCCTGTAATCGAGCTGGGCGGCGGGGGCAGAAGGCCGCCGATCTTCGTGAACGGACCGTCGAAGCCGTCGCGGACGCGATCGAACTCGACGCCCATCTGCAACGCCAGTGTCCAGCCGGCGATGTCGTACGGAGGATTGGGAGGGCCGCCGGGATACGCAAAATCGTTGGGATGGTCCTGCGGCTCGAACATGTCCATGACATGCGGTCGGAACGCCTGCGCGGTCTTCACCACGTACGAGCCGGCCGGATAGCTCTTGCCGGCCACTTGGAACGCGGAAGTGGCTTTCAGAACGGTGATGCCGGTCTTGAGGAGAGCGTTGACGAACTCGGTGGCGTTGGCGAAATCCGCCTGGTCCGACGGAATGATGTAACCGCGCGGATCGCGCATTTTGGGATCGTGCAGGACGGTGTTGTAAAGCTCCATGGGAACCGTGCGGCCGCTGGATCCGCCGCCAGCCGCCGCTTCCAGCGCGGCAATGCGCTTGGGCGTGACCGTCCAGTAATCCTTGCCGCCCTTCTCAATCGAATTCATTCCCATGCGCCAGATGTTGAACAGGAAGGTTTCGCGATAGCGGGACGCCACGTCGAGGATGGCCCGGTTGTTGGTGATTTCGTACTCGATGGATTGCCGGTAGTGCCACAGTTGGGGAACCACCGGCATGGGCCAGTCGCCTTGCGGCAACTGCTTCGCGGGCACCACCGGGATGGTCATCGGCGTGGGACTGCCGATGATCTCGGTGAGGATGCCGATCATGTTGTGGAAGTAAGTGATGGTGCGGAGGCCGCCGTTCCACCAGGTGGAGTAATTGGCTCCGCTGCGCATAGTGCTGCCGCCCTTGCCCTCCGCCACCAGGCGGCTGTGCATGGCGGTGCCCACCAGCTCGATTCCCAGCGGGATCAGCGGATCGAAGTTGTAGTTGAACGGGTCGCGGAAGGGCGGCATGAAAATCACCGCGCCGGCGGGTCCGGTCTGGTGGTGGTTGTACATGATCTGCGGAAACCATTCCAGGAAAAGCTGGCGGTTCATGTTGGTGGTTTCCGGCATGTTGGACATGTAGAAGTCGCGGTTGTCGTCGTGGCCGATGTACTTGGCCCACAGCCGGGGCAGGCCGTTCATGGTGCGCTTGAGCGGGTCCTTCAGAGGCGCGTCCGGGTTCTCCGATCCGCGCATGTACCAGTTGGCGACCAGCTCCTGGCCGTCCGGGTTGGCCGGCACCGACAGCAGAATCACATCGTTGAGAAAGCGCATGGTTTCGGGATCCGTGCGGACCGCCATCTGGTAGACCATCTCCATGAGCTGCTGCGAGCCCACCGTCTCGCTGGCGTGCAGCCCGCCGTCGATCCACACCACGGCTTTGCCCTCGCGGGCCAGCGCGCGGGCCTGATCTTCCGTGATCCCCTCGGCCAGCGCCAGCCGGCGCGAGATCTCCTTGTAATGATCGAGGCGCTTCATGTTCTCGGGCGAAGTGATAATCGCCATGTACTGGCGCCGGCCTTCGGCCGTGGGGCCGATGTCCACCAGCTTCATGCGATCCGACTCGGTGGCGAGTCTTTTCCAGTAAGCCTCGAGCTGGGTGTAGTTGGCCACCTGGTAATCGTCGCCCAGGCTGAATCCCAGCGCTTCTTGGGGAGTGGTGACCTTGGGTGCGGTCTGGGCCGCCAACGCTGCCACGAAAATCAGTGTCGCCAACGTGTGCATCGGTCGCCGCTTCATGAGCTTGAGTTTATCCTGCTTTACTCCGGTCCGGTGGTATGATGCAGGACGGAACCCATGAACCAAAGCGCGATCGGAATCTTGCTGCTCATCCTGGCCGGAGCGATGAATGGCAGCTTCACCCTGCCCATGAAGTTCACCAGGAAGTGGGCGTGGGAGAATACCTGGCTGGCGTGGACCATCTTCGCGCTCTGTATCTTCCCCCCCGTGCTCGCGCTGCTCACCGTGCCGTCGCTGGGCCAGGTTTACTCCGATGCGGGCTGGGGACCGATTGCCATCGCGGCCGGCTGCGGCGCCGGGTGGGGAGTTTCGCAGGTGTTCTTCGGCCTGGCGGTGGATGCCGTGGGAATCGCCCTGGCCTTCTCCGTCATCCTGGGCATCTCGGCCGCCGTGGGCGCGCTTATCCCGCTCTTCACCACGTCGACGGCGTTCACCTCGCAGGGCATCGCGGTCATGGGAGGAGTGGCGCTGGTGATCGCCGGCGTGCTGGTCTGCGCCAAAGCCGGCCGCGCCCGCGAAGCCGCGCTGGGCAAGGGACCCACGGGGAAGCCCTCGGTCGGAAAGGGACTCCTGTTCTGCACGTTCAGCGGATTGGGATCGGCCCTGGTCGGATTGGGCTTGCAATATGGCGGCCATCTGGCGGATGTGGCCAAAGCCGCCGGCGCCTCCGAGACCTGGAAGAACAACGCCACCTGGCTGCCGCTGATGTGCGCGGGCGCCGTTCCCAATCTCATCTATTGCATCTACCTGATGTCCAAGAACAAGACCGGCAGCCGCCTGGGCTTGGGCGGGACCGGCGGCTACTGGTTTCTGGCCGCCATCATGGCCGTATGCTGGTTCGGCAGCACGGTGATGTACGGCGTGTCGAAGAACATTTTGGGCACGGTAGTGGCGTGGCCCGCGTTCATGTCGCTGATTGTCATCACGGCCATGGTCCTGGGAGTGCTGACGGGCGAATGGAAGGGCAGCGGCAAGAAACCGCTTCAGGTGATGTTCGCCGGCCTCGCCGTGCTGGTGCTCTCCATTGTGGTGCTTTCGTTAGCCACATCCTGAGGATACCGATCCATGCCGGAAGCAATGACGATTGGCGTAGATATCGGCGGCACCAAAGTGGCCGCCGGGCTGGTGGATTCGAGCGGGGAGATCTCCCACAAAACGCGCGCGCCGATGGTGGCCACGGGCGACGCTGCCACGGGTTTCGCGGCGGTGAAGGCTGCCGTGGATGCGGTCTTCTCCGAATTCCCCGAAGCGCGCGGCGCGGTGACGGGCATTGGACTCTGCTCGCCGGGGCCGCTCGACCCCAAGACCGGGGTGGTGCTCAATCCGCCCAACGTGCCCTGCTGGCGCAATTACCCTCTGGCCGCCGAAGTGGAGCGGGTATTCGGCGTTCCCGCGCGCGTCGATAACGATGCCAACGCCGCCGGGCTGGCGGAAGCGCTGTGGGGCGCGGGTGCCGGATACACCAACGTGTTTTACGCTACGCTCGGCACGGGCATCGGCACCGGAATCGTCATCGACAGGAAGATCTACCACGGCCGCACCGGAAGCGCCGCCGAGGGCGGGCACATGACCATCGACTATCACGGACCCCAGTGCCCCTGCGGGAAGCGCGGTTGCATCGAGACGCTGGCCTCCGGTCCGAACATCGCCCGGAGGGCGCAGGCCAGGCTCGCCGGCGCCGGCGCGTCCAGGATTGTGCAACTGGCCGGAAGCCTGGAACAGGTCCGCTCCGAACACGTAGGCCAGGCCTTTCGCGAGGGCGATGCGGCGGCCACCGAGGTTCTCACCGAGACCGCTCACCTGCTGACCGTGTGGCTGGGCAACATCGTGGATCTTCTGGAGCCGGACGTCATGGTGGTGGGCGGCGGCGTAGCCGAGCTGATGAGCTCGTTCTTCGACAGCATCTCGAAGAACTTGCCGCACTGGTCCATCAATCAGCGCGCCGGCGAAATTCCGCTGCTGATGGCCAGGTACGGCGCCGATGCCGGCATCGCGGGCGCCGGCGCGCTATGCTCTAGGGGGGCCTCATGATGACTTGCCGCTTCCGCACCTTCGCATCCATATTCCCGCTGGCGCTCACGCTCTCGGTGGCGCACGCCGACGTCACGCTCCGCTACAAAATGGAGATCAAGACGAATTCCGCCCTGCCCGCGCAGATGGCGCGTGTCATGCCGCAGGAGACCGTGCTTCGCTTAAAGGGCGGCAAAGGGTTCTCCACGTCCATGGGGTTCAATTCGATCATCGATTTCACCACCAAGGAGATCACGCTCCTGGACACCGCGGGCAAGCGGTATGCCAAGCTGCCGTACGACCAGTACGGCGAGGAAGTGGCCCGCGCCATGCCGGAAATGCCGGCCGAAACCCGCGCCGCCATGCCGTCGATGAAAGCCGATATTTCACCCGCCAGGGTGACCGGCCGTACCGCCGTCATCCAGGGTGTGGAAGCGGAGGAGCGCGAGATCGCGGTCTCGATCGAAGGGCCGGCCATGCCCAACATGCCCGCCGGTCCCATGGTCAAAATGGTCATGCAGTTGTGGAGCGCCAAGCCTGGCGAAGTCATGCGCGTGCCCGCCATTCGCGAGTTGACCGGGTATTCCCTTTGGTCCTACACCACCATGAATCCGGCTGCCTTCATGGGCAAGGCGATGAAACAGTTCCCGGGTTTCGCGGACGTTTTCGAGCCCCTCATGAAGGAAATGATGAAGGGGGCGACCGTACTGCGGGTGCACATGGACATGTTCATGCCCGCCATGGCTGCGATGATGCAACGGATGCCCGCCGCCGACCCCGATGCGCCCTTCATGCAGATGAATCAGGAGGTGGTGGAGCTTTCCACCACACCGGTGCCCGATAGCGTTTTCCAGATTCCGGAAGGCTACCAGGAGGCGGCCGCTTCCGATCTGATCAAAGGCCTGCTCGCGAAAAGCCAGGCGGCGGCGAAGCAATAGACCAGACGTCCTACGGCGCCGGCTCAAACCGTCCATCGCGCAACAAATAGTATTTGCGGCCGCGCCAGACGATGGTGTTGCCGAAGAAGCCGGCGATCCACACCAGGAAGCTGGCGAGATCCTGAAGCGGCGTCAGCCACCAGAGATGGCGTGTGAGCGGGTCGCGCAACACGTGCCCGGCAGCGGCCCATCCGGCGACGGCGCGAAATACCGCCGTCACGGCCAACACGGGCCACCATTCCGGCTTCACCGCGCACAGCAGCAGCGCCAGCGGCAAAGGGTTGGTAAACACCTGGCCGATGTAGCCCCATGGGCGCGAACGGCGCGTGCTGCGGTTCCAACGCAGGCGATGCCGCAGATTGGCCGCGAACGGCTGCGCGCCGATGCGGTGCTCGATTACATAGGACGAAAGAATCACGCCGTCGCCGCGTTCGGCGGCCAGCTTTCCCATCACGAAATCTTCCGCCAGGTAGTCCTTCACGGCATCGAAGCCGCCGATCCGCTGGAGCGTCCGGCGGCGGGCGGCGATGGTGGGACCAAGTGCGAACTTCATGCCGTCGAGCATCCGCGCCACCAGCACGCCGCCGATGAATTCCGTGTTCAGGCCGATGGCTTCGAGCGTCGACCAGAAGCTGCGGCCCGGAACGGCGCGGTAGGGGCAGGTGGCCAGGCCGAGCCGCTCGGCTTGGAACTCGGCGGCGATGGTCGAGAGCATATCGGGCGTCACGCGAATGTCGCTGTCGGACATCACCAGCAGGTCGTGCTCGGCGGCGGCCAGCATGCGGTCGAGGCTGTACACTTTGGCGTTCGGATAGGGCGGCTCGCCCACCACGATGAGGCGCGAGGGGACACCCGGGTAGCGCGCTCGCAGGCGCTCGACCACCGCGATAGCGGGGTCTTCCGGGCTGCGCACGGCGAAGAGAATCTCAAAGCGACGGTAGCTCTGCTCGAAGAAGGTGCGGAGGTTGGCTTCGAGCCCGTCATCCAGGCCCGCCAGCGGCTTGAGGACGCTGATGGGCGCGGAAGAGCGCAGTTCCGGCGGCCGCACCGCGCGGTACCGCACCGCCGCGAGGATGGTGAGGACGCAGTAGACCAGCGATCCCGCCACCAGGGCCAGCAGAAACAGGGCGAGCACCATTCAAATGTAGCAAGGGGCAGTGGAAGCAGCGACAAAAGGATCTCCACGCGGTCAGTGTGGCAGACTTTCGAACCAAACCTGCCATGCGCTTTGATCGAATTCGTATCTGCGCTCACCAGAGTTCCAGGCAGACCAAGTGGGAGCTGGCCGACCAAACAAGTAACCCCACACGGCCTCCGCAGCCGGGACCGCGCGTCTCCAAGTGGTGCCTGTGATGACCCATCGCAGGAGGCGCCGACACGCCTCGTGCGGCCAATGTTGGCCTGGATCCTCCGCCCATCTCCGCAGATCGGCCACCAAGCTGCTGTTCTTGCGACTCGGCACGGCCTGATCGAACGCATCGATTAATGCCGTAAACTTGTGCGCGTCCAAGGCGTCCCGGTTGACCAAGGCCAAGTCGTAACCGGAGCGGTTCCACCGTAAGGGACTGCGTTCGGTAACCACGGGTCCCGTTCCCACCTGCGCGGCGGGCACGCGAGGAGTCGGTTGCGAGTGACGGACAGGTGCGGGACGGATCGTTACCTGGGGTGCTTCCGGAATCCCGCCGCGTTCATCTTGAGCCTCGACTGGCACGTTGTGTCGTTCAGCTACCCGTATGAACTCGTTCGTATGGATTTCGCTGTATTCGATGCCGAATCGCTCCAGGAATTCCTTCACCGAATTTGGGATCTGTGGGGCTACCAGCCACATCAAAATGTTCCTCTCGCCACGGCGTACGAGCTCATCCCGATAGCGGGCCAACTGGTTGGCATCTTCATACTTTGCCGGCCTGGCCTTTAGCTCTATGAGAATATTCGTCTGAAACTCGTCCTGGAAAAGAAGGTCAAATCGCCCCACTTCCCCCATAGACTCCTGACGTCTCCTAAAAACTAGTTTCTGTCGAGGGAAAAAGTCGGAGGGGAATTCGGCAATTAGATCCTCCATCTGGCGTTCAGTCACGGGGCACCTCGTCAGATCAGTCCTCAGAGCGCTCGAATTCTGCCCTCAGAATCGCGGCTACCTGATTCCGCAACTCGGGCGCCTGCCTGCTCGCCGCCAGCCATACTTCAACCCAATCGATCCCAAAATACGCATGGACCAGGATGTTTCGGAATGCCACAATCTTCGGCCAGGGGATCTCTCGCCAGCGGGCCTTCAGTTCGTCCGAGACGCGGGCGGCTGCTTCACCGATGATGGCGAGCTTTTGCACGACCGCGCTGCGAACCAGTTCCGACTCCTGAAAGCCCGGCGGATCGAGTCCTGCGATGAAGCCGGCAATGTGATCGGCGGCCTCGACGATATCACGCAGGTAGAGCTCTTCACGCCGCATAGACGGGCCGGGCCTCGCGAATGATGGAATCGCGAATCAGCGCCTTCAGACCGCGCTTGGAAACGAGATCCACTCTGCGACCTAGCAATTCCGAGAGATCCAGCATCAGCCCGGCATGTTCCAGCAGGCCGATTTCGGCTCCCGGCAGAAACTCAACCAGCAGGTCAACGTCGCTGTCCTGTCGCATCTCGCCCCGGGCCGCGGAGCCAAACACGGCCAATTCCCGGACCTGGTACCGTCGGCAAAGCTCGGCCAGCTTATTCTCCTCCACGGCGACAAATCCGAGACGCATCATGCAACCATTATGCCCCAAGGCTGGCTAAGAGGCGGCCGGTAGTACGATGAAAACGAACCGCCATGAAGCACATCATCGTCGGCACCGCTGGCCACATCGATCACGGCAAGACCGCCCTCGTCAAGGCGCTGACCGGCATCGACGCGGACCGCCTCGAGGAAGAGAAACGCCGCGGCATCACCATCGACCTTGGCTTCGCCCACCTCCAACTGACGCCCACTCTCCGGCTGGGCTTCGTGGACGTGCCGGGACACGAGCGCTTCGTCAAGAACATGCTCGCCGGCGTGGGCGGAATCGACTTGGTGCTGTTCGTCGTCGCGGCCGACGAATCCATCAAGCCGCAGACCCGCGAGCACTTCGATATCTGCCGGCTGCTCGAGATTCCGCGCGGCGTGATTGCGCTCACCAAGGCCGACCTGGTGGATGGCGACATTCTCGCGCTGGTGCGAACCGAGGTGCAAGAACTGGTGGCCGGCTCGTTCCTGGAAGGCGCGCCCGTGGTGCCGGTCAGCTCGGTAACGGGCGCGGGACTGGAGGAACTGCGGCAGGCGTTGGCGCGCGTGGCCGCCGAGGCGCCGGAGAAAGATGCGTCCGGCCATTTCCGCCTGCCCATCGACCGCGTGTTCACGGTGCGAGGCTTCGGCACGGTGGCCACCGGCACGCTGGTCTCGGGCGCGGTCGCCAGGGAGCAGGAGGTCGAGCTTTATCCCGCGGGACGGCGGCTGCGTGTGCGCAGCATCCAGGTGCATGGCGCCAGCGCGGAGCGCGCGGCGGCCGGCCAGCGCACGGCGGTAAACCTGGCGGACATCGAGCCGGCGGAGTTGGCGCGCGGCGATGCGCTCTCCGAGCCGGGAGTGTTCCGCGCCGTCACACAGGTGGATTGCCGGCTCCAGATGCTGCCCACGGCCAAGCCGCTGAAGCACCGCGCGCCGGTGCACTTCCATTGCGGAACGGCGGAAATCGAGGCCCAGGTGCGGCTGCTGGAAGGAACCGCTGCGCTGCAGCCGGGCGGCACGGCGTTCGTGCGGCTGGTGTTGCGCGATGCGGCCCTGCTGTTACCGGGAGACCGTTTCATCATCCGCATGTTTTCGCCGGTGGCGACCATTGGCGGCGGCGTGGTGCTGGATGTGGGCGCCACCGGAAAGGCCGCGAGCGGCAGGCTGGAGGTTCTGGCATCCGCGGACGCGGCGGACCGCATCGCGCTGCTGGTGCGGGAGACGCCCTTCGGCATGGGGATGGCCGGCCTGGTGGCGCGCACTGGATTGGTGGAAGCCGAAATCGCGGCGGCCGCGGCGCGCGCGCCCTTGCTGACCATTCCGCAGCCGCAACCCTGGTATGTGGACCGCGCGTGGTTCCAGGCGGCGCGCGGCCGGATGGTGCAAACGGTTCGCGAGTTTCACCGCCAGCATCCGTTGCAGCCGGGGATCGCCAGGCCGGACCTGCGCCCCGCGGGCGCACCGCCATTCGTGCTGGATGCCTTGCTCGCGGATACCCAAGATATCGTGGCGGAGGGCGATACGGTGCGGTTGCGGGGCCGCACCGTGGTGCTCAACGCGGACGAGCGGCAGGCGCGCGCGGCCATCGAGGGCGCGTTCCAACAGGCGGGACTGGCGGCGCCCGCGGTGGCGCAGGTGCTCGCGCAATCGGGTGTCGAGCAGGCCCGGGCGCGCTCGCTGTTGCAGATTCTGCTGCGCGAGAAGCAGTTGGTGCGCATTCACGACGAGCTGGTAATTCACCACTCCGCCATCGAGGAGCTGCGGCGGATGCTGGCGGCCCGCAAACCGGCGCGGTTCAACGTGGGTACGTTCAAAGAGTGGACCGGAGTTTCGCGGAAGTACGCCATCCCGCTGCTGGAATTCCTCGATCGCGAGCGGATCACGCGCCGCGAAGGGGAAGAGCGTCTGATCCTATGACGGGGCCGGCCTTTCGGCGAGGGATGGGGCTCACTTCTTCGTCTTCCGCGGGGCGGCCTGGCCGGCGAGCAGGCTGTCGATTTCGGACATGAGACCGTTCCCTTCGAAGATGTCGTGCGTAATCAGGCTGTATCCCCAATCGTTCTCGATCGTGCCTCTGGCATCGATCAGGAAAACGTGCGGGGTATCGAAGCTCATGCTTCGCACGTACGAATACGCCATCTGTCCGGCGTCGAACAGAACTGGGTAGGTGATGCGATGGCCCGCGATGTACTGGGCCACAGTGTTCTGATCGTCCCCTCTCGAATTGACCACCGCGAGGATGGCCACCTTATCGCCGTACTTCTGCTGCACTCGCTCGAGCACATCCGCGAACGCGGCGCAATGCCCGCAGGTGGTCTGCATAAGCTCCAGCAGCACGATTTTGCCGCGATAATCGGCCAGGTCATAGACCTGCATCTTGGCATCGGGCAGGGCAAAGCCGGGTGCGCGGCGCCCGGAATTATCGCCGGCGGCGAAAAGCGCCGCGGTACACAGTAGAACGGTCGGGACAGTTCGCATTTATTTCCACCTTAACATGGGGATCGGCCCGCCAGTTTCCGCAACGACTCCTCATACGGCGCGCGGGCCACGCCTCTTTCCGTGATGATGGCGCCGACGTAGCGGGCAGGCGTGACGTCGAAGGCCGGGTTCTCCGCCGCCGTGCCTGGCGGAGCCACCTGTCGCCCGAAAACGTGCGTCACCTCGGAAGCCGCGCGCTGCTCGATGGGGATCTGCTCGCCCGAAGCGAGCGCCAGGTCGAACGTGGAAATGGGGGCGGCCACGAAGAACGGGACGCCGTTCTCCTTGGCGAGCACCGCCACCGTGTAGGTGCCGATCTTGTTGGCCACATCGCCGTTGGCCGCGATGCGGTCGGCCCCCACCACCACGCAGCCGATGCGGCCGGACTTCAGGAAGTGGCCGGCCATGTTGTCGGCGATCAGCGTGACCGGGATGCCGTCGTGCTGCAATTCCCATACGGTGAGCCGCGCGCCTTGCAAAAACGGGCGGGTTTCATCGGCGAAAACATCCACCTGTTTGCCGCTCTCGATGGCGGCGCGCACCACGCCCAAAGCTGTGCCGTAGCCCGCCGTGGCCAGCGCGCCGGCGTTGCAGTGCGTGAGGACGGTCTTGTGGTCCGGCACCAACACGGCCCCGTTGCGCCCGATGGCGCGGTTGATGGCGATATCCTCCTCGCGCACCGCCAGCGCCTCCTCCACCAGCCGCCGCCGGATCTCGCCGATCGGCTGCCCGCGCACGGACGCGTACAACCGCTTCATGCGTTCGATGGCCCAAAACAGATTCACCGCCGTGGGGCGCGTGCCGGCGAGCGCGCCGCAGATGGTCTCCATCTCCCGATCGAGTTGCCGCTCGTTCGCGTGCAGCATGCCCAGCGCCACGCCCATGGCGGCGGCCACGCCGATGGCCGGCGCACCGCGGATCACCATGCCGCGGATGGCGTCCGCCACCTCCTCATACGTCCGGCAGGTCACGTACACTTCTTCGAGCGGCAGGCGCGTCTGGTCGATCATGACCACGCCCGCCTCGGTCCATTGGATTGTCTCTACCATTCCAGTCATTAGGATACTGTGGGAGGCCCTTGGGAACGAAGGAAACCGAGCATCTCCACATCGGTAGCGACCAAGACACCGTGCTGTTGACAGTAGCCGAGCACAGAAGGGTGAAAGAAGTGGCGATTCAAGGTACACAGAAGATCGGCACGGCCAACCACGGCAGTATGAACCACCGGATCGTCGTCGGGGTCCGACGGCACGACGCTTGGCGCCGGTCCTGGAAAGACGATCTCCGATACTGCTTCCGCGCGTAGGTAGCCGAGGTACTCGGCTATCTCCTCGTCATTCAGCTTCACCACGGCCCGAACGCGATCATACGAGAGTACCCGCTCCAGCTCCATCAGAAGGAATGGGGAGAGAAGTAAGACATGCTCCGGCGAATCTACAATGACCTGAAGAAGTTCCCTGGCTGGACCTTTGGCCTTGGCGTTTGCCCGAACGAGAATGTTCGTATCCAGAACGATCCTCATGCGCGGCTGTGCCGCACATGATCGACGGCCTCATCGACCACGGCGTCGATTTCCTCTTCCGGCACGTCTTTCACCTTCGCCGCGCGGCGATTCAAGAGTGCTTCGAGGTTTCGAGCCACCGAGGCTCGGTTCCCTGGAGGAGGAACCTGCTGCGGCGGGACAGCAACAACGCTGATCTCCTCGTCGGCGGCAATCGGCCGGCCCAAAAGCTGTTCGACCGCGGACTTCACCGCTTCGGGCAGATGGCCGGCTTTATGAATTGAGACGTTCTGCATTCGCCGCAGCCTCCTTCTACTCTTTATGGTAGCAAGCTGGCAACTCGGTCTCTTCTACCACATGTGCGGCAACTCCCTCCGCTGCGCGAACAGCACGAAAAAGAACAGCGCATTATACGACGCGTGCATGATGGCGGCTGCCCGCGTGGAACCGGTCGCCTGGCGCATCCATCCGAAGGACGCGCCCGCCAGCGCGATCAGCACGGCGTGGCGCCACGAGTTGCCGTATTCCTGGAAATGCAGCAGTCCGAACGGAATCGTGGCCACCAGAATGCCCGGGACCACGCCCAGGCTGCGCACCAGCAGCGGCTGCAGGAAACCGCGGAACGCCAGTTCTTCGCACAGCGGGCCGAGCGTGACTCCGAAGGTCGCCAGCAGGATCACCGAAGTGCGGTCCTGCATCATATCCGTAAGCGGAGTGCTGACGTTGGGCGTGTGGATTAGGAAACTCATCATCGCTACTGCGAAGGCGGCGCCCATGCCGCAGATGACATTCCAGAGAAACGGGATGGACGCCCTGGTCCACCCCAGCGAGCGCCAGAAGGGACGCTCGTATTCGATCCGGAACATCAGCCGCAGCCCGCCGAACAAAATCCCGTAGCCCAGGAACTGCTCGGCCAGAAGTTCGGACACGCGCAGGGCGGCGTGGATGTGAAACAGGAACATTCCGGCCTTCACCACCGCCCAACCGATCAACATGCTGGGGATCACCAGGCCGGCAAAAAAAAGCAGATCGAGGTAACCCCAGAAGGGGTAACGCTCCGGTTCCGCCGGGGGCGGCGGGGGCGCCTCGGGCGGCTGCTCTTCCATTAAGAGTCCCTTTCGATGAGCGCGGCCGCCAGCAGCGGGATCATCAGTTCGTGGTGGCCCGTGATGGCATATCCGGCGCCGCCGGAACCGGCGTGCGGGCGTTCCACCACGTTCACCCGCGGGCGATAGTGTGGCAGAAAGTCGAAATCCGCGGTGGTGAAGTTGGCCAACGGGTGGCCCAGGTTGCGCACCGCGGAGACGGCCTTGAGGAACACCTCGGGGAGCACCACGGCGGACCCCACGTTGAGGTAGACTCCGCCGTCGTTCAGGTCCGCGATGTATGCCGAGAGCAGACGGAAATCGCGGTGCGAGGCGCTGCCGATGGCGGCGGCATCGGCGGCGGGATGGGTATGCGGCGTATCCGTTCCGATGGCCACGTGCACAGTCACCGGAGTGCCCTGGCGGTAGGCCTGGAGCAGCAGGCTGGAATCACCGGCGACAAGATCGCCGGCGCTACTGAGCCAGCGGCCCAGCGCTTCGCCCATGCCCAGCCCTTCCCTGTCTCCTTCGGCGATGGCGCGGTTCATGTCGCGCCCGGTCTCTTCGGCCGAGCCGAACCGGCCATCTGGCAGCACGGCTTCCACGTCTTCGCTCGTCTGGCCGGCCAGCGCGATTTCGAAATCGTGGATGGCGGCCGCGCCGTTCAGCGCAAACACGGTGACATATCCGCGGCGCATCAGGTCGATGACGACCGGCGCGAGGCCGCACTTGATGACATGGCCGCCCAAGCCCCAGATGATGGCGCGCTGCCGCTTACGCGCCGCGGCCAGCGCATCCACCACCGCGCGGAACGAGTTGCCCGCCAGTATGCGGGGCAGCGAATCCAGCCACCCCGCCACGCCGGAGCCCGCCCGATAAACGGAAGCGAAGTCCGCAAT
>Ga0181536_10004178_pt1 | contig 15408 bp, 11 predicted proteins | sample PEATcosm2014_Bin_41_FD_121105 | JGI IMG/M metagenome (GOLD analysis project Ga0181536, IMG submission 121105) | Peatland microbial communities from MTU Mesocosm Facility, Houghton, MI, USA - PEATcosm2014_Bin17_60_metaG | ecosystem: Environmental > Terrestrial > Soil > Wetlands > Peat | place... | reverse complement strand
TTCCGGGTTCGATGTCTCGAGCGTCCGCTGCACTACCTGCCGCGCCGCCTGCATCAATTCCGAGTTGCCATCCTCGGCCCCCGTGAACCCGCGGCTCACCAGTTCCGGCACACTTTCCACTCGCCCTGTATGCTTGCTGATCGCGATGATGGGCAGCACAATGCCGTCTTCGGAAAGGTGCCGCCGGTCGCGGATCACCACGTCTTCCACCACCTCATCCACCGACCCCGAATCGATGCACACGCGCCCCACCGTCACACGCTCGCCGCGCCGCGCGCCATGCTCGTCAATCTCGAGCGTGTCGCCAGTCGTCATCACAAACGTCTCCTCCAGGCCTGAATGCTTGAGGTGCTCGGCCAGCCGCGCGTGCTTGTCCATCTGCCGGTACTCGCCGTGAATCGGCACGAAGTATCGCGGCCGCACCAGGTTCAGCACCAGCCGCAGCTCTTCCATGCTGGCGTGCCCCGATACGTGCAGCGGCGGATTCATATTGCCGTACATCAAATCCGCTCCGCGCCGCGCCAGATGATCGATCATGCGGTAAATCAACTTCTCGTTGCCGGGGATGATGCGCGAGCTCAGCACCACCGTATCGCCACGCTCCACCGATATGTGCTTGTGGTTGTCCACCGCCACGCGCGAAAGCGCCGACATCGGCTCGCCTTGCGTGCCCGAAATCAGCACCGTCACCTTGTGCGGCGCGGCGTCCATCGCATCCTGCGGGCGGATGAGCACGCCGTCGGGAATCGTCAAAAGGCCAAGGTCGTGCGCAATCTCCGAAACGCTGGTCATGCTTCGCCCGACAATGGCCACCTTGCGCCCGAACTCTTCGGAAAGATCGAGAATCTGCTGGATGCGGTGAATCGAGGAGCTGAAGCACGAGACCACGATCCTCCGCTCGGCGCGGTTGAAAATGTCCTCCAGGCGCGGCCGCACCGCACGCTCCGATTCCGTGTAGCCCGGCCGGTCCGCGTTCGTCGAGTCCGACAGCAGCAGCAGAACGCCGCGTTTTCCGTAATCGGCCAGCGTATGCAGGTCGAACAGCTCGTTGTCGGTCGGCGTCGGGTCGACTTTGAAGTCGCCGGTGTGAATTACCACCCCGACCGGCGTCGTGATCGCCAGCGCCAGCGCGCTGACGATCGAGTGCGTGACGTGAATAAACTCGATCCTAAACGGCCCGATCTCGAGCACTTGCCTCGGAGTAACTATATTTAAATCAACTTCTTCGGGGAGATCGTATTCTTCCAGCCGCCGTTCCACCAGTGCCAGCGTGAAAGCCGTTCCGTATACCGGAACGTTCAGCTCGGCGAGGAAAAACGGCACCGCCCCGATGTGATCCTCGTGACCGTGGGTCAGCAGAAGCGCGCGCACATGTTCCCGGTTATCACGAAGATAGGTAAGGTCAGGGGTCACCAGATCGACGCCTAGCAACTCGTCTTCCGGGAACATCATCCCGGAATCGATGACCACGATGTCGTCCCCGTACCGCAGGGCCATCATGTGCATCCCGAACTCACCCAGCCCCCCGAGTGGGATTACTTGTAGTTTTTTAGCCAATGGATTGCCGAGCTATCAGTGTACGGCTATTGGACCCAAAATAGAAATGCTCACCCCGAAGGGTGAGCATTCAATCCCCCCTGTTCTACCAGGGGTGATGTTCGATGGGAGAACCATTTTCGACGGCTTCGCAACCGCCAAAAACTTTGTGATTGGATATTAAATTTTCCGGCGCATTCAAGTCAAGTAAAAAACCCCGCGAAAAATAAGCCTTCTAAGCATCAGCAACCCTGATACTTATGAGTCCGCAGCATTTCCAGAGCGTCTGTGGAAAAAGTCCGCACAGCCCTGTTTCGCCCCGCCATTTTAGGGCTAAACTAAAGATAACCTTTGCTTTACTGGTCCCCGAGATGGAGCGAGATCACGCCTTCCGCCTCTCCAGCTCCGCTGACACGCTTGAGGATCGCGCGAAATCCGCCAAACGCCAGACCCGCGACCAGGCAGAACACTAGCAGTAACCCCGTGAGTCTAAAGACATTTACAACCAGGTTGCCAATATTGTCGCGCGCGCCGGGGACGTGTTCATCCATGGTCAGCGTCGGAGCGTAGCGAATCTGGGCCAGCAGCCTTTCCGCGTCGTCCGCGTTCGGCGGAGATAGCACCACGGCGATGAGTGGCCCCGTCCGCTTGACCATCGCCCCAGAAATCCTCTGGAAATCCACAAGCCGTTCACGAGCAATCTGCGGGGTGGGGTAGGAAAAGACGGCAAGCTTCATTTCACCCGACGCGGCCCGGAAGGTGCCCAACTGGGCCTCGGTGCCAAAATGGAAGGCGGCAGTGGAAGGCGCGATGCTGGACGCGAACTCCTCCAAGGCGACGGGACCGGTGACGTAGCGCTCAGAATTCGGAACTAGCCCCTTATCAGGTAGATAGCCTGAGAGCGCCGGCAACGGGGACTGTTCCAGCTTAGGTATGGTTTGAACGAGAGCGTCGATTTCGCCAACTGACGGCTTATATCCTTTAAAAGTTAGGAGATAGTTCCCGTAGGCCAAAATCACGGTATCGCCGGACTCCACGGCCAGTTTGCCGAGGGAGGAAGCTTTGGCATCTGCCGGCCGCTCGGCGTCAAATGCCGAGAGCGCGCCGGTGGAGTCCTGGAGCTGGTAGGCGGTCCCGGTGAATTTCCTAGCCTGGAATTCATATTGAGCCTGCTCGGCTTGCTGGAGGCCGAATTCGTCCCAAAGAGGACGGTCGGAGACCTCGATGGGCCTGGCGGAAGCGCGGTGGAAAGCGCCGAAGGTGTCGGGCCAGATGCTGGCGAAGGAGATGGCCGGCAGAATTAGGGCAAGCAAAAGCCTCATCTTGGTTACCCTTTCATCTTAGACAATGAAGAAGGCTCATGACACACGATCCGCGCCAAGTTTACTCGCAACTGTTACAGGACCGCCGCGACGAAATTGCCCGCCGGGAAGGTTGGCACCGGATGTTGGGCTACGGCAAGGTGGCGGCGGCGGCCTGCGGCGTAGGAACGCTGTGGATCGCGCTGGTTCACGTGATTTCGATCTTTTGGGTGCTGCTTCCCGCGGCGCTATTGGCGGCACTGGCGGTGTTCCATGAGCACCTGCTGAGGTTGCTGGAGCGGCGGCGGCGCGCGGAACGTTATTTCGAACGAGCACTGGCGAGGCTGGACGGAAAATGGGCCGGGACCGGAGAGACCGGCGACCGGTACCTGGATCTGGCGCATCCGTATGCACAGGATCTGGACCTGTTTGGCAAGGGCTCGCTATTCGAGTTGCTGTGCACGGCACGGACGCACATCGGCGAGGACACCCTGGCGCGATGGCTGTTGGCACCAGTTGATCCCGAGACCGCGCGCGCGCGGAATGAAGCTGTAGAGGAATTGCGGCTGCGGCTGGATCTGCGCGAGGAGCTGGCGGTGCTGGCCGAAGAGGCGCGAACTGGTGTCGACCCAGTTTCGCTAGCGGCGTGGGGTGAGGCGCCGGCGTTGATCGAAGGGGGTGGGCTGCGCATCGCGGCGGGTGCGCTAAGCGTCCTCGGCGTGCTAGGCTTCTGCGCATTTCTCGCATATGATGCGGATCGCCTCGGCTTGGTCAGGATGTCCGAGTCCACCACGATCCTGTGCCGCGACTTCTTCCTGGTTGCGGTATCGGTCAACGCCTTTTTTCTGCACCGGATGCGCGAGCGGGTGCACGCCGTGGTGGCGGCCGTGGATGAGTCCGCGCACGAACTGAAGCTTCTCTCGGAAGTGCTGGTGCGGCTGGAGCGGGAACGTTTCGATGCCCCGCTACTGGCGAGGCTGCGCGCATCCCTGGATGCGGAAGGCGATCCACCATCCAAGCGCTTCGCCCGTCTGAACCGATTGATGGAGTTGGTGGATTCAGGCCATCATTGGCTTGTGCGGCTCATGGAGCCATTTGTTCTATGGAAATTGCATGCGGCTTTCGCGGTGGAGCATTGGCGACGGCACAACGGTGCGGCTGTACGGCGATGGTTGACGGCAACCGGCGAAATCGAAGCGTTGTGTTCGCTCGCGAGCCACGCGTTTGGGCATCCGGAAGATCCATTTCCGGAATTCACAGCGGAGGCACCCTGGCTCGAGGCCGAAGGCATCGCACACCCGTTCCTTCCGGAGGAGCGCGCGGTGCGCAACGATGTGCGGATCGGTGGGGACCTGCGGCTGCTGGTGGTGAGCGGATCGAACATGTCGGGCAAGAGCACGCTGCTGCGAACGCTGGGAATCAACGCCGTGCTGGCGCAGGCGGGGGCACCGGTGCGGGCGAGGAGGCTGCGGATGTCGCCCTTGGCGGTGGGCGCCTCGATTCGGATCTCGGACTCGTTGCAGGGCGGCGTGTCGCGGTTCTATGCGGAGATCCTGCGGCTGCGGCAGATTCTGGACCAGACCGGCGGCCCGCTACCGGTGCTGTTTCTGATCGACGAGTTTCTGCACGGCACCAACTCACATGACCGGCGGATTGGCGCAGAGGCGCTGGTGCGGAGCCTGGTGGAACGTGGGGCCATCGGGTTGATCACGACACACGACCTGGCGCTGGCGGACATCGCAGATGTGCTCGGCGCGCGCGCAGCGAACGTGCACTTCGAGGATCACATTGAAGACGGGCAGATCCGCTTCGACTACTCGCTGCGGCCGGGGGTGGTGAAGAAGAGCAATGCGATTGAGTTGATGCGATCGGTAGGGCTGGAGATATAGGAGGCGGCTCGCACACTGCGACGTGTCTCTTGCGCTTTGCCCTACGGTATCCAGTATTTCAGTGCCTTTTGGGTCAGCACGGAGATCAAGAGGGCCCAGCCGAAGCTGAGAAACGTACCGATAATGATGTACTCGGCCACTTTGCGTTGGCTTGTGTCCTTAATCTCTCCGAATCGGAGGACGGACTTCGCGGCAATCAGGAAACCAACCCCGTTGGGCTGGTTGATCAGCAACAGTAGCATGACGAGAATTCGCTCCAGCCATCCGATATATTTGCCTCCCTGCGTCAGTCCTTGGATTCCATCGGCGCCAATCTCGTAGGTGAAGGGATTGATCAGCTTGCCGATCAGGATTCCCCCTGCAGGAATGCAGAGAATCAGTCCCGAGATCAAGCTGAGCGATGCGAAATACCATTTCGACAGATCGGGCTTCAAGCCGGTGACCCACCAACCGGCGTTTGCCGCATCGGGAAAGTAATAGGCCAAGCCGGCTAATACGGCGAAATGCACAAATTGGTCCGCCAGAAAGGGCCCCAGCGAATCCGAAAGACCGTAGACCTTGATTGCGTCCATGACGAAGTGCGTCAGGAGAATTACGATCAGAATTCGCCAGTGAAACGTTCCCAGTAGAATGTACGATACCGACGTGACTACCGCGACGTGAAGAATCAGGACCCAAACCTGATGCTTGTGGTCGATCGTCCACTTCGTCTGGAAGATGAAGTCGGCAAGGAGATATGCCGTGAGTATTGCGGCGAAGGTTGCGGCCATTTTGCTTAGACAACCAATTTCGGTTGTTTTACCTCAGACAACCTTTTTTGGTTGTCTAGCCGGAGACAACCTTTTTTGGTTGTCGGCCTTTTTGGGGTCGTAAAACAGCTTCCCATGATGTCGTCTCGAACAAACGCACCGCTTCCCGAATCGCATACCAATTCGCGCCGCCGAGAGCCTTGGCCACTGCTTGTTTCGTGATGGTTGGCTTCAATGCTTGCGCAACTTTCTCGTGGTCCGGTTCCTTTGGATCAATAGCCGCACAGATGATCTCAGCCTGCCGGCTTGTCCACTGGCCGATCAGGGAATCACAAAGATGGCCGACGACAGGCAGCCAGTTAGACAGTGGACCAACTGATTTCGGAATCTCAATGGTCATGCTGGAATACTGAGTCATCCTGTCCAAGGCATGACCCGAAAGACTGAACGCTTGGCCGGTTGACAATGAAATTCGGTTGGAAGAAACCTTTGCCACTTCGCCCAACCCGATCGCAATACGGGTATCCACCAATCCCTTCGCCAGCAATGCCGCACGAAGGAAGATGGCGACGCGCATGGCCATCGCTGCGTCTGTCAAAAGCAGCTGCCAGGCGTCGCCCCGAAAAAACTCCAGCTTGCCCTTCACCAACCCCCGCTTCCAGCCTCTAACCACCTCCACAGCGCCGACCAATGATGCACGCACCGAATCCAGCCGGCCCGGTCGAAGGCGGCTGGACTTGACGATATCGCCAGTCAGCGCGGCATAGTATCTTGGTTGCGTCATCGCCGTCTCCCTAATACGTCCTTGTCTCGACATGTACGCTGGAGCTGATTCCTCACGAACGCAAGACTGTGGCAGTCATTCACGCCGAAGAACATTCTAGATCTTAAGATTGCGGGCACAAGGGGATCTACGCCCCGTGGCACTTTTTGTATTTTTTGCCGCTGCCGCAGGGACAGGGGTCGTTGCGACCGACCTTGTCGTTGTTGATCACCTGCTTATTGCGTGCGCTTGAGCCGTCGCCACCGACCATTTGCAGTTCGGCCATTTCCTTTTCCTTCTTGCGCTGGATGTTGCGCGTGAAGTCCTGAATGGTCGATTGAGCGGCGACGCGCTGCTGCTCGGCAGCGGCGGATGATTCCTCTTCTTCCTCTTCGGTCTCTTCGAAGCCCTCTTCATCAATATTGAAGGGGAGCTGCGGACGGCGGCCCTCACCGGGCTCCTGGGCAATTTGCAGGAAGAACAGCAGGCGAACGGTTTCGTCCTCAATGCGGTCCATCATGTCCTGGAACAGGGTGAAGGATTCTTTTTTGTACTCGACCAGCGGATCTTTCTGGCCGTAGCCGCGAAGGCCGATGCCTTCCTTGAGGTGGTCCATCGAGAGCAAGTGGTCTTTCCACTGGTCGTCGATGACCTTGAGCATGACCCAGCGCTCGCTCTGGCGCATGAGGTCAGCGCCGATGAGGTCTTCCTTCTGCTGGTACTTTTGCGCGAGTTGCTCAAAGATGACTTCCTCGACGGCGTCGCGCTGCATGCCGGCGATGTCATTGATCTCGATCTTGTGGCCGAACTGGCTGAGGACATCGGTGCGCAGGCCGGTGAGATCCCAGGTATCGGGATGCGCACCTTCGAGGCAGCGGGTATCGATGAACGTCTCGAGCCCCCCACGCACCATCTCGAGCACGCGCTCTTTCTGGTCGACGCCTTCGAGAAGCTGGCGGCGCATGCCGTAAACGGCCTGGCGCTGCTTGTTCATCACATCGTCGTATTCGAGCAGATGTTTGCGGGATTCGAAGTTCTGGACTTCGACGGCTTCCTGGGCTTTGGCGATGCGCTTAGTGATGAGTTTCGACTCGATGGGCACGTCCTCTTCCATGCCCAGGCGGAGCATGAGGTTCTGCATGCGCTCACCACCGAAGATACGGAGCAGATCGTCCTGTAGGGAAAGGAAGAAGCGGGAACTGCCGGGATCGCCCTGGCGGCCGGCGCGGCCACGGAGCTGATTGTCTATGCGGCGCGACTCGTGGCGCTCGGTACCGAGAATATGAAGACCGCCAAGCGCGACGACCTCTTCGTGCTCCACGTCGGTTTCCTGTTTGAACTTCTGCAGCGCCGCGTCCCACTCGGCGCGTTCCGCGGTGCCAACGGCGCTGATTTGCAGGGCGTCGGGATCTCTGCCCTGCTTCCGTAGCATCTCTTTGGCCATGAACTCGGCATTGCCGCCGAGCAGAATGTCGGTACCGCGGCCGGCCATGTTGGTGGATACGGTCACGGCGCCTTTGCGGCCCGCCTGCGCCACGATGTGGGCTTCACGCTCGTGATGCTTGGCGTTCAGGACTTCGTGCTTGACGCCCATGCGCTTGAGGAGCGCAGAGAGCCTCTCCGATTTCTCGACCGAGATGGTGCCGACGAGCACGGGCTGGCCTTTTTCGGTGAGATTCTTGATCTCTTTGGCGGCGTTGCGGAATTTCTCCTCTTCGGTGCGGTAGACGACGTCGGCGTTCTCGATACGGATCATCTTCCTGTTGGTGGGGATGACTGTAACGTCGAGGTTGTAGGTTTTCTGGAACTCGGCAGCTTCGGTTTCCGCGGTGCCGGTCATGCCGCCCAGCTTTTTGTACATGCGGAAGTAGTTCTGGAAGGTGATGGTGGCGAGGGTCTGGTTCTCGCGCTCTATCTTGACGTTTTCCTTGGCTTCCACGGCCTGATGCAAACCGTCGGACCAGCGGCGGCCGGGCATGAGGCGGCCAGTGAACTCGTCAACGATGATCACCTCGCCATCTTTGACGACGTAATCCTTGTCGCGGAGGAACAGCACGTGCGCTTTGAGCGCCTGCTGCACGTGGTGGTTGTACTCGATGTTGGCGGGATCGTAGAGATTCGGCAGGCCCAGCAGCTTCTCGACTTTGGTAACGCCTTCCTCGGTGAGTCCGACGGCGCGATGTTTCTCATCGACGGTGAAATCGCCGGTGGTGTACTTTTCGCCGGGCTCCTTGCCCTCGATGACCTCGCCACGGACCAGTTTGGGAATGATGCGATTGACCTTGTAGTACTTGTCGGTGGATTCTTCGCTGGGACCGGAAATGATGAGCGGCGTACGGGCTTCATCGATGAGGATGGAGTCGACTTCGTCGACGATGGCATAGTGGTGCCCGCGCTGCACACAGTCCTCGATGCGAAACTTCATGTTGTCGCGCAGGTAGTCGAAGCCGAATTCGTTATTGGTGCCGTAGCTGATGTCGCAGAGGTAGTTCTCCTTGCGCTCCTGGTCGTCGAGGTCGTGGACGATGACGCCGACCGACATGCCGAGGCCTTTGTAGATGCGGCCCATCCACTCGGAGTCGCGGAAAGCCAGGTAGTCGTTGACGGTGATGACGTGGACGCCATTGCCGGCGAGCGCGTTCAGATAAACGGGCGCGGTCGCGACCAGTGTTTTTCCTTCGCCGGTCTTCATCTCAGCGATCCTGCCCTTGTGCAGGACGATACCACCGATCAACTGGACGTCGAAGTGGCGCATGTTGAGGAAGCGGCGGCCGGCTTCGCGGACCACGGCGAAGGCTTCGATGAGCAGGTCGTCAATGGTGGCGCCTTGAGCGATGCGCTCTTTGAACTCGATGGTCTTGGCCTTGAGATCGATGTCGGAGAGCTGGCGCAACGCGGGCTCGAGTTCATTGATGGCCGCAATGGTCGGCTGGAGCGCCTTGATTTCGCGCTCGGTTTTGGTGCCAAAAATTTTGGCGAGGACAGCGTCGATCATGCAGGTAATCTCTTGAGGAAGGAAATCCGCTTTCTATTTTACCGCAGGACGGGGAATGTTAGCCGCGAATCCGAACATTTCCGGGTAGAATGGCAGACCGGAGTGAAGGGCGATGCGGCTATTTTCGTGGGACGAAGTTAAAACCGAAGTGATGAACCCGAACGTCAAGCGCAAAGTGATCACGGGAGAGAAGGCGATGGTGGCGCAAGTGTTCATCGCCAAGGGCGGCGTGGTGCCGGAGCATCAGCATGAGAGCGAGCAGCTCACGTACATCATGGAGGGCGCGCTGGAGTTTGAGCTGGAGGGGCGGACGGTTGTAGTGCGCAAGGGCGAAGTGCTGCACATCCCATCGAACGTGCCGCACAGGGCGGTGGCGCTAGAGGACACGCTCGATCTCGACATCTTCAGCCCGATTCGACTGGACTGGCTAGACGGGACGGATCACTACTTGAGGCGGGGGTGAGTGATGGACCTAGGCCTGAAGGACCGGGTGGCGCTGGTAGCGGCGTCGAGCCAGGGGTTGGGGAAAGCGGTCGCAGTGGCGCTCGGGCGCGAGGGAGCGAAGCTGGCACTTTGCGCGCGGAGGGCGGATGCGATCGAAGCGGTGGCGGAAGAGATTCGCCAAACGGCGAGCGTCGAAGTGCTGGCCAGGGCGACGGACGTGACTGATCGAAATGCCGTGCGGCGGCTGGTGTCGGATACGGTGGAGCGATTTGGGCGCATCGATATCTGTGTGACAAATGCGGGCGGGCCGCCATCGAAGACGTTCGCCGAGACGACGCCGGAGGATTGGGCCGCAGCGGTGGACCTCAATCTGATCAGTGTGGTTTCGCTCGCGCGCGAAGTACTGCCGGTGATGCAGAAGCAGCGCTGGGGCAGGCTGATCACGATCACGTCAGTCGCGGTGAAGCAGCCAATCGATGGCTTGATCCTGTCGAACTCGGTGCGGTCAGCAGTCAGCGGGCTGGTGAAGACGCTGGCGAATGAGTACGGGAAGCACAACGTGACAGTGAATAATGTCTGCCCGGGGTACACGCGGACAGCAAGGCTGACTGGCCTCGCAGCACGCGTCGCGCAGAACGAGGGGCTAGCGCGGGAACAGGTCGAGCGGCGGTGGACGAGCCAGGTTCCGCTCGGGCGGCTCGGGGAGCCGGAGGAGTTTGCGGACGTCGTGGCCTTTCTCGCTTCCGAGCGGGCGAGTTACGTTACGGGCGCGTCGATAGCGGTGGATGGCGGGCTGGTCAAGGGGACTTACTGAATGTGCGCTTTATCACATAACTCGCGGGCTCGAGCTCGCAACGCGTCTGACACGAGTGGGTAAATCTGCCTCAACAGCGCGTGTAATTGATCCGCGTCACGGTGATTCCCGCGATAGCTCGTGCTGCATTTTCTGTCATTTGAAATATGCCGCCGCTTGGCCGCCGTCATGCTCGGGACGAGTTCCAATGTGGAGGCTTTTGCGAAATGACCAGACTCAAAACGTGGATGGTTGTCACGACGGCAGTGCTTTTGGCGTGCTGTGTCGCTGTCCCAGAGCTGTGGGCGCATGGTCCCGGTCCCCAGGGTTCCGGTTTGCTGGTGCCTGTTTCCGATCTCAATGTTCCAAGCGGCACTCCGGCCAGCCAGCCGCTGGGCCCGGCATTTGTGCCGGCCGGCAGTGACCCGCTACAGAATGGAACGGTCGAGTTTTCTCCCGATGGCACAGTACACGTGAACCTGCACGGGGCAAGCGCCAATCAAACCTACTCGGCCTATTTCTGCCGCTTTGGTTTCGGTCCCGCTGGCTGTGTCCTGGTCGGGCAGACGGGAGCGCTCAGTACCGACGCGTCAGGTAATGGCCAAGCCAATCTCGACTTCCCGGCCACACAAGTGTCTGAGAGCTTGGCCGGACTAGTGCTGATCACGCGGACCATTACTTCCGCGACGACTTATGAATACGCCGGCGCGATCCAGTTGAGGGCGAGTCCCGCCGCTCAGGCGCGATTCGATATCCAGGGCCAGATCAGCTCCATCGATGCCGCGGCGGCATCCTTCGTCATCAGTCCCCTGAAGGAAACCATCACGACCGACGCCTCGACCAAGTTTCAAGGGAAAGCCAGCAGTTTCCCGGATCTGATGGTCGGGATGCAAGTCGATGTCAGGGGAGTAGTCAATTCCGACGGGACCCTGCTCGCCACCGACGTGACTGCCAATTAGGCGGCGACGCCCGCGATAGCGGTATGATGCACCTCTGCCTATGGCGTGGGAGCAAGAAGCGCAGCCCGTATTGCGAGTGGTGATCGCCTGCATCCTGGGTGGGCTGGTGGGATGGCAACGCGAACGGGTGCATCAGGAGGCGGGTATCCGCACGTTCGCGGCGGTGGCGCTGGGAGCATGCGTTTTCGGGTTGATCACGCCGAGTGATGCGCACATCGCGGCGCAGGTGGTGAGCGGCATCGGATTTCTGGGAGCGGGATTGATTATTCGCGGGCGGGCCCATGTCCACGGCCTAACGACCGCCGCTGCGCTCTGGGCCACGGCGTCGGTTGGGATGGCGGTCGCATACGGGCGCTTGATTCTGAGCGGTGTGGTGGCAATCCTGATAGTGGTATTGCTGGCGATTCCAACCAAGAAGTGGGAAAAGCAAGAACCGGTCGAACGCCGACGTTGACGACGGCGCGACGCGGCGCGCTCGCTGTGTCATAATCTCGGCAGCCATGCCTCAGTACCAGCTCCCCCGCAAGCGCACCAGCCGACCTGCGCTTCGCATCACCATCGTAGTTGCGATTCTGCTGTTGCTCATCGGCGCCCGGACCATCGCCTCGGTCCTGATCGATTACGAATGGTGGAAAGAGCTCGGGCAGGTGGAGACCTGGCTGAGCATGTATCTCTACAGCGTGGGCCCGCTGGCCGCCGCCACCGCGATCGCATTTGTGGTGTTGTGGTGGACTCATGCCCGCGCTCTGAAGTTCGCTGGAACGGGCCTCGGAGAACACTCCATCTACGCGCGATTGTCGGCCCTCGTACTATTGTTGCTCGCGTTTGTGGTCTCCTCGGCTTCGCTTGACACCTGGACCGTGGTTCGCTATGCGGGCAGCCGGCACCTGCCGCCGGATGCACTGGCCTGGCTCGATCCGGTGTTCGGACGGCCGCTCGGCTTTTACCTGTTCGACCTGCCGTTTTATTCCGATCTTCGCGGCTTTCTGCTGGCGCTGACCATCGTCTCGATCCTGCTCTACTGGATTGCGGCACGCGTCTGGCAGTTGCGCCACCGCTTGGCGGAGATGCGGGACATGCGCGAGATCGATCCAGGAATTTTCCGGCTGGAAGGCGGCCTCGAATCGCGTTTTCTGCGCGGGGCGCTGGTGATTGCGCTGATCGCTTTCGCAGTTCAGTTTTTCCTGGGCCGCTATGAGATGGTTCTGAATCAGCACAATTTTTTGGTAGGCGCGGACTACGTCGACAACTTCATCGTTCTGCCGTTGCAGTGGCTGTTGATTGCCGCGTGCCTGGGAGCGGCGATCCTGGTGTGGATGGGCCGATGGGGTCTGGCGGCTTTTATGGCGCTGGCGCTGGTGGTCCGGTTCATCGTGCCGGTGGCGGTGTCGGGGCTCTACGTCCGGCCGAACGAGATCTCGCTCGAACGGCCTTACATCGAGGCGCACATTCATGCTACGCGGAGCGCGTTCGGGATTGAGAATCAGGCAAAAGAAATCGAATTCAAGGTCGATCAAAACGCGACCATCGATCCTGCGCGGCACCGCAACGTGCTCGAAAACGTGCGGCTCTGGGACTGGCGTCCATTCCACGACACGATTTCCCAGACACAGGCGCTGCGGCCGTACTACGTCTTTCCCGATACGGATGTGGACCGATACACGATCGGCGGGAACTATCGGCAGGTGCTTGTGGCGTCGCGCGAGCTGGATATCCGGCAGGTATCGGAAGCCAACACGAGCTGGATCAACTCGCATTTTATCTACACGCATGGCTACGGGATGGTGCTCGCCGAAGTCAGCAAGATCCGGCCGGATGGCCTGCCGGTGCTTCTGATTCAAAATATGCCGCCGGAGGTGACGGCGCCGGGAATGAAGCTGGTTCGCCCGGAGATCTACTATGGCGAGGTGGTGCACGAACCAGTGTTCGTGCACACGCAGCAGGAGGAGTTCAACTATCCTTCGGGCGCGGATAACAAGCACTCTGTGTACGAGGGCAAGGGCGGATTTTCCATCGGATCGTTTCCGATGCGCCTGGCGGCGGCGGTTCGCCAGGGTGATCTCAATATTCTCCTGAACACGTATTTTTCCGATCAGAGCCGTATGCTGATCCGGCGGAACGTGCTCGAGCGGCTGCAGAACCTTGCAGGCTTCCTCGAGTGGGACTCCGATCCGTACATGGTGATCACGGACGACGGCCGGCTCGTTTGGATGGTGGACGGCTACACGGTTTCGAATGCGCATCCGTACTCGAGGTCCATTGAACTCGACAATATCGGTCAAGTGAATTACATGCGCAACGCCGTCAAAGCCACGATCGACGCGTACGATGGCACGACAAACCTGTACATCTTCGCGCCGGCCGACCCGATCATTCAGGCGTATCGCAACCTGTTCCCCAAGCTATTTCATCCGGCGGCGGAAATGCCTGCCGGGCTGCGAGCGCACGCCCGTTATCCGGAAAAGCTATTCAACGCGCAATCGCAGATCTACCGCACCTACCACATGCTGGACCCACAAGCTTTCTATAACAAGGAAGACGTGTGGGACGTCGCGCGTTACGTTCACGGCCAGAACGGCGAGCGGGAGCCGATGACCCCGAATTACGTGGTGGCGTCATTGCCAAATTCGGACAAGCCGGAATTCATGCTGCTACTGCCGTTCACGCCGCGCACCAAAGACAACATGATCGGTCTGATGGTGGGACGCTGCGATGGCGACCACTTGGGTGAGCTGGTGGTGCTGCAACTTTCGAAGCAGGAACTGATCTTTGGGCCGATGCAGATCGACGCCCAGATTAATCAGGACGAGACTATCTCCAAGGATCTGACTTTGTGGAACCAGCAGGGATCGCAAGTGCTGCGCGGCCAGACGCTCGTGCTACCGGTGGACAATAACTTTCTCTACGTGGAGTCAGTTTACATCCAAGCGACGCAGGCCCGCATGCCGCAATTGAAGAAGGTGGTGTTGGTTACCGGGAACCGCATAATCTATACCGACACGTACGAGGAAGCGCTGGCGCAACTCGGTGCCAGGCCGGCTGTAGGGACGGCGCAAACTGCGGCTGCGGCGGCGCCTGCTCCAGCGGCCGCATCGCCACCAGCGGCGGGCGATCACCGTGTCGAGAGCATTCGCAATCATCTGCGACGTTACAGGGAACTGGCGGGACAGGGCCGCTGGGCCGAAGCCGGCAAAGAACTGGAAGCGATCGAGACGGAGTTAAAGTAGCTTCACTCGAAGTGCAGTTGGCGCAGGACGGCGGAGATCACAAGGATCACGACGCCGGAGATCATAATGCCCGTTAGCTGGCGGGTTCGCTTGGGATTTTTCGGCTTGACGATTAAGAAACCGACCGCCATGACATGTAGCACGAGCAGCATCTTGATGCCCAGCAACGCCTGGTAAACGGGACCGCGGCCCAGGTTCATAAAGAGGTTGTAGACGCCCGTGGCGAGCAGGAAGAAGACCGCGCCATAGAGCAGCGACCGGAAGCGCGCCGCCATGGCATCGCCGAACGTATCCTGCTGCGGACCGGGCAGCACCTGCACCGCGGGCGCGACCACCAGGCGCGCATAGAGCACGCCTCCAATCAGTACCACAACCGAAGTGATGTGCAGCCACCGCACGATTACGTTGAGCGCTTCCGTCATATTGGTTGAGTATACAATCGGGGAATGATTCATGAGATGTTGCCGGTGGGCGTGCTGCAATGCAACTGCTCGATCTTTGGCGACGAGCAGACGCACGAGGCCATCGTCATCGATCCAGGCGACAACATTCCCGAGATCCTGGCCATCGTGAAGCGGCATGGGCTAACCGTCAAATCTATCGTCATCACGCACGCGCACATCGATCACATCGGGGGAGCGCACAAACTGCGCGAGGCCACCGGAGCGGCCGTGTACATGAATCAGAATGACGCCCCGCTGCGAGATATGCTCGACTCGCAGGCGCAGTGGCTGGGCATGGAGACGCCGGAA
>Ga0181536_10004175_pt1 | contig 15414 bp, 14 predicted proteins | sample PEATcosm2014_Bin_41_FD_121105 | JGI IMG/M metagenome (GOLD analysis project Ga0181536, IMG submission 121105) | Peatland microbial communities from MTU Mesocosm Facility, Houghton, MI, USA - PEATcosm2014_Bin17_60_metaG | ecosystem: Environmental > Terrestrial > Soil > Wetlands > Peat | place... | reverse complement strand
GGGCGGCAATTGCCACATTGCACGCCTAAAGGCGCTCAGTTCATCTCGTTCTTCCTGAAGCCAAATTGTTTTGCCGCGAACGAACGTTTCTTTACGGAATAGGGGCCTACCAGAGGCTCCTAAGCCGGCCGCCGTCAACATTGAGCGAGACGCCGGTGATATAGCTCGCGCGCTCCGAGCATAGAAACACGATGGCGCTCGCGAGTTCCTCGGGCTTGCCGAAGCGGTTTAGCGAGTTGCGCCGCGCGGCGGCGCGACGCGCCTCCTCCTCGGACTTGGCGCCGACCTCTGCGGCAAGGCCTTGCGCATTGCGCCGCCAAAGTGCTGTGTCGACCCAGCCCGGACACACCGCATTGACCAGCACGTTGTCCTCGCCAAACTCGGTCGAAAGCGATTTTGTGAGGTTCAAAAGCGCACTGTTCGTCATGCCGCTGCCGAACATATAGGGATCCGGCTCCTTGCCCGCGCCACCGATGAGATTGACGATGCGGCCCCAGTGGCCAGCTTTCATCACCGGATAGACTAGACGGATCATGCGCATGAAGCCAAACAACTTGGTCTCGAGCTGAAGGCGCAAGCCCTCCTCAGTAAGAGCGGCGAAGCGCCCCGAATACATTGTCCCCGCGTTGTTGACCAGGATATCGATTCCGCCAAGCTTCTGCTTGGCGGTTGCGACTAGTCGCTCGATGTCCTCAAGCTTTGTCATGTCCGCGTGGATGGCAACAACCGTGCCTCCGCTTTCCTTTTCGAGCTCTGCACGCGCCTCCTCGAGCGTCTTCCCCTCGCGGGCGCAGATCGCGACCTTGACTCCTTCCCGCAGAAACTGCCGGGCGCTCTCTTTTCCGATGCCGCGGCTGCCGCCAGTAACGATCGCGCTTCGTCCCTTTATACCCAAGTCCATGACTTCTCTTTCCTAGTGAGAAACTCGTTCATTTCTGGATCGAGCGGACAATTGGTCACCGGCGTTCAGCCGCACGGTAAGCAAATGTCAAACGCGACCCGCTAACTTCTTTTTGCTACAGCAAGCTTTTTGAACGCTTGGATAGCGCCAACAATCGCGTTCTCGACCGGCAAGCGCTCGATACTAGATGCCCCCACAAAGCCCTGTGCAGTGGTTCGCTCCAAAACATAGGCTACGTCTTGGGGACCTTCCATGGGTCCACCATGCGCCAAGGCGATCACATTCGAATTTACAGCGCGGGCTGCATCGATGATGTCCTGTGTTGCTCTTGCGGCTTGGTCGAGGGACATGACGGCGCCCGCGCCAATCGTTCCTCCGCTGGTGAGCCCGACATGCGGAACGATCAAGTCTACGCCTGCTTGCGCCATCTGGGTGCTTTCCTCGGGGGTGCGGATATAGCAGGTTGTATACAGGCCAACGTTTCGCGCTGTCGCGATCATTTCGACTTCGCATGCGAAGCCCAATCCAACCGACTCGAAGTCACGGCGAATATTGCCGTCGAACCGACATATGGTCGGATAGTTGATCACCCCAGAAAATCCAGCGTCCCTGAGCTGTTCAAGAAACTTGCGCATATTCCGCGTCGGATCGGTGCCGCACACCCCGGCCAACACGGGCGTCTTCTTTACGGCTGGAAGTACATGATTCTCACCAAGTTCGAGCACGATCTCGTTAGCATTTCCGTACGGCATCAGGCCGCAGATGGACGGCAAGCCGTCCATGCGAAACTTGCCGCTGTTGTAAATGACGATCAGGTCGATGCCGCCAAGTTCCGCGCATTTTGCGGATAACCCGTTTCCGGCACCCGCGACGATGATCGGGCTGCCCGCCGAGATAGTGGCCCGCAAGCGGGCCTCTACCTCGTCTCGCGTATATCGATGTCCCATCTGCCTCTCGCGCAAAAAGCTTTTGTTTCAACCCGATCCGATCACGGCTTAATTTGCCATCCTCGTCGGCGCGAAATCACTTGACCGTAGCATTTCCAGCAGATGCGCGACGGCCGTTTCGGCGCAGATTGATTCATTGATATGGGCATCAAGCCGTACGACCTCGCCACGATTTCCGAGTTGTTTCACGGATTCATTCATGAACGCCTGGTCCGTCTCCGGCGCATAAAATACGCCGCCGGCGCGGTCGTATTCGGAAAATCCGCCAAGCGGGAGGATCAGCACCCCAGGACGCTTCGCATGCGCAAGCTTCTCGCCGACGCAGCCGCCGAGAATGACGTTCTCCGCGGTCGTGGTTCGCATCAGCGTTGTGTTCGGACTATGCGCGTATAACAACCGGTCTTTGTATTTCGGTGGTACCGTGTCCGGGGTTGTGAAGTTCACCATATCCATGGCTCCTGGCAATACGACCTGTGGAATACCTCGAGATCCCGCCGCTTGCATACGATTCGGACCGGCACTCAAGAATCCGCCACAGAGCTCGTCGGCGAGTTCGGTTGTCGTCAAGTCAAGCACAGCATCAATTATGCCTTGCCCGACCAACTCCTCCATCGCTAACCCGCCGGTACCATTCGCATGGAAAATCATTGTCTCGCAGTCAGCCTTAATTAGTAGGTCGTGGCAGCGCATCGCAGCGGGAGTGGTTGCGCCGAAAGCGGTGATGGCTACTGTGGGGCGCCTCGTATCGTCTCGTAGCCGTCCGGCTCCCATGCCCATTTCAACCATACCGCAAATCGTTGCGGCACCGTTTGTTAAAACGCTGCGCAGAATCGGATTCATCCCGATGATGTCGGTAATCGTGTTGACCATAACAATGTCGCGAGTGCCGACGTAGCTCGCAGCCTTCGCAGTCGCTGCCATCGTGGAGATCATAACCTTGGGAACGCCGAAGGGAAGCGCGCGCATGGCCGCGGTGGACACCGCCGTTCCAGAGCCGCCGCCAAGGCCGATGACACCATCGAGGTTGCCCTCGCGGTACAGCCTCGTCACTACCGCAACGGCGCCCGCCGACATAACTGACAGTATTAATCCACGATCTTTAGTGGCCTTCAGTTCATCGAGATCTACGCCCGCTGCGCGTGCCAGTTCCCAATGTGATATAGTCGGATGCAATTCTGGCTCGCCTAGAACACCAATGTCGATGAGTACGACCTCGTGTCCTCGATCCTCGAGAAAAGTCTTTATGAACGCTGCGTGCACGCCTTTCGTATCGAGCGTGCTCAGGACCGCAATCCGCTTTGGCTTTCCCATAGTTTCCCTCATTTTTTGGGAGCTGCCGTAGCCATTGCGGTACCCCGCAGCCATTCCCACGCGCTTTCAGTTGTCAGCGGTTAATTAACGTAACTTGGGTTCCGGATCGAAGACGTGATTAGCTTTTTAAGAGTGGTCCAGATTACAATTTAGCATCAGAATACCCTGTTCCGGTGAAATAGTTCCCTGGTCTGTTGGATAAGGAATTTTTATGCAAGCCACTGGGTTTGCTCGCCGACTGGACGCCGAAAATCGCTGCGGGGACTAGGTTCTGCGAAACTCTCGGTATTGTGGCGCAAACGCACCAAGGCTATGCCGTCAATATCGAGCGACTGCCGGTCGAGAATGCGGTCACCGAGCAGGTCCGCCGATCCAAGTCGATCAAGCGATAGTCGTTCAGACCACCACTCTTGCTGGAATTTAGAACATGACAACCCTGACCTCCGACCTCGGAAAATTCCTCGCGAATATTCAGTTCGACCACTTGCCAGTCGATGCATTGCCTCTCGTGCGCGACGCGTTCACCGATACGATCGGTGTGATCATGGTTGGCATAGACGAGCCGGTCGTCGATATCGCCCGTCGTACTTTGATCCAACTAGGCGTCTGGCGGGAAGCGCGTGCGTGTCTCTCTCCGATGTATGTTTGGGGGCCGGATGCTGCCCTTATAGGTGGGATCGCGGCGCACGCCCTCGATTACGACGATCAATCTCTCTCAGGTCATCCGAGCGCGGTAATGGTTCCGGCCCTCCTGGCCGAAGGGGAAATGCTCGGCTCAAGCGGCCGCGATCTCGCCACCGCTTATGTGGCAGGGTATGAGGTGTGGGCAGATCTTATCCGGCGCTCCTCCAACTACCATCGTAAAGGATGGCATCCAACTTCGGTATTCGGAGTCATCGGCGCCGCCGCCGCAACGGCGGTACTGCATCGCCTTTCGGCGGAACGCGCCGCGACTGCGCTGGCAATTGCGGCAAGCCATGCCGGCGGTCTCGGGGCGAACTTCGGGACGATGACCAAGCCCTATCACGCCGGGCGCGCCGCCCGTGATGGACTGGTGGCGACGCGGCTGGCGGCTGCGGGGATGACGGCCGGACGCGACGCGCTGGAAAATCCGCAAGGTTTTCTTACCGCTTTTTCGCCGGGCACGACTCCAGACCGAGATTCGCCTGCCCGCGTCGGCACTGAATGGTATTTGGTCCGCCAACGGCTTTGCATCAAGAAGTACCCAACCTGCTACTTCATGCATCGCTCCTTTGACGCCGCAGTGAAGATGTTGGCCGGACGCAAGATTAAGCCCGACGATATCGCCGAAATTGAAGTCACCATGGGAAAAGGGCAGACCGGCGTCCTGGTCAACGAGCGTCCACAGACCGGCCTCGAAGCCAAGTTCAGCGAGCAGTTCGCGATGGCCGCAGCCGTCATTCTTGGTCACATGGATGTTGCCGACCTCAGCGATGCCGTCGTGCAACGTTCGGACATCCAATCCTTCTTCTGCAAGGTGAGACTCAACCCGGTGGATGAATATGATCCGCGCGATCCCGCGCACTCACCGACCGAACGCGTGCTGATCCGACTCAACAGCGGGGAGGCGCTCGACAGTGGGTCGATCGCGATAATACGCGGACATGCCTACGATCCGCTGAGCCAAGACGAGTTATGGGAAAAGTTTGCTGGCTGCACCGCGCGCACACATACCAAGCGACAGTCGCGGCAACTCTTCGACATGTTGCAGGCGATCGACACATTGCCCTCTGTCCGCGAACTGCCGAGCTGTGAAACGATCTTCACCAGTGACGCGATGGTAAAGAAATCCCAGTCTCTGGGATAATTGTTGGACGTTGAAATGGAACCGAGCCTGCGCTCGCCCAAGATCGCCCCGGCGACCTATGCCCGGTCTTCCGTGGCGCCGGCTAAAATGCCGGGCGGACGTCTCACTCTGTTCTCCGCGGCCGAGCGTCGCTTCTGCGAGCCTCTTCTGCGCAACTTCATCCAGCAACACCCAGACGTCGAGCTCGACTTTGTCTTCGGCCTCAGCACCGACCTGCATCGGCGCTATGTCGAAGAATTGAGCTCCGGTGGTCCATCCACGTCGCTGCTTTGGAGCAGCGCTATGGATCTGCAAATGGGTCTGGTACTGGAGGGGCACGCGCAACCGCACGGGGTACGCCATACGTTGCGGCCGCAGGCCGCCTATCGCGACCTCGCTCTCGCCACCACTTGCGAACCGCTCTACACACTGTCCCGGGATCCGTCCGCACTCGCCGGCACACCGGGAGAAATCACTGCCCAGATCATGAAGGATCCGGATCGTCTGCGCGGGCGCATCGCCATCCCGGACATCGAGAGCAACGGATTGGGCTTCCTGGCGATGCTGCGCTGGAGCCTGCAGGAGCCAGAGTTCGAAGCCTTTCTCGATGCGCTCAAGTGCTGCGCACCACGTACCGCAGGCTCCGCAGCCGCCTTGGTGCGCGCGGTGGCCGACGGAGCGGAGTTCGCGCTGCATGTACTTGGCGCATACGCGTTGCAGGCCACCGCTACCAATTCGATGTTGCACATCGCGCCCTCAGCCGCGCCGCCGCTCGCCGTTACGCGTGTCGCTTTCATTCCACGCCGCGCGCCAAATCCCGAAGCGGCATCCGCGTTCCTCACATATATGCTCTCGCCGCAAGGTCAGGCGGCGATGGGTGAGGGCGGATTGATTCCAATCACCGCACCGCTGATGCGCGCGGTTGAGCCGATCCCGCTCGACAATAGCTTCGCCCGTCTCATCGATCCACCGACGCGCGCCGCCCTTCTGACGCGCTGGCGAGCCATACTTGGCCGCTCAACGCACAGCACCGGAGGATCAGCCCCATGAATCGTCGCACACTGCTTCGTGCCGCCGCTCTTGTCCCGTTTTCCGCCGCTATCGGACCGGCCTTCGGCCAATCCAACTGGCCGAACCGAACGGTGCAAATCATTGTGCCCTTCGTCCCGGGTGCATTTACCGACGTCTCGGCGCGACTGGTCGCGCACGAGCTTTCAGAGCAGCTCGGTCAGCCGGTGATCGTCGAGAACCGGGGCGGCGCTGGTGGCACAATCGGCGCGTTGGAAGTCGTACGCTCAGCACCGGATGGCTATACGCTGCTGTTGAGCGATACCTCACTCGCCATCGCTCCCGGTCTTTATCCGAATTTGAAATACGATCCGATCCGCGACCTGGTGCAGATCAGCCGTATCGCGGATTCGCCTTCAATCCTGCTAGTCCGTCCCGGACTCGGGCCGCGTTCGGTCGCGGAACTGGTGGAGTTCGCGAAACAAAATCCCGGCAAGTTGACTTTCGGCTCCGGCGGCGTGGGATCGTCGGCGCACCTTGCCATGGAACTGTTTCTGAATGTGGCGGAAATCAAGGCGTTGCACGTGCCTTTCCGCGGCGTCGCGGCATCGATTACGGAAACCGTTGCCGGCCATATCGACATGACGATAGCGAGTCTGGCCGCTGGCCTTGGGCATGTGAAAGGCGGCACGCTACTTGGCCTCGCCGTATCGGGAGCGCAGCGAAGCAAATTGTTGCCGCAGGTACCGACCTTTATCGAGGCAGGCATGCCGCGCTATGACATGACCTATTGGTGGGGCATTGCCGCGCCCGCCGGCACGCCGCCGCAGCTTGTCGAGCGACTCAACCGTGAAATCGTCCATGCCTGTGCGAAGCCGCAGCTGCAGAAAGCCTTCCTACAGCAAGCCGCCGTTGCTGATACCTCAACACCGGAAGAAATGACGCACCATCTGGAGCGGGAGATCGCCCTTTGGCGCGAGGTGATCAAAAGCGCGAAGGTGACCATCCAATAATATCGTCTTGGACGAGGCACATCTGCGCCGGATTCTGCGAAACTTCGCACGCTATTACAATGACATCAGAACGCACAAACAAGCGAAGTCCGAGGTAGAACTTTCCGCTTGCACGGTCCCGCATGACGAAACCAAGGCCTACGACGGTGCGACCCGTACCGAGGCCGCCAAGATCGGCGGCGTGCGGTGTCACGGACGCACCGATTCGCGCGCTACGGCGCGACATTGCGCGGTGCCGCGCAAGCCTTCGCTACACGGCGCGCCGCACCGGCGCTTGGGCCGCAGGCTTGGCGCTCGCCGCGGTGTGCGCCGCCGCGACAATCGGATTGCTCAAAGTGCCGATGCCATCGATCGCGAGATCGCACACCTCGCCGATCTGCATTTGACCGATTCCTTCCGGCGTCCCGGTCATGATGAGGTCTCCCGGCAACAGCGTCATTATGCTCGAGAAATAGCTCAGCATGATTTCGACTGGGAAGATCATGTCGCTGGTGTTTGATTTCTGCCGCACTTTGCCGCTCACGCTCAACGTCATGTTCAGATTGTGCGGATCGAGATCAGTAACCAGCCAGGGGCCGACCGGATTAAAGGTGTCAAAGGATTTCGACACCGACAGGTTCAACAAGTTGCCGCCCTCGATCTGGATGTCGCGCGCGGTCACGTCGTTGCCGCACGTATAGCCGAGCACGTGATCGAGCACTTCTTCCGGCGGGGTGTTGCGCATCTTGCGCTTGATGACGACCGCGAGCTCGCCTTCGTATTCCAGCCGCCTCGTCTGTGGCGGATATTCGATCGCTTCCTGATGCCCGATCAGCGTCGTCGGCGGCTTGAAGAAGCAGGCCGATACTTTCGGGATCGGCAGCCCAGCCTCGCGCGCGTGCCCGACGTAGTTCAGGCCGCCGCAGACGATCTTCGAGGGCGCGCAGGGCGGGAGCAACCGCACCGACGACAACGGATGCCCTGCTTTGGTCGTCTTGATCCCGTCGAAAGGATTGCCGGCCAGCGCGTAGATGCCATCACCTTCGACAACGCCCCAAACGGGCTCGTTGGCCGCAGGCTCCCAGAAGCGCACGAGTTTCATGAGGATTACTCCTAAGTTGTTGCCCCTGCGAGTGCCGCGGGGTTCACGACATTGATCGGACGGTTCTCGATGAAGCCGAGGACGTTATCGATACTTTGCCGGATCATGCGGGTCGAGGCATCGACCGTGTTCCAGGCGCTGGCCGGCGTCATCACGATATTGGGCAGCCGGCGGAAAGGATGATCGGTGGCGAGCGGCTGTTTGGCGAAGACGTCGAGCCCGGCGCCGCGCAGATGGCCGCCTTCGATCGCCGCCGCGAGCGCCGTCTCGTCGACGAGTTCGCCGCGCGCGGTGTTTATGAATATTGCACCGTGCTTCATCCGAGTAAATTTCTGCCTATCGAAGAAGCCGACAAGCTGCGGCGACAGCCGCGCGTGCAGTGAAACGACGTCCGACTCGGACAAGAGGCGGTCGAGTTCGACCGCGGTCGCTCCGGCCGCCTGCGCGCGCGCCGCGTCGTTATTGCGCGACCACGACAGTACGCGCATGCCGATCCCGTTGCAGAGCGGCACTAGATTCTGTGCGATGGCGCTGAGGCCGACGATGCCAACGGTCTTGCCGCCGAGCTCGATGCCCTGTTGCGCGCTCCAGGTACCGCTCCGGATCGCGCGGTCTTGATCGGCGACGCGGCGGGCGACGTCAAGCATGAGGGCGAGTGCATGCTCCGCGACCGCGCGATTGCTGCTGCCGACCACATTGGCGACCGCGATTCCGCGCTTTGTCGCTTCCGCGACATCGACGTCTTCGACGCCGGTTCCGGAAATGCAGATCATCCTGAGGCGCGGGCAGGCGCTGATGACGGTGGCGGGAAAGCGCGTAAAGGCGGGACGGAATGACAGGATAATGTCAGCATCGCGCACACGCGCGGCCAATTCGCTGGGGTCGGCGACATGGCTGCCGATAATCTGGACCTGCGCCTTTGCCCGCAACCGTTCGGTTTCGGCGGAGCCGCTATAAGCGCCGGTGATGTCGTCAGGGATTACGATCTTCATGCGGACGCTCGACTAGCCCCAAGCAACGACACGTTCCGCATTCCGAATGCGGGAAGGCCGACATTCTATGAGATTGAATATTTTCGACGCAAGGAGATAATTTCGAAAATAATTTGTTTTTTTAATCGGGCCCACTTACGATCCTGATGACTTGGGACAGACCGCATGAGCACTGTCGTCGCGATCTCGGACAGCAATGCCGGCCCGAAACGGACGCTGGCGACGGCCGCGTACGACCGTCTGCGCCACGACATCCTTCATTGCATCTTGCAACCGGGCGAGCGGTTGCGGTTGCATCAATTGGCTGACAACTACGATTTTGGCGTTGGCAGCCTCCGCGAGGCGCTTTGTCGCCTGGTCGGCGACGGACTCGTCGTTGCGGAGGAGCAGCGCGGGTTCTCGGTGACGCCGTTGTCGCACGAGTCTCTGTTCGATCTCCTGCGCATGCGCCTGCTGTTCGAGGAGCATGGCATCCGCGAGTCGATCAAACAAGGCGGCGTGGATTGGGAAGTCGGCGTGATGTCTGCGTTTCACCGCTTGGTGAAGGGCGGCAACCGCACTTCAGCCGATCCCCGTCTGGTCGATCCGGAATGGGAACGCTGCCACGCGGCTTTCCATTATTCGCTGGTCGCGGGCTGCAATTCGCCGCTGCTGCTGCAGATGCGCGAAGCGGTCTACGCGCAAGGCGACCGCTACCGACATTTCTATTTGACCTATGTGGCCGGAAAGCGTGACCATCTCGACGAACACCGGATGCTGATGGAGGCCGCGCTGCGCCGCGATGCCGAGGAAACGATGCGGCTTATACAAATTCACCTGGAAACCACGGTCAACAGTCTGCTCGGGTACGGAATGCCGGGAACGAAAAGCACAAAAAGAAGCAACAAGAAACAACGGCAATAAGCAAGGTTCTGGTTGCGTCAAATGGGAGGAGCGTTGCAGTGAGCCGGAGCTACGAAGCCGCGCCGGCCGATCAATCGGCCGGTTCGCGTGACAAGCATTGGAAGGAGCAGAGCAGCGGCGTGTTCCGGCGCGCATTACTGGGCGCGGGCCAGATCGGATGGCTGCAGACCTGCGTCTCGTTCCTGGTCGCGGCCTTGCTCTGGGAATTCACTGCATACTATCTGATCGCAAGGCCGATCCTGTTCTCCCCCCTCGGATCGATCGTGAAACGCGCGATCGAGCTGTGGCGGGAAGACGAACTGCAATATAACATCTGGGTCAGCTTCATCGAATTCGCCGGCGGCTTCGGCCTGGCGATCGTGATCGGCATCGGGCTCGGCGTCGCCTTTGCGGCGTCGCGTTTCATGCGGAATTTCTTCGAACCATGGGTCTCGATGCTTTATGCGACGCCGATCATCGCGCTCGGCCCGCTGTTCATCCTGTGGCTGGGCATCGGCGTTTCATCGAAAATCGCAATCGTGTTTCTGACCGCGGTGTTCCCGATCCTCATCAACACCGTCATCGGGCTCACCACGACCGAGCGCACGCTGGTCGATGTGGCACGTTCACTCGGCGCGACCAACACGCAGATCTATACGAAAATCCGCATTCCAGGCGCCACCCCCTTCGTCATCGCCGGCCTGCGGCTGAGCGTGGCGCGTGCGCTTGTCGGCGTCGTCGTGGCGGAATTGTTCGGCGCGCGCGCCGGCCTCGGATTCCTGATCCTGACATCGGCGCAGAATTTCGACACGCCGGCGCTATTCGTCGGCGTGATCATCTTCGCGGTCGCGGGCGTCGCGTCGGTGAGCCTGCTTAAGTGGATCGAGAAATATTTTGCTGCCTACCGCTTCAAGGAGGGCGGCGAATGAATCAAAACCCGATCAAGCTCGCTACGCTCAACCTGTGCAAGCAGTTCGGCAAGGGCCCATCCGCGGTTGAAGCTCTGCGCAGCGTGAGCATCGATGTGCGCGACGGCGAGTTTATCAGCGTAGTTGGCGCGTCTGGCTGCGGCAAGACGACCTTCCTGCGGCTGGTCGATGGACTGATCTCGCCGACCTCGGGCACCGTCACGATCGACGGCAAGCCAGTCAAGAAGCCGGGCGAGAAACTCGCCTTCGTGTTCCAGCAGGACGGCCTGCTGCCGTGGCGCAATGTGCTCGACAACACGCTGTTCGGCCCGGAAATTCAGGGCAAGGACAAGGCCTCAGGCCGGAAGGTCGCGCGCGACTTCCTCAAGCTCGTGGGGCTAACCGGCTTCGACACGCATTATCCGCACGAATTGTCCGGCGGTATGCGCCAGCGCGTCAACCTCGCCCGCGCCCTCGCGGTCGGCGCCGATGTGCTGCTGATGGACGAGCCATTCGCCGCGCTCGATGCGCAGACGCGCATCATCATGCAGGACGAACTGATGCGGATCTGTCACGAAACGCGGAAGACCGTGCTGCTGGTCACGCACCAGATCGACGAGGCGGTCTATCTCTCCGACCGCGTGTTCGTTTTCACCACGCGGCCGGGGCGTCTGAAGGAAGAGGTCGTGATCAATTTGCCGCGCCCGCGCGAGCTCGGCGTGAAATTCTCCGCTGAATTCGGGCGGTTGTGTAATCACATCTGGCGGCTGATCGAGGAAGAAGTTCGCGCCAGCATGGGGCAAGAGCTCAAAAACGCAGTTGGAGTCCACCACTAAAACCACAAGGGGAGCACTAAAAATGTCGTGGTTCCGAAAATCTGCCGTCGTCGCGGTTTCGCTGTTGGCGGCCGGCGTTATGGCCGCCGACACTGCTCAAGCCCAGCAGATGACGAAGATCAAAGTAGGGCAGGTGGCGCCGATCGCGCTGTTCTGGCCCGACTTCGTCGCGCAGCAGAAGGGCTTCTATGCCGCCGAAGGGCTCGACGTTGACAGCAACTTCCTCGGCAGCGTTGCGGCCATCGTGCAGCAGATCATTGGCGGCTCGGTCGACGTCGGCTTCACCACTGCCGAGACCGCGATCCGTGCCGCCGACAAGGGCGGCGACGTCATCATCCTCGGCGAAACCGTTTATAAATGGCCGTATTCCTTCATGGCGGCCAAGGACGTCAAGAAGCCGCAGGATCTCAAGGGCAAGAAGGTCATCCTGTCCACTCCGAAGCAGGATCTCGTCTATCTGTGGGACGAGTGGCTGCGCGATAACGGCATGAGTCCGAGCGACGTGGACCAGGTGTTCGATGGTGCCACGCCCAACCGCTACGCCGCTCTTGTCAACGGCGCCGTGCAGGCGGCGGTGGTGTCGCAGCCGTTCGACTTCCGCGCGATCGCGGAAGGTTATACGCAACTGTTCGACACCTCGTTCATGAAGAAGAACTATTCCTTTGTCGTGATCGCCGCGCGTCGCAACTGGACGCACGACAATCCAAAAGTTGCGGCCGCTTTCGTCCGGGCAGTCGGTAAAGCCATCGCGTGGTGGAACGACCCGAAGAACAAGGAAGAGGCGATCGACATCCTGCAGAAGGTTTCCAAGCAGGATCGTGCGCTGATCACGAAGACCTACGAATACTATCACGACAAGGTGCATCCGTATCCCAAGGATGCGAAATTGCAGCCCGACGGATTCAAGAATCTCCTCGACGTTCTTGCCGAGGCGAACGAGATTAAGAAGCGGCCGGCTTCTTTCTACACCGACCCTAACGAGCAGAAATAACCGGTCGGGGGATAGGGGCCGACCGCCCCTATCCCTCGCGCTCGCTCATCTCGACAATCAAACCACGGAGTTATCGGACATGGAACGTCGGCGCCTCGGAGCACTCGAAGTCTCAGCCATCGGTCTTGGCTGCATGAGCATGACGCCGGTTTACAGCAACCCGGATCCCGACGAGGCGATCGCCACCATCCATCGCGCGCCGGAACTCGGCATCGATTTCATCGATACCTCGGATGCCTATGCGCACGGCGCCAATGAAGAACTGGTCGGCCGCGCGATCGCCGGCCGCCGCAACAAGTACATATTGGCGACCAAATTCGGCAATATCCGCCTGCCGGACGGAACGCCAAGCGCGAAAGGCGATCCGGCCTATGTCGCGGAAGCCTGCGATGCCAGCCTGCGTCGGCTCGGCACGGACGTGATCGATGTGTACTTCATCCACCGCGTCGATGACAAAGTGCCGATCGAAGACACCGTCGGCGCCATGGCCAAACTGGTCAAGGCCGGCAAGGTCCGTCATCTCGGTATTTCGGAGGCAGCGATCTCCACTATCCGCCGCGCACATGCCGTGCATCCGATGGCGGCGGTGCAGACCGAATATTCGCTGTGGACGCGCGACGTCGAAAACGGCGTGCTCGCGACTTGCAAGGAGCTCGGCATCGGCTTCATCGCCTATAGCCCGCTCGGCCGCGGCTTCCTCACCGGCACAGTCGACAATCGCGATTCGCTCTCGCCCAAGGACGTGCGCCTAAGTATGCCGCGGTTCCAGGGCGAGAACATGCAGCGCAATCTCGATCTGCTGGCCGGCCTCAAGCGTGTGGCCGCCGAGGTTGGCAAAAGCCCGGCACAGGTTGCCATCGCATGGCTGTTGGCGCGCACGCCGCCGCTCGTCGTTCTGGCCGGGTCGAGCCGCCGGCGCTGGCTGGAAGAAAATGCGTCGGCGGTCGGCGTCAAGCTGTCGGACAAGACGAAGGAGGAGCTCGAACGGATTTTCGCGCCGGGCGTCGCGCAAGGCGACCGCTATCCTCCCGGACAAATGCGCCGGTTGGGACTGTGATGGACGTGATGCCGTCGCGGGGAGCGCCGCTATAGGCCATGCCGGCCGACAAACCGAATGCGCGGCGGCTTGCGTCCAAGACCGGACGCAAGAAGTCCGTATCTAAAGCCGGGGGGCCGTCATTGTTGATGCGAACCAGAACAAGCGAAGCCGCAGGCGTCGTGCAACCGGTGCTGCCGGTAAAGCTCGGCCCCGGCGCAGTACATTACGCGCAGGGCGTGCGCGCCGGCCGCTGGCTGTTCGCGACCGGTCTTATGGCGCAGGATTTCAAGACCGGCGTTCCGGAGAGCGTGACCGCACCGGCTTTCCCGCTGTTTGATGCTTCGCCCGCGCAGCGCGAAGCCGCGATGATCTTCGATCATCTCGACAAGGTGCTCGCCGCCGGCGGAACATCGTGCGAGAACATTATCCGGATCGATCAGTTCTTCACTAACATTGCTGCGATTGCGCCCTATCAAGCCACTCGGCGCAAGCGCCTGGGCGCCATCACGCCGGCCAGTACGTCCATGGTGATGGAGGCCCTGCCGTTGCTTAATGCCACCATGCTGGTGGATGCGCTCGCCGTCATTCCGGCGCCGGATTTTCAACCGCGTGCAGTCGTCAAGCCGGACGTTATCCCGGTTTCGGGCCCGAGTCCGTCCGTCATAGTCGGCGATTTCGTGTTCGTTTCTGGGCAGCTGGCCACCGCCGATCCGGGCGCGGCGACGCGCGACGGCCTGCCGCAAGAAGCCTGCGTGCCGGCCACGGCCTACTGGGGCGGGCAGGCGATCCAGGCCGAGACGAATTATGTCCTGCGCCGACGAATTTCCCCGGCGCTCGAACGCGCGGGCTCATCGGTCAAGAACGTAGTGAAGGCCCAAGTGTATCTCACGCATCTCGAGGATCTGCAAACGTTCCGGCAGGTGTGGATCGATTATTTCGGTGGCGAATTGCCGGCCACCACCATCGTCGTGGCGCCGAAACGATCGATCGGTATTGCGGCCGCGCGGGTCGAAATCAACATCATCGCGCTGCGCGACGGCGCGGTCGCACGTAAGGAAATCATCGAATACGACGTGGCGCCGGCTTACGCGGAATTTCCCGCTGCAGTGAAAGCGGGCGATCTGCTATTTCTGTCCGGGTTGATGGCCAACGACGCCAATGGCGTTGCGCTGGACGTCAAGGCCACGGCAAACCAGCCGCTCTACGGCTCGTCGGCGCAGGCGCAAGCCAGCGTGATCCTGGAGAAGGCCGAAACGATTTGCGCGGCCGCCGGCACCTCGCTCGCGAATATCGTGCGCGCGCAGCATTTCCTCACCGATCTTTCGGAATTCTACGGCACGCACAACGCCTTGCGGCAACGGCTGGGCGAACGGGCGCTGCCGTTCTCGGCCGTAGGCGTGCCGGGTCCGATGCCGATCCCAGGCTGCAGCATGCTGATGGACCTTTGGTTCTACGCGCCCGGTAAGTCTTAAGAGCCGGCTGGCGCCGACTTCCGGTGCCGTGCGCTCACAGCATCGCGCGGCAGGCCCGGGCAATGACGATTTCCTCGTTCATCGGTATGCCAGAACGGTGACGGGTGTCCTTTCCGATAATTCCATCCGGCCTGGATTCGCATCGGAAGGCAGAATCATCCCATGATTGAAAATCATGTTTGCGATACTGCGCGCGTTTGGAATCTTCGTCGCTGATCTATTAAAG
>Ga0181536_10004168_pt1 | contig 15425 bp, 11 predicted proteins | sample PEATcosm2014_Bin_41_FD_121105 | JGI IMG/M metagenome (GOLD analysis project Ga0181536, IMG submission 121105) | Peatland microbial communities from MTU Mesocosm Facility, Houghton, MI, USA - PEATcosm2014_Bin17_60_metaG | ecosystem: Environmental > Terrestrial > Soil > Wetlands > Peat | place... | reverse complement strand
CGGTGGTGGCGACCTTGATCGGAGTCGGCTGGATGTACATCAACCGGGCCAACTACGTGCCGTACATTCCCAAGAACACCGGCGAGTTCGGTCACTTTGGACTGAGTGGCATCATGATGGGCGCCGGGACCATTTTCTTCGCCTACATAGGCTTCGACGCCGTTTCGACCGCCGCGCAGGAGGCCAAGAACCCGCAGAAGGACATGCCCGTCGGCATCATCGGCTCGCTGGTCATCTGCACGGTGCTGTACGTGCTTTTCGCCGTCGTCCTCACGGGCATGGTCCCTTATACCCAGCTCGGCGTGGCGGCGCCGGTGGCGTTGGCCATCGACAAGACGCCTTACATCTGGATGAATAACATGGTGAAGTTTGGCATCATCTGCGGGTTTACCTCCGTGATTCTGGTGATGCTGCTCGGGCAATCGCGCGTGTTTTACTCCATGTCGCGCGACGGCCTGGTGCCCGCCGTTTTTTCCGATATCCACCCGAAATTCAAAACGCCCTGGCGGTCCAACCTGTTGTTTTTCTTCTTCGTCGCGCCCTTCTCCGCGTTCCTTCCCTTGAGCATCGTGGGAAGCATGACCAGCATCGGGACCCTGTTCGCCTTCGTGATCGTGTGCGCCGGGGTGTGGGTGATGCGGGTGAAGAACCCCAATGCCCCCAGGCCGTTCAAGACGCCGCTGGTCCCGCTGGTGCCGATCCTGGGCATCGTCTGGAACTTCGCGATGATGTATTCGCTGGGCTGGTCCAACTGGCTGCGGCTGATCGTCTGGCTCATCATCGGCCAAGCCATCTACTTCCTGTACAGCCGGAAGCACAGCCACTTGCGGAAGGCGGGCCACACGACCAGCCGCTGAGGCCGCTCCCCGGCCCCCTAGCGCTGCCCCACCCGTGTGGAGTAACCTCTACCATGAGGGGTAGGGCGCCATGAAGCAGCTTTCCAGCGTGGTTTGGTCCGAAGGCATGTACCTGGGGCCGCACCATTTCCAGGTGCAGAGCCGCTATTTCGAAGACTCCATCCAATTCGCCGCCTCGGCGCTGCGGTTCGAGGCCTACGGCTTCGTGGGCTTTGGATTGGACGCCGAAGCCTTGCGCAACGGCACCCTCTCGCTGCTGCATGCCCGCGGCATTCTGCCCGACGGGCTGGCGTTCCATATGCCCGAATGCGACCCGCTACCACCGGCGCGCAACATCTCCGACCTGTTTCCGCCCACCCGCGACAAACTCACCGTCCTGCTGGCCATCCCCGAGCGAAAAGCCAACGGCGTCAACTGCGTGGCCGCCGGTTCGCTCGATAGCCCGCGCACCCGCTACGTGGCCGAAGCGCAGCCGCTCTCCGACGAAACCACCGGCCGCGACGAGAAGCCCGTCCAGTTGGGGCGGAAGAATTTCTCGCTGCTCCTCGATACCGAAACCCAAGATGGAGTTCTCGGCATGCCCGTGGCACGCGTGATGCGCGATGGCACGGGCCATTTCATTTTCGATCCGGACTTCATCCCGCCTTCGACCGTCATCTCGGCCAGCGAACGATTGATGCAGATTCTCCAGCGGCTCATCGAGATTCTCGACGAAAAGAGCGCCGCGCTTTCCGCCCCGGTGGGCTCGGCGGCCCGCTCCTGGTCGGAGTACTCCACGCGCGACATCGCCCAGTTCTGGCTCCTCCACACGGTCAACTCCGCGCTCGCTCCCTTGCGCCAAATGTACTCGGCGCGGCACATCCACCCGGAGGATCTCTTCGTCGAGATGCTGCAACTGGGCGGCGCTCTGTGCACCTTCGCCATCGAATCCCATCCCCGCGAGCTGCCGCTCTACGATCACCGCAATCTGGATCTCTCGTTCGGAGCGCTGGACCATCACATCCGCACCCATTTGGAGACCGTGGTCCCCACCAACGTGGTTTCCGTGCCGTTGCGCAAAGCGGCCGACTACATGTATGAAGGCGAAATCACCGATCAGCGATGCCTCGACCGCGCGCGCTGGGTGTTCTCCATTCGCGCTCCCGTGGGAGAGGTGGACCTCATCGCCAAAACCCCGCAACTGGTCAAGGTCTGTTCCAAGCTTTTTGTGCCCAAACTGGTGGAACGCGCCCTGCCCGGCATGGCGCTCACCCACCTCCCCACGCCTCCCGCTTCCATCTCCGCCCGGGTGGACGCGCAGTATTTCAGCGTCAGCAGGTCCGGCCCCTGCTGGGACCATATCGTGCAGAGCCGCCTGGTGGGCGTGTACGTCCCAGGCGAGTTGCCGGAACCGGAACTTGAGCTATTGGTCATTCTCGAATCGTAATCGGAGGAGTTTCAGTCATGGCACCCCAACCAGGTTCTCCAACGCCCGCGCGGCGGAATGAGAATCTCGCGCTCGCGTTTCAGGAGATCCTCACCGCCGCCGAGCGCCTGCGAACCGGCCGCCAGTCGATTGCCGACGCCGCCGCCTTCCGGTATCAGATCCTGGAAGGCCTGAAGGCCGCCGACCAGCAGGCCCGCACGCACGGCTACCACGCCGACGACATCAAGCTCGCCATCTTCGCGGTGGTCGCGTTTGTGGACGAATCCGTGCTCAACCTGCGCAGTCCGGCCTTTGCGGATTGGCCCCGCCGCCCCTTGCAGGAAGAACTTTTCGGCCATCACGTAGCGGGCGAAGTGTTTTTCAAGAACCTCCAGGATCTCCTGGGGAAGACCGACTCGCCCGATCTTGCCGATCTGCTGGAGGTCTACCGGTTGTGCCTGCTGCTGGGTTTCGCCGGCCGCTACAGCCTGGGTGGCCGTGGCGAGCTGCGCGCCGTCGGCGAGGCGGTCGCCGAGAAGATCCGGCGCATTCGCGGCGCCGCCGGAGAAATATCTCCGGGGTGGGCCCTGCCGCCGGAAGCGGTCCGCCGCGCCGGGACCGATCCGCTGGTGAAGACATTCGGCATCGTCGCCGCGGCTTGCGGTCTGCTGGCGATGATTCTGTTCGTGGTCTACAAGCTGATTCTCGGCTCCGGCGTCTCCAGGCTCGGAACCCTCGCGAGCAAGTTATGAAGGAGCTCACCTTGTATGCCTGCTCATGTGGCGCAGGCACTCGTGCCTGCCGCGTCCCGACTCATCGGGACGCTCTTTGGTGCACGTTCGGCAAGCGTCCCGATGAGTCGGGACGCGGCAGACTGAGAGTCTGCGCCACGGAGGAGCGATCATGAAACTCTACTTGGGAACGGGCGCGGCTTTGCTGGGCTATCTGGTCCTGGCTTGGCTGGCTGACAGTGCCCTGCACCTGGATACCAGCCGTTTCTATCTTCTTTTTGCAATCCTCGCCGTTTTGGGCATCGGCGGCGCGGTGGTCTTCATCTGGTTCTGGTCGAAGATTCGGCCCCAGTCCGGTGGCGGCGCCGGCGCGGCAGGCCGAGACGACGAAATCGACTCGCTGGTGCGCGATGCGGAAGGCCGCCTGGCTTCATCCAACCTGGCGCAGGGCGCCAAGCTGAGCAACCTGCCGGTGGTGTTCGTCATCGGCGAGCCGGGCTCCACCAAGACCAGCACGCTTCTCAATTCCGGTCTCGATCCGGAGTTGCTGGCCGGCAACGTTTACCAGGACAATGCGGTGGCCCCCACCCGCGTGGCCAACATCTGGTTCGCGCGCGGCATGGTGTTTGTGGAAGCCGGCGGCAAGCTGCTCTCCGAACCAGGACGTTGGGCGCGCCTGCTCCAGCGTCTGCAACCCCGCGGGCAAGCCCCACGCGCCGCGCTGCTCTGCTTCGATGCCGAAACCTTCACGCGCCCCGGTTCCGCGGAGTCGCTCACGGCGGCCGCGCGGACTTTGCAGGCCCGGCTGGGCGAGATTTCCCAGCGCTTCGGAATCAGTTTTCCGGTGTACGTGCTGTTCACCAAAATGAACCGCGTGGCGTTTTTCGAGGACTTCGTCCGCGATCTCGGCAACCAGGAAGCCGGCCAGGTTCTGGGCGCCACATTGCCCATGGCCCAGCCGGGCGCTACCGGCATCTATGCCGAAGTGGAAACGCGGCGGCTGAGCGCGGCCTTCGACGGCCTCTTCTATTCTCTGGCCGATCGCCGCATCGTGCTGCTGCCGCGGGAAAACGATCCGCAAAAAGTCTCCGGCGCCTACGAGTTTCCGCGCGAATTCCGCAAGCTGCGCAACGGCCTGGTGCAATTCCTGGTGGATGTCTGCCGCCCCAGCCAGTTGCGCGCCAGCCCTTTCCTGCGCGGATTTTATTTCTCCGGCGTGCGGCCGGTGGTGGTGCAGGATACGCCAGTGGAGGCTCCCCGGCCATCCGCGCAACGGTCGCCTTTCGAGGCCGCCGGCGGCGCCACGGGCATCTTCCGGACGGGCTTTCCGGCGCCGGCCGCCGGGGCGCCGTTGCCGCAAACCGGGGTGCCCTCTGGGCCCGGCGGCCGCAAAGTGCCGCAATGGATTTTTCTGGGCCACCTGTTCAGCGACATCATCTTGCGCGATGAAATAGCGCTGGGCGCGAGCGGCAGCAGCACCAAGACCAGCATGTTGCGCCGCGTCCTGCTGGTTTCCGCGGCGGCGCTGTGCCTGCTGTTCGCACTCGGATTCACGGTCTCGTTCTTTGGCAACCGCGCGCTCGAAAACCAGGTGCTGGAGGCCGCCCGCGCCATCCCGCCAGGCGAAGCCAGCGGCTTGAACCTGCCCACTCCCGAAGCCCTGCAAAAGCTCGACAATTTGCGGGAAGCCCTGGTCCAGCTCACCGCCTACGAAGAACAGGGCGCCCCATTTCGCCTCCGGTGGTTTCTGTATAGCGGCAGCGCCCTGTACCCCGATGCGCGCCGCCTCTACTACGCGCGCTTTCACCAGTTGCTGTTCGCCCAGACGCAAGGAGCCATGCTCGGCTCGCTCCAGCTCGTCGCGCTGCCGCCCGCTCCCACGGACGACTACGGAACCACCTACGACACCCTCAAGGCCTATCTCATCACCACTTCCGAATGGAAGCGAAGCACCAACTGGCTTTCTCCGGTTCTGGTCGGGCGTTGGTCGGCGGGCCGGCTGGTGGATAATCTGCTGCCGCTGGCGCGCAAGCAGTTCGATTTCTACAGCGAGGATCTGGCCCGGGGCAATCCCTTCAGCGAACAGAACGACGCCGCGGCCATCGACCGCGCCCGCCTGCACCTGTCGAAGTTTTCCGGCACCGAGCAGATCTATCAGTTCATGCTCTCCGACGCCAGCCGCCGCGCGAAAAAGATCAACTTCAACGAGCAGTTCCCCGGCTCGGCCGAGGTGGTGGTCAACAACCGCGACGTCCTGGGCGCGTTCACCAAGCCGGGTTGGGCCGCCATGCAGGATAACCTGCGCAAGGCCGACAAGTTCTTCGGCGGCGAGCGCTGGGTCTTGGGCGATTACGCCGCCGCCAAACCGGACGCCGCGCAACTCTCCCAGGAACTCCAAAACCGCTACACGTCGGATTACATCGCGCGCTGGCGCGACTTCCTCCGCAGCACCGTGGTGGTCCGCTATGCCAATTTGAAGGACGCCGCCAAGAAGCTGAACGTGCTTTCCGGCGCGCAGACGCCGCTGCTGGCGTTGTTCTGGGTGGTGACACAGAACACCTCGGTGGATTCGCCCAAGGTGACCGAGGCCTTCGACGCGGTGCAAAAAGTGGTGCCCCCGCCCGCCACCACGGTCCAGTATGTGTGGCCCACCAACCAGGAGTACATGACTTCGCTGGCCGCGCTTCAGACCGCCATCAGCCAGGTTGCCGATGCGCCGGGACCGCCCGACCCGAATCGCGCCGCTCCGGTCCGAACGAGCGCCGATGCGGCCGGCAACGTGGTCAAGAAGATGGGCTACACCTTCAAGATCGACCCCGAAGCCCACCTCGAAACCACCACCCTCAAGCTGTTGCAGGCCCCCATCGATTACGCCGATGCGCTCACCAAGGGAATCGGCGCCGGCGAGATCAATGCCCAGGCGCGGCAGTTCTGCGCGGCATTCGCCCCCATCGCCGCCAAATTCCCGTTCAACCCCACGGCCTCCGCCGAGGTGAGTTTGCAGGAGCTGGACGCCATTTTCCGCCCGCGCGAAGGCAAATTATGGACCTTCTATGCCGAGTCCTTACAGAACTTCCTGCAGAAGCAAGGCGCCCAGTACGTCCCCAATCCCGCCGGCGGCGTGCAGTTGAACCCGGCGTTTACGAGCTTCTTCAACAACGCCGCGCGCTTCTCCGATGCCCTGTACCCCGCGGGTGCGACGGAGCCCAACCTGCGCTACTCGCTGACGCCGCAGCGCTCCGACCAGATCAGCGAGATAACCATGACCATCGACGGGCAGACCGTCAAATCGTCCGGGCCGGGCGCGGCGCACCAGTATGTCTGGCCGGGCGCGGCCACGCGCAACATTCGCATCAGCGCCAAGCTCACCGGCGGTTCGGATTTCGAATTCGAGAACCGCGATGGCCTGTGGTCGCTGTTCCGGTTCTTCGCCGATGCCGACCGCTATAGCGGCAGTCTTCTGGAGTGGGTGGTGAAGCAGGGCAGGGAAGAGCGCCCCGTGATGGTGGCCGGCAAGCCGCTCACCTACCAGTTCCTGGTGGATACCGGCGGCGCCGCGCCGGTGTTCCAGAAGGACTTCCTCAATAGCCTGCGCTGCGTCTCGCAGGCGGCCCGGTAGACCCGCCATGGAACTTCCCGCGAACATCGGCAAGTACGAGCTGCTGGAATTCCTGGGCGGCGGAATGTCCCATGTCTATCGCGCGCGGGATACCGCCATCGGCCGGCAGGTGGCCATCAAGATCCTCACACCCGAGGCCTGTCGGGACCCCGACGCCAAGGCGCGGTTTCTCCAGGAAGCGCGCATGGCCGGCAACATCGAGCACGAGAACATCATCCGCATTCACGACTACGGCGAAGAGCAGGGCCGCCCGTTCATCGTGATGGAATTCCTGGTGGGCGAGGACCTCCGCCACGCCATCCGCGACAAACACGCCGGCGATGTGGCTAACCGGCTGCGCATCGCGCTCGATATTGCCCGCGCGCTCGAATACATTCACTCCCAGAAGATCATTCATCGAGATATCAAGCCCGACAACGTGCACATCGACCGTTCGGGCAAGGTCAAGCTGATGGATTTCGGCATCGCCAAGGCCGAGGGGCTGCACCTCACCCGCACCGGATTCGCCGTCGGCACCCCCTACTACATGTCGCCGGAACAGGTGCGCGGCGAACCGGCCACCGACTCGATGGACATCTACGCCTTCGGCATTCTGCTGTTCGAATTGCTGACCGGGCAGAAACCCGTGGAGGGCGACACGCTGGAGCGGCTGTTTTTCGCCATCTTAAACGAGCCCCTGAAACCCGGGCCGATGGTCGAGGCCGGCGCTCCGGCGCCAATTGTCGACTTGGTCCTGCGCTGCACCGCGAAGAGGCCGGAAGGCCGCCCGCGCAGCTTCACCGAGGTCATCGCCGAGCTTGAACGGGTCACCCGCAAGGAAGCAGCCCCGGCGCCGCCCGTCGCCCGTCGGCCCGTGGCGCTGATTGGCGTCGTGATAGCGGGCGTGGTGTTGGCGGCCGCCGCCGCGGTTTACTTCGTCACCAGGGGATCGCCGAAGCCGCCGGCCCCCATCACGGCCACCGCGCCCGTGAAAAAGGAACTGGCCACGGTGCTCGAAACCGAAACCGGTCAAATGGTGCTGGTGTCCGCGGGCCCATTTCTGGCCGGGGAGGACCGCCATTCCGAATCGCTGCCGGCCTTTTACATCGACCGCACCGAAGTCCCCAACAGCGCGTATGCGCGCTTCTGCCAGGCCAAGCAGCGCCCGCTCCCGCCGGGCTTTGCCGCCGATCATCCGGACTACCCGGTGGTGGGGATCACTTTTGTCGACGCGCAGGAATTCGCCAAGTGGGCAGGCAAGCGCCTTCCCACCGCGCTCGAATGGGAGAAGGCCGCGCGCGGCACCGACGGGCGCAGTTACCCATGGGGCAACGACGCCGATCCGAGCCGGGCGAATGTGGCCGATAACATGCCCGCCGGGCCGATGCGGGTTTCCGCTTTCACTGCCGCCGAGAGCCCGTTCCGGACCATCAACATGACCGGCAACGTCTGGGAATTCGTGGACGATTTGAAAACCCCGAGCGCGCAAGCGGTGCGCAGCTTCGCCGCCATTTTGAAGCCCCCACCGACCGCCACGGAGCCGTGGTATGTGATCCGCGGCGGCAGTTTCAAGCGTCCATTGGCGGACGGCGTGGCCTACGAGTGGACCTCCATCCCCGCGCGCTTCTCCGCACAGGACATCGGTTTCCGCTGCGCGAAAAACGCGGAGTGAGCGGGGCGCGCTTCCCTCGCGGAAAGCCGCAGTGTACATTTCTTTACACTGGCGCACGCCAAACCCAGTAACGCTCATGTCGCGGTGTACCGTCTATAGAGACAGAGCGCCGGTAAGCGCGAGTAAGTCACAAGGTGAGGGGACATTCGAGGGGATCTCCGATCAAGCGCATCCCGTGCGCTCGCCCGCTACACTCGCGCCCAACTGACACCAGAGATTAGAGACAAGGAGTCGGAAGATGAAACTGAATGTGACAATGATGCTGTATGCTGTATCTGTGCCTGTCGTGTTTATGGCCGCCACCTGCATCCGTGCAGAGGCACAAGGCCTATACACCGGCTTGACTGTCAATCTGCCGTACACGGTCTCAGTCGGGAAGTTGAACCTCCAGCCGGGTGAGTATCAAATCGAGCGCATGAACGATTTGCCATTCCTGGCTATCTACGGTGACCATGGGCGCACATTCGAGACGCTCGCGTGGATCAGCCGGATTCCCATCACGCCCTCCAGCGATTCCGCGGTCGTGCTTCTGCGCAACGGCGATCGGTATACTCTGGACAGCATCCGGGTCCAAGGTGAGGACGAGGGCTTCAGAGTCACTCCGGCAGGCCGCCAGAAGGCCTATAACACGGAGGCCTCGAATTACGTAACCCTGCACGCTAAACCAGTCCGCGGCAACTAGTCCATTTCGGCGACAGGAAGCTGTGAAGATATGGGCAGGCTCGGTTGGATCTCTTGCGGAGTAGTGGAACGACACACCGGGCGAGTGAGCGGCGCTTGGGTGCTTCGCGGAACCCGTGCGCCTGTATCCGCGCGCTTCTCCGCCCCCGGCATCGGGTTCCGCTGCGCGAAAAACGCGGAGTGACGCCGGTCCCCTTTTGCCCTCTTGCGCTAATACATGGCCGGGTACGCTTGGCGCATCTCCTGCGCCTGCGCGCGCGCGGTTTCAATCCGAATCAGGGGGCCCTTTCCGATGCCCGGGCACCAGCGCGCGGTCTTGTTCCATTCCCGGCGGGCTTCCACGAGCTCCGGCCAGAATGGAAAGATGCGGCATTGGGCGGGTTTCGCCGGATGGATGGAGCAGCCGTCATCGCGCAGGAACGGGCACAGAGCATGGCGCAGCATTCGCAGGCGCATGCGGTGGCGGGTGCGGTAGACGTAGCGGCGCTCGAATGCCGCGGCGGTCATCCCCAGAAAGGCGGCGGCGCGCGCCAGGTCGGCTTCGGCCAGGTACACAAAGCCCTTTTGGCGGCAACATTCCGTGCATCCGGACTGGCACTCGAATCGCAAGGCCTCGGCCATGTATCATTATGACTGAGGGAAGGGGATTTTATGTCCGGAGTCCGAGATATTCTGCAAGATCGCGAGCTCTTCCACGTGGGGGAGAATGACACCGTGGCCAGCGTGGTGCGGCGCATGGCGGAGATCCGCGTGGGAGCCGTCGTGGTGCTCGAGGGGGAACAACTGCGGGGCGTATTCAGCGAGCGGGATCTCATGCGGCGCGTGGTGCTCGGAAGGCTCGACCCCGAGCTGACGCCGGTCAAGGACGTCATGAGCACCGACATCGCCACCATCGATGAGATGGCCAGCCTGGAAGATGCCATGGAGGCCATGCACGCCCACAACTGCCGGCACCTGCCGGTAACGCGCGGCTCCCGCGTGGTGGCGTTCCTGTCCCTGCGGGACCTCATGCACTACGAACTGGCGCGCAAGACCGAGGAACTGCATCACATGCAGGAATATATTCGCGGAGCCTCATAAGAACTTGACAATACCACACTAAAGATTGATAATGGTCTTGTACTAAATCGACGCCGCGTTCGTGGCGGCAGGAGGATTGTTATCAACATGGGAAAGATCATTGGAATCGACCTGGGTACGACCAACTCATGCGTCGCGGTAATGGAAGCCGGGCAGCCCACGGTGATTGCCAACCAGGAGGGGTCTCGCACGACTCCGTCGGTGGTGGCATTCACCAAGAGTGGAGAGCGGCTGGTGGGCCAGGTGGCCAAGCGGCAGTCCATCACCAACCCCGAGAACACGGTTTTCTCCATCAAACGGTTCATGGGGCGCCGCTACGATGAAGTCAACGAAGAGATGAAGATGGTGCCCTACAAGGTGACGCGGGGGGACAACGGCGACGCGCGGGTGGACATCGGCGGCAAGAAGTATTCACCGCCGGAGATCTCGGCCATGATCCTCACCAAGTTGAAGGAGGCGGCCGAATCCTACCTGGGCGAAAAGGTGACGCAGGCGGTGATTACGGTCCCGGCGTACTTCAACGACGCGCAGCGGCAGGCCACCAAGGACGCGGGCAAGATCGCGGGCCTGGAAGTGATGCGCATCATCAACGAGCCGACGGCGGCCGCGCTGGCCTATGGGCTGGACAAGAAGAAGAACGAGACGATCGCGGTGTACGACTTCGGCGGCGGCACGTTCGATATTTCGATTTTGGAAGTGGGCGAGGGCCTGGTGGAGGTGAAGTCCACCAACGGCGACACGCACCTGGGCGGGGACAACATCGACCAGCGCATCATCGACTGGATTGTCGGCGAGTTCAAGAAAGAGAACGGCATCGACCTGTCGCGCGACCAGATGGCTTTGCAGCGGCTCAAGGAAGCTGCCGAGAAGGCCAAGATGGAGCTTTCGACGCTGCTCGAAACCGAGATCAACCTGCCGTTTGTGACGGCCGACGCCTCCGGCCCCAAGCACCTGCAAATGAAGCTGACGCGGGCGCGCTTCGAGCAGATGGTGGAGGACATCCTGCAGCGTTCCATGGGCCCGTGCAAGCAGGCCCTGACGGACGCGAAAGTGACGCCTGCGCAGATCGACGAGGTCGTGCTGGTAGGCGGACAGACGCGCATGCCGCGCATCCAGGCGCTGGTCCGCGAGCTGTTCGCCAAGGATCCGCACCAGGGGGTGAACCCCGACGAAGTGGTCGCCATCGGCGCGGCGGTGCAGGGCGGCGTGCTGGGCGGAGAAGTGAAGGACGTGCTGCTGCTGGACGTGACGCCGCTCTCGCTGGGGATCGAAACGCTGGGCGGCGTGTTCACCAAGCTGATCGAGCGCAACACCACCATTCCGACGCGCAAGAGCGAAGTTTTCTCGACGGCTTCGGACAACCAGCCGTCGGTGGAGATCAAGGTCTACCAGGGCGAGCGCGCCATGGCGCACGACAACCGATTGCTGGGCGTGTTCCAACTCGGCAACATTCCGCCGGCGCCGCGCGGCATTCCGCAGGTGGAAGTCACCTTCGATATCGACGCCAACGGCATTCTGAACGTGACGGCCAAGGACCGCGCCACCAACAACGAGCAGAAGATCACCATCACGTCGTCATCCGGCCTGGCCAAAGACGAGGTGGAGAAGATGGCCCGGGACGCCGAGGGGCACGCGGCGGAAGACCGCACGCTGCGGGACACCATCGAAGCCCGCAACCGCGCCGACGCCATGGTGTACAACGTGGAAAAGACCCTGAAGGAGCATCGCAGCAAGGTGGGCGAGGCGGAGGCCAAGGAGATCGAATCGGCCCTGGAAGAGACCAAGAAAGCCATGGCCGATAACGATCCGGCGCGTATCAATTCGGCGGTCGACCGGCTGACCACCGCCAGCCACAAGCTGGCCGAGGCCATGTACAAGAACGCCGGCCAACCCGGCGCGCAGCAGGCGCCTCCCGAACAGCCCGGCGGCGGGGACGGCAAGAAAGGCAAAGACGACGTGGTGGACGCCGAATTTGTGGACGTGGACGACAAAAAGAAGTAAACCGGTAGGGGCCGGGCATGCGGTACGCACGCGTGCCCGGCCCGGATTCCCATGGCCGCTCCCAAGCACGAGTACTACGAGACGCTGGGTGTTCCGCGCAAAGCCTCGACGGACGACATCCGCAAAGCTTACCGCAAACTGGCGCGCAAGCACCACCCGGATTTGAATCCCGGGGACAAATCCGCGGAGGAGCGTTTTAAGAACGTGCAGGAAGCCTACGACGTGCTGAGCGATCCGAAAAAGCGCGAGATGTACGACCAGGTTGGCTTCTATTCGGAGAGCGGATTCGCGGGCGCCGGGCCGGGAGGTCCGGGAGGCCGCGGCCCGCAGCCCGGCATGGATTTCGACAGCTTCGATTTTTCGGATGCGTTCTCCGGCGCGGCGGGCGGCGCGGGCCGGCGCACGGACACCGGCGGCGGGGGCTTCCGGGACGTTTTCTCGCAGTTCTTCGGGGGCCGCGGCGGGGCCCACCAGGCGCAGCCCGAACCGGAGAAGGGCGGCGACCTGGAATACGTAATGGACATCGACTTCTGGCAGGCCATCAAGGGCACGCAAGTGCGCTTGAACATCACGCGCTACGACGTGTGCGGCACGTGCCACGGGTCGGGCGCGGGCATCGCCGGCGCGGGCGAGGGCGTCTGCGCGCAATGCAAGGGGACCGGCCACGTCGCGCAGATGGCCGGCGCCATGAAGTTCAACCTGACCTGCCCGCGCTGCGGAGGCACGGGGAAACTGCGGAATGCCTGTCCGGAATGCGGCGGCGAGGGCCGGGTAACGCGGACGGAGACGGTGGAGACGCGGATTCCGCCGGGCGCGCGCAACGGCTCACGCCTGCGGGTGCCGGGCAAGGGCAACGCCGGAACCATGGGAGCGCCCCCGGGCGACCTCTACATCACCACCAAAGTGGAGGAACACGCGTTCTTCCACCGCGAGGGCGACGACATTGAAATCCAGGTTCCCATCGCGGTGTGGGAAGCGGCGCTGGGCGCCAAAATCGAGGTGCCCACCATCGATGGCCGCACGCTCCTCAAAATTCCCCAGGGAACCACCAACGGCCGGCGCTTCCGCCTGCGCGAGAAGGGCGTTCTGAATTCGCGCACCAATCAGCGCGGCGATCAGATTGTGGAGGTCGCCATCCAGGCCCCCGATCCGCGCGACGAGGACACGCGCGAGTTGCTGCGCAAGCTCGCCAAGCTGCATCCCGAGGATCCGCGCGCCGGAATGTGGGCCAAGGTCTAATATGGCCAAAGCCAGATCCAGAGCGGCTTACATGATCTCCGCGGTGGCGGAACAGTACGACATCCACCCGCAGACGCTGCGGCTGTATGAAAGGGAGGGGCTTCTGAAGCCTTCCCGCAGCGAAGGCAACACGCGGCTCTACACGGATAGCGACCTGGAGCGCCTGGAAGTGATTCTCCACCTGACGCGCGACCTGGGGGTGAACCTGGCGGGCGTCGAAATCATTCTCAACATGCGCGAGAGGATGGGCGAGATGCAGGCCCAGATTCAGGAGTTCATCGCGTCGCTGAACCGGGAACTGGCGGCGCGTACGTCGCAGCCACGCGAGACCGAGGGCCGCAACAGTCTGATCCCGGTGGTGAGTGCGCTCGTCCCGGCGCCGGGCGGGATGCCTTCCGGGGCAGGCGCCTCCCGGCGCAACCGATGAGCCAGCCGTGGCGCGCCGGGCTAAAGAAAGACCCATGAACCGCATCGGCCTCTCACCTGGCGAACGGAACTTCCGTTCCAGGCTCGCCCAACTGGCTCACGACAATCGGCTGCTTCGCGGAACTCTGTCGGTTCGTAGTCGCAAGTGTGGTAAAGCCACTTGCCACTGCGCTAACGGCGAATTGCACGCCTCCCTGTATGTGGTCCAAAGCCACGACGGGAAGCCGCGACAACTCTGTATCCCTAAGCCGTGGGAACCTCGCGTCCGGCAGGCGGTGAACGATTACCAGGAATTGCAGCGCCTCATCGAGGAAGTCTCCGAACTCGAATGGAAACGCATGCGGGAGAAGAAAATGCCGGGACGCTGAGAGTTTACCACCGGCAAGTCACGCTCATGCTCTTGCCTGGGGCTCGTGCCAGCGGCAAGCCTCGGCGTGTTTTGCTGGACTGCGAGCCGAGGCTTCCCGATGAAGATGAAGTGGCCACCGCGATGCGCTTACTCACCCGCGTGCTGGCGGCGTACCCGCGGGCCTTCGATCTGGTACTGGCCGATGCCCTCTAGGCCACCGCTCCGTTTTTCAACTTCCTGCTCTTGTCTCAAACTGCCGATTCCCCGCTGCCTTTTGGCGCCCCCACGCATTCGTGCCCCTTCTTCGTCCCACGAGACCCCGCCAAGCCCTCCCAATCCCCATGCGAAGCTGCCCGGATCACCCTACGCCCCGGAATTCCTTTCGATACCGCTGCTTGCCCGCACCCAACTGTCAGGGATGCGGAATCGCTACATGGCGCCCGATCCTTTTGGGAAGAGTCCGTGGTACACTTGTACTGAGGTTCCTGGGTGCGGGTTCTCTAAAACTTGTAACGAGGTGATTGTTGGAATCGTCCTCCTACTTGAAGATATGGGTTCTCCAATGGCGAGGACTGGTGAATAAAGATGGCTGACCTGTCGCAACCCTACGATTTGCACCCCACCACCGCAGAAGATCATCTATCGCGCCTGTTCGTTGAGGGAGTGGAAGAGCCTTGGTTTCGTTCTCTGTTCCGGAACATCAAGGATCTCGTTGACCCGCCCAAGCTGCCGCCTCTCGTATTGACGTCTAAGCCAGTACCTGTCAAGGACATATGGGGTCTCTACGGCCGCCAGAAGAAGTCCTTCATGATGTCCACCGGCTTCCAGATTACGGTGGTTACGATATTGTTCATTCTGGCGGCGAACAAATCGGTGCAAGACAAGGTCAAACAGACCTTTACGCTGATCTCGCCGATCGATCTGGCCCCTCCCGAGTCGACCCCGAAGGCCATGCAGGGCGGCGGCGGCGGTGGCGACCGGTCTCCCTTGCCGGCCAGCAAGGGGCGCTTGCCCAAGGCATCGCTGCGGCAGTTCACCCCGCCGGTGGCGGTGTATAACAACCTGAATCCCAAGCTGGCGATGGAACCCAGTATCATCGCGCCTCCCGATGTGAGTCTGCCACAGGTGAATATGTCGGCATATGGCGACCCGCTGGCGAAGATCGGGCCTCCCTCGAACGGTCCGGGTTCCGGCGGCGGCATCGGCTCTGGTTCGGGCGGCGGCGTAGGCTCGGGCAACGGCGGCGGTTTTGGTCCGGGTTCCGGCGGCGGTGTGGGCGGCGGTGTATACCGGGTGGGCGGCGGCGTTACGGCCCCGGTCCTGCTCTACAAGAAAGAGCCCGAGTACTCGGAAGAGGCCCGCAAAGCCAAGTATCAGGGCACGGTG
>Ga0181536_10004166_pt1 | contig 15429 bp, 13 predicted proteins | sample PEATcosm2014_Bin_41_FD_121105 | JGI IMG/M metagenome (GOLD analysis project Ga0181536, IMG submission 121105) | Peatland microbial communities from MTU Mesocosm Facility, Houghton, MI, USA - PEATcosm2014_Bin17_60_metaG | ecosystem: Environmental > Terrestrial > Soil > Wetlands > Peat | place... | reverse complement strand
CATGGCTTGAACCGCGCTTCCGCTGGCCTCGAAACCATCATCGCCAAGGCACTTCATCGCGCGCCGGCGGGTGAAAGCCCGCTGCTGGCTTGGCCGATCGCGTGTGGCAGCACGGTGGCCGACCGGACTCGGGCGCTCAGTTTTGCCGACGGTATTCTGCGAGTGGAAGTTGCGGACGCGGGATGGAGGCGGGAACTCGCCAACCTGGCGCCGCGTTATCTGGCCTTGATCAACAAGTATTCCGCGACCTCGGTGAAGCGAATTGAATTCGTGGTTAGAGCATGAAAGAGAAAGTGTGAAAGTTACCGACAAAGATGTCGCTTACGTGGCCGATCTAGCCAACCTCGAGTTGACCGAGGAAGAGCGCGCTCGCATGCTGCGCGATTTGAACTCCATTCTTGAATATGTCGAGCGGCTCAGCGAACTGGAGACCGGCAAAGTTGCGCCCATGGCGCAGGTCTCCGACCGCTACGGGGTGGACGAGTCGCGGCAGGGAAGCGACCGCTTCGCGTACGCCATCCGCGAGGATGTAAAGGACGGTCTGCGGGCATCGCTGCCGCACGATGTCGCGATGAAGAACGCTCCGGACACGGACGGGACGTTTTTCGAAGTGCCGAAAGTGATTGAGAGATAGCGATCAGAAATAAATGCCGTCTGAATTGACGATTGACGGAGTCCGGAGCGCGATTGCTGAGCGGCAGACGACCGCGATCGCTCTGGCGCAAGATTTCTACACTCGCATCCGGAAAGAGGACTCCGAGATTGGCGCGTTCCTGACTCTTTGCGAGGAGCGCGCGTTGGTGCAGGCCGAGCGAATCGACCGGATGGCCGCTCAGGGCAAGCCTTTGCCGCCGCTGGCGGGAGTTCCGGTTGCGATCAAAGACGTCATGGTGACGCGAGGCGTGCGTACTACGGCCGGCTCGAAAATTCTCGACAATTTTATTCCGCCGTACGACTGCACAGCGGTGGCTCGGCTGGAAGCGGCGGGCGCGGTGATTCTGGGCAAGCTCAATTGCGATGAGTTTGCCATGGGGTCGTCCACGGAGAACTCGGCGTATGGCGCAGTGCACAATCCGCGCGATAAGAGCCGCGTGCCGGGCGGATCGTCGGGTGGATCGGCGGCAGCGGTGGCGGCGGAGATGGCGGTGGCGACGCTCGGCTCCGATACCGGCGGATCGATCCGCCAGCCGGCGTCGTTCTGCGGCGTGGTCGGTTTGAAGCCGACGTATGGACGCGTGTCGCGCTACGGGCTGATTGCTTTCGCTTCGTCTCTCGATCACATCGGTCCGTTTGCGAAAACGGTGAAAGAAGTCGCGCTGATGCTGCGTACGATTGCGGGGCGCGATCCCATGGATTCGACTTCCGCAGCAGTGCCCGTGCCCGACTATGTGGCGGAACTCGAGAAGCCGGTGAGGGGTCTGAAAGTCGGCGTGGCCAAAGAATATTTCGGCTCGGGGCTCGATCCGGAGGTGCGCGCGGCGGTCGAGGCGGCGATTCAGAAGTTGGCTGAGCTCGGATGCGAAGTTGTGCCGGTGAGTTTGCCGCACACCGAGTATGCGATTCCTACCTATTACATTGTGGCCACGGCGGAAGCGTCGGCGAATTTGGCGCGCTATGACGGGGTGCGCTACGGCTTCCGGGCCACGGCGGGCAGTCTCTCTCAGGACAATCTCTCTCAGATGTACCGGTTGACCCGCGATGGCGGATTCGGCATGGAAGTAAAGCGCCGCATCATGCTCGGCACTTACGTGCTGAGCGCCGGATACTACGACGCTTACTATCTAAAGGCGCAGAAAGTGCGTACGCTGCTGACCCGCGACTTCGATGAGGCTTTTAAAAAAGTGGATGTGATCGCGGCGCCGACTTGTCCGACGCCGGCGTTCCGGTTGGGCGAGAAGGTGAATGATCCGCTGGCCATGTATCTCGCCGATATCTACACCGTAACTGCGAACCTGGCGGGCATTCCCGGAATCTCTGTTCCGTGTGGAGAGAATCACGAAAAACTGCCGATTGGGTTGCAGTTGTTTGCGAAACACTTTGATGAGGCTACGCTGCTGCGAGTGGCTCAATGCGTATGAGCGGGAGAGATCGTCGTTGGTCGTTCGTCGTTAGTCGTTCGCTATTCGCCGCCCGCTGTTCGTCGTTCGCCCTAGGGACCTTGGCCGTCGTTGGCTGGGGTACCCCCCTCCCCACCCGGTATATTAGAATCAAGACTTTAGGGAGAACTTCCTGCCAAAGTCTTGAGCGCGAGGGAGTTAGAGGCAAAGTCTTGACAACAAAAGAGTTAGGAGTGACTTTCTCAGAAAGCCACCCAGCCTAGCCCAGGTTATCCCTTCTCAGTAAGTTGTCAAAGACCAAGCGGCTGCGGTGCGCTTAGCACTTACTTCTATTCTAACAGGGGATGTCAATAGGGTTTCGACAGTTTGGTGGCTCGGCTAAGCCGGGGCAGGCCGAGGTTCATCTATTCTCCCACCATGGTTTCGGAGTTGTGCTCGCGAACCTCTGCATATTTCCGCAGTTGCTGCAGAACAATAGCAACTCATTGGTGCCCGGTCCCCTAGATACCTGATATTCTCCGGTCACGCAGAACATGCAATGCTGCCGAACAGAGGGCTTTAAGATGTGTGCCTTCAGCTGAACCCTTTCGATTACCGTGTCTAGGGCGTAAAGCAGGTCCGCCACGTTCTGGTAACGGTCCTGCGGTCGCTCCGTGATCGTTTTGTCGAACAACTCGTAGACGAAATGCATATTCGGTCCCGCATCTCGTGTACGTAGGTCATCTTCGCCTTCTGTGTATTCCTCCCTCACTAGGGTCCTCCCGCTGAGGATGAAATACAGCACCTTTCCAAGAGAGTAGAGATCGCTAGTCGGCTGAGGTTCAGGCACGCGTCCCTTTGCAACCTCTGGCGCGATATATCTCTCCGCGCCGACCGCTTCTAAAGTCTGCGTGGCTCTCTCCTTAGCGTCGTTCAAATCGATGCACAGACCAAAGTCCCCCACGGCAATCGAGTCGTCTTTGCGGATTAAGATATTCTGGGGCTTTAGATCACGGTGGAGAATTCCAGCGTCGTGGGCTGCCTTGACTGCGTCACACACCTGACGAAAGGTCTTCAGTCTAGTTAATAGGTCCTTGCCCGAAAGGTTCACTTTGCCGAGATCACCGCCCTCGCAGTATTCAGCGACGAAGTACGGGGTTTCCGACTCTTCACTAGTCTCAACAATTTTGAGGATTCCCGGATGTTGGAGTTTCGTTAGTGCTGCGATCTCGTTTCTGAATCTGGAGAGACGTTCTTTGTTCTTTAAGCGTTTGAGAACGTACGGTTTTTGATCTGAGCCGGTCTTTCGCCGAGCCTTGTACGTCCATCCCTGCCCACCTTCTCCGAGCGAGCCCTCGATCTTCCATTGGGACGGTGGCCAGTCTGACACCTTCTTTGGGGTTAGGTTCGGGGTCTGTTTTTCAACCGCACTCTGGGTTCTTGGGTTCTCGTCGACAGTATTGTACTCGCGGAGGAAATCGTCCCATACATCCTTCGGTTCCAGCGTCAGGATATGCTCGTTTATTCGGAACGATGTCACCGTATTTCTCTCGTCTACCTGGCAACTGGTTAAGGCGCTCGGAATTTGCCTGGCGAGAAAAAGGCCGAGCCAGATCTGATCCGGAATTGGAATGGAGTTTGGGGCCCGTAGCTGCTCGATTAGAGCAGAAGTTGGATGTTGTCTGTTAGCGTTGTAGTCCACCTTGAGAAGAAGTTTTAGACCACTGATTACGACCTCCAGAGCGGCCTTAGCATTCTGGCGCAGACTCTCATCTCCGCAATATTGAAATGCCTGTATTGTCGGGAGGTAGGTTAGTTGTCCGCTGCTCCCCTGTGCGCTAATGATGCGGTAACGATCTTTCAGCGTGATTATTGGTCTTGGATCGTTAAACGAACGGAGCAGCTGTTCGTGGGATACAGGCTCCCTTTGTACGGCGAAAAACTGGGCTACCGACTTCGTTACTGCTTTCTCGATCTCAGTTAGAGGCACGCCCCATTATATTCGGCGGCTTGATGGGCTTGCCGGGATTTCTTCCGGGCGACTAGATGGGGTCGTAGTATTTTTCGCCAGCGCACGCTCTGCATAGCACGCGCCCATCCCGCAAAACCTCGCGTCGAAAATTGATGCCTTCGCCGCACTCGACGCAGACGATGCGCTCGCCCTTGTATCCGGGGAACTCTTCCGCGGGGAGTTCGACCTTTACCCACTGCTTGGTGAATAAGTCGTCTTCCGCCATTTCGCGATAGGCCAGCATCTGCTGCCGGTTCTTGTTTTCGATTTCGGGATGCATCGCGCGCGCCAGCGCCTTGGACGATTCTTTGGCGGCGATGCGGATGGCTTTGCCGGTGCTTACGTCTTTTATGCCCAGATCTTTGTTACCAAGGTCAACGAAGGTTGCAGCCATTTTTCCCCAGTCGCGAAATTTCAGGGCGCGCTTACCAAGACGGCATCCGGTGACCAGGGATATGGCGTCGGTGGCGCAGCGGTCGATTTCGACGAACGTGACCAGACGTTTGCGATCTTCTTTATTTCCGCGCGGGTCTTCGATGCCCAGCTTCTCTAGTCCTAACATGGCCAGGCGCACGCCGAGCACCTGCCCGGCGCAGAGGTGGCCGTGGGCGTGTTCGGCTTCGCGAAGATAATCGTCGAGGGAACTCACGGTTTCAGGCTCCTGGCTCCCGTCTCTGCGGGGAGAAACTGCAGATCCCTCGCTTCGCTCGGGATGACAATACTTAGAAAATGCCAACCAGAGATTACCAAGTTCACTTCATTTTCTTCGCCAGCGCACGCCATCTTTCGTGTTCTCTACGATGATGCCCTCAGCGGTCAGTTCGGCGCGCAGAGCATCAGAGGCTTTAAAGTTTCGCGCTTTTCGCGCGGCTTCCATTTTGGCCACCTTCTGATTGACCTGTTCATCGGTGAGCTGAGCGGAGCCGGCGATCTCCATTAACTCGGGGCTGATTTCCTTTTCGCGGCCTTCGGCTTTTGCCCAGTCGAGGATGGCTCTCATCTTGGGCTGGTCGTCATCTTTCAGCACGCCGAATATTTCGTCGAACTTGTCGAGCGCCGCGAGCAGCGGTTTCACGTCGTCCTGGAGAACGTTGTTCTGGCCAGCTTCCGCTCCATCGAGCGCGGTGTTGGCTTTGCGCAACATGTCGAACATGGCGGCTTGCGCCTCGGCGGTATTCAAATCGTCGTCGAGGGCGCTCTTCATTTGCGCGATGGTTTCGTCCGCCAGTTGCGCCATCTGCGGGGTCGCACCGGCGGGGAATTGCGTGCTCGTTAAACGGAAGCGGAAGTTGCGCAATTTCTCCACCGAACTGGCTGCCGACTGCAAGCCATCGAAGGTAAAGTTCAACTGATTGCGATACGGCACCTGCGTCAGCAGCCAGCGGATCGATGACGGCTTGTGGCCGCGCAGCACGAGATCCCGGATGGTGAAGAAATTCCCGAGACTCTTGGACATCTTCTGGCCCTCTACCAGCAGAAACCGCACATGAAACCAAAAGCGCGCAAATGGCTTTCCGGTGAGTGCCTCCGACTGCGCGATTTCGTTTTCATGGTGCGGAAAAATCAGGTCTTCGCCGCCGGCGTGCAAATCAAAACTTGGCCCGAGTTGCTCCATCGACATCACCGAGCACTCGATGTGCCAACCCGGACGCCCCCGCCCGATCGAGGTTTCCCACGAAGCTTCGCCCGGCTTCGCGGCCTTCCAGAGGGCGAAGTCGCGGGCGCTGTCCTTTTCGTATTCGTCGACGTCTACGCGCGCTCCATCGGTCATGCCGGCAAAATCTTTTTTCGAAAGCTTGCCGTACCCGGGGAATTTCGCGATGCGGAAATAGTAAGAACCGTCGTCGGTGCGATAAGCGAAACCCTTCTTCTCCAATTCGGCAATGAAGTCGGCCATCTCGTTGATGTGTTCGGTGGCGCGCACCAGAATCGGCTGCTCAATGTTCAACGTGGCCGAATCTTCGAGAAAAGCCTGGGCAAATTTCGCGGTGTATTGCTGCACGTTGACGCCGTCACGCGCGGAGTTGCGAATGATCTTGTCGTCCACGTCGGTGATGTTCATGACATAGCGAACGTCGTATCCGCTCTGGCGCAGAAAGCGATAGAGAAGATCGACAGCGACAAATGTGCGGAAATTACCGACGTGGCCGTAGTCGTAAACGGTCGGTCCGCAGGCGTACATGCGGACGCGGTTGCCGTCCAGCGGATGGAAGTCTTCGATCTTTCCTGAGAGAGTGTTATAGAGGCGCAGTGGCATAGGGATGCAGAGTCACGGATGAGTTCGCGAGCGGAATACGAACCTCTCATTCTAGGGGCGCGGAAGAAAAGGGGCAAATGGCTTGCGTTGCCGTGGCCCCGATGTCTAAGACTGAATGGCCGAGGGCGGCACGGGCTGATGCAGGCGATGCTGCACCACGAATGCGTAGTGCACGGCGGAGACAATGGTGAAGATAAATGTGGCGCGCAGGAAAGTGATCTGGGCAATCCAGACCCAGCGCACGCGCTCGATGAGGTACAGCAGCACGAAAAAAATGGCGGCTACTTGCGCGAAGGTGTTGGCTTTGCCGAAGATGCTGGGTCGAAAATCGCGCAGGCCGGCAATCATGAACAGGACGCCGCTGATCAGCAGGATGGAGATGTCACGGCTGAAGACCAGGATCGTGTATTTCCAGGGAATCATTCGTTCGATCGAGAGCACAAGGAACATGGTGCTCATCAGCAACTTGTCGGCGATCGGGTCGAGATACTGGCCGAGCAAAGTTTGCTGATGCAAAGTGCGCGCGAGCAGGCCGTCGAGGCCGTCGCTCATTCCGGCGAGGATAAACAGCGCCAGCGCCCATTTGAAATCATGCTTAACCAGATTGATAACGATGAACGGCAGGAAAATCATCCGCAACAGCGTGAGCTGGTTGGGCGCGGTGAGGATCTGCCGGAGGTTCACCGCGGCTTTTCTCCGCCATGTTCTCCTCGGGAGTCGCGGCCAGCGTTCCCGAGAAATTCGCTCACCAGAAGCGGAGCGGGATCCTGTCCGGTCTTCTGGGCGAAGCGTTGGGCGAGCGAGAGGATGTTTCCTTCGGGAAGATCCAGTTCCATGCGTTCCACGCGGTGCATGGGGAAGAATACGACGCCGGAGGTAAAGGGCTCGCCATTCTTGATCTGCGAGGCCAGATCGTCGAAAGAAGAGACATCGACACCGCGCAAGCTGAGGCCCTCACCAGAAAGATGGAGAATCGCACCCCAGAACTTTTCGCGCGGGTTGGTCAAGGTCGCGATTACGAGCGCACCCTGATGGAAGGGGCTGGCGGCTTGTGGTTCCTGATAAAAGCTAGTGCTGGGCACGATTCGATTGTCGTCTGGGAGGGAGGGAAATTGCAAACGGACGCGATGTCGTATCTGCAAAATCGCGGCTAAACATTATCGGTGGTCGCCCTCGTTCTTAACCGCCTTCAGATCAATCCCCACCTGCTCGGCCTTCTTATAAAGATGCGATCGTTCCAGTCCCAGTGCCCGCGCCGTGTTCGAGATCTGGTGATGGTTGCGTTTCAACTCCGCCAGGATGGTTTGTTTCTCGAAGGCGCGCACGCGGTCGGCCAGTGGGCCGGTGCCGGATACGGAATCGGGTGTGGCCACGGAAACGGGCAGCGCCAGCGCCACGGTTTCAGAAGTGACTTCATCCGATGTTGCCAGCAGCATCAGCCGCTCGACCGCGTTTCTGAGTTCGCGGACATTGCCTGGCCACGGATGCTCTTGCAGCGCAGCCATCGCGTCGGCGGTGAAACACATGGGCTTCCATCCGTTGACGGCGGTCACCTGAACAGCAAAGTGCTCGATCAGGGACGGGATGTCTTCGCGGCGTTCGCGCAACGGGGGCAGGCGCAGCGGAAAGACGAAGACGCGGTGAAATAAATCCTGCCGGAATTTGCCGTCGCGGACTTGCGCTTCGAGGTCGCGGTGCGTGGCGACGACCACTCGCACATCGACGGCGATGGCGCGCTCACCGCCGATACGCTCGACTTCGCCTTCTTCCAGCACGCGCAGCAGCTTGGCTTGCATGGTGAGCGGCATGTCGCCGATTTCGTCGAGAAAAATGGTGCCGTGCTGGGCCTGCTCGAACTTGCCGAGATGGCGGCCGGCGGCGCCGGTGAACGATCCTTTTTCGTGGCCGAATAATTCGGACTCAATCAGCTCCGCCGGAACCGCAGCGCAGTTCAGCGTGACGAACGGGGCGCCCGCCCGCGGACTACGCTCATGCAGGGTGCGTGCCACCAGCTCTTTTCCCGTGCCCGTCTCGCCGAGAATGCAGACGCGCGTTTCGCTGGCGGCGACGCGCTCCACTTGTGCGATCACGCGGCGCATGGTCTCGCCTTTCCAAACGATCTCGTGTTTGCCGAGGCGGCGCTCCAAGTCGCGATTTTCACGCTCGAGGCGACCGAGCTTCAGCGCGTTCTCTACAGTGAGAAGCAGCTTTTCGGTGGAGATAGGTTTCTCCAGGAAATCGAGCGCACCGAGACGCGTGGCACGCACGGCCATCTCGATGTGCGCCTGGCCCGACATCATGACAACGGGCGTCGGCACGCCTTGCGCTTTGAGTTCTTCGAGCAGCGTCAGGCCGTCTTTGCCGGGCATAACCACGTCGGAGAGGATTAAGTCGAACGATTGCGATTTGGCCAGTTCCAGAGCCTTGTTGGCGTTGTCGCAGACGGCGGCCTCATGCCCTTCCAGACGAAACGCCCGCGACAGCGAAGCCAGCGTGTTGGCCTCGTCATCCACGATCAGTAAGTGCGCTTTTTGCGCCACAGTTTCCTACCTCAACTGAAATGCAACCCCAAATCTACCGCAGAGACGCTGAATGCGCCGAGAAATCGCACGGCAATTCGATGCGAAACGTCGTTCCTTTTTCTTTGGTGCTCTCAACGGAAATCTTGCCGCCGTGATCGCTCACCACCGATTGCACAATCGCCAGCCCCAGCCCGGTGCCATGCTGCTTGGTCGTGTAATAGGGGGTAAACAGCCGTCCGCATTCTTCCTGGGTCAGGCCGGAGCCGGTATCGGAGACCGACAACTCAATTCGATCACCCAGGGTTGAGGTGCGGATTGCCAGCTCTCCACCTTGAGGCATGGCGTCGATGGCATTGAGCACCAGATTTTGCAGCGCACGATGCAGCAGATCGGGATCGGCTGAAATCTCAGGCAACGCATCAGCGAGTTCGGTATGAACCCCGATCTGATTATTCTCCTGCAATTGCGCATGAAAAACCCGTAGCACCGAGTGCACCACATCGTTAATCTGCGTCGACCGGCGCTGAGGCCGCGGCATCTTGGAGAATTCGCTGAAGCGGCCGATGATCGTTTTCAGATTGTCGATTTCCGCCAGCAGGGTTGCCGTCCCCTCGTTAAAAACCTCTTCAAACATTTCGGGCGACTTTTGTTTCGCGCGCATCAGATTTTCAACCGTGACCTGCAAGGGGAAAAGAGGATTCTTCAATTCGTGTGCCAACCGCCGCGCCAGTTCGCGCCATGCGGCCACACGTTCGGCCTGCAGAGTGCGGTCTTTTTGCTCTACGAGATCCTCCGTCATACGATTGAACGACGCAGCCAGTTCGCCCAACTCATCGCTCGATTCGACCTCGACCTTGGCGCGAAGATCACCCGCGGCGACCCGGCGCGCAGCCTCGGCCAGCGACACGACCGGGCGGGTGACGCGGGCTGCGAACCAGAGACTGGCCAGCACGGCCACCAGAATTCCGATACCGCCGACCAGCATGGCGGTGGATATGACCTGCCTTTGCAATTCGATCAGAGGACGACGCGAACTGCCGACGAGCAGCACGCCCATCAGTTGCTGATTCGCCCCGTTCTGATTTGCCGCGTCCGGGCTCGCCACATTCTGGTTCGTCGCATTGAAGATCGGCCCCGTCAGCGGGATGGCGTGAAAAACCTCGGCATCCGCGGAATCGGAGGTCCAATGGATCACGCCCGTAAACTCCTGCATTGTGTCGCGCACGCGTGCGACCAGCGGAGCGAACTGGTCGACGCCCGCGGCCGGCCCGTTCAAATCGAGCAGCGATTTTGGGTTCCATTTCGCATCCAGGTTTTGATAAAGCAGAACGCGCGTCCCGCCGGGGATGTCAAGCGTTGAGAGGAAGCCCTGGTCGAGCCGTTTGCCGCCAATCACGTATAAAGGTTGTTCTCCGACACGAGCGACCCGCACGGCAAACAGGCCGAGGGTTGCGCCATCCGGCAGCTCTTCGCGTTTCAGGAACGCTCCGGCCGGGACAGCGGCAGCGGGAATCGGGGCCTGGACAATCGTTGCTTGGGGAATCGCGGCTTCGGGATATCCGAACTTTGCCTGCCACTGCGCAGAGGAGAGGATGATGCCCCGATTGTCGACGAGTTCCAGGAAGTCGAGCTGCTGCTGACCGGCAAGTGTGCGCGCTTCGCCTACGTATTCGCCTGAGTCCGTGGCGCCACGATTTATGTCAAGCGCGAGGCGCTGCACCGGTTCGCTCGCGGCAACCGCCTCGACTTTGCGTTCAACTTCCGAACCTCGCCGCTGGAACTCCGATCGAAACTGAGCCGCGACCGCATTGGCGCGGTCCCGATCCGCCTGCTCGAACGAGCGGCGGATGGTGCTATAAACGGATGCCGAAATGACCGCGACACAGAGCAGCACAGTCGCCGCAAACAACAGAAGGAGTTTCTTGCGGAAGCTCATCGCGAGCCCGCCTCGGGATCAGCCAGCCAAAGATCGGCCAGGGAAAACCCACCTTCGCTCCATGCCCCCAGCCGATCCGGCGTCCAGCCGTGCACCCGTGCGCTCGCCTCACTCGCCACCGGCAAATGGAAAAGCGGAATGACGCTGTATCCATCGATCAAACTGCGCTCGGCCTGATACAGATCGTCCAAAGAGTTGCCGCGAGGTGTCGGGAGTGCAGTCTGCGGCAGTCCCAGTTGCCGCGCCGCTTCGGCGAGCGATGTGGCTGGATCGGGACTCGGCAGCACGACGCGCATCAGGCGGATGTCCTCTGCTCCCGACAACGATACTTGCACAGTGATACCAACCTCGCGCACGTTGAGCGCGATGCGTTCGGCAATCAGTTGGGCTTGCGGGTCTCTCGGGTCATAACTTAGACCGTAGCTCACCTTGAGCGCCGGTTGCCGCGAGTCTGCGAGTACAGCCCGGGCGCGTTGCGGATTTGCCTCCGAAGAAAAAACTGCGCTGTAGCCAGTCATCCAGTTAGGAAGGATGCTGGCGGCCGGTTCTCCCGCACCTTTCAGCAGCACGGACTGGATGGGCTTGCGATCGATGGCGAGAGCCAGGGCTTCACGGAGGCGAGGGTCCTGCGCCTTTGAGTTTGCGGAGAAAACCAGCGCCAGCAACTCCACGGGCAGCGACGACGATGACGATGCGTTGTGTCCATGCGATCCGTTCGCCGCTTCCGGCGCCGTTTCGATTATGTCGGCTTTGTTCAGTTCGAGCGCGATAGCCTGGTCGCGCAGCGACTTGCCGAATTCGATCTCGACCGCATCCACAAAAGGACGACCCGCCCAGCTCTCTTCACTCGCGGCGAGCCGGAGCAGTTTTCCCGGCTGCCACTCGGCGACGAGGAACGGGCCGGTGCCGATGGGAATTCGATTGTCTTTCATGCTGCGCTTGAGCAGGAGATTGCGCGGCAGCGCGAGTTCGGCGAGCAGCGATGGCATAGCCGTCTCGCTGTCAATATCAATCGACACCGGATCCGCCGATGCGCGCACATTCCAGCCGGGATGGAGTGCGCCGAGAATCTGTGCGATGGCAGCGGGCGATGCCGCACTGCCGTCGTGAAACTTCGCTCCGCGGCGCAGCGTGAATTGCCAATGCCGGGCGCTTGCGTCACTCTGCCAGGCCACGGCCAGGGCTGGCTGGAGGTGTCCTTGCGCATCGAGTTTTACAAGAGTGTCGCCGACCAGCGAGAGGGCGCGCGTCATGTCCCAGTAGTCGGCGGGCGCGGCGTTCGCGGTGCTCGCGGGAAATTCGAGCGCGTCCGGCGCCGACTGCAGCATGACGCGGAGGGTCCCGCCGTAGTGCGGACGGGTCGCCGCTGTTGTCGCGCTGGTAGCCGCGCATAGCAGGCTAATTACCGCAAGAAATCGATACGCGATACGCCTCATACCATCCCGTGTCTTTTCGTTTTACGATGGCCGCCGCGCCGGTGCCGCTGCTTTCCGGCCACAGCGCGACGATTCGACCGTTGAACTCTACCGCTGCACTGACAGCGACTGGATCGCGATCGGGAATCTCAAACGCGCGCAGGCCGTCGCGCTCCTTATCGCCGCTCTCCGACACCAGTAACTGTGTGCCGGTGCCACAGTTGGAGTGAACGACCGCCAGATCGCTGCCCCACTTTGATTTTGCGCCGCGGATTGTCTGGTCCGTTATCCCATCCACGAGATGCAGTGGCCCATCCACCGCGGCGAACGTCCATAGCGTGTAATTAGTTCGCGGAAGCGCGGCCGCCGAATAGAACGAAGGAACGTTGGAAACTTTTCCGATGCCAGGCGAAAGTGCTCCGGTGAAGAAGTTGCGCGAGGCCGCGTAGAAAGCGCGCACGCTGTCGTCCGGCGCGAGCGGCCAGGGATCGTCGCTATCGGTACAAGTGAGCGTAAGCGGCGCGGCTGCGCTCGACCGGCACAATGTTCCGGGCAGATAAGCATCGAACAGGTGATCGCGGCGCAGCAACAAGCGTCCCCGCAGATCGCGGGGAAAAGTGCGCGCGTGAGCTATGGGCAACGAGGTTTCGAGGTCCCATCGCCCAGACGGATTCGCTCCCTGACGACGATAGATCGCAACCGTACTGTCATCGAGTACCAGCAGGCGAGATCCGCCGGGCATTTCGACGAGGGCGATGTCGAGCATCGGTTGTTCTCGATCGAACAGAAGAGTTGATTTCAGAACGATCGGCAACGCGGGACTGAATGAGGCTCCGGTGGGCGATCGCGGCAACGATACAATGGCAACCTTCTTCTCGTCGGACCCGATCACAATCTCGGCGGTCCAAACGTATTCGCGCAGGCTCTCGGATAGAACGACCTCGACCGTTCCCATCGCTTGCTCGGACTTGGCGGTGTACACGCCTTCGACGTGCAGCGCGGCTTCGAGAGCGCTACGCACTTCGCGCACGGATTTTTCGTCGAGCGACGAACGGTTGGTGACCTCGAGTGCGACGGCGCCCGGCCCGGCAGCGGCAGCGATTTTGTGTGCCAGTTGCCGGGCGGTGTCTCCCAGAGACGAAGCACATAGTGGAGCGGGAAGGAAAACCGTCACGAGCAAGAACGAAGTCAGCCAACATAGCCGCAGACCGCTGGACTTTTGGGTCAACTCGCGCGCTCGCATGTGCGGAATGGGCTGATTATAGCGCGCGGTTGATCGTAGCTTATGCATTTTCGTCACTCGCGGGCATGCTATCCCTGTGTCCCCCTCGTGACCTCTGCGGTGGCGATTTTCTTAACCACAGGGGACACAGGGGGGCACAGGGAAAATCCATGCCCCGCGACTATTGTTGAGGTTTACCGTCGCCTTCCACGTCTTCCGCCTGGCTCACGTGGTTCGGAGCGCCCATGCCGCGCAGCACGTCGTTGGTGAAGAAAAACTTGCCGTCGGCCGGGACCATCATGATCTGCAGCTTGTCAGAGAGGCGCTCGGCGACGATTTTGTTGATCAGCAAAGGATTCTGTTTCAGGATGGCAGCCTCGCTCGTCATCCGCTCGGCGTCGGCGGAGGCGGTCAGGCGTATGCGTTCGGCCTCGGCCTGCGCCAGGAGTTTGCGACGCTCCCCCTCGGCTTTGCTGTCGATGAGCTTAGCTTCGCCGGCGGCCTCGGCATTCTTGACCGTGGCTTCCTTGCGCGCTTCGGCTTCAAGCTTCGATTGCTCAATCTGCTTTTGTTTCAGGGGGAGCGTGTACTGCATAGCATCGGACTCACCCTTGGCTTGCAGCACACGGACGGCAGCCTGTCCCTCAGCCTGTTTCACTTCTTGCACCTTGGTCGCTTCGGCGTCGGCCTCGGCGATTTTCACTTGTTTCTGGTGAATCTCGGTCTCGACACCCATGCGATCGTTCTCTTGTTCCTTCAGCAGCAGCGACTCGAGGCCCTTGGCATACTCCTGCGGAAGTTCGATGTCACGCAGCATGACTTCCTTCACTACGATGCCGTCGGCGGCCAGCCGTTTGCGAATCATTTCAGCGGAGCGCTGCCGAACTTCTTCGCGCTTGGCGGAGAACACTTCGCGGACCGTGTAGCCCGGCACCAGTTCACGCCAGGCGGTGGCAACCACGGGCGGCACAATTTCCTTCTCTAGAGGCTGCGGCAGATTGGCTTCAATGTAGTCGAGGCGCTTGGGATCAATCTGGTAGCGCACGGTGATGGCGAGGCCCAGGGTGAGTCCTTCTTTTGCTTGGACATGCAGGGCTTGTACATTCAGCGCTTCGCCTTTGGCCGTGCCTTTGGCCAGCGAATCTTCGCTGATGCCGGTGGTGAACAACTGATCGCGGGTGTTGAAGAGTTCGACCCGCTCGACTAGCGGGACAACGAAGTGCACGCCCGGATAAAGAGTTCCAGCAAGCGTCCCTTTGGTTTGGCTGACGCGCACGCCGGCCATTCCGCTGGGGACGATCACGATGCCAGCCGAGATTAGCAGCGGGGCCCATGCCAGCATCACCAGCGCAACTGAGGTGCGCCAGCGGACATTTGGAGCAAGTCCGGGCGTGGGGCCGGGCGCGCCAGGCTCGGGATCTGGATGCAAACGTCTGCGCTGCCAGGCAATCAGCAGGTAAGCATCGTAGGAGAGAATTCCGGCGGCAATCACGAACATTGCGATTCCCGTATACAACAGCAAATACTTCAGCAGCAGCATGGCGTGCTCCTTTCAATTGTCTTGCTCGGGTTCAGAAAAGTGTTTAGGACTTCCCGCGCGGCGGGCAAACGCCACGCGGACGATTTGTCCGAAGATGAGTTCTTCGACTAGCAGAGACGCGGCCAGCGAGAACGTCAGACCACCGATGATCACCAGACCTTGCAGCATCGTTTCCATGATTGCCTCCATAACCCTTGACTGCTTGGCGACGAGGCAAGCCTCGTCTCCAAAGAAATTTCGGCGCCTACTGTCCGCCGCCGGAAATCGACTCGGCCTCGACCTGCGCGATCGTCGGGCTCTCCGCGCTGGCTCCAGTTCCAGTTTCTGTTCCAATTCCCATTCCAAAGACTGCCGCGATCTGCTCGTCGCGTTCTGCGCGAATCTCGACCGCGTCGCCTACGTCGACGCTGGCGAAGAGTTCCTCCAGATCCTGCTTGTCCATGCGAATGCATCCCGTCGATGCCGCTTTGCCGATCGAGTTCGGCTGGTT
>Ga0181536_10004165_pt1 | contig 15430 bp, 14 predicted proteins | sample PEATcosm2014_Bin_41_FD_121105 | JGI IMG/M metagenome (GOLD analysis project Ga0181536, IMG submission 121105) | Peatland microbial communities from MTU Mesocosm Facility, Houghton, MI, USA - PEATcosm2014_Bin17_60_metaG | ecosystem: Environmental > Terrestrial > Soil > Wetlands > Peat | place... | reverse complement strand
GCTATTACAAGATGGGCGATGCGCTCAAACCCCTGGACCCCGATGATTTCAGCGCCGGGTTCGTTTTCGACGGGCGCATCGGCGAAGATTTCAAGCTTTCGACCGGCACGTGGGTCAGCGCCGGACCGCTCCGCCTCGCGTTGCTGGCGCTGCTCGCGCCGGCCGTGCGCGACGTGGTGATCTGCGGCCAAGACCAGGATTACATCGCCATCCTCATGATCCCCGACGCCGGCGTCGACATCGCCGATCCCGCCGTGCACGCCTATGTGCGCGAACGCCTCGCGACCTACGCTGCCGCGAACCCCGGCAGCTCGACGCATGCCGCGCGCGCGATGTTTCTCGAACGTCCGCTCTCGATCGACGCGGGCGAGATCACCGACAAAGGCTCGCTGAACAACGCCGTGATCCGCGAGCGGCGGCGCGATCTCGTCGCGCAGCTCTACGACTCGGGCGAATGCCCGCCGGTCATCGCGATCGGCTGATGGACGTTCGCGAGCGGGCCGTCATCGTCACCGGCGGCGCATCGGGCCTCGGCGCCGCCACCGCGCGGCTCTTCGCCTCCCGCGGCGCGAAGGTGACGGTCGCCGATCGCAACGGACCGGGAGCGCGCGCCGTGGCCGCGGAGATCGGCGGCATCGGAGCAGAGTGCGACGTCACCGACGCCGGCGCCGTGCTCTCCGCGCTCGCGCGATCGCGCGATGCGCACGGCCCGCTGCGCGTTGTGGTGCACTGCGCGGGCATTGCCACGGCCGGCCGTATCGTGGGGCGCGACGGGCCGCTGGCGCTCGAAACGTTCGAACACACGATCCACGTCAATCTGGGCGGCACGTTCAACGTGCTGCGGCTCGCCGCGCACGAGATGTCGCAGACCCCGCTCGACGGCGAAGAACGCGGCGTGTTCGTCGCGACCGCCTCGGTGGCGGCTTACGAAGGGCAGCTCGGGCAGGCCGCGTACGCGGCGGCGAAGGGCGGCATCGTCGCGCTCGTGCTGCCGGCCGCGCGCGAGCTCGCGCGCTTCGCCGTGCGCGTGATGGCGATCGCACCGGGATTTTTCGAGACGCCGCTGCTGAACGAGCTGCCGCCCGAGGCGGTGCAGAAACTTGTCGCCGAGATCCCGTTTCCGGCCCGCTTCGGAAAGCCCGAAGAGTACGCGCAGCTGGCGCTCGCGATCGTCGAGAACCCGTCGCTCAACGGGGCAACGATCCGGCTTGACGGGGCGTTGCGGCTGCCGCCCAAGTAGCGAGGTTGTGGCGCGTCCCTCGACCAGCGCCTACGCGCTGCTCGGGATGACATGGGGTTCCTACGCGCTGCTCGGGATGACAGGGCACGGGGCTTCGCTATGACATGCTTTATATGCTGCCGAGGTTGAGGAGGCGAGCGGCGTTTTCTTTTAGGATTAGGGGGCGGACTTCGTCTTTGATCGGGAGCGCGGCGAAGTCGCGTAGCCAACGGTCGGGAGTGAGCACCGGGTAGTCCGAGCCGAAGAGCACCTTGTGCTTGAGCTGGGTGTTCGCGTATTGCACGAGGTTCGGCGGAAAGTATTTCGGCGACCAGCCGGAGAGATCGATGTACACTTGCGGTTTGTGCAGACAGACCGAGAGCGCTTCATCCTGCCACGGAAACGACGGGTGCGCCAGGATGATCGGCATGTCGGGAAAGTCGACCGCGACGTCGTCGAGCAGCATCGGGTTGCCGTATTTCAGACGAATCCCGCCGCCGCCGCGCATGCCCGTTCCCATGCCGCTGTGCCCGGTATGCACGATGACCGGCAGCTTGGCCGCTTCGATCACTTCGTAAAACGGATAGTAGGCCGGATCGTTGGCGAAAAAGCCTTGCGTCTGCGGGTGCAGCTTGAAACCGCGCACCCGGCCGGTTTCGATCAGCCGTTCCGCCTCGCGCACGCCGGCGGTGCCGCGCGTCGGGTCGACGCTCACGAACGGGATGACGATGTCGTCGTTGCGTTCGGCAAACGCCAGCACCTCATCGTTGGTGACGTGCGCTTTCGTCTGGTTCTTGCCGTCGACGGTGAACACGACGCATGCCATGCGCCGCTCGCGGTAATAGCCGGCCATCGCGTCGAGCGACGCCGGCGGCTGCACGTCGCCGAAGTACTTCGCCGCCTGCACGAGCATCGGGTCCTCGTCGGCCGCTCCGGGCGCCCACGCGTGCACGTGGACGTCGATCGCGTCGATCCGGTCGAGGTCGATCACGGTTTGGGGGCGGCTGCGAGCTTGTCGGGGACCACGCCGTTCATGATGCGCCGGATCGGCGCCCCGGCGAGCCACGCTTCGACGTCTTCGAGCATCTGGCCGTAGAAGACGGCGTAGCTCGCCTTCGAGACGTAGCCGATGTGCGGCGTGAGTACGGTGTTCGGCAGGCGCCGCAAGGGATGGTCGGCCGGCAGCGGCTCGATGTCGAACACGTCGAGGCCGGCGCCCGCGATTCGCCCGTGCTGCAGCGCGTCGATCAATGCGGCCTCGTCCACGATCGGGCCGCGCGAGGTGTTGATCAGATACGCCGTCGGCTTCATCAACGCAAGTTCGCGTTTGCCCAGCAGCCCGCGCGAGCGATCGCCGAGGACGAGATGCACGCTGACGAAATCGGCTTGCGCCAGGAGCTCGTCGCGTTCGACGCGCTTCGCGCCGGCGGCCGTCGCGTGCTCCGCGGTCATGTTGGTGCTCCACGCGACCACGTTCATGTCGAATGCCGCCGCCGCGCGCGCTACTTTCGTGCCGACGCGGCCGAGCCCGATGAGACCCAGCGTCTTGCCGGCGAGCTCGTCGCCGACCCCCGTCTGCCAGCGCCCTTCGCGGATGTCGCGGTCGACGACCGTGATCTGCTGCGCCAGCGCGAAGATCAGCGCCCACGTAACTTGCGCGGTTCCGCCGCCGCCGGTTTGCGTACCGCAGACCACGATGCCGCGTTCTTCGCATGCCCCGAGATCCACCGACGCATTCCACATGCCGCTCGTCGCAATCAGTTTGAGGTTCGGTAAACGTTCGAGCAGGCGCCGTGGGAACGGCGTACGCTCGCGCATCAAGACAACGGCATCGAACGGCGCAAGCCGTGCGGTGAGCGCGTCCTCATCGGCCAGATGGTCGGCAAAAATCGTGACCTCCGCCCGCCCCTTGAGGCGGTCCCAGTCGGCGTACGATGTGGCTACGTTCTGGTAGTCATCGAGGATGGCGACGCGCGGGTTCATCGGACCGACCTTCGTGCACCGGAGGCGGCGTCCTTATCGGGCACCGGCTGTTTAGCTTGGGAAAAGCTGGGTATGGCGCAACCCAGTGGTCGCCCACAACTTCTTCGCCGGCGGTCGCTTGCTTACTACGGAGGCAACAATGTTCTTACGCTCTTCCCCGATATTTGGGAAGATTCTGGCGTTGGCCGGCCTGACACTCGGGCTCGCGGCCTGTGGCGGGAGCGGCGTGCAAACGCAACCCCTGCCGGGCTACACCCCATTCCCGACCACGTACTCGTTGCTACAAACGATCAATCCGCCGAAGACGTCGTCGTTCGATATTGGATTCGTAGACGAAACGTCTCACCTTTACACGTTGGCTGACAAAACCACCAACGGCATCGACGTGGTCAACACGCTCACGGACCAGTATCTCGGTACCGCCGGAGCGGGCGCATTCCAGGGCCTCGGATCGGCCGTCCCCGGCTTCAGCCGCAACCCCAACGGCGGACCCAACGGCAACGTCTCGCTCGGCGGGGGCCTCGTCGCTGCCGGCGACGGGAACAGCACCTTGAAGATCGTCAACGTGACCTCGATTTCATCGTCGGTCGTCGCGTCGATCCCCGTCCCCAATCCGTACACGGGACCCAACTTGCCGCCGAATATCTGCCAAGGAACGACCGGCGCGACCACCGGTACGCCGACGGTCGGCGCCGGGAATTTCCGCGTCGATGAGATGGCGTACGATCCGACCGACAACGTGATCGCCGCGATGAGCGATAACGCGTGTCCGGCGTTCATCACGTTCTTCCAAGGCACGTCGCCCTACACGATCCTCGGCGCGGTCGCCCTGACGACGGCCAACGCCGGCGCCGAGCAGACGGTCTGGGATCCCACGGAAGGTCTCTTCGTCTCCAATATTCCGGCGACGACCACGAACCCCGGCGGCGAGCTCGACCGCTTCAGCCCCAAGACGTTCAAGCTCGTCTCGGTCACCCCGATGCCCATCCCCTGCGGCGGCTCGGGGCTCGCGCTCGGACAAAACGAAACCGCGGTTTCGGCTTGCGGCGGCAACACGCTGACGGGCCCCGTCCTCAGCGGCTCGGGGCACATGTTGACCATCAATATCGTCACCGGTGCGGAGCTCAACGATGTCGTGGGCCCGTCACCCGACGAAGTCTGGTATAGCCCGGGTTCGAACCGGTTCTACGGTGCGGACACCGCCGGTGCCACGCTCGCCGTGCTCGATGGAAAAGGAAACTCGCTGTACTCGACACCGACGGCATCCGGCTCACATTCGGTGGCGGTTGAATCGGTGAACGACCACGTGTTCGTTCCGGAAAGCACGGGCGCGAACATCGGTATCAACGTTTTCGACCACTGATTCGAACCTGATTCCAAATTCCCGGGGACGGCGCGTGCCGTCCCTTTTTTTATCGCAGGTGCGGGACGTTCGACGGGTAGATCGGCCGGTTGATCACCGCCTGCAGGATCTCCGGCCGAGCCGTCAGCACCAGCTCGCAGAAGTTCCGGAAGGCCTCACGGTCGGCCTCACCCTCGGCGAATCGTTCGTTCTGGGTGAGGTCGACCTTGCCGTCGACGCGGCGGAAGCGCGCGTAGCGCCCCTCGTCGTCCTCACCGAGCTCGAGCAAACCGGCATCGGCGAAGATCCGCAGCGCGGCGCCGATCGTGCGGTCGACGACTTTGTCGCCGAGGTCGATCGCCGAGGCGATGTCCGCATGGGTCATCCGGATGACGGCCTGCCCTGAGCCTGTCGAAGGGTCGTCGCTTGCGATGCGCTTCATCTCGCGGTAGATGTTGCGCAATGTGTGCAGCGGCGGCGCCTCGCGCTCGAGGATGAAGTCGTTGATGTTGCGGTCGCGTTCGCCGAAGAGCAGGTGAATGCGCGCCGCCTCGCCGTCACGGCCGGCCCGGCCCGATTGCTGGTTGAACTCGGTCAGATCGAAGTTCAGGTGGTAGAGGAACACGTCGCGCACGTCCGGCAAGTCGACGCCCTCGCCGAATGCCGACGTCGCGACGATCACCCGGATCGAACCTTCGCGGAAATAGCGCTCGACCTGCAGCCGTTCGGCCGCTCCCACGCCGGCGTGGTAGAACGCCACCGTGTTGCCGAGCGGCGTGCGCAGCTTCTCGGCGACCTTGGTGGCCTCGGCGCGCGAATTGCAGTACACGATGGCCTTGCCTTCGGCATCGATGTTGCGCGCGATGTAGGCCAGCTTGTTCGTCACGCCGCGCGCTTCGACGACGGTGAGGTTTTCACGAATCGTCGGATCGATCACCCAGGCCTCGATCCCCAGCTCGCGCCGAATCCCCGCGAACACTTCGTCGCCGGCGGTGGCCGTCAGCGCCAGCACTTGTGGTGAGCCCAGTTTTCGAACCACGTCGCCGATGCGGCCGTAGGCGGGACGATGGCTCTCGATCAGGTGGTGCGCCTCGTCGACCACGAGCAGCGCCGGACGGCTGCGCTCGTGCGCGAACCGGTCGACGTGGAAGTGCACGAACTCCGGTGTCGCGCAGACGATGTCCCACGTGCCCTCTTCCAGGGCTTCCATCAGCGCGGTTCGCTCGCCGGCCTCGATCGCGCCGTTGGCCCGGAAGATGCGCAAGCCGAGCGGCTCCAGCCGGCGCACCAGGGCTTCGTACTGATCGTTGGCCAACGCGCGCAGCGGATACAACACGACCGTCTTCGCACCGCGTTCGAGCGCGGCGGTGGCGGCCGGAAGCTGAAAGCACAAGGACTTGCCGCGACCGGTTCCCAGCACGGCCAGCGTGTTGCGGCCGCCGGCGATCCGTTCGAGAACGGCGCGCTGCGCGTCGCGCAGGGGGCGCTCGCCGAGCAGCGCGCGCTGCACGTCGGACGCCTGCGCGCGGCCTGCGCCGGCCGGGCGCGGCGCCTCGGCCCGGTCTCGCGTGACCCAGATGTTCACCCCGACGGAGCGCGTGCCGCCGCCGGTAATATGCTTGATCTCGGCCCGGTAGCGTTCGCCCGCGTCGATGTTCGGCGCGATCCGCGCGGCAATCGGCTTCCTCACGAAACCCAGTTGCAAGCGCCCGAAGTACACGGCGACCGCGTTCGGATCGAACGCGTTTTCCGGCTGGCGCACCAGCTCGAGCGCTTGCCCCGGTTTCAGGCCGGCGATCGTATCTTGCCGGTTATCGAAGGTGACGCCGACGATCTTCGTATTGAAGCCGAACGAATCGCCGATCGACGCGTAGGGATCGCGCGCGAGATACTCGGCCTGCTTGGCGTAGAGCTCGTCGAGAAACGCGGCGGCCGGCGCGGCGGTGCGGGGCCGGCCGAACGATGCGACGAGCCGTTCGAACGCCGCCTCCGACGCCGTGGGAGGCGGCAGCGCGTCAGCTCGAGTGCGGGGTTTCACGCGCCGGTTCAACCGGCTCATCGGCCGCGTCGAGATTCAAGTGAATCTCCTCGTGGCCGAGATCGTAATCGCGTTCGTGATGGCCGAGCGCTTGCGCGTCGAGCGGATCGATGTCGGCCTCGCGCGATTCGCGCTCGAGATCGAGCTCGTCGTACTCCTCGTCGCTGAAGTCGTGATCGCGTTCGTGGTCGACCTCTCCGAACACCGCCGTGTCCTCGGTCGTCTCGATGCGGCGCCGCTTGTACTTCGGCGGCGGACCGCTGGGACGCCGCGACGACTGCCGCTCGCGCTCGCGCCGCGCTTTGCGGGCGGCGAGGATCTCCGCGCGATCCGCTTCGCTGCGCGCCTGCGCGCGCGCTTCGGCAACGGTGCGCGGTTGCGCTTCGAGCGAGGCCCGGCGCAGCGCCGCCCGTGCACCCAGCGACTTCTGAAACGACGCCACCAGCGGCGCCGAGTAGAAGATCGAGTGGTAGCCGCCCGAGCAGATGCCGACCAGCAGCGCGAAGGCGAAATTCTGCAGCGAGGCTCCGCCGAAGGCCAACAGCGCGACGAGCGTGATCACGACGGTGGCCAGCGTGTTGACCGAGCGCGTCATCGTCTGCAGGATCGAGGTGTTGACGATCTTGTCGAACGGCTCGCCGGCCATGATCTTCGTGTTCTCACGGATCCGGTCGAGGATCACGATCGTGTCCATGACCGAGTAGCCGATGACGGTCAGCACGGCGGCCAGGAACGCATCGTCGACGCGCTTATTGGCCAGCGAGTAGATCCCGATCATCATCGCCGAGTCGCGCACCAGCGCGATGATCACGACCAGGCCGAAGATGTAGTTCCAGCCGAAGCGGAACGCGATGTAGAGGAACTGGATCACGATCGCGATGACCAGCGCCTCGAGCGCGCTGATCAGGTATTCCGACGCCAGCGACGGGCCGACGGTCGAGATCGACGACGACGCGCGATCGACCGTTGCGACGCTGTCGAGCGCCTTCCACAGCGGACCGGTCTCGTTGCCGAAGTCGGCCTGGGTTTCGATCGTGTAGCGCTCGCCCGGGGTCTCACCCGGTTTGGTCAGCGTGTTGACCTGCGCGTCGGTGACCTTGATGCCGGCGAGCGCTTTGACGATCGCGTCTTGCGTCACCGGCCGGACGAATTTCGCGGTGACGTCGGTACCGCCGGTGAACGACAGACCCAACCGCAGCGGCGTTCCGGTCGTGACCCAGTGGTAGATCATCGACGCGATCCCGAGGGCGATGATCGCGTACGAGATGATCGAGACCGTTCTCAACCAGCCGACGACGTTCCAATTCAAGCGACGGAAAAACATCGGCTACGCTCCGTACGCTTTTTGGTCGGTCACGAGGTCGCGCTCGACGATCAGGTCGACGAAGAACCGCGTCACGAAGACGGCCGTGAACAGTGAGAACGCCGTACCCCAAAAGAGCGTGTAGGCGAAGCCCTTCACGGTGCCGGTACCGAGCAAGAACAGCACGCCGGCGCCGACGATCGTCGTCACGTGGCTGTCGAAGACCGACGTGAACGCGCGGCGGAAACCGATCTTCACCGCGGAGCGCAGCGACTTGCCGGCCCAGAGCTCCTCTTTGAGGCGCTCGAAGATCAGCACGTTGGCGTCGACCGCCATGCCGATCGACAACACGAAGCCGGCGATACCCGGCAGCGTCAGGACCGCGTGCGCGGCTGCGAGCAGCGCCAGCAGCGCGAGGACGTAGACGACCAGCGCGAGGTCGGCGAGCAGCCCCGGCAGACGGTACATGACCGCCATGAAGATCAGGACGAGCCCGAGGCCGACCATCGATGCGTAGAGCGACTTCTGCAGATCTTCGGCACCGAGGATCGGGCCGACGTCATCCTTTTCGATGATCGTCGTCGGCACCGGCAGCGCACCGGCGTTCAGCTCGTTGGCCAGCAGCGCGACTTGGTCTTCGGTGAATTGTCCGGTGATCTGTCCGGAGTCGGTGATGATGCCTTGGATCGTCGCGTCCTGCACGAACTTCTTGTCGAGGAACGTGCCGAGCTGCTTGCCCAAATTGTCCTTGGTGAGCTGGCCGAACTTGGCCGGGTTCTTCAACTGGAAGTTGATCTGCGGCTGACCGGCCTGACCGAACGCCGCCTGCGCCCCCTTCAGCTCGGCGCCGGTGTAGACGACCGGGCCCGAATCCTTGTATGCGCCGTTGGGATCGTTGGCGTACTTGGGATCGGAGTTCGCGCGCTGGCTGACCGCCGGCGGGATGATCTTGAACTCGAGGACGGCCTCTTCTTTGAGCAGCCGCTCCGCCTCATCGGCGTTCTTGACCGCCGGGAGCTCGACCAGCAGACGATTCGTGCCGACCTTCGAGATCACAGGCTCGGCGACGCCCAACCCGTTGACGCGGTTCTGGATCACGGTTTCGACCTGATCTTGCACGTCGGCGGTGATCGTCGGGACGTCTTTGGTCGATTCGAGCTGGAGCAGCACGCGGGCTCCGCCCTGCAGATCGAGACCGAGGTGGATCTTCTGCTGGATCGGGAGGATCACCCAGATGCACAGCCCCACCACGGCCAGGAGGAGGACCGCTTGCACGGGCCTCTTGAGCTTATTCCACATACCGCTGTTTCGGGGGAAGGGGAGAACCCCGGAATCGTAGCAGGTCCGGGAAAGAGCGTCAAACTCACTCCGGGCGCCTTTTCGCAGGAGGGCCGTGCAGGACACCAAGGGCGTAGATGCAGGACTCCTGCAGTCGCGGTACCGGCTGACCAAGCAACGCGCGGCGATTCTGCGCGCGCTGGAAGACGGGCGCCACCTGAGTGCAGAGACGATCCTCGAGCGCGTCCGGGCGGAGCTCCCGGGCGTCAGTCTCGGAACGATCTACCGCACGCTCGACATCCTGCGCAGCATCGGTCTCGTCCAGATCTTCTCGCACGCGGGCGGCGCGGCAAAGTACGAAGCGGCCTTGGACAAGCACCATCACTTGGTCTGCACGCGCTGTCATGAGGTGATCAACGTCAACGTCGGCGAAGCGCTCGCGCTGGCGCAAACGATCGCCGGGGAGCACGGCTTCCACGACGTCGATTGCGCGCTGGTCGTGACCGGGCATTGCGCTCGCTGCGCCGACGCAGCCGGCGGCGCCGGCGGATAGCTCGCGTGCCTCGCCTTCCCGCGCTCGATCCGGCCGCGTTCACGCCGGAGCAGCAACGCGTCTACGCCGAGATCGCCGCGGCCCACACCGGCAACGTGCGCGGTCCGTGGGCGATCGGGTTGCGCGTCCCCGAAGTGGCCGACTACTCGCACAAACTCTACGAGCGCCTGGCGCGTGATTCGAAGCTCGGGCAACGGCTCTACGAGCTGATCGTGCTCGTCGTCGCGCGGCACTGGAAGGCGCAGTTCGCCTGGCAGACGCACGAGAAGAACGCGCTCACCGCCGGCGTCGCACAGGCGGCAATCGACGCGATTCGCGAGCGCCGCACGCCGGAGTTCGACTTCGAAGACGAACGCATCGCGTACGACGTCGTCACCGAACTTTCCACCTCGCGTCAGCTCAGCGATGCATCCTACGAGCGCGCGCAGGCATTCTTCGGCGACGAACTGCTGGTCGAACTGATCTCGGTCGCCGGCTTGTACACGATGATCGCGATGCTGCTCAACGCGTTCGATGCGCCGATTCCCGCCGGCACGCGGCGGCTCGAATGAAACCGGTTCGCCGCGTCGTGACCGGGCACGACGCGAACGGCGTCGCGATCGTGCTCCAAGACGATGCGATCGTGAAGGTCAAGCACGGCAAGTCCGGCGTGCTCACGCATCTCTGGAACACCAAAGCGACGCCGGCCGACATTCGCATCGGCACCGACATCGACGATCCGGGAGACGAACCGCACGTCACGGCACCGCCGCCGGGCGGCTCGCGCTTCGTGATCATCGACTACCCGCCGGGCAACAGCGGCACGATGCACCGCACCGAGACGCTGGACTACGTCATCGTGCTCGAGGGCGAGATCGACATGGACATGGACGACTCCACCGTGCATCTCGTGGCCGGCGACACCCTCATCCAGCGCGGCACCAACCACGCCTGGTGCAATCGCAGCAATGCGAACGCCCGCGTCGTCTTCGTCCTGCTCGACGCCGAACCACTCGGCATCGGTCACCCGCGCCTGCACGAGTAGGTTAGCGCGCGGCCTCCAAAACGGCGGCCGGTTCCAGCTCGACGGACGGTGGAATTTCGCCGAAGGCGTAGACGTCGACGCGCGGGCCGACGCGCTCGAAGAATTCCGCCAGCAGCGGGCGCAGCGGGCCGGTGACGACGACGGCGTGCGGCGCGCACGAGGCGTCGGTCAAGAAGCGCTGCGCGGCTTCGCGTACGTGCCGCGCCGTTTGCGGATCCGGTGCGAGGCCGCCCTCGCTGCTCCACATGCGCGCGAGTTCGGCGTCGAAGTCCGGCGCGAGGATCAGCGGGCGCACGCGCGCCGTGCCGTCGCGGCGAAATTGCTGCGGCACGATCGTGCGGCGGACGGCCTCGGCCAGCTCGCGCGGTTCGCGCGCGTGCGGGGCGGCGTCGAGCATCGCTTCGAACACCGCGATCGGATCGCGCGGCCAGGCGCGCTCGCGCAGCAACAGCGCCACGGCCCGATGCGCGGTGACGATAGGTAGCACGTCGGTTCCGACGTCCTTGACGATCGAGGGAACGGTCGCGCGCAGATGTTCGAGCAGCGTTTGGAATTCTTGCCGGCCGAAGAGCTCGGCGGCGTTCGCGCGCACGATCTCGGAGAGGTGCGAGCCGATGATCGAGATCGCGTCGAACGCCAGCGCTCCGGCCGTCTGCGCGCGCTCGCGCGCTTCGGGCGGGATCGACTTCGCCGTGAGCCCGTAGACCGGCTCGCGGCACGGCTCGCCGTCGATCAGCGCCAGCACCGCGTCCGGCGCGACGGCCAGCAAACGGTCGAGCCGCAACCGGCCCTCGCCGGCGATGCGATCGCGCACGCGGATGGCGTACGTGTCGGGGACGCGCAAGCCGTCGTCGCGCAACCGCACGCCGGGGATCACGATGCCCGTCTCCGCCGCCAGCGCGCGGCGCACGTCGCCGATGCGGTCGAGCAGCGCGTCGGCGTTGGGCGGTGCGAGCAGCGCGTAGAGGTCGGTGCCGACGTCGATCGAGAGCGCGTCGACGCCGACGAGCGCGAACGCCGACTCGGGCCGCCGGATCGCGTCCTTGCGCCGGCGCTCGGCCGCCGCGCGCAGCGCTTCTTCCGCGCGCTTGCGGCGTTTACCGGAGACCGCGCCGGCAGCGAACGCCGCCAGCGCCAGCGCGCCGAACACCGGCGCGGGCAAGGCCGGAACGAACGCCAGCACCGCCATCAACACGCCGGCGGTGCGCAAGGCGTCGGGCCGCGCGATCAGCTGCGCCGCGAGATCGACCGCCAGCGCACCTTCGCCGGCGACGCGCGTCACCATCAAGCCCATCGAGGTCGAGATGAGGAACGCCGGCAGCGTCGTGACCAGCGCGTTGCCGATCGAGAGGATCGCGAACGTCCCGAGCGCGTCGAGCGGCGCCATCCCGTCGTAGAACATGCCGACGACGAGCCCACCGGCCAGATTGAGCGCGACGATGACCAGCGCCGCGATCGCATCGCCCTTGACGAACTTTCCGGCGCCGTCCATCGCTGCGTAGAAGTCGGCCTCGCGCTGCACGCGCGCGCGTTTGCGCTGCGCGCCGTCGGCGTCGATCGCGCCGGCGTGGACCTCGGCGTCGATCGCCATCTGTTTGCCCGGCATCGCGTCGAGCGTGAACCGGGCCGACACTTCGGCTACCCGCTGGGCGCCGGTGGCGATCACGATGAACTGTATCGTGATCAAGATCGCGAACACGATCAGGCCGACGACGATGTTTCCGCGCACGACGAAGGCGCCGAACGCCGGAATGATCGCGCCGACGCCGCCGGGCAGATGCCCCTGCGTGAGGATCAACCGCGTCGCGCTCACGTCCAACGACAAGCGAAACAGGGTGGCGAGCAACAGCGCCGGCGGGAACGCGCTGAATTCCAACGGCTCCTCCACGCGCAAGCTGATCAGCAGCACGAGCGCCGAGCCGAAGATGTTCAACCCCAGCAGCGCATCGAGCAGCGGCGGCGGCAGCGGCACGATCAGGATGCCGACGATCGACAGCACCGCCGCCGCGAAGACCGCATTCGGTTTCATGCCGCCAGCACGCCCGCACGAATGAGGGCTGCGATCGCGGTGGCGACGGCGACGAACGATTCGGCCGGGATCGGGCGTCCGGCTTCGCCGCAGCGCCACAACAATCGCGCGAGCGCGATGTCCTCGACGACCGGGATGCCTGAGCGATCGGCGATTGCGCGCACCTCGAGGGCCGCCGCGTCGGCTACGCGCACCAGAATCTCCGGCACCGGTACCGCAGGCGGCGCGTAGCGCAGGGCGATCGCGATGTGCGTCGGGTTGACGACGACGAACGAGGCCTCGCGCGTCCGCGCGATGCCGCCCCGCGCGAGCGTGCGGTGGAGTTGCCTGCGGCGCGATTTGGCGTGCGGATCGCCGTCCTGCTCCTTCGCGTCGCGCTTGAACTCATCGAACGTCATCTTGAGCGAACGCAGCCAACGCCGCCGCACCAGCGCGTAGTCGGCGAACGCGAACAACGCGCCGACGGCGACCGCCGCGAAGCAGGCGTGCAGCATGCCGTCGAGTGCCACGCCGGCGGCGGCCACGGGCGAGGCGCTCGCGCTCGCCGCCACCACGGTGCGTACGCCGACCGGCGTGACGACGGCGAGCACCGCTGCGAACGCGACCAGCGCGCGCGCCGCACCGACCGCGGCCTGCGGCCCGAACATGCGCTGGAGTCCCGGCAGCGGCGCGAGCTTTCCGAAGGCGAGCTTGGGCGCCGCGATGCGCGGGCCGCCGGTCTGCGCGAACGAAACGCCGATTCCGGCAACGGCGGCGCAGGCCGCGGGCCCGAGGGCCGCCGCTACGAGCACGAGCAGCGGCAGCGGTTGCCGGGCGCCCGGCGTTGCGCTCCCACGCACGGCGGTCAGCGCCGCGCCGCTCAGCAGCGGCAGCACCGCCATGAGCCCCAGCAGTCCCGCGGCAAAGCCGGCGATGCTCGCGACCTCGTGCGACCGTGCGGCGTTGCCCTCGCGCTTGGCACGCTCGCGGCGCGACGGCGTCGCATCGAAGCGCTTCTCCGCCTGTTCCTCGCTCACGGAGCCGGTCCAAACGGCAACACGAGCCACGGGTGCGCCGACAACGGCGCAAACAGCGGGATCCCGGTCAGCGCGACGACGATCGCCACCGCGAACACGACCGGAAACGCCAGCGAGAAATTCGCCAGCCGCGGAACGACGCGCGCCACCGACGCCAGCGCGACCTGCACGGTCAGCGTAACGGCCAGCGCCGGCGAGGCGATGAGCAGCGCCGCCCGCACGATCGTGGCCGGCAGCGCGGCGGCGAACGCGGCCCACGCACCGGCCGCGATCGCACCGCCGGGCGGCACCGCGGCGAAGCTGGCGTCGAACGCGCGCACGACCGGGACGTAGCCGTCGAGCAAGAAGAACCCGGCCAAAAAGACCGACGACCAGAGCCGCCCGAACGCCTGCGCCGAGGTGACGTTCGCGTTGGGCACCGTGCCGCGCACGCCGACGTAGTCGTCGATCGTGCGGCCGGCGTAATACGCCGCATCGTAGAGCAACGACGCGCCGGTGCCGATCGCCGCGCCGAGCAGCGTCTCGCTCGCGAGGGCAAGGGTAAACGTCGCGCCGCCATACGTCACCACCGGGACGTGCGGCGCGACGGCAAAAGCGAGCGCCAGCGCGAGTCCGGCACGGACCGGCGGCGGCACGCTCGGATGCGAGAAGCCCGGTGCGCGGAAGATCATCCCGGCGCCGCGGGCGAAGACGAGCAGCGTCGTCTGCGTCATCCGCGCACGAGCTGGGGAATGCGCGCCACGGCTTCGAGCAACAACCCTTCGCAGAGCGACAGGCCGAAGCGCCCGAACAGTGCGGCGACCAGGCCGACGGCGATCACCTTCGGCAACAGCGTCAGGGTTTGTTCCTGGATCTGCGTCGCCGCCTGAAGCACGGCCACCAACGCCCCGACGAGCGTCGCGACGAAAAGCACGGGGATCGTCAGCAACGCCGTTACCAGCAGCGCGTCGCGCAGCAGCCCTTCGAACTCGCCCATCGGCCTATCGTCGGCCGCCCGCGTTGCGAAGCTGCGGCCGCGATGTTACCGCCAGGGTGGATTTCCGATCGGCTGGAAGGCCGCTCCTAGAATGGAAACCCATACGACAGAGCGGCGCGAGCCGCCGCGGCCGTGTCTCGACGGCGTTCGGGTGCTCGAGCTCGGCAGCTCGATCGCCGGCCCCACGGCAACCAAACATCTCGCCGACTTCGGCGCCGAGGTGATCAAGGTCGAGCCCTACGACGGCGATCAGTTGCGCTCGTGGGGAACGCTCGCACCCGATGGTTCGTCGTGGTGGTTCAAATCCCTCAACCGCAATAAACGACTCGTCAAATACGACGTGCGTAAAGAACATGATGCGGCCGAAGTGCGCGCGATCGCGCTGACGTGCGACGTCGTGGTCGAGAACTTTCGCCCGGGCTGGCTGGCCGCGTTCGGTCTCGACGCCGCGAGCCTGCGCGCGCAGAAACCGTCCCTGATCTACGTTTCGATCAGCGGCTACGGGCAAGACGGCCCGTATGCGCAACGGCCCGGCTACGGCAGCATCGCTGAATCGATCGGCGGCTTCCGGCACATCACGGGTGAGCCCGGCGGCCCACCGTTACGGATCGGGGTCAGCATCGCCGATGAATTGGCAGCCCTCTACGCCGCGCTCGCGACCGCGGCCGC
>Ga0181536_10004161_pt1 | contig 15436 bp, 13 predicted proteins | sample PEATcosm2014_Bin_41_FD_121105 | JGI IMG/M metagenome (GOLD analysis project Ga0181536, IMG submission 121105) | Peatland microbial communities from MTU Mesocosm Facility, Houghton, MI, USA - PEATcosm2014_Bin17_60_metaG | ecosystem: Environmental > Terrestrial > Soil > Wetlands > Peat | place... | reverse complement strand
GACGACGCCTGGCTCAGCGAAGGCTTCGCCACTTACTTCGCCAACCTGTCTACCGAACACTACCATGGCCGCGACGCCTTTGTCGCCGCGCTGAAGAATGCCCGCGCCGCCATCCTCCGCATGGAGTCGCAGCCCAAACCCGTCCCCGTGGTGCACGATAACCTTCCCGAAATTTCCGGCGGCGCCGCGCCCGTCCGCCTGGTCTATCAAAAAGGCGGCTGGTTCCTCCACATGCTCCGCGGCCAGATCGGCACAGATAAGTTCTGGCAAGGCATGCGCGAATACTACCGCCGCTTCCGCGATTCCAACGCTTCCACCCAGGACCTGCGCCAGGTCATGGAAGAAGTCTCCGGTCAGGACCTCGCCTGGTTCTTCCGCCAATGGCTCTATCGCACCGGCTCCCCCATCGTCGAAGCCGCCTGGTCCTATGACCCATCCGCCCAAAAGGTCCACCTCGACCTGACCCAAACCCAACCCGGCGACCCCTTCCGCCTCCCCATCGAAGTCGCCTTGTCTTCCACCCGCATCGTGAAACTGGACTTCGCCGCAACCCAACAGTCCTTCGAAATCCCCTGCGAACAAGACCCCGGCGCCATCGCGCTCGACCCCGACGTCTGGCTCCTCCTCGACGCCAAAGTCACCCGCCGCCCATAAATCCTGTATACTACCTGAACCGGGAAGGAAGGCATTTCACATGAACAACCGTCGTTTCGCAGGGCTGCTGCTGGCCGCCTGTCTGGTCACTCCCATCCTCGCCCAGATGCCTGAGGGCTACCTCGATATGGATATCGCCAAAGTCAAAATGGGTAAGCGCGGCGAATTCAACTCCATTAACAAAACCATGAAGGAGATCAACCGTAAGAACAAGGGCGATAACTGGCTCGTTTACGAAATTATGTACGGCGATCCCAACACCGTTTGCTTCGTCTCCGCGCGCGCCAGTTACGCCGCCGCCGAACAAGGCGCCAAGAGCTTCGAAGGCGCCCTCACCAAATCTCTGGGAGCCGCCGGCATGCAGAAGCTCTTTGACTCCTGGGACGCCACCGTGGACAACGAGCAAGCCCTGCTCCGCCGCCGCCGCTGGGATCTTACCGCCGGCGCTCCCGCCAATCCAGCCGCCTACAACGAGCTGGTGGGGCACGCCCGCTACCTCCGCCTGGTCACCATACACGTCCGCTCCGGCCACATTACCGAATTCGAGGCGGCGCTCCGCACCAACAAGGATGCCCAGGAGCGCGCCAACCCCGGCATCGGCATGTTAGTCAGCCAGGGCGCGGCCGGCGAACAACTCGGCGTCTTCTACATCACCACCTTGCTCAAGAGCCTGGCCGATCTCGACGGCATCAAACCCTTGCAGGAGGTTCTCGGTTCTTCATACGGCGAGTACGAAAAAATCGCCGCCGCGATCGTTTCCAGCACCGACATCCGGATCGGCCGCTTCCTTCCCGACCTCAGCAATCCGCCTGACGAGATCGTCGCCGTCGATCCCAAATTCTGGCGTCCCGCGCCGCCCCCTGCGCCTGCCAAGCCCGCCGCGGAAACCAAGAAGTGAACCGGTAGGGCGGGATGACCGGCGCCCTGCGCCAAGCGGGCTGCCGTTTCAAGCCCGCCGCTCCACGTAGTGGAAGCGCACCAGATAAATATTCTCGCCCCTGCCGTGCTTGGCCACCTTGAGCAGGTCGATTACACCCAGAAATCCCGATTCCCGCGCCAGCGCCGGAGTGATGTCCGGGAACCCGATGGGCGTGATCGAATCCACTTCGATCTCGCCCTCGTCCATCCGGTACCGCGCCCCCACTCTGACGTGCGGGCGCATCCAGATGCGCACGCTGCAGGTGATTTCTCCGCGCCGAACCCCCTCCCGTAAACGCTTGGCAAAGACCATCCTGAGATCCCCTCTTAGTAAACCAGAATACTTCAACATTCCTCCACGCCGGGTCTCACCTTCTGGCTTCCTTGACTTCCTCGACCTCCGACTCCCACATCCCGCAAGCATTTCAAAGGCGGAGCCCTTGGCCAGGTTTTATCGGTGGCCAATTCCCTTCTTGCCTTCCAGCCAACGCCCGCAGGAAATTCGAAAGCCACCGATGAGCACCGATACACACCGATAAAACAGGAACCATCCCGCCTCGCCGGCACGGCCATCTTCGCGGGCCCATCTGAGAATTTCAAATATCTTTGGCTGGTTCTCTCCGCCGACCCCCTCCCGTCGCCGGCTCCAACGCGCTCGGGTCCGCCGTCACGTAAGGGATCCCCGCATCCCGCGCTTGAGCTCGCTCGCGCATCCGTCCGTCTCGCGCATCTGCCGCACCGTCGGCGCCCCCGGATGGTTCATCATGGCGAACGGCGGGCGCGTGCTCTTTTGCGTCACCGGCGGCGCGGCTGTTGAAACGGTTGGATCAATCCATTCAGCAAGAGCCGATCCTTGTGATGCTCGACGAAGGCGTTCATGGCACACACTCCTGTGTGGCGAGATACCAGGAGCATACCGCTGTGAACGCCTCCTGCTCTATGGCCCTTTCCAAACCAGCCCGGACGTTTCAGGATCTGCTGGTGTGGCAGAAGGCTCACCAGTTTGTGCTGGCTGTGTACGCCCTGACGACCGCATTTCCGAAGCACGAGACATATGGGCTGTCCCGGCAGTTGCGCCGCGCGTCGGTATCTATTCCCGCCAACATCGCCGAGGGACACCCAACCGCTCTCAGCGGCCCTGGAAGAAGTCAGCCGGCTCCCCGGCGCGTACACCGCCGCCATTCCGGCTTCCGGCTTCCGGCTTTTGACTTCCTCGACTCCCATATCCCGCAGGGATATCAAGGGCGCAGCCTTGGCTATTCAGGTGGCGTTGGGCCAAAGCGCCTGCCCCACTCGGATTGGAACCGGCCGGCAGTGGGGAAGGACATCTGGGTCCCGATGCCGAGCGTGGAAAGCGCGGCGTAAACATTGGCGCGGGCGATGGCTTCGCTTTCCTGCCAGCCGGCGGCCAGGAAGTAGGCGAAGCTGCCGATGAAGGCATCGCCCGCGCCGGTGGTATCGAGGGCTTCCACGCGATAGGGCGGAATGTGCTCCACGGTTTCGGCGCTGGCCAGCAGGGCGCCGTTGGCTCCCAGGGTCACGATGACCCGCTGCAGGCCGCTGCGCAGCAGATGGACGGCGCAGGCGCGGGCTTCGTGCAAGTTGCCGACGGGCATTCCACCGAGGGCTTCGGCTTCGGTTTCGTTGGGGATCACGTAACTGGCGCAGGCGATGCGCGCGAGGTCCAGCGGCTGGCCCGGCGCGGGATTGAGAATACTGGGAATGCCATTGCGCTGCGCGAACCCCAGCGTGTAATACACGGTTTCGACGGGCACTTCGAGCTGCAGCACGATGCAGCCGGCGGTCTTGAGCAGATCGGCCGAGGCATCCACGTCGGCCGGCGTCAACAAATCGTTGGCGCCTTTGACCACCAGGATGCGATTCTGTCCGGCGCTATCGACAAAGATGGGAGCCACGCCGCTGGAGACGCCGGGCGTGATCCAGACGTGACTGGCGTCGATGCCCTGCTTCGTGAAGTTCTCAATGGTGGCCGGGCCGAAGAGATCGTCGCCCACGCGCGCGACCATCGAAACGCGGGCGCCCGAGAGGCGCGCGGCCACTGCCTGGTTGGCGCCCTTGCCGCCGAAACCCAGGTGGAACTCGCGCCCGAAAATGGTCTCGCCGGGCCGCGGGAACTGGTCGGTAAAAGTGGTGAGATCGATATTCGCGCTGCCCACTACGGCGATGTGCGGCTGATCCATGGTGAACTAATGTAGCATCATTGCATGGAGACCGATCCGACCCGGCGATTTAGTGTTCGCGTGGACGATTATGTGCGCTGCCGGCCAGGGTATCCGCGCGAGATTCTGCCGCTGCTGGAGCGCGAATGCGGCCTGACACCCGCCGCGCGCATCGCCGATATCGGCAGCGGCACGGGGTTGCTGGCGCGGCTGTTCCTGGAATACGGCTGCGAGGTCTGGGGCGTGGAACCGAACCGGGAGATGCGGCAGGCGGCGGAGCGTCTGCTGGCTGGCGAGGAACGGTTTCGGAGCGTGGAGGGCCGCGCGGAAGCGACCGGGTTGCCGGATGGGTCGGTGGATCTGGTGAGCGCCGGACAAGCCTTTCACTGGTTCGAGCCGCGGGGGACGCGGCGCGAGTTCGCGCGGATTCTGCAGCCGGGCGGCTGCGTGGTGCTGGTGTGGAACGAGCGCACCAACGAGCCGGGGTTTATGCGGGATTACGGGGCGCTGGTGCAGCGCTATGGGCCGGAGCGGCCGGCCATTGCGGATGCGGCGTTGGATGGATTTTTTGGGGCGGGAAAGTGGCGGATGGCGCGCTTCGAGAATCGGCAGGAGTTCGATCTGGATGGCTTGCGGGGTAGGTTGAAGTCGTCTTCGTACGCTCCTTTGCCGGGTTCGGAGAAGTATGCGCCTATGATGGCGGAGCTGGACTTGATTTTTGGTAAGTATGCGCGCGGGGGAGCGGTCGCGTTCCGGTACGACACGAATGTGTATGTGGGACAGGCCTCCCAACCTGTCCCGCGGAGGCCCTGAGGCCTGTCCTACTTGCCGGTTTGATGGTTGGGGTAGGGCGGGCGCTTGGGTTCGGGAGTGGGGTGCTCCTTCATCTGCTGCATCGCCACGGCGACGGCGCGCTCCAATTGCGGATCGTGGCCATCGTGGACGGCTTGGGGATCGAGCTCCACTTCGATGTCCGGCTTCACGCCTTTGTTCTCCACGTCCCACTGGCCTTCGGGATTGAAGAAACCGAAATTCGGCGAAGTGACGGTGCCGCCATCCATCAGGGTGGGGTATTGGGAGATGCCCACCAGGCCGCCCCAGGTGCGCTTGCCCACCAGCGTGCCCGTAGCGGTGTGGTGGAACATCCAGGGCATGGCGTCGCCGCCCGAGCCGGCCATTTCGTTGATGATCATCACCTTGGGACCGAGCACCGCGGCCGCGGGCGAGCGATAGATGGCGCCGTAGCGCGGACTCCACCAGCCCAGCAGTTTGCGGTTGAGCACTTCGATGACATAATCGGCCACCTGGCCGCCCGAGTTGAAGCGTTCGTCGATCACCACGCCCCGCTTATCCACCTGCGCGAAGTAATAGCGGGTGAAACTGGCTAATCCTCCCTGCCCGGTATCGGGCATGTAGACGTAAGCCAGCTTGCCGCCGCTCAGCTCGTCCACTTTGCGGCGATTGGCTTCTTCCCAAGCCGCATGGCGGAGTTGCAGCTCGCTGGCGACGGGGAGGACGGTGATCTCGCGCGCCCCGGCGCCGGAGGGATCGGCGCCGATTTTCAGCGCCACGCGTTTGCCGGCGGTGTTCTCGAGCAGGCGGGAAACGTCGTCGGAGCCCTTCAGATCCTCCCCGTCGACCGCCAGCAGGTAATCGCCTTCGGCAACGTTCAGGCCGGGCGCGGCCAAGGGGCCCTGCAATTGGGGATTCCAGCTTTCGCCGCTGTAGATTTTTTGGATGCGATAGCGGCCGTTGACAATCTCATAATCGGCGCCGAGCAAGCCGCCGGGGATGGTCTTGGCGGTGGGGATGTTGCCTCCGCCGCCGCGCAAATGGCCGACGGTCATCTCGCTCAACATATCGTGGAAGATGTAATTCAGATCGTTGCGGGAAGAGAGCGAATCCAGATACTTTTCGTATTCCTTTTCGGAATCGGCCACGTTGACGCCGTGCAGATTGGGATCGTAGAAGTAGCTGCGCTCGATGCGCCAGACTTCGTGATACATCTGCTTCCACTCGGCGATGGGGTCCACGTTGACTTCCACGTCGGCAAGTTTGAGCGCGCCTTCGCCGGGCTTGACGGGAGCATTGGCGGGGACGATGACGTATTGCGGCCCAGGCGCCGCGCCTTCCGCCGCCGCGCCGCGTCCTCCGCGTCCGCCGCCGCCGCCCATGCGCAGGAGCATTTTGTCGCCGTTGGCGGAAAGGTCGAAAGAAGCCACGCCGCTGGCCAGGGTTTCGCTTTTGCGGGCTTTGAGATCGTAACGCGTGAGGGTTGAGCCGCCGCCCGGACCACCGGCGCCGCGTCCGCCGCCGGCCCCGCCGGCTTCCACCAGGTAAATGAATCCCGCGCGTCCCGTGGTGAGGCTGGAGTAATTGCGGGCGGGCAGCGGGAGGGCGATGATGCGGTTTTGCAGCTTGTCGAAATCGATGCGCACGGGCTTGGGCGGGGTATTGGGAGCGGACGCGCCTGCGCCGCCGCCGCGTCCGCCGCGGCCGCCGCGTCCCGCTTCGGGAGTCTGCGCGCCATCGGCCGCGGGAGCCGTGGCATCGGCCGGCTTTTCTTCATCGCTCTCGGGCGCCAGCGGAGAGGGGATGTTATTGGGCAGCACGGCCAGGTACACGTTGCTGGTGACTTCGTGTTCGTCGCTGGTCATATCGAGCCCGCTGGAAGTGGGCCCGTAGTTGGTGCTGGCCGTGAAGTAGAGGTACTGGCCATCGCGATCGAACGCGGGATGGCGCGCGTCGCTCATGCCATCGGTCACCTGGGCGGTCTTGCCGGTGTCGAGCGAGTAAACGAAGACGGCGTGCAGGCGGTTGGGAAGCGAACGCACGAAGGTGATGTACTTGGAATCGCCGGACCAGGAAAACTCGCGCTCCAGCTCGTAGAAATAATCGGTGTCCACTTTGGTGAGTTTGCCGGAGGCCACTTCCAGGTCCCAGATGTTCAGTTGATTGTCGTTGAAGGCGATGTGCTTGCTATCCGGCGACCACTTGGGATTGAAATAGTAAGCGCTCTTGCCGGCCAGCGGAATTTTCCTGGCGTCGCCTTCGCCGTCCTGGGTTTTGATGTGCAGGGCGTATTCGCCGGATTCATCCGAGAAAAAGGCGATGGAACGGCCGTCGGGCGACCAGGCGGGAGTGCGCTCCATGACGCCGGGGGTATTGGTCAGGTCGCGGATGTCGCCCTTTTCGGCGGGGGCGGTGAGGATTTCGCCGTGCGCTTCGAAGACCGCGCGCATGCCGGTGGGGGAAATGTGGGCTTCGCGAATTTCGCGCGCCACGTTCTGGAAATGCGGACGCACTTCGCTGAGGTCGGCGGCGATTTCGATGGAGAGCGGGTGCTCCTTGGCGGTGGCGATGTCATAGAGATGAATCTGGCCGAACTGCTCGTAAACGATTCCGCCCGGACCGGCGCTGGCGGAGACGATATCCTTGCCGCTGTTGTGAATCAGCTCGTCCACTTTCCTGCTTTGCGGATCGTAGCGGAAGAGCGTCATGGGGCCGTTGCGGTCGCTGAGGAAATAGATTCTGTCGCCGATCCACATGGGATAGATGTCGTTGGAATCCACGCGCGGCAGCTTGCTGACGGAGAGGTCCTCAAGGTTCACCAGCCACAAGTAGCTGGCTTCGCCGCCGCGATAGCGTTTCCAGGCCACGAAATTGGTGAAGCCGGGGGCGAACTGGCCGCCGTCCAGCGGCGCGTAGACCATGCGCTTGCCGTCGGGCGAATAGGCGCCGGTGCAGGCCATGGGCAGCGGGAGGGCTTGGGCGAGGCCGCCTTCCACCGAGACCGTGAAGAGCTGGGTGAAGCGCGAAAAGCTCTGGCGGTTGGAGCGGAAGAGAATGCGCTTGCCGTCGGGCGTCCAGCCCACCACGCGGTCGGCATCGGGGTGGTACGTGATGCGCTTGGGAACGCCGCCGTTCACCGGAATGGTAAAGACATCGGTGTTGCCGTCGTATTCGCCGGAGAAGGCGATGGTGTTGCCGTCGGGCGAAAAGGCCGCGTCGGTTTCGAAGCCCTGGCCGGTGGTGAGGCGCTGCGCGGCCCCGCCGGTGCGGGGGACGCTCCACAGGTCGCCCGCATAGGAAAAGACCACGACGGTTTTGTTCATGGCGGGGCGCTGCAACAGGTGCAGCGTGCCGGCGGCGTGCGCGGATAGAGCCAGGACAAGGGCGGCGGAAAGTTTCATGAAAGCCTCTGTGGGAATAGTGTAGCGGAAATACGGGGGAGAGCGTGCTATGCGGCGTTGCGCCGGTTGGCAACCGGCGCGCGGGATGGCATCCCGCCCTACCGGGTGTTGCGGTAGACCCTGCCGGCTTTCATGACGAAGACGACGCGGCGGACGGCGGTGATGTCCTCGAGGGGGTTGCCCTGCACGGCCACCAGGTCGGCCTCGAAGCCCGCGGCGACAGTGCCGATCTTATCGCCCAGGCCCAGCGATTCGGCGGAAACGGAAGTGGCGCTGACGATGGCATCCATGGGAGTCTCGTGACCCTCCCGCACGCGGTAAATGAATTCCTCGGCGTTGCGGCCGTGGGCGCCGGCTACGGCGTCGGTTCCGAAGGTGATCTTGATTTTTCGCGCGCGGGCGCGCTCGATCACGTCGGCGGTGGGAGCGAGGCCTTTTTCGAGCGTCTCGAGTTGCGCGGGGGTGAAGGTGAAGCTGTCGCGCTTATCCAGGTAATTGTGGAGCACCAGGAGGTTGGGATCGAAATAGGTGCCGCGCTGCGCCATCAAATCCAGGGTTTCGTTGGTGAGGAAGGTGCCGTGCTCGATGGAGGTGCAGCCGGCCAGCACGGCGGCGCGCGCGCCGGAATCGCCGATGGCATGCACCAGCGTGCGCAGACCCACGGCTTTGGCTTCGCCGCAGACGGCCTGAATCTGCTCATCGGTCATGGTCTGTCCGCCGCCCGCGCCGAGGCCGCTGGTGGCGAAGAGCTTGATGAGATCGGCGCCCTCTTGTTTGGTTCCGCGAACCAGGGCGCGCAGGGCATCGGGATCGCCCGCGGCCGCCTGGATTTGGCGCAGGGAGGTGAGCACGCGCGCGCCCGGAATCAGGCCTTGGGCGATGCGGTCGCGGACTATGCCATCGATGGCCGCGCCCACGCTTTGCACGGTGGTGAAGCCGCCCCAGAGGGTCATCCAGGCGTCGCCGGCGGCGTAGAGGGCGTTGTCGGCGGGGTCGCGGGAGCTGGCCACGCTTTTGTTGTGCTCGTCCATGTGCCAGTTGAGGTGGATGTGGGTATCGATCCAGCCGGGCATTACGGTGAGACCGCGCAGGTCGTAGGCGGGTGTGTTGGCGGGCGGTGCGCCTTCCGGGCCCACGCTTACAATACGGGAGCCTTCGATTACGATCTGGCGGTTGGCGAGCGTGCCTCCTTTTCCATCCAGGATGGTGCTGGTTTGGAGGGTGACGCGCTGCGCCAGGGCGGCGGCGCAAGTTAGAACCGTTATCGCGATGGTTTTCTTCATGCCGCTTTCTCCACTTTGGGTGCTTGATAGCGCTGCTTCTCGGTGCCGCGGCGGATGCGCCAGATGGTGGCCGCGACTACCAGCAGGAAGCAGCCTTCGACCAGCAGTTTTTCGCCGTCCAAAAAGTCGGTGGGCTTATTTTTCAGATCCGGATCGATCAAGGTTCCATGAACATACATGACAGCGGCGGCGAAATACGCCGTGTAGTGCAGCTTCTTCCAGGGCCTGGAGCGCAGCTTGGGACGGAAATGCGACGTCACCACCACGAACGCGAAGGAATAAAACGTCAACGCGCCCAGGATGTTGTAGAACGTCTGGCCGGGCGAATGGATGGGCAGCAGAATGTCGCCGAGGGCGAAGTGCGCCGTCCTGGAAAACAGCAGAATGGTGGGATGCAGCACGGCCACCGCAATGGCCCCGTAAGCGTTCCAGTTATGAAAGCGCCATAGCGGCACGGGCAGTTTGCGGCGCGGCCACTGGGTGCGCGGATTGTAATTGGTGGAGACCAGGAGCCCCAATAAAATGTTGATGGTGAACAGCACCATGGCGACGAGCCCGACGGTGCTGGAAAGATCGATGGCGGAAATGTCAAACATAGGGGTTAGGGCAGCGGCGTGGATTTCAGATTCTTGCGCAGGCGCGCGATGGTAGCTTCGACCTCTTCCAACTTGGATGGAATCCCCGCCGAGAGCACTTGCGCCTCGGCGTTCGTGATCAGAATATCATCTTCGATGCGCACGCCGATGCCCTTGTATTTCTCGAAGGCCGGCCGCACGGCGGCGAGGAACGCGGCGTTCTCCGGAGTGTTGGGCAAATTGTCCAGCGCGCCGGGGCGGATATAGATTCCCGGCTCCATGGTGATGGCCATTCCGGGCTGGAATTCACGGCCGCCGGGGTCGTGGACGTTGAGGCCGATGCCGTGGCTGATGCCGTGGTTGAACCAGATGCGCACTTGCCGGTCGCTGGCGGGGTCGGTAATCAAGCCCAGTTTGTAGAGGCCCTCTCTGAAAACCTTGTTGGCCGCGCCGGTGATATCGGCGTTGGTGCGGCCGGGGCGCGCGGCTGCGATGCCGGCGCGCTGCGCCTCCCACACCAGGCGGTAAATGCCGGCCTGCGGTCTGGAATATTTTCCGTTCACGGGAATGGTGCGCGTGACATCCACGCTGTAGCCCTGGTATTCGGCGGCGTCGTCCATGAGGATCAGGTCGCCATCGCGCATCGTATCCTGGTTGGCTTCGTAGTGCAGGGTGGTGGCGTTCACGCCCGACGCCACAATGCAGGGATAGCCCCAGTGCCCGTTGCGGCGCAGGAAGGTGAATTCGAACTGGGCCTGAATTTCGTATTCGGGGGTGCCCGGAACGGCCAGCGCGTAGACCCGCTGGAAGGCCTCGGCGGTGATGTCCACGGCATGGCGGAGGATCGCGAGTTCGCGCGCGGATTTCACACGGCGCAGGGTGGAAAAAATGGGCGCGGCGTTGGCGATTTTCAGCGTGGGCGCGGCGGCGGCCAGTTTGGCGGCGAATTCGTTTTCGCGCGTGTATTCGGGCGAGCGGCCTTGCAGGAGAAACAGTTGCGCGGGCGGTTTGGCGAGGATTTTCGAAACGTCCAGCGGAATGGGCGGAGGCGCCGCGAGGCCTCCCCGGCCGCCGGGGCCGCCGCGCCCACCGGCGGGCTGCGCCAGGATTTCCTTGGCTGGCGGAACGAGCGCCGCGAGGAATTCGTTGCAGCGGCGCGCATCCCAGACGTCCTGGATGCCGGAAATGGCGCGGGCTTCGGTGGGCGTGAGGATGTGGCCGGTCCAGTTTTCCTGGGAGGGATCGGAGGGCGGCAGGAAGAGAATCTCGTGAATTCCCTGCCCTCCCGGAATCAGCACCAGGGTGCTTCCGGGCTGCGAAATTCCGGTGAGATAGAAGAAATCGTTTTCCTGGCGATAGGGCCAATCCACGTCGCCGGCGTAATTGCGCGGCTCGGCGGCGTAGAGAACGAGGATGCCGGTTTCGCCGATCTGTTGCGCCACCGCCTGGCGGTGGGCGGAGAGATCGGCCACGCGATCGCGCTGGATGGAGGCGGGCGGCGGGGGCGCGACTTTCCAGAGCGCGGAAGCGGCATTATCGGCGGCGAGGGCCGCGGCGGCTATGCAAGCGGCGAGCGTGAGCTGGCAGGCGATCCTGGCGTTCATCGACCCTCCTGGAAACGATTTCCCATTATAAGGGGCGCGCGCGTGTACAATGGCCCGGTATGGAATACTACACGTGGGACGAAATGGAAAAAGAGGTTTTGAGCGAAACCATCGGTCGCAAGATCATCACCGGCGAGAAGGCCATGGTGGCGCAGGTCTTCCTGGCGAAAGGCGCGGTGGTGCCCGAGCACCATCACGAAAGCGAGCAGATCACGTATATTCTGGAAGGCGCGCTGCGGTTCGAGTTGGAGGGGCGGGAGATTGTGGTGGGCAAGGGACAGGTGCTGCGCATTCCTTCGAACGTGCCGCACCGGGCGGTGGCGCTGGAAGATACCCTGGACCTGGATATTTTCAGCCCCATCCGGCAGGATTGGCTGAGCAAGCAGGACGATTACCTGCGCAGGAGGTAGCGCGATGGATCTGGGTTTGAAAGGGCGGGTAGCGATTGTGGCGGCTTCCAGCCAGGGGCTGGGCAAAGCCATTGCGATGGGGCTGGCGCGGGAGGGCGCGATTCTGGCGTTGTGCGCGCGCAACGATGCGACGCTGCAGGCCACCGGCGAGGAGATCCGCCACGAAGCCGGCGCCGAGGTATTCGCGCGGGCCATCGATGTTACGGTGTACGAAGACGTGCGGCGGTTCGTGCGCGACACGGCGGCGCGCTTCGGCCGCGTGGATATCTGCCTGGCCAACGCCGGCGGGCCGCCTTCCAAAAGCTTCGAGGAAACCACCATCGAGGATTGGCACAAGGCCGCCGAGCTCAACCTGATGAGCACCGTTTACCTGGCCAAAGAGACCTTGCCGCTGATGCGGGAACGGCGCTGGGGCCGCTTCATCGCGCTCACCTCGATGACCGTGAAGCAGCCCGTGGAAGGGCTGGTTCTTTCCAATTCGGTGCGCTCCGCGGTGAGCGGCCTGGTGAAGACGCTGGCCAACGAATACGGGCCCTACAACGTGCTGGTGAACAGCGTGTGCCCCGGCTATATCGCCACCGCGCGGCTGCTTTCGCTGACTGGAACGCTGGCCGAAAAGCACGGCGTGGAGCGGCGGGCGATTGAAGAACGCTGGGCCAAACAAGCGGCGCTGGGACGGATCGGACAGCCCGAGGAGTTCGCCAACCTGGTGGTGTTCCTGGCTTCGGAGCGGGCGAGCTATATCACGGGGACGGCGATTCAGGTGGACGGCGGGACGGTGAAGGGGCTGTACTGAGCGGCGGTTGGCTACCGCCGCCCAGCCGGTGCAAGAACGAGGGCGGTGGGCCGATTGCCAATCGGCCGCGGCTTGCCAAGCTGCCCCACAACTGCGAGGTTGAATCGGCGGTTTCACCGTGCTACCGTTGCGGCGAGCGGAAGGAGGTTGCGATGAACCGAACGGTTCTGGCGGTTGGGCTGGCGCTCACTGGGGTAACCGTCTGGCTGATGGCCCAGCCGGCCGGCGATCCACTGATGGAAGGCTTTCGCGACGTGGAAGTGGCGTCGGTGGCCGACGCCACCGAGCAGCTCTACGGCCAGCGGTCCTATATGTCGCACGAAATGCGGCCGCTCTCGCCCGCCAAATTCGCGGGTCCGGCGGTAACGGTGCTGATGAAAAAGGGCGAGCACAAAGAAGGTTCCAAGGCTTCCGAAGGCATGCTGGACGCCATCGACGGCGCCGCGCCGGGGTCGGTCTACGTGATCGTGCTGGAAGACGGCGCGGACTACGCCGGGATTGGCGGGCTGATGGCCACCGCCATGAAGTATCGCGGGCTGGCGGGAGCAGTGGTGGACGGGTCGGTGCGCGACACGCCGCAAATTCGCAAGCTGCAGTTCCCGGTGTTCAGCCGCGGGGTGGCGCCTTCCACCACCATCAATCATTACCGCTTTGCGGGCGCCAACGTGCCGGTGACCTGCGCGGGCGTGCGCGTGAACCCGGGCGATATTGTCTCGGCCGACGAGGACGGGGTGGTGGTGGTGGCGCGCGCCAGGGCCAGCCAGGTGCTGAAGAAGGCCCAGGAACTCGACAACACGGAGCACACGATGATTCCCTTTATCGAGAAGTATCGTTCGATTCGGGAAGCCGTCGCCAAGTTCGGGAGGATCTGACGATTACCGGTTCTTGCGAATCTCCTCCAGCCTTTTTTTCAAATACTCCTCGTACTCCTTTTTCAGCGCCGGATCGCGGGGCGAACCGTAAATCTCGCTGGACTTGTATTTGCCTTCCTCGAACTTCTTTTTCGTCCACTCGTCGTGGATATGCACGACGTCGGCATTATCCATCACCTGTTGAACCAGTTGCGGAGGAATGAAGTAGACGCCTTCGGGATCGCCCACCACCAGGTCGCCGGGCATGACGGTGGCGTTGCCGATGCGGATGGGAATGTTGATGCCGGTCAGGGTCACGTTGGTGAGAAAGCTGGGGTCGGCTTTGCGGTAATAGGCGGGCATGGCCATTTCCGCGATGCCCTCCAGGTCGCGGATGGCGCCATCCACCACCAGACCGTTGCACCGGGCACTCTTCATCATGTAATAGAAGAGATTGTCGCCGACGATGGTGCCGTCCGTGCCTTTGCCGAAGAGGTCGACCACCAGCACGTCGCCCGGTTGCAGCATGTCGATGGCCACCTGGTTGTTCAAGCGGTCCAATCCCTGGGCGCGGGCGCGGGCGTTCAACACCTTGTCGATATCCGGCCGCGCCGGCATGAACTGTACGGTAAAGGCCCGGCCAACCATCTTGGTGGCGGGATGCAGCACCTGGAATCCGCCTTCATACTGATTGCGGAAATTGCGGTTGGGAAGGATGGCGAAGATTTCCTCCATGGACACGCCGCGGGCCCGCTGCATCAGGGAATCGGGCACTTTGGGCCGGCCATCGGGAAAGCGATCGAAGGGGTTTTCGGGGGTGAGTGCGACGAGTTGCTCTTTGGTAAAGCCGAACAACTGTGCATGGACCGGCACGGGCGCAAATAAAACGGCGGCGAGCGCCGCGCAACGCAGGCGGTTTTTCATGATCTTCCTCTCTAACTCCACAGGCGGTCGTTGGACCGGTCGGTATTCCATTGCGGGGTAGGCTCGAAATAGCCGGGTTCGAGAAGGTGCTGTTTCACCGCCTCTTCGTTCAAGGTGACGCCCAGGCCCGGCTTGGCGGGCACGGCGATATAGCCCTTGTTCACGATGGGCTTCTCGATGCCTTCCACCAGGTCGCTCCACCAGGGCACGTCGATGGAGTGGTTCTCCATCGCGAGGAAGTTCTCCGTGGCGGCGGCGCAGTGCACGTTGGCCATGCAGCAGACCGGCGAGCCGGCAAAATGCATCGCCATGGGCACTCCCAACTCCTGGGCGCCATCGCCGATCTTCTTGGTTTCCAAAATGCCGCCGGAGGTGGCCAGGTCCGGATGGATGATGTCCACGGCGTGCGCGCGGCAGAGTTCCATGAAAGGTTCCTTCAGATAAATGTCCTCGCCGGTGAGGATGGGGATATCCACGGCGTCGGAGATTTTCCGCAAAAGATCGGTGTACTGCCACGGGATCATGTCTTCCAGCCAGGCCAGGTTATATTTTGCGAGTTCCTTGCCCAGCCGGATGCAGCTATTGACGCCGATGTGGCCGAAATGATCGGCGGACAGGGGCACGTCCCAGCCAACCTGTTCGCGCACGGCGGCCACGTAATCGCCCATCAACGCCACGCCCTTGGGAGTGAGCTCGATGCCGGTGAACATGTGCTGCGTGCGGTCGCCTTGCGCCAGGGAGACGCCCTCGGGGCGCGTGACTGCGCCGGGGATGCCCTCGAGCAGATCGACGCCCAGGTCCATCTTCAGCCAGGTGAAACCCTGGTCTTTGCGGGCGCGCAGCCGCCGGCCATATTCCTTGGGATCCTTCGATTCCGTGGTATCGGCATAGCAGCGGATGCGGTCGCGGAACTTGCCGCCGAGCATCTGGTAAATGGGAACGTCATAGACCTTCCCGGCAATGTCCCAGAGAGCCATTTCGATGGCGCAAACCCCTCCGGCCTGGCGGGACATGCCGCCACACTGTTTGATCTTGCGGAAGACTTTGT
>Ga0181536_10004160_pt1 | contig 15437 bp, 13 predicted proteins | sample PEATcosm2014_Bin_41_FD_121105 | JGI IMG/M metagenome (GOLD analysis project Ga0181536, IMG submission 121105) | Peatland microbial communities from MTU Mesocosm Facility, Houghton, MI, USA - PEATcosm2014_Bin17_60_metaG | ecosystem: Environmental > Terrestrial > Soil > Wetlands > Peat | place... | reverse complement strand
CGCCCCAAACAAATCATCGCAGCTGTGATGCGGCGCCTCTTGGTCATCGCCTACGGCGTGCTGAAGTCCGGTCGTCCCTTCGATCCTACGCTGGCTCTTGACGGCCAACACGGAATCTAACTAGCCTTCAGCTCGACGAGTGGTTTGATCTTCGCAATCGCCTTCGCGGCCGGCGAGTGCAGCGTGTCCCACATGTCGACCGCGTGCTGAAGGTTCAGCCAGAAATCCGCCGGCATCCCGAGGGCGCGTTCAAAACGAAGCGCGGTATCGGGCGTAACGGAGCGCTTGCCGTTCACGATCTCGTTGAGGCGCGGGTACGTGACCCCAATCTGCTGAGCGAACTTGTATTGCGTCACGCCGAGCGGTTTGAGGAACTCTTCGATCAGCATCTCGCCGGGCGTAGTCGGCCGTCGATGCGTCGGCAGGGGAATTTTCGGCATGGTGACTCTTTCGCAGGAAGCCCTTCAAGATGGTCAATGGTAATCGACGATTTCCAGATTCGCGGCCGCCCCATCCTCGAAGGTGAAGCAGAGACGATACTGGTCGTTAATCCGGATGGAAAACTGCCCGGCCCGGTCGCCGGAGAGGGCTTCGAGGCGGTTGCCCGGCGGGATGCGCAGGCTTGCGACCGTTGAGGCGGCACGAACCTGGTCCATCTTACGACGCGCGACCGCATGAAGTGCGGGCGGAAGAAACCGGCGAGTCTTCGCTGAGGTGACGCCGCTGTAGATTTCAGCCGTGGCCGCGTTCTTGAAGTCCACTCTCCCTCCAATTATATCGACTGGCGAATATATACGCAAGGGGGTATAAAGACGACAATTAAGCGAAATCGTGAAGAAATCGAGAGCCCAAGTGTCGAAGCTGGCCAGCTATGTCTGTGGTCGTCGTTACCGGTTCTGCGGGACTCATCGGTTCGGAATCGGTCGCCTATTTTGCCGAGCGCGGTCACGAGATCGTCGGCGTGGATAACGATTTCCGCGCGCGCTTCTTCGGGGCCGAAGCCTCGACCGACTGGAACCGCCGCTCGCTCGAGGCGCGCTTCCCCAAGCAGTACACGCACGTGGCGGCCGATGTCCGCGATGCCGGCGCAATGGACGCGCTGTTCGAACGCTACGGCAAGCGGATCGCGCTGGTGATCCACACCGCGGCGCAGCCGTCGCACGACTGGGCCGCCAACGACCCGCAGACGGACTTCACCGTGAACGCCAACGGCACGCTCTGCGTGCTGGAAGCGACGCGCAAGTTCGCACCGTCGGCGACGTTCATCTTCACCTCGACCAACAAGGTCTACGGCGACGTTCCCAACGAGCTGCCGTTGCAAGAACTGCCGACGCGCTGGGAGATCGACCCGGCGCATCCGTTCTGGGACGGCATCGACGAAACGATGCGCATCGACCAGTCCAAACATTCGCTCTTCGGCGCGTCGAAAGTCGCGGCCGACGTGCTGGTGCAGGAATACGGCCGCTACTTCGGCCTGGCGACCGCCGTGTTTCGCGGCGGCTGCCTCACCGGCCCGAACCACTCGGGAACCAAGCTGCACGGGTTCCTCGCGTATCTGATGAAGTGCGTCGCGACCGGCGAGAAGTACACGGTTTTCGGCTACAAGGGCAAGCAGGTGCGCGACAACATCCACAGCTTCGACCTGGTCGCGGCGTTCGATGAGGTGTTTCGCGCACCGCGCGTCGCCGAGGTGTACAACATGGGCGGCACGCGGCACAGCAACTGCTCGATGCTCGAGGCAATCGACTTGTGCGAAGCGATCGCCGGCCGCAAGCTGAACTGGACTTACACCGAAGACAACCGCATCGGCGACCACATCTGGTACATCTCCGACGCCAAAAAATTCAAGTCGCATTATCCGAACTGGAAGCAGCAGTACGATCTGCGCGGCCTGCTCGCGGAGATCTACGAACGCAACGCCGAACGCTGGGCGGCCGAAGCCGGGGCGCTCGACCGGGTGTGATGGAGACGCTCTCGATCGTCATCCCCGCGCACAACGAAGCGGACAGCATTGGGCCGACCGTCACGGCGATCGCCGAACGGCTCGAAGCGGAGACGATCCCCTACGAGATCGTCGTCGTCGACGACCACTCCTCGGATGCAACGGCCGCCGCGGTGGGAAGCGCAGCGGCGGGCCGGCCGGCGATTCGCTGCGTGGCGAACCCGCGCCCCAACGGTTTCGGCAACGCGATCCACTCCGGCCTCGACGCGTTCACCGGCGACGCGGTGTGCATCGTGATGGCCGATGCCTCCGACGACCCCAACGACATCGTGGCCTATTGGCGCACGCTGCAGCAGGGCTACGATTGCGTCTTCGGCTCGCGCTTCATCCGCGGCGCGAAAGTCGTCGACTACCCGTGGTTGAAGCTGACGCTCAACCGCTTAGCGAACACCTTCATCGCCGTGCTGTTCGGCCTGCGCTACAACGACACGACCAACGCCTTCAAGTGCTTCCGCCGCGAGGTGATCGTAGGCGTGTCGCCGATCCTCTCGCATCACTTCAACATCACGATCGAGCTGCCGCTGAAGGCGATCGTCCGCGGCTACTCGTGGACCGTGATCCCGACCAACTGGTACAACCGCAAGGACGGGGTCTCGAAATTCAAGGTAAAGGAGATGGGGAGCCGCTATCTCTTCATCGTGCTCTACGCCCTGATCGAGAAGTGGCTCTCGCGCGGCGACTACCGCGCGCAGTCGCCGCGGTCGCGACCGGCCGTTCCGGTGCCTCTGACGCAACCGGCCGTTCCGGTGCCTCTCTGTCATTCCGAGGGCGCGAACGAAGTTGAGCGCCGTCGAGGAACGACATGATCCGCTCGCGCAACCCGCGCATCGACGTCGACGAGCTCGAGCGCCGCATCGACGCCGAACTGGCCCGCGACCCCGACGCCCCCGACGGCGACGAGCGCCTCGCCCGCCTGGCCGCGACGGTGCACGCCCGAGCCATCGAAGCGCAGCTGACCTTCGCCGAGCAGCGCTCGACCCCGCGCGACAGTTGGCCGGTCGACCTGCGCATCCCGTTCGTCTCGTCGTCGGAACGCCTGAAGAAGGCCGTGCTCTCGATGATGTCGCTGGCCTTCCGCGACCAGTACGAAGCGAACAACGCCCTGATCCGCTCGCAACGCGAAATGCTCGCGCTCGTCCAAACCCTCCTCGAACGCATCGATTCGCTCGAAGCCCGCCTAGAAGCCGAACGCGCCACCACCCGAGCCCAACGCATCGCGTCGCGCGAAACCCATGCCGCCCCGAACACCCCCACTGTCGCCGCGAACACTCCCGCTGTTGTCAGCCCGAGCGCCCCTCCTGTCATCCCGAGCTCTGTCGAGGGACAGCCCTAACCATGCGCTTGGCCATCGTCACGCCGTGGTACGGCCGCGAGCTGATCGGCGGCGCGGAGCGCCTCGCGTGGGAGATTGCGCACGCGCTCGCGCGCACCGGCGCCGAGGTCGAGGTGTTGTCGACGTGCTGCCGCTCGTTCCTCGACGATTGGGCGACGAACTACCACCGCAGCGGGGTCTCGCGCGATGCCGGCGGCGTGGTGCTGCACCGCTTCCCGGTCGACTCGCGCGACCGCGTCGCGTTCAACCGCGCCAACACGGTGCTCACGACGCTGCCGCGGATCGGCCTGCGCGGCGACCGCAACGTGCTCGACGCGGTGCAGACCCGCGCCTTCATCAACGAGAACATCAACAGCCGCGCGCTGCTCGCGCACCTGCGCACGGCGGGCGCAACCTACGACGCCGTCATCTTCGTCCCGTACCTCTACGGGCCCGCGCTCTCCGGCGCCGCGCTGGTCGCCGACCGCGCGTTTCTGATCCCGTGCCTGCACGACGAGGCCTACGCATATCTCGAACCCGTCCGCGCGCTCTTCGCAACGGTGCGCGGCGTGCTGTTCAACAGCGTCGGAGAAGAAGAAACCGCGACCGCGATCTACGGCCCCGGCGTGCTGGCGAAGAGCCGCGTGATCGGCCATGCGGTCGAGCCGGTCCCGCCGCCGGCGACGCCGATGTCGATCGGCTCGTTCGCGCCGCACCGCTCGCGTTACGTGCTCTACCTCGGCCGCCAGGACTCATCGAAGAACATCGACTTTCTCATCGAGGCGTTTCGCGCGTTCCGCGAGCGCCGCGTCGCAACGTCGCTGCAACTCGTGCTGGCCGGACCGCGCAGCGCGACCCGCACCGCCGACGGCATCCTCGACTTGGGCGCCGTGAGCGAGCCGGCCAAAGCCGCGTTGCTGACCTATGCGCGCGCGCTCGCGCAGCCGAGCATCCACGAAAGCTTTTCGCGCGCCCTCTATGAGTCATGGTTCGCGCGGCGGCCCGTGCTCGTGCACGGCGAGTGCCGCGCCACGGCGCGCGCGGTCGAAGACGCGGGCGGCGGCTGGATCGGCACGACGCTCGAGGATTGGGTCCGCATGTTCGCCGCGGTCGACGAGTCGGCCGACGACGCCGTCGACGCGCTCGGCGAACGCGGCTGGGCCGCCGCCCTCGACAACGGCGCCTGGGACGTCGTGGCTCGCCGCACGCTCGACGCCATCAGCACGCGCCTCGCCCCCCCGGCCGGCCCGCGCATCGAAAACATCGTCCCCCTCGGCGACGCCGCCGTCGGCCGCTACGCCCAATCCCTAACCGACGCCCTAAACGCCGCCGGCGCCGACGCCGCCGTCTCAATCGCCGGCTCCGCCGCCACCCCTCCGGGTGCCCGGATCATCGCGCACGTAACGGCGTCGTCCCCGCCAACCCCAGCCGACCTCCTCGTCGCCCACGACGCCGCCCCCGCTGTCATCCCGAGCGGCGCCGTGCAGGCGCCGTTCGAGGGGCGCGCCACAATCTTCGCCCCCAACCACGGCGTAGCCGCGACGCTAGAAGAATCAGGCATCATCGCAAGAGTCCTACCGCAAGCCGTATCGCCGGCCCGGTGGGCAGGTCTACGCCCCCCGCACGAACGCTGGCTCGACGGCAAAGACAACCTGCTCTCCATCGCCCCCCTAGGCGCGGATGAGGCGCGAAGGCTGCTCGACACGTTCGTCGCGTACCTCGCCCTCGTGCGCGAAGCGCGCCTCCTCATCTTCACCGCCGACTGCGACGGAGAAGCCCACGCGACGCTGCTGCACGAACGCGAGGAACTGGACCTGCACAACGAGGTCGTGCTGGTCGCCGACGCCATGACCGAACGCTACGCCGCCTATCGCGCGGCCACGGTCGCGCTGGCCGTCGGCCGCCCGCTGTCGGTCGAAAGCGCCGTCACGCCGCTGTGGTTCGACCTGCCGATCGTCGCGCTCGGCGACGTCACCGTGATGGAGACGGTCGAACCGTGCGGCGTCGTCGCCGACACGTTCGACGCCCGCCGCATCGCCGCGCTGACGCGCATCGTCGCCTCCGACCGCGTGCTGCGCGCCGCCATCATCGGTGAAGGCCGCCGCGTCCGCGCCCGGTACGCCCCGGGCGTGATCGCAACGGCCGTCCTCGAAGCGCTGGCCGAGCCACGCCGGATGACCGAATCCGTTGACATGAGGTGATTGCCTGATTCCTGAGGATGGTCCCTCGCGCGAGACGCTCGCGGCGCAAGTCGAGGCGCTGAAGGCGCTCGTCGAACGGCAGCGTCGCTACATCGGGTCGATGCGCGCGAGCCACTTCTGGAAGCTGCGAGAGGCCTTTTTTGCGTTTCGGCGGCGCTTCGCGGACGGCATCGAGCCGTTACCCGAGCCCTCCGCCGCCGATCTCGCAACGGCGGAGGGAGCTCTAGGCGATGCCTATCAACTCTTCCGCATTCGCGAACGGCGCAGCATCGCCGATCTCGATTGGCTGCGCGGCTTCGTCCGCTTGCTGGCCGTTCGTGATCCGATCGAAGTGATCGTCGACGCGCGCCACGCGCGCCCGGGCGACCTCGTAGCGACGGAAGCCTCTCTCCACGACCAAGTCTATCCGTATTGGCGCCTCCAGCTCCGGACCGAAACGTCGGGACCAATTGCGTTTGACCCGACCCTCTCTGTCTGCGCCGTGGATGCGGGCGACGTGCTCGAACCCGACGCGTTGCTATCGCTTGCGATCGAATTGCATGACGGCGCCGACATCGTGTACACCGATGAGGACGAACTCGACGGCGACGGCGTTCCGCGCAATCCGGCGTTCAAGCCCGGGTGGTCTCCTGAAACAGCGCTGACCCGTGACTACGTCGGCCGCGTGTGCGCGTTCCGTGGCGCAGTGCTCGCCGCCGCCGGCGGACTCGATCCGGCTCACGGCGCGGCGATGTGGTACGATGCGTTGCTGCGCGTGACCGAAACAAGCGAACGCGTTGCGCACGTTGCACGGGTTCTCGTCCACCGGCGCCATGGCACCGTGCCGATGCCGGCGGCCGACGCCGAAGGTGCGGTACGCCGAGCCATTGCGCGGCGAGGGGAGCAGGCCGAGCTGCGCGCAACCCCGCTCGGGATCGAAGTACGCTTCGCGGCGTCCCCTGACGAGCGGGTGACCGCGATCATTCCGACGCGCGACCGGGCCGATCTGCTCGAGCGCTGCCTGCACTCACTTTTCGAACGCACTACCCACCCCAGCTTCGACGTGTTGGTGGTCGATAACGGCAGCACCGAGGCAGCGACGAGGGCGCTCTTCGAGCGCTGGCGGGCCCGAGTGCCGGACCGCTTTCGCGTCATCGAGGATCCGGCGCCATTCAATTACTCGCGCCTGAACAACCGCGGAGTCGCCGCAACACAATCGCCGTTCGTGGTCCTGCTGAACAACGACACCGAAGTCATCGCACCGGAGTGGATGAGCGCGATGCTCGGGCAAGCCCGTCGCAAGAAGATCGGGGCGGTTGGAGCGATGCTCCTTTACGAAGACGGCACGATTCAGCACGCCGGGGTCGTCCTTGGAGGGGTACTCTCTCTAGCGGGTCATGCTTACCGGTTTCTCGATCCCGAGCAGCGGCCACATGACGAGCGCCTCGTTCTCGACACTAACTACCTCGCCGTGACGGGCGCGTGCCTTATGGTCGCGCGAGCCAAGTACGAAGAGGTCGGCGGTCTGGACGAAACGCTTGCGGTCTCCTACAACGATATCGACTTCTGCTTGAAGCTGCGGGCGGCTGGTTACCGCAACGTCATGGTGCCGCGAGCGCGGCTCTACCATTACGAATCCAAGAGCCGCGGTCGCGACGATACGCGACGCAAAGTCGCGATCGCCGTGAGCGAAAGCGAAGCCATCCGTTCGCGCTGGCCCGAATGGGCGCGGCGAGATCCGTACTATAACCCAAACCTCACGCTGGACGCCGAAGACTTTTCCGTGCGCCGATGATCGCCCGGATCCGCAGCAGCGACCTCGTTCGCCATGGGGCCATCGCGTTTGCCGGCGTCGTGATAGCAAGTGCGGCCAATTATCTGTTCTATATTCTCATCAGCCGCTTGGCGGGGGTCGAGACGTACGGTGTCGTGGCGTCGCTCATTTCGGCCATCCTCGTGCTCTCGGCGCCGGCCACGGTCGTGCAGTTCATTGCGGCGCGCCTCGCGGCCGACCTCGATGCGCGCGGCGACGTGGCTGCGCTTCGAAAGCTCTCGGACGACGTAACGCTCTGGACCACCACATTTGCGCTGATCTTCGTTGCGGCCGGCATCGTCGAACGTCAACCGATCGCGGAATTTTTCCATCTCACCTCCACGGCACCGATCGTCATTTCGGCCATCACGTTCGGCCTCTTGACGGTCGTCACGGCGCAGCGCGGCGTGTTGCAGGGTGCGCATCACTTCGGCGACTATTCGGCGACGCAGGCCGTCGACGGAGTCATACGTGTGGCTGTCGGCGTTCCGCTCGTGACCTCTCTCGGCGCCTCTGGCGGGCTGCTCGGGCCTACCGTAAGTCTCGCCGCCGCCGCGGTCTATTCGCTCTATGCGTTCCATGCGCGATTCGGTACTCGTCGGGCGCCCCTAGCCCTCGATCGAAAGCTGATCGCTCGCGTCGTTTCCAACGTCGGGTTGGGGCAGATGACGTTCACGGTGCTCGCCTTCTACGACGTGCCGTTGATCAAGCACGCCTTCGACGCGCGGACGGCCGGATTATACGCCGCAGCGGCGCTCGTCGGCCGCGCGCTGTTGGCCGTGTTGTCGTTCGTGCCGACCGTGATCATGCCGAAGGCGACCGCACGCGTCGCGGCGAGGCGCTCACCGTTACCGATGCTCGGTGGGGCGCTGGGGTTATGCGTCGCGGTGGTCGGCGTTGCCGTCCTCGCTGGCTGGCTTGCGCCCATCGCCGTCATAACGATCATTGCGGGCCGGGCGTTCGTGGAGGCCTCGCCGATCGTCGCACCATATCTCGCAGCGTCGGGTGCCTTGGCCTTGGCCAACGTCGTTGCCGCGTACAAGATGGGATTGCACCGCTACGATTTCGTGATCCCGGCCTTGATCGTCGCGGTCATCGAAATCACGACCTTCGCATTTTGGCACCCGACCCTGTTGTCGGCGGTTTTGATTCTGCTGATCGGCCACGTGGCCGTCCTCGGTGTAACGCTGCTTCGGCTAAACGCGCCGGTTCTGAACGCCGGCGCCACGGAGCGAGCACAGGGCGTCGCTTAGGAAGCCGTACCGGAAGAAGGCAACGGCTGGGTTTCTGAGCTTCAACGCGAACGCTCCTTCCGATGCACTTTTCACGCGGGCGGTTAAAGCATCTGGGCGCGAAATACCACGCCTTTAAGCATGCCTACTACTACGACCATTACGAAACGCACCTTGCCTTCGATCCGAATGAGGTCGCGAGCGTTCTCGAGCTCGGAATTCATGAGGGCGGGTCCCTCTTGGTGTGGATGGATTTCTTTCCGCAAGCGCAGATCTTCGGCGTAGACCTCGGACCAATTCGTTTAGCCGGGGATCACCCTCGAATTCACCAGTTGCAGGCAAACCAGACAGACACGGCGGCAATCGGAAGCTTTCTCCGTACGAACGGCGTCGAATCGTTGGACCTCGTCATCGATGACTGCTCGCATCTGGGAATACCGACCAAGCAATCATTCTGGTATCTGTTCGAGACCTTTCTCAAGCCGGGTGGCTATTATGTGATCGAAGACTGGCGGACCGGCTATTGGGACACGTGGCCCGATGGGGCGGCGCTCGCCGAGACCGACGGCGCTTCCGAGACGAGCGGCGGCATCTTCCCCTCACACCAGCACGGTGTTCCCGGCTTTATCAAGCAGCTCATCGATCGCGCGGACGAGTTCGAATCGCTCGTGGTAACGGCAGCGTTCGTCGTCGTCAAGAAGCAAACGAACGAAAACCGCGAGGCCATCGCGGAAGCGAGCCGGTTGTGGGAGGAGCGCGGTCACTTCTGAAGTGCTGCGTCCGCAATGATCCACGCGGCGGCCGCTGCAATCGACGGAACTCTCGCGTCGGCCGGCATCGTGCTGGCGCGCTCGTCGTAGCCGCGGTCGATTAGGACTGTCCGGCAGTGTGCTGCGGCGCCGGCGTCGATGTCGCGCCAGCGGTCGCCGACGAGGTAGCTCGTGTCGAGGTCAAGGCCAAGTTCCGCAGCCGCTTGGAGCAGCAGGCCTGGCCTGGGCTTGCGGCAGGCGCAATCGTCAGCGTCATCGTGGCGGCAGACGAAGATTGCATCGAGCGGCAATGTCTGCACAAGGCGAGCGTTGATGTCGTCGACGACATCGTTACTGATAGTGCCGCGAGCGATGTCGGGTTGGTTCGTTACACAGACAAGTGAGAAGCCGTAGCGGCGCAATTCCGCAAGGGCCTCGGGAGCGCCAGCACACATTACGAGGTCCTCAGGGCGCCCGGGCGGGTACGGTTTTCCGTTGCGAACGATTGGTTCATTCAGAACCCCGTCGCGGTCCAAGAAGACGGCCCGCCTCATTCGGCTTCAATGCGCCGGTGCGTTCGCGCTCGCGGGTCCACCAGCAAGACGATCAGTAGCAGCGTACCGATGAGCGAGAGCAACGTACCGAGAAGAGCCGTGACCGATGCGTACGAGATCACGACGTCGTGGCGACCCGCACTTATGGGGATGCCGCGAAAAAGAGCGTCCGTGCGAACTATTGGAACAACGTGGCCGTCGACGGTGGCCCTCCAGCCGGGATACCAAGTATCGTTTTGCATCAGCATTCCGGCGCTGCCGGCATCAACCATCGCTTCGACGCGGTCGCTGCGGCTTTCGGTGATCGTGACGTGGTCGTTGCCGGTCGCTGCTGCAGCGGCGGGTAGCGGACCCTCGACCACGGCGTTATGGTAGACGTCGAAAGAGGGGCTGGTTAGGGCAGTGAGCGCCTGCTTGAATGACGGAGCGCTCGCCAGCCGATGGTAGAGCACCAGCCGTGGCAACGAGTTCGATACGCGAAAGATGTTGACGCCTGGGTCATGGTAAACGAGAGGATAGGGGAGGCGAACGGTCGGCGGGGCGAGCACGTAACCGACCGATGAAAGGCTCAGCCATCGGCGCACGAGCGGCGCGTTCATGTCGATGGGTCGTGCGCCGGTAAAGCGATCGTATTGATCGTCGCTCAACGCGGGTGTCGTGGCCACGAAGGCATCCACGAAAGGCAAGTACTCACGTACGCTGACCGCCTCGAGCGATCGCGTGTCGACTAAACCGTAGGCGCTGGCCCAGTTCGGGTAGAGAATACCGCCGATCCCGAAGAGGCGCTCGTGGGTAGCCACGGTGTGCGCTTCGAGGTATGAGATGTACGGCGCACCCGCATACGGGTTTTGGCCGATCGGCGGCGCGGCGCGAAAGACCGCCGGATACAGATACGCCACGAAGGGTTCGGCGATGAGGACTGCGAGAATCGTGACGCTTCCGAGGAGCCGTAAGCCGCGGTCTTGCCGGTCCATGACGATGCTGGCCGCAGCTGCTGCGGTGACGAACAAGAAGATGAGCCCAAGTGCGATCGCGGAGGGGTAGTCGTGCATTGCGAACGTAGACGCAATCTCGGCGCGCGTGTCGAGGTACGTCACGGTGGCGAGCGAAACGACGGCAGCGAACGATATCCATAGCGCGCGCGCGTCGCCGCGCCGTTCACGCAAATAGCCGATACCGAAACCGACCAATATCGCGGTAACGCATCCGATTTCGGCTTCACCGTATTTTTGGAATTGCACTTGCACGAACAGCGGCAAGCCACCGGTCCAATTAACCAGTGGGTTCCCGAAGCGTTTGAGGACCAGAGAGGTCGCCACGATCGCAAAGAATGTCGCGACCGCTGTGCGTTGGTCACGCTTGATCCAGGCCGAGGCGACGCCGACTCCGGCGAGTAGGGCTGCTGCCATCCCTGCGAACCCGCGAGTCCCTGAAAAACCCGCGCCGTTCTGCAAAATTGATTCAAACGGGTTTCCGAAAGCGCGTGGGAAGAGTTCTGTGAGGAGTCCGTTGGCCCAGAAGCCGTCGTATGCCAGGCCCTGATGTGCGCTGGGATCGTGATCGCTGGCGCCGTGCACGAGCAACTCGAGAAACGGCACGAGCTCGATTGACCCGATGGCCGCGCCTAGTACGTAGCTTCCACCGAGCGCGGCGATACGAGTGCGACGGTCGCCTGGTACCGTTACGAGGCGCAAGACGGCATACAAGGCCGACAGGCTCAAGGCGAGGAGTGCCGATTCCGGCATTCCGCCGAGGACGGCTAATGCGACTGCCCCGGCAAGCGCGGCAATGCGGCGCGCAGACGGTTTTCGCGAGACGATCTCGGTCGCCCACAGCAGCATCGGAATCTCGACCTCGACCGAGAGATGCGGCATATCGTAGTACAGCAGAAAATATCCCGTGAACATCGCCGAGATACCCGCGCTGATGGCCGCCAAGCGACTGGCGAAAAATAGTCGAACGAAGAGCGCGGCAAACAACCCGGCAACAAACAGCCGCGCAACGATCCACCAGGCCTCCATGCGCGGCGTCGGGTGCAAGTCGACAAGCGTCGAGAGCGGATAAAACTCTTGCGGCACCATTGCGCCGAGGGACGGCTTCCCGTACGCTCCGTCGGCATCCCAAAACGGTAAGCGGTGTTCTCCGAACATGACGCGATGCGCGGCGGCAAAGGCCGGCTCGGTCATCCATCCCGCAGCGCCTTGGTCCAAACCGCGGTAGTGTCCGGTTGGATGCCCCGGGATGGCGCCGTCGACGTAGAGGCTGGGCACGTCGCCTGCGCTGGCCATTAGCGATTCGTGGCCGATCAAGAATGGTGAGAAGACGAGGATGAGAATCGCCGCCAGGATGACCGCCGAAATCCCCGCATCACGGCGATAGGCGATCACAACCTAAAGCCGGCCGCCGCCGCATCTCGATGAAACATGAGGACGGTCTCCAAGGAGTACGCGTCGAGATCTTTGCCGACCAGGTCGAGTTTGGCGAGGATGTCGTTGGTCGCGGTGATGACGTGCACGCCCGCCGCGTCGGCCTGAAAAACGTTAAGGAGCTCCCTCGGACTCGCCCAAATGAGCTCGACGTTGGGGACTGCCGAGCAGACGAGCGCGTTGCGCTGCATCGACGGCACGGGGTCGCGTCCCGTGTCGGCCAGCCGTCCGGCGAACACCGACACATACGCTCCCGCCGTTCCTGCAAGCGACGCACAAACCCGTTCGACTTGTGCTTCCGTCATCAGTGCGGTGACGTTCGTTTTCACACCGCTCGCGCTGAGTTCGCGGATGACGGCGTCGGTCGAGGCGCCTTGGGTGTTCGTCACCGGGATTTTGACGTACACGTTTGGTCCCCAGGCGGCGAGTGTCCGGGCCTGCACGAGCATTTCACGCATCTCGTCGGCAAACACCTCGAACGAGATCGGGCGCCCGCCCACAACTTGGAGAGCCTCCCGGCCGAACGCGGCATAGTCGGTGATGCCGGCTTTTCGCATCAGCGTTGGATTTGTGGTGAACCCGGCGATCCTCGGGTCCGCCGCAAGCTTCGCGATGCCGTCGATATCGGCGCCGTCGGCAAACAGCTTGACGCGAAGCTTCGCCACTGACGGCGCTGATTGCAGTGACTGCATCATGCGTGCGCCGGAGGCGTGATGCTCTCCCACTTCGTGGCGTGCGGCTTAAGCGCGGGATGACTTACGACGAGGTGCCACACGACTGCTTGAAACGCTTCCGAATGGGGCGTGATGTGTTGGTCGTTCACGGTGGGAATGATGACGATGGCGTCGCCGGCTGCGGCCGTATAACCGCCGTTACGCCCGACGATGCCGAGAACGCGCGACCCGATCTGCTTTGCATACTGCACCGCCCGCACGAGGTTGGGGCTCACGTTCTTCTCCACATCGCCACCGCCGACGCTGAACACGAGAATCGCATCGTCGGCTCGCAGTTTGCTCACGCGCAGCCACTCCACGAACGTCGTCTCCCAACCCTCGTCGTTGATGCGCGCCGTCAACTCGGAAACGTTGTCCGTCGGTGCATATGTTTCGATCCCGACCAGCTTGCGAAAGTCGTTGACCGCGTGACTGGCGTTGCCGGCACTGCCCCCCACGCCGAGGATGAATAGGCGCCCGCCGCGATGCTTGAGCGCCGCGAGCTCGGCGACCATGCTCTCGATGGCCTCGGGATCGAGACGGGCGGCGACCTCTTGCGACTCGGCGAGAAAGGAGGAGGCAAATGACAACGTGGGACTCCCGGCGGTGGAAATTGCTGTTCTCTACCCCTCGATTGGGGCGCCGCCCTGCGCCCGGGTCTGCGACCGATCGGGAAACGTCTAATTGAGCGTAAACGTACGGGCTGCCGACGTGATCCGGTAATGTCTGCCGTCGCGAGCGATGGTCGCGAGTTGGACGCTATGCCGGCCTTTTGCGAGACCGGTGGTCGGCAACGCCCCCGCAACGTTCGTGTGGAACATTGCCATCGTCTTGAAGACCGTTGCGACGTCCATGCGGTCCCCGCCGTAGCCCGCCGTCGCATCGAATCGCCGGTTGCGGTCGACGATGAAGAGCAGCCCTGCGGCGGTGGATTTCGTTGCCGGGTCCCCAGCCCAGCCGCGAACGAAAATCGTCGAACCGGCGGGAAACTGGTCGTTGCCCGGTCCGTTGCCCGAAAAGCTTTCGATGACGCCGTAGATTTCCGCCGGCCCGGCGGGCGTTAGACGTTTGAGTTGGGCCGGGCTCAGGATACGGTGGGACGGCGAAACCACGGCACCGGGCAACGGCGTCGGGCTCGCCGCGGCGGGTGCCGGCGCCCCGGCCACCGCCGTGGCGGGCCTGCGGAGCGCCAGCGCGGCGTGCACGAGCCCGGCGACGAAAGCCACAGCGATCGCGCCCCCGATCGCGTTGCGAAGCAGGCGGCGGTGCGATTTCACCGGAGCCGGCAGGCGATCGCTCACGAAGCGCACACAGCCTGGGGCTTCGACCGCGGTAATGAGCAGCGCCATGAACAGCGAGAGCGGAAACAGCGGGCTCGTATACTCCGGATTGAACGCCGGAAATGACAGCGTCGTGACCAGCGCCAGGATGAAGATCAACGCAACGAACCCGGTCAGCAGGGCCGTTGCGATGCACAGGTATTCGGTGTCCTCGCTGCGCGAGCGGTGGAAAAGAAGTAAACCCAAACGTGCGGCGCCGGCGAGGATCGCGAGCCACACCAGATAGGGCGAAAGGATCTGATACGCATCCGCGATCTCGACCAGCACCGCGCGTTTGAGGTCGTCGTCCTTTCCGGCCGGCTCGTTGCCGAACCCATCGTCGACCGAACGGACGATGAAATCGTAGTCGGGCCGAATTGATGCCGGACCGACGTAATAGGGCGGCAGAATGGAGAACTGCTCGAAGTCGACTCCCAAACGCGCGCCCGTGACGATTGCGGCGGCAAGTTTCGGCATGTCGGACGCCCTCAACGGCGGCGAGAGCGTGTGCCCCTTGGGACGGCAGCGAATCGTGCCGGCAGTGCAGGCCGTATCGATCTCTGTTGCGAGTTGGAGATAGAACGAACGCGCCTTGGCGCCCGACGTGTAATCGCCGGCTGCGGAAACCGCATCGCGGAATGCCCAGATGAACCAGCCCGCGTGGATGTCCCCGCACGCCTTGAACTGCTGGCAGCCGTACTGTTCCCAGGATGCGCCGCCGGCGCCCTCGAGATATGGCGTCAACTCGCGAGCGGCCGCACTCACCCGGTAGGCGATGACGCGGGCGGCGTGTGGAACGGGGAAGCGCGGATCGGTCGGGATGCCCGGATCGATCCGCGCGAGCGAATCATAGGCGGAAACGAGCTCGGGTGACATATTCTCGGAGGTCGTGTACCAGCCATAGATGGCTCCGTTCACGAGCATGATGCTGCCCACGCTCGCGACCCAGATCGCCGCCGGCACGGCGGCCGCCATGAGCCGAGGGCGCAACGTCGCCCAGCCCCGCTCGCGCACCGCCGGGTAGAGGTAGGCTGCCAGCAACACGGCGAGCGCGGGATCGATCCACACGGCCTCTTCGCGGGTGAGCCAGAAGGCGGCAAACGAAGCGCCCAGCGCGACGGACCACCGCATGATGCT
>Ga0181536_10004157_pt1 | contig 15442 bp, 13 predicted proteins | sample PEATcosm2014_Bin_41_FD_121105 | JGI IMG/M metagenome (GOLD analysis project Ga0181536, IMG submission 121105) | Peatland microbial communities from MTU Mesocosm Facility, Houghton, MI, USA - PEATcosm2014_Bin17_60_metaG | ecosystem: Environmental > Terrestrial > Soil > Wetlands > Peat | place... | reverse complement strand
TATTCTGCATCATGTCCTGCAACGTGGTCTGCGTCTGCGTGTTCAGCTTGGTGGCATCGCTAACGGTCGTCTGGGCGTTGGCGAGGTCGGCTTCGATGTCGCTGATCGACTGCGTGCCCGATTGGCCGTTGAGGTTCGCCATGACACTCTGGCTGAGCGCTTGGTAGCTCGCCTGAGCGTTCGGATCGGTCGCCGAATACGTCGTTGCCGCAAGCACGGCCACGTTCGCCACCAGCGAGCTGATGGCCGGCTCGGTGGCGCGCATGCCGTAGGCTATGGTCATCGACGGGCCGACCGCGGCGGTCGCGGTCTGCAGCGCCGGCGTGCTGCCGTTCTCGCCAGTGTACCAGAATACGGTATTCGCCGGGGTGCCGCTCTCCAGCGACGTGGCCGTAGCATAATCCGGCGGATTACCGGCGTTGACCACCTGCGGCGGGTCCGAGTTGAAGAAGTTATTGGCGGCGGCGATGGCGGAGGCAGCCGGCAGCGCGGTCTGCGCGAGGCTCTGGACGGCGCTCGTCAGCGCCGTTTGAAGATTGGTTGCGGTGTCGTCCGGCGTGGTGCCGATGGTGAACTGGTTAGCGCCCGGCGGCGAATCCGTGGTCGCCTGCAGCGTGATGGTTTGGCTCGAGCCGTCGGGGAGAGTGAGGTCGAACTCGATCGAATCGCCGGCGTTTGGATTGGAGCCGAGATCGACCGAGATCGACTGCCCGTTCGGCGGCGAGGGGCTCGGGCCGGTTACCGTCGCGCCGGTCAGGCTGGAATTCACGCCCGCGAGCTTGAAGCCGAAGAGCGAGCCCGCGACATCTTCGCTGATCGAAATCGTCGACCCCGCTGCCGGCGGAATGACCAGGCGGCCGAGTGGCGGATTGTCGGCGCCTTCATCGGCCTGCAGACGATCCGCGATCACCTGAGTGAGCCCGGCCTGCGCGCCGTTGCCGTTGAGAATTTCGTTGGTGCTCGCGACCGACGGCTGGTTCACGGCACTGCCTGAGAAGATGTAATTATTGCCGACCTGGGTGTTGAGCAGGGACAGAATTTGATCGAGCTGGGCTGCGGCCGCTTGTTGCGTCGACGTCTGACCATTGTTGTCGAGCGTGAACGCGCCTTGCTCACTCACCGATTGCTGGACCGCGCTGCCGCTGTCGCCGAGCTGGGTGAGTGCCGACTGCGCAATGCTGAGTGTCGTCCCGACGGTGGTGGCAGTGCTGCTATAGCCGTTGATCGCCGAAAGTTGCGCGCTCAGCGCCAGCGCCAGGCCGGCTTGCGAGCCGAGGCCCGAATAGGTCTGCGCCGCCTGTCCGGTGCCCAACTCCGCGCTGAGGGTGTTGAGCTGATTATTCATATTGTTCACCGCCTGCACGTTGGCCGCGGTGATCGATCCCGGTCCGGTAATGCTCATTTACTGTACCACTTGCAGCAGCGTCGACATCATCTGCTGGATCGTCGACATCACCCGCGCATTGGCGCCATAGGCGTTTTGCAGCGCGATGAGGTTCGACATTTCAGTATCGATATTGACACCGGACTGGGTGTTGAAGCGCTGCTGCAACGCGCTGACGACGGTGTCCTGGCCCTGCTGCAGATTTGTCGCCGCATTCGCCGCCTGGCTTTGCTGGCTCGCGATCTCGCCCATGTAGTTTGCCAGCGTACCGCTGTACGGCTGTTGCGCGCTGCCAATTCCGGTCGTCGGAGAATAGGTCAGCGAGGCGGTGGTCATCTGGCTCAGCATGAAGTTCGGCCGCGTCGAGTCGCCGGCGGCGGTATTTAACGCGTAGGCGACGAGACTCGATGGCGTGGCGACGAGCGCGGGATTGACGGTGATGCGGCCGGCGAGGCCCGTGGTCTGCGAGCCGCTCGCGGTGATCGCCCCGGTAATCGGCGTGCTGCCGTCGAGAAACAACGGAAGCTGCGGGCTGCCGCTGGTCAGCGAGGTCAGGGTCGACGTCGCCGACAGCGAATTCACGACGTTGCTGGTGCCGTTGGCATTGACGACCTGCAATACGGTACCGGACGGATTTGAGAACTGCAGGCGCGTCCCGAACGCGCTATTGAGCTGGGAAATCACCGAGTTCATGCCGCCGGAGAAGTCGATACCGATCACCTGATTGTTTGGATTGGACTGCGCGGTCTGTAGCGGCAGCGTGCCGCCCTGCCCCAGCGCTACGATCGTGATCGTGTGCGGGGTGTTGTTGGCATCGGTGTAAGTGAGCTGGACCGAGTTGCCCGCAGACAACCCGCCGACGTCGACGCTGTATCCGGACTGGGCGCCGGTGACCGCAGTTCCGCTTGTCGTCTGGTTCGACAACGCCTGCGACATCTGGTTGGCCAGCTCGTCGAGCTGGTTCTGCGCCTGCGGCAGGATGGTGTCGCGCATCTGCAAATAGGCGCCGATCTCGCCGGACTGAATGGTGCTGCCGGCGATCAGATCGGTTTGGCTGCCTCCCGGCGACACCAGCGTAATCGTGCCTGCTCCATCTTGGCTTGGGTCGGAGCTCCACAGCGAGGTCGCGGACAGGGTTCCCGCGTTGTTGAAATCAAGTTGCGAGGCCTGCGCGCCACTGGCGAGTTGCTGGCCCGTGCTGGTAAAGACGGAAATTTGGTTGTCGGGGTTCTGCACCACGCGCACGTTCATCAGCTGAGCGAGCTGAGTGATGTCCTGGTCACGCTGATCCTCGAGCGTCGCCGAAGCGGCGTCCGGCGGGGCGGATTCAAGCTGTTGGTTGATTTGGGCGATCTGCTGGATCGCGGTGTTGGCGGTTTGAACGTCGCTGGCGATGCCCGATTCGGCCTGCGTGCGCAGCTGCTGAATGGTCGTGGTCATCGAATTGAGATTTTGCGCCAGCGCCTGGGCGGAGCTGAGGACGCCGGCTTGCGCGGAATACGAACTCGGGCTCGTTGACAGCGATTGCAACGCACTGGTGAAGTTATTGTAGATGGCGTCGAACGATGTCGACGATCCCGGCGTTCCGTAGATTTGTTGGAGCTGCTGGTAGAGTTGCGCGGCCGTGTCCGCATAGGAGCCGCCGGAGCTCTCGGTCCAGAGCTGGCTTTGCAGCAGCGTGTTGAGATTGCGATTGATGCCGTTGGTATCGACGCTGGTCCCGGAATCGCCGCCGCTTGCGACCTCGACCGGATTGACGCTCTCCTCGACATACCCGGTCGTGTTGGCGTTCGCCACGTTCCCGGCGATGACCGAGAGGCCCTGCTGGGTCACGTTCACGCCCGCCAACGCGGCGGACAATGCCTGGGAGAGGCTCATGGCTCTAGCCGTCCGCCCAGCTTACGGTTTGCCGGCGAGCAGGCGCGCTCCTCACTGGATGACCGTAAGCAGGCTCTGGATCATCTGATCGGCGGTCGACATGACCTTGGCGTTGGCCGAATAGGCCTGCTGCGCCACGATCAACTGGCTGAACTGGGTCGCGATGTCGACGTTGGAGGCCTCGAGTGAGCTGCCGACGACGGTGCCGGTCGCCGAGTAGATCGGAGTGCCCGATTCAGGCGTGGCCGCGTAAGCCTCGCCGTTGAGCGGCGCCAGCGAATCCTGACCGTTGAACGTCGCCAGCGTGACGTCGGCCAACGGGATGGTTTGGCCGTTCGAGTACGAACCGGTCACCTGGCCCTGGGCGTCGACCGAGACCGATTGCATTTCACCGGCGGTGAAGCCGTTCTGTGTCAGGCTATTGACCTGCACACTGCCGGTCGAGGAGGCGAATTGTGTCAGGCCGTTCGTGCCAAAGTTCATCGTAACATTGCCGACCGTGTCACCGTTCACGGTCAGGTTTGATAGCGTCAGTCCATTACCGGACAGCGCCGGCGAGGTTGAGCTCAATTGGCCGGCCTGATTGAAGTTGAACGTCGTGCCGACGTTCTGCCACGCGACTTGCCCCGTGGTTGGGCTCGAATTGGTCTGGTAGAACAGTTGCCATGAATTGCCGTTGGCAGAGCTGTTCGTTTCCATCCAACGGAACTGGACGTTGACTGGATTGCCCTCGGAATCGTAGGCGGTGATGGAACCACCGTCGAGCGATTGCGACGTGAAGGTGGCGAGGTCGCCCTGGGTGTTGTCGACCACCGTGCCGGTCCCGCCGCTTGCGGTGTCGAGTGGATTCACCGTGTAGTCGCTTAGCTTGAACGCACTCGACGACGGCGTGCTTGGCAGGTTTGCCTCATAGTCGAGGTCCGACGTCGCCGACGCCGGGAGGAAACTGTTGTTGAACTGCAAAACCTGGGGCTCGGTGTTTTCGGCAGCGCCGGTGGCTGGGTTGAGCTGGGTGCCCATGAGATAATAGCCGGCGCCGTTGACCAGATAACCGTCCTGGTTCAACTGGAAATCGCCGCGACGCGTATAATAATTGGTGTCGTCGAATTGGCCGGTAGACCCCGCCGGCTGCGCCACCACGAACCAGCCGTTGCCGTCGATCGCCATGTCGGTCGGGGACGATGCGCTTTGGATCGTGCCTTGCACCGTGTTGCTGGAGACCGAGCTGGCGAACACGCCGCCGGATGTCTGCTCTCCCAGCTCGGCCTGGGAGACGAGATCCTCGAAGGCCGTGTCGGTCTCCTTGTAGCCGACGGTCTGCGAGTTCGCGATGTTGCCGGAAATGTTTTGCAGCGCGAACGACTGCGACTGCAGACCAGCCACCGCGGTGGTCAATGCATCGAAAATACCCATGACTTTACCTCCAACTCGATCCTCAACTCCACGAGCGGCGGGTCACGACCGGCGGCCCCACGCCGCGCACCTTCCAGCAAGCCCTGTGCCATCAAATTCATCTCAATATTTCAATGACTTACGGCCGCAGCGTCATTTTGCCCGGTACGGATATGCCGACCTCCGGGCAGATCTTGCCGGGCGGCCGGTCCGCCTCATGTCACGCAACGGCGCCCTCAAAGGGGTGCTGCACCGCCTTGTGAGCGACAAGTTCGACGTGTTTTAATTCCGCGCCGAGCATGGTCCCGAAACAGCCTGCCCCGACCTGATCCGGGGTGGTTGCCGGTTTCCCGCCTTCGCGAAGCCCGCTTCGGCGGGCGAAGGAAGGTCGGATAAGTTCATGCGCAAACGAAATTTGAACCGAGGGAACGGATTGTTATGCGCTTCGAAGGCACCAGCGCCTATGTCGCCACCGACGATCTCAAGATTGCGGTCAACGCCGCGATTGCGCTGGAGCGGCCGCTATTGGTCAAAGGCGAGCCGGGCACCGGCAAGACCGTGCTCGCAATCGAGATCGCCAAGGCGCTCGCTGCGCCGCTGCTCGAGTGGCACATCAAGTCGACCACCAAGGCGCTGCAGGGACTCTACGAATATGATGCGGTCACCCGGCTGCGCGACAGCCAATTGGGCGATGCGCGCGTCAAGGACATCCGCAACTACATCAAGCGCGGCAAGCTGTGGGACGCGTTCGCCGCCGACGAGCGGCCGGTGCTGCTGATCGATGAGATCGACAAGGCCGACATCGAATTCCCGAACGATCTCCTGCAGGAGCTCGATCGTATGGAGTTCTTCGTCTACGAGACCGGCGAAACGATCCATGCCCGGCGCCGGCCGATCGTCGTCATCACCTCCAACAATGAAAAGGAGCTGCCGGACGCCTTCCTGCGCCGGTGCTTCTTCCACTACATCCGTTTTCCCGATCCCGACACGATGCGGGCGATCATCGAAGTGCACTTCCCGGGCATCAAGCATCGCCTGGTCGCGGAGGCGCTGCGACTGTTCTACGAGATCCGCGACGTGCCGGGCATGAAAAAGAAGCCCTCGACCTCGGAACTCCTCGATTGGCTCAAACTGCTGATGGTCGAGGATATCTCCGCGGAAACGCTGCGCGAGCGCGACCCCAAGAAACTCATTCCGCCGCTGCACGGCGCGCTCATCAAGAACGAGCAGGATATTCACCTGTTCGAACGGCTGGCGTTTATGGCACGACGAGACGGCCGCTGATCCATGTAGCGATTGCAGCAGAGGAAGCACCATGACCGAACTCACGCGCCGCGCCGTGATCGGCGGTCTTGCCGGTCTTGCCGTCAGCAAGGCTTATGCAGAGTCGGACTGGCCTTCGCGCACGATCACCATTATTCACGGCTTCCCGGCGGGCGGCCCCTCCGACGTCGTCGCGCGCATTATTGCGGACGGCCTTTCGAAAGCGCTCGGCCAATCGGTCATCGTCGAAGCCCGGCCGGGCGCCTCCGGCACCACCGCGGCGGCGCAAGTCGCGCGCGCCGCGCCCGATGGCTACACGCTGAGCGTCATCCCGTCCGGACACGCCTCCGCGGCGGCGACCTTCGCCAAGTTGCCGTACCGCTCGGTCGACGACTTCACGATGATCACGCTGGCGTCGGAATATCCGTACATCATGGCCACGAACGCCGAGAGCGGGATCACGAGTGTTGCGGAACTGATCAGCACTGCGCGTTCGCGGCCAAACCCGCTGCTCTACGGCACGCCGGGAGTAGGCTCTGGACCGCATCTCGCCATCGAGCTATTCGCGCTCGAGACGAAAATCAGGGTTCTGCATGTGCCGTATCGCGGCAGCGCTCCGGCGGTCATGGAACTCGTCGGCGGCCGCCTCGATTTCATGATGGACCCGCCGACGAGCATGATGGAATTCATCCGCAGCGGAAAGCTGCGCGCGCTCGCCGTTTCCAGTGCGAACGATTATTTCGCTTTGCCTGCCACGCCGACCATTGCCGAAAGCGGCGTCCCTGGATTCGATGTCAGAGCATGGCAGGGGCTGATCGCGCCGGCGGGTCTTCCGGAGCCGATCCTCGGCCGACTTAACGCCGAGGTCGTCGGCATCCTCCGCGATCCAGCGACGGTCGAGCGGATGCACACGTTCGGCAACGAGCCTGCGCCGTCGAGCCCGGAGGAATTCAAGAAGCGGCTCGCCGACGACATCGCCAAATGGACGGCCGTCGCCGACCAGATTCACCTCGAGCGGATTTGAAGCCTGATCCCGAAAAAGCCTGCCACGGACTTGATCCGGGTGGATTCCGGTTTTCGGAAAAGATCATGCTCAAATCATAAATTACGCCGGCTCACCGTCTGGTGCGGCGCGGCTCCCGCTCATCCCTTGGCGCCCTCGCGCCGCTTCCTGCGCCTTGATCGACGCGTCGGCGCAGCGGGTTGTGACGGTGCCTCTGGCTCGGCCGTTCCGTCCGGGCCGACCGCCGCAGCGGCAATGGACTCGGTATTGCCATCGCTTGGCCCCTCCTCGGCCACGACGCTTGGCGCCGCGGTGCTCTGCGCGGTCACATCGACCTGCGCCGCGGCTTGCTGCGCGTGCGCCGCCTCTCGCGCCAGTTCGGCGTCATGGGCCTGGCGGTGCGCGATTTCGCGCGCTTTGGCGCGGCGCTGCTCGATCGCGTCGCGCAGCCGTTTGATCCAAACGTGCATCTGCACGGCGGCGCGGCCGCAAATTCCGCCCGCCCAGACCAGTTCGAACGGCGTGAATTGTCGCCAGGTTTGATCGCCCTCGACAATGGCGCGGGCGATCAGGTTGCCGGCCATCGCGGTGGTGTTGAGGCCGTGGCCGCCGAAGCCGCTGGCGAGCCAGACGCCGGGACCGAGCTCGCCGATCTGCGGCATCCGGTGCACCGTATTGCCCAAAGTACCCGACCATGCGTAGTCGACCGCAACATCGCCGAGTTGCGGATAGGTCTTCTTGATGTCGGCCGTCAGCGCGCGCACGTAGCGACGCGGATTGCGAGCCCAAGTCGTCGAGCGGCCCGACACCATCAGCCGGTCGCCGCCGACGATGCGGTAGTGATTGTCGGCGAGGTCGCTGTCGCTCACGGCGCCGCGATAACCGACCACCTCGGCGAGACGCGAACCGAGCGGCGCGGTGGTGATCACATAGGTTGTGATCGGAACCAGCGTCGATGCGACCCACGGCATCAGCCCCCCGATCTGCACGTTGCCGCACAGCACGACATGGTTGGCGCGCAACCGCGCGGACGGCGTGACAATGCGCTTGCGCACGCCGGCCGGATCGATGGACAACGCCGGCGTTCCTTCGAAAATGCGCGCGCCGTCGCGTTCGGCCGCCGCGGCAAGTGCCAGCGCATAATTGAGCGGGTGGATCGTGATCGCCCGCAGGTAGTGCAGGGCGTGAAAATACCGCTCGCTGTGCAGCACCGCGCGCACGCGTTCGGTTGGCCAGCCCTCGATCTCGCAACCCAAGTCCCCGAGCAGGCGCACCAGGCGCAAAAATTCGTCGCCGTTGTCGACCTTGGAAATGTAGAGCCAGCCGTCCTGCGGATCGATGCCGGTCGCGCCATCGGCGCGTATGGCGTTGCGGACATAGTCGAGCCCGGCCTGGGACAGCGCCCACAGCGACTTGGTGCGCTCGAAGCCAACCCGCGCGATCAGCTTTTCGGCGTCGGCGGCAAAGCCCGGAAGCACAAAACCGGTATTGCGGCCCGACGCGCTCGCGGCGATGCGGCGGCTCTCCAGAAGCACGACAGACCAGCCGGACCGAGCCACCTCGCGCGCGGTCGTCAGACCTGCAAGCCCCCCGCCGATCACGCAAACATCGACGTCGAGGTCGACGGCGAGACGGGGCCGCCGCGGTTCGTCCGCCATCGTGGCGGCGTACCAACTTTGGCCGTAAGCTGTGGTATCGGTGTCGCTCATTCCGTGGCTGATCCGGTCCTCCGGCTGTGGCGCGGCATGTTCCTATCCGACTTTGCGGCGAGTAGGAACTTCAAATCCGCCGCACTAGACTCACCACGCCAAGAAAGCGACATTGCCGCCATGCGTCGTCTGATGCTGCTGCGCCATGCCAAGACCGAGCGCGCCGAGCCCGGCGAACCCGACCGCGATCGCAAGCTCACCAAACGCGGCCGTGCCGACGTGCCGGTGATTGGCGCCTATATGGCCCGCCACGGCCTTGTCCCGGACCTTGCCCTGGTGTCGCCGGCGCAGCGCAGCCAAGAAACCTGGACGCTGCTCGCCGCGGCCTTTGCCAAGGTGCCGCGCGTCGTGAACGACGAGCGCATCTACAATGCCAATACCGAGGGCCTGATCGCACTCATCGGCGAGACGCGCGCGGCGCACTCGCTTCTCGTCGTCGGCCATAATCCGGGCCTGCAGGATCTTGCGGTGCAATTGATCGCTTCCGGCGATGTCGAGGCGCGCGAACGCGTTTCGGAAAAATTACCGACCTCGGGCCTTGTCGTCATCGATCTCGCGTTCGACGACTGGTCGCGGTTGCACCGCCACGCCGGCCGGTTGGAGCGCTTCGTCAGTCCGCGGCTCATCGCCGCCGCGACGGACTGATGCCCTCGCCAAGCCGCGCCGCATTTCGCCAAGAGTGGAGCTGTGGCAGAATGCAGGGCGGCTTGGAAGCTAATGAGGTCCGGCCATGTACAGACGCATCCTGGTACCGATCGATCTGGCCGACGTCGCGCTGACCAAGCCCGCGATTGCAAGCGCCATGATGATGGCGAAAGAGTCGAACGGCTCGATCCGGCTTATCAATGTCCTGCCGATGACGCCGGTGATGCTCGCCGAATACGTGCCGCCCGACTTCGAAGCGCAGCAGCGCGCCTCCGCCGAAGAAGCGATCGCGATCGTCGCCAAGGAAACCGGGCTCGGACCGGAAAAAATCTCCACCGTGGTGCGGCAAGGCGGCATCGATCGCGAAATTCTCGAGGAAGCAAAGGCGATAAAGGCCGACCTCATCGTCATGAGTTCGCGCCGCATCGGCATACGCACCTATTTCCTCGGCTCGAACGCCGGCCACGTCGTGCGCTACGCTACCTGCTCGGTTTTGGTCGTGCGGCAGCAGGCGGAATAATGACCGCGGCGCGCCCGCCGCACACCCGATCGTCGCAAGGTTATACGAAATCCGGATGATTAATTCGTCATTCCGGGGCCGAGCGAAGCGAGGAGCCCGGAATCCATAACCCCAGCGCCGGGGATATGGATTCCGGACTCGCCGCTTCGCGGCGATCCGGAATGACGGGATCAACCGGATTTCGTATTACTCGCTATCCCGCCAGCGCCGCGAGAATTCTCGCCCAGCTGCGGATGCCCTTGTGGAAACACTTGAGATCGAATTTTTCGTTGGGCGAATGCACCCGGTCGTCGTCGAGCGCGAAGCCGACCATCAACGTATCCATGCCAAGCACGGATTTAAAATCGCCGACGATGGGGATCGAGCCGCCGGCGCCGACCGTGACGGCCTTGTTGCCCCACTCCGCGGCGAGCGCGGCGCGCGCCTTGGCGAGCGCCGGATTGTCGAACGCCACGTCGAAGGCCGGCGCGCTGGTGAAATTGCCGAACTCGACGGTGCAATCCGCAGGTAGCCGCGCGCGCACAAAATCGCGGAAGGCGGCGCGGATTTTTTCCGGGTCCTGGGCGCCGACGAGGCGGAACGAGACTTTCGCGCTCGCCTTGCCGGGGATCACCGTCTTCGCCCCCTCGCCGGTGTAGCCGCCGATGATGCCGTTGACCTCGGCGGTCGGCCGCGTCGAGATTTGCTCGATCAGCATGCGGCCCTTTTCGCCCGCCGGAATTTTCAGCCCGATCGGACCGAGGAATTTCTCGGGCGTCAGCCCAAGGCCGGCGAGGTCGGCCCTGATGTCGGCGGGCAAGTCGCGGACGCCGTCATAGAAGCCAGGAATGGTGACGGCGCCGTCGGCGTTGTGCATCGCGGCGAGAATGTCGGCCAGCACGTGGATTGGATTGCGCGCGGCACCGCCGAACAGTCCGGAATGCAGGTCGCGGTTGGCGCAGGTGAGCTTGACCTCTTCGTAGACCAGCCCGCGCAGCGATGTGGTGATCGACGGCGTCTGCGCATCCCACATGCCGGTGTCGCAGACCAGCGCGAGATCGCGTCGCAACTCCGCGGCATTGTCGCGCACGAAGCCGAACAGGTGCTTTGAGCCGCACTCCTCTTCGCCTTCGATCATCATGGTGATGTCGAGCGGAAGCTTGCCGGTGACCGCTTTGAAGGCGCGGCAGGCCTCGATGAAGGTCATGGCCTGGCCTTTGTCGTCGCAGGCCCCGCGCGCGACGATGATTTTGCGCCCGCCGTCGAGCGTCTCGATGCGCGGCTCGAAAGGCGGCGTTTTCCATTGATCGAGCGGATCGACCGGCTGCACGTCATAATGGCCGTAAAACAGGACGCGCGGCGTTTTGCCGTTGGCCTTGCTGTCGATTTGGCCGTTACCGCTTTTGCTCTTGCCAATCACGACGGGGTGGCCGTCGGTCGGACGCACGCTGGTTTCGAAGCCGAGGCCGCGCAGGTCCGCCGCGACATGTTCGGCGGCGGTTCGGCATTGCGGCGCATAGGCCGGGTCGGTCGACACCGACGGGATACGCAACAGCGCAAACAGCCGATCGAGGCTGGCGTCAAGGTCGCGGTCGACGCGGTCGAGAACCGTGGGCAGGACTTCGGATGCCGTCATGGCGTCACCTTCTCATCACGCCGCCGAGCGCGCCGCGGACCATAGCCTTGGAATTTTATAGTCCGCGCCTGTCGTCATTTCCACTGCCGGTCCGCGCGGGCACGAGCGTTGCAGGTTTGCAACGGTCAGCCGCGCTTTGACGCATAGGCCTGCAACAGACTGTCTGTTTGCTCGACACATACTTGTCACACGGCGCCAAATGTACATTATGGCAACAACCTGCCGACAGTGTGGGGCTGGCGAGGGGGCAATGGACGAATTGATCGGACGTCTCGTCGCCGATATGGGGGTAGATCGTGCGACCGCGGAAAAGGCGGTGGGCATTATTTTCGACTTCCTGGTCAGGGAAGGACCATCCGACAAGGTGCGCTCGCTCTTGGCCAAGCTCCCTGGAGCCGAAGCCTTGATGCAGAAAGCCGCGAACGAAAGTGCCGGCGGCATTGGCGCGGACATTGGCGGCCTCATGGGTGGCGGGGTGATGGGCGCCGGCATGCGCATGATGGCGGCGGGGCTGAGCATGGGGCAGGTGCAGACCGTCAGCCGCGAAGTCATCGCTTATGCGCGCGAGAAGGTCGGTCAGGACGTGGTCGACGAGATCGTCGCTGCGATCCCCGGCCTGTCGCAGTTTGTTTGAGTACGGACGTGGTTATCGTGACGGCACTGCGCTGAGGGGGCATCGATGGCGTATCCCATTACGGACATTCGGGGTATTGCGCCGGATACGGCCGAGATTCTCAAGTCGGAAGGGATTCGTACGACGATCGGGCTGTTACGGTCGGCCAAGACACCAAAGCAACGGCTTAAGATCGCCGAGTTGACCGGAACCGACAAGGAGCGCGTCCTCGGCTGGGTGACGACCGCCGATCGCATGCGGGTCAAGGGCGTCGGCTGGGAATATTCTGAGCTGTTGCGCGCCATCGGCGTCAAAACGGTCAACGAACTCAAATTCCGCAATCCGCAGCACCTCGTCGATCGGATGAGGGAGGCCAATAAGCGCAAGATGGTGCGTCTGCTGCCCAAGACCAGGACGGTGGAGCGCTGGATCGAGAGCGCCAAGAAGCTGCCGTCGCTGATCCGGTATTGATCGCCCTTCAGCGCGCGTCCGTCCCCTCCCCTCCCCATGGCGTCCCCCTTGGCGACGCCGTTCGGCGGCTTGACTCACCGCGGGTGACCGCGCAAAGCGACGGCCGAGAGATCAGCTCAGCATGGCCCAAAGGACGGCCGAAACGATGGCCAAAGAGACGGCCGCAAGCCTCACTCTTCGCGCCGTTTCGGTGCCCGGCCCCGCGCCGGGCGCCGACGTGCTGCGCCATCTCCTGGCAAAGCAGCGTCCGCTGGTCATGGGCGTGCTCAATGTCACGCCGGATTCCTTCGCCGACGGCGGCCATTTTCTCGATCCGCCGGCGGCAATAGCGCACGCTCAGCGGCTCGCCGCGGAGGGTGCCGACATCCTCGACATCGGCGCGGAATCGACGCGGCCCTACGGCAATGCGGTTGCTGTGCCGCTCGACGAGGAACGGGCACGGCTCGCCGACGTTTTGCCGGCCGTCGTCGCGCTCGGCATCCCGGTCTCGATCGATACGATGAAGGCCGCCGTTGCGGCTTGGGCGCTTGCGGCCGGAGCGATGATCGTCAATGACGTATGGGGTCTCCAGCGCGACCCCGGCATGGCGGGCGTCGTTGCCGAGCACTGTGCGCCCGTCATCATCATGCACAATCGCGAGACGGCCGATCCGTCAATCGACATCATCGCCGACGTTACGGCTTTCTTCCTGCGCTCGCTCGCCATCGCCGCGCGCGCCGGCATTGCCCGCGCGCGAATCGTGCTCGATCCCGGCATCGGCTTCGGCAAGACGCCGGAGCAGAGCATGACCTGCATCGCGCGGCTCGATGCCTGGCGCGGCTTAGGCCTGCCGCTCTTGGTGGGCGCCTCGCGCAAGCGCTTCATCCACGCGGTCGTGCCGTCGGAGCCCGCGGAGCGGCTGGGCGGATCGATTGCCGCACACCTCATGGCGGTCGAGAATGGCGCCGCCATCATTCGCGTGCACGACGTTGCGCCAACGGTCCAGGCGCTCGCCGTCGCCGCTGCAATCCGGCGCCTGCGATGAGCGACGCCATCTTCGTCAACGGCCTCGTCCTCCACGCCTATCACGGCGTGATGCCGCACGAGGCCAAGGTCGGACAAACATTCAAGCTCGATCTCGTCCTCGAGATCGACCTTGCCGAAGCCTCGCGCGCCGATATGCTCAAGCACACGGTCTCCTATGACACGGTGATGAAGACGGCGAGCGAGGCGTTCTGCAGCCGCCGTTATCGGCTCGTCGAAGGCGCTGCCGGCGCCGTCGCGGACGCGGTGCTCGATCGTTGCCCGCAGGTTCGCCGCGTTCGGGTTACCGTGCACAAGCCGCATGCTCCCGTCGCCGCGACCTTCGACGATGTCGGCGTGATCATCGAGCGGGCGCGTGCTCGCGACCAAGATCGCAAACATGGCTGAGGCGTTCATCGCGCTCGGCGGCAATGTCGGCGACGTGCGGTCAACCTTCGATCAGGCGATTGCGATCCTGTGCGATGGTCCCCAGGTGCGGCTTGCGGCGCGGTCGTCGGATTACCGGACCCCGCCTTGGGGCATCACCGAGCAGCCGCCGTTCACCAATGCCGTCATTTCGGTTGCGACCTCGCTTCCACCGCACGGGCTCCTGGCCCGCGCTCAGGAGTGCGAACGCGCGCTGGGGCGCGACCGTACGCAACAACGCCGGTGGGGCCCACGCACCATCGACATCGACCTGCTGGCTTATGAAGATCTCGTCCTCAACGACGCCACCCTGACGCTGCCGCACCCGCGCCTGTTCGAGCGCGCTTTCGTTCTCGTGCCACTCGCCGAGATCGCACCCGACCGCGTGATTGCCGGAATACGGGTTCGCGAGGCGCTCGGACGGGTGGACACGGGCGGTATCGACAAGCTCGCACCGCGATAGGTGATCACAACGGCACGCCAATTGCCCAACCAAACGTGTTGGCCCTCCCGGCCACTCGTGGCATTTTGAGACGATGACCGATCCCGGAACCCTTCCGCCTGCCGCCGATTTTGCCCCGGCGACGGGCGATGATTGGCGCCGCCTCGTCGACGCCGTGCTCAAGGGCGCGCCATTCGCGCGGCTTGAGAGCCGCACCTATGACGGCCTGACGATCGAACCGCTTTATGACCGCGCCCGCACCGCACGCGCCGTCAGCGGCCGCACGCCGGGCGCGGCCTGGACCGTGCTGCAGCGCGTCGATCATCCCGATCCGGCGGCCGCCAACGCGCAAGCCCTCGACGATCTGAAAAATGGCGCGACTGGATTGGTGCTGGTCTTCGCCGGCTCGGTAAGCGCCAACGGCTACGGCCTCGACCCGTCGGCGGCAACGCTGGCGCGCGCGCTCGACGGCGTCGCGCTCGACGCCGGCGTGGCGATCGACCTCAATCTTTCTCCGCCGACGCGGCACGTCGTCCGCGACTTTTCCGCGCTGGTTAAAAGCCGCGGCGTTGCACCGTCGTCGGTTGATCTGCGCGCCAGCATCAATCCGATCGGCGGATTTGCCGCCGCCGGCCGCAGCCCGAAGTCCTGGAAAGAGCTGTCGCCCTCTTTCGCCGCCATGGTCGGCGCGCTGGCTGGCGACGGCTTGCGCGGGCCGTTCGCCGTTGCCGACGGCCGCATCATCCACAATGCCGGCGGCTCGGAGGCGCAGGAGCTTGCCTTCGCGCTGGCAAGCGCGGTCGCATACTTGCGCGCGCTCGAGGCCGGCGGCATGGCGCTGACGGCCGCGCGCGACGCGATCTATTTTCGGCTGGCGGCGGACGCCGACCAGTTTTTGACCATGGCAAAATTCCGGGCGGCGCGAAAACTGTGGGCCCGCATCGAGGAGGCCTGCGGGCTTGCGCCGACAAAACCCGTCCTGATCGCGGCCGAGACCGCCTGGCGCATGATGACCCGGCACGATCCATACGTGAACATGCTGCGTGCAACGATCGCGGTGGCCGCGGCCGGTCTCGGCG